>Ga0207648_10001463_pt1 | contig 25973 bp, 25 predicted proteins | sample KBSMisM32_FD_184310 | JGI IMG/M metagenome (GOLD analysis project Ga0207648, IMG submission 184310) | Miscanthus rhizosphere microbial communities from Kellogg Biological Station, Michigan, USA - KBS Miscanthus M3-2 (SPAdes) (version 2) | ecosystem: Host-associated > Plants > Roots >... | reverse complement strand
AGCGCATGGAAGACCTCCGCACCGACGCGCAGCGCCTCGGCGAAGGTGTCCGCGCCTGCCGGCACGAGCATGAACTCCTGCAGGTCGATCGAGTTCTGCGCGTGCGCGCCGCCGTTGATCACGTTCAGCATCGGCACCGGCAGCGTCACCGCCTCCTCGCCGCCGAGGTGGCGGAAGAGCGAGAGCTCTGCCTCGGCAGCGGCCGCCTTGGCGACCGCGAGCGAGACACCCAGGATCGCGTTCGCGCCGAGGCGCCCCTTGTTCGGGGTGCCGTCGAGCTCGATCAGCGCCTGGTCGAGGCCGCGCTGGTCGCCGGCGTCGAGGCCGCGCACCGCCTCGGCGATCTCGCCGTTGACGTTGCCGACCGCCTTGGTCACTCCCTTGCCGCCCCACTCCTGGCCGCCGTCGCGCAGCTCGAGCGCCTCGTGCACGCCCGTGGACGCGCCGGAGGGAACGGCCGCCCGGCCGGTCGCGCCGGACTCGAGCCCGATCTCGACCTCAACCGTCGGGTTGCCGCGCGAGTCGAGGATGTACCGCGCGTGCGTGCGTGAGATGGCCGTCATGTGCCTGCCTCCTTGGCGAGATCGAAATAGCGGTCCTGCTCGTCCAGCTCGAGCTCCGTCCAGCGCTTGCCTTCGCCGGCGGCGAGCTCCTCGGCCCGCTCGACACGCGTGACGAAGCGGTCGCTGGCCGCGCGGAGCGCGAGCTCGGGGTCGACGTTCAGCCGCCGAGCGACATTGACCGCGGCGAAGAGCACGTCGCCGAGCTCGGCAAAGACGCGCGGGTCTGGCTCCGTCTCGGGCGCGGGCTCCTCTCCGAGCTCGGCCTTCAGCTCGCGCAGCTCGTCGTCGAGGTCGGCCATGGCGCCCGCGAGGTTCGGGTACTCGAAGCCGACCGCCCGGGCACGTCGCTGCACCTTCCGCGCGTAGAGCAGCGACGGCAGGGTCTCCGCCACGTCGTGGAAGACGCCCTCGCGCTCCTCCTGCTCGCGCTTGATCCGCTCCCAGTTCTCCCGCACGCGGCCGGGCGTCGGCGCCTCGACCTCGCCGAAGACGTGCGGATGCCGCCGCACGAGCTTCTCGTGGACGTTCCGCGCCACGGCTTCGAGGTCGCCGTTTCCCTCCTCCGCGAGCAGGAGCGCGAGGAAGTAGACCTGGAAGAGCAGGTCACCCAGCTCGTCGAGCAGCTTCGCCGGGTCGCCTCCGAGCGCGGCATCGGCGACCTCGTAGGCCTCCTCGACGGTGTGCGGGACGATCGTCCGCGCCGTCTGCTCGCGGTCCCACGGGCAGTCGCGGCGCAGGCGCTCGGTCAGCTCTTGCAGCTCTAGGAGCGCCTCGGCCAGCGCCACCCGGTTATCCGGTGGTGGTGCTCGAGCCCGTCGTCGAGGACGACGTCTTGCAGGGATCCTGGCCGGGCGGCGGCGCGTAGCCCTTCTGGTAGCCGATCGTCCCGCAGTAGTGCTTCTTGGTGTCGGCGAGCCACTTGTCCATCTCCTTCTGCTTGTCCTGCGAGAGGAGCTGTTGGCGGATCGCCTCCTTCACCTGCGAGAGCGGAGTCGGCTTCGCGGGCGTCCCGGCCTTGATCGGCCCGAGCGCCTCGATGATGTGCCAGCCGAACTGCGAGTGCACCGGCTTCGAGATCACGTTCTCCTTGATCGAGAAGGCGACCTTCTCGAACTCCGGCACGAGCCGGCCCTTGACCGCCGTGCCCGGCGGGAGCTGGCCGCCGTTCTTGGCCGAGGAGGTGTCGGTCGAATACTTCTTGGCGAGCGCTGCGAACTTGCCGGGGTTCGCCTGCAGCTGCGCGTAGAGCTGATCGGCCTGCTTCTTCGTCTTGACGAGGATGTGGCGCACGTCGCGGCTCTCCGGCTGCGCCGGCGTCGCGTACTGCTGCTTGTTCTTGTCGTAGTAGGTCGAGATCTCGTCGTCCGAGACCTTGACGTCCTTGGTGACCTTGTTGAAGACCTTCTCGCGGATCAGCTGCAGCTTGATCCCCTGCCGGACCTCCGCGTCCGTGAAGCCCTGCTGCTTGAGCGCCGCCTGGTAGCGCTTCTCCATCTGCGCCGCCGTCGCCTGCTTCTGGCCCGCGGGGTTGCCGTAGTACTGCTTCTTGATCTGGTCGAGGCGCGCGTCGACGTCCGAGTCGCTGATCTTGACCCCGAGCTTGTCGGCCTGCTGCTGGTACTCGCTGCTCTGGATCAGGAACTGCGTCGCATTCGTCTTCAGGTTCGCCAGGTCGACCGTGCCGGGCTTGGGAAACGGGCGCTTGGTCGCGAGAAAGTTGCGCTTGGTCTGCGCGATCAGCGCGTCCCACTGCGCCTTCGTGATCTGCTGGTCGCCGACCACCGCGACCGAGTCGGCGCTGACCGACTGGGCTCCGCCGCCGCCGCAGGCGGCGACCACGAGCACCAGCGCCGCGCAAAGGCCGATAAGTACGAGTCGTCTCATGGAAAAAGCGCCAGCAGCAGGGATTTTGCTCATGCTGCGCGGCGCGCGTCGAGTATAGCATCGACCAACCGAACCGCTGATGAGAATTCATCTGAGCGCAACGAAATCTCGCGTCTGGCGCTCGTGTAGACGGCGGTGTCGAGCTCGGAGCGGAGCGCTCGCAGCTCGGCCGAGCCGAGCAGCAGCGGGCCGACCGTCGCCTTGCCCGCTCGGAAGACGAGGTAGTCGGCGCCGGCGGTCGCGAGCTTCAGCTTCGCCTCCTGGATCGCGAACAGGTTCTCGACCGGCTCGGGCAGCGGGCCGTAGCGGTCCTCGGTCGCGGCCTGCAGCTCGCGCAGCTCGTCCTCGTCGGCCGTGAGCGCGAGCCGCCGGTGGAGGTCGATCTTGAGCGCCTCGGCTTCGATGTACGGCGCCGGCACGTAGGCGTCGACGCTGGCCTCGACCCGCACCGGCCGCGCCACCGGCCGCCGCTCGCCCGAAAGCTCGGCAACGGCCTCGGCCAGCAGCTCGACGTAGAGCTCGAAGCCGAGCGCGGCGACGTGGCCCGACTGCTCGGCGCCGAGCAGGTCGCCGGCCCCGCGGATCTCGAGGTCGCGCATCGCGATCGCGAAGCCCGCGCCGAGCTCGGTGTGGTCGGCGAGCGTCGCGAGCCGCGCCCGCGCCTCCGGCGTCAGCTCGCGCGAGTCGGGGTAGAAGAGGTACGCGTGGGCGAGGACGTCCGAGCGGCCCACGCGCCCGCGGATCTGGTAGAGCTGGGCGAGCCCGAGCGCATCGGCGCGCTCGACGATCAGCGTGTTCGCCTGTGGGATGTCGAGACCGGACTCGATGATCGTCGTCGAGACCAGCACGTCCGCGTCGCCGCGCAGGAAGGCGTGCATCTTCTCCTCCAGCTCGCGCTCGCGCATCTGGCCGTGCGCAACCTCGAAGCGCAAGCCGGGCGCGAGCTGCTGGAGCTTCGCCGCGGCCTCCTCGATCGACTCGACCCGGTTGTGAAGGAAGAACGACTGGCCGCCGCGCGCGTGCTCGCGCTCGAGCGCAGCCTTGACGAGCTCGTCGTCGTACTCGCCGACGTAGGTGCGGATCGGGCGCCGGCCATCGGGCGGCGTCTCGATCACCGAGATGTCGCGCAGGCCCGAGAGCGACATGTGCAGCGTGCGCGGGATCGGCGTCGCGCTCAGCGAGAGCACGTCGACTTCGAGCCGCAGCGCGCGCAAGAGCTCCTTCTGCGCCACGCCGAAGCGCTGCTCCTCGTCCACGATCACGAGCCCGAGCTCCTTCGGGATCACGTCGCGGCTGAGTACCCGGTGCGTGCCGATCAGGACGTCGACCTTGCCCGCCTCGAAGTCGGCGACCACCTGCTTCTGCTCCTTCGGAGAGCGGAAGCGCGAGATCATCTCGACGCGGACGGGAAAGTCGCGGTAGCGCTCGCGGAAGGTGTTCCAGTGCTGCTCGGCGAGCACCGTCGTCGGGACGAGCATCAGCGTCTGCTTGCCGTTCACGGCGATGGCGAACGCGGCGCGCACGGCGACCTCGGTCTTGCCGAAGCCGACGTCGCCGCAGACCAGCCGGTCCATCGGGCGCGGCGTCTCGAGGTCCTCCTTGACGGCCTCGATCGCGGTGCGCTGGTCCTCGGTCTCGCGGTAGGGGAACTCGGCCTCGAGCCGCTCGAGCCACTCGTTCTCGAGGTCGTAGGCGACCCCTGGCGCCTGTTGGCGGCGCGCGTAGAGCGCGAGCAGCTCGCCCGCCAGCTCGCGCAGACTCGTGCGCGCGCGGCTCTTCAGGTTCTGCCAGGCCTTGCCGCCGAGCTTGCTCAGCGCGGGTGCCGACGCGTCCGCGCCGACGTACTTCGAGACCTTGCCGATCTGCTCGTGCGGGACGTAGAGCCGGTCGTCGCCGCGGAAGCCGACGAAGAGGTAGTCGCGCGTGACCTCGGCGACCGTCTTCGTCTCGAAGCCGAGCAGCTTCCCGATCCCGTGGTCCTCGTGGACGACGAAGTCGCCGGTGCGCAGGTCGGCGAAGCTCTGCAGCGCCCGGCCTGCCGGCGCGGCGCGCGTACGGGCCCGCTTGCGAAAGACCTGTGTGTCGGGCAGCAGCACCAGCCCGAGGTCGCGCCAGACGAAGCCTCGCCGCGCGGGCGAGACGGCGAAGTAGAGCTCCGGCTCGTCCGGGAGCCGGTCGCCTTCCTCGAGGATCTTCGGCTCGACCCGCCGCAGCAGGTTGGCCGTTCGCAGCGCCTCGCCGCGGTGCGGGAATGTGACCACGACCCGGTTCCCTGCGCGGACGAAGCCGGCCAGCTCGTTCTCGGCCTCCGCGAGGCCACGCGCCGCGATCGCCGGGCGCTGCGCCTCGAAGGCATGCGCCTGCCCGCGCGGGAACGACTCGAGCTCGGCCGCGCCCACGAGCGAGAGCTCGGTGCCATCTTCGGCCCAGACGTCGCGAACCTGCTCGGGCTCCCACACGAGATCCGGCGTCCGCTCGAGCGGCGGGACGAGATCGTCCGGGATCGGCACCGACTCGTCGTCCTCACGCAACGTCGGCTCCCGGAGGTCGAGCCGCCGCTCGGCGGCCGGGTAGACGACCGCGCCCTCGACCTCGTGCAACGCCCGCTGCGTGAAGGCCGAGAAGGCTCGCACGACCTCGATCTCGTCGCCGAAGAACTCGGCTCGCAGCGGCTCGCGCCCGGTTGTCGGGAAGATGTCGATCAGTCCGCCACGAACGGCGAAGTGGCCACGCTCCTGGACGCGGTCGACCCGCTCGTAGCCGGCCAGCGCCAGCAGCTCGGCGAGCGCCTCGAGGCCGGGCGCCTCTCCCGCCGCGAGCCTGATGGGCGACGGCCGTGCGTCCGGCGGCGGCAGGGGCTCCGCAATCGCTGCAGCCGAGGCGCAGACGAGCCCACCCGCGGCGAGCACGTCGAGCGCCCGGGCGCGCTCGCCGACGAGATGCGGCGGCGGCTCCAGCCCCGAGCCCCAGCCCACGCCGCGGCTGGGCAGCAGCGCGACCCGCTCCTCGCCGAGGAACCAGCGAGCCCCCTCGGCCGCGTCACGGGCATCGGCGTCCTCGGGCAACAGCACGACGAGCGCGCGCCCAAGGTGTTCGTGCAGCGCGGCGAGCAGCAGCGGCAGCGCAGACTCGGAGACGCGGGCGGGCGCCGGCAGCGCGTCCGCGAACGCGATCAGGCGCTCGTCGGCTAGCAGCTCCTCGACGAGCGGATGAAGCACGGGGCGGGTGGTCTCGCGCAGGTCCATGACGAACGACGGAACCGGCGGTTCCGCGCCCCAATCGTAGCCGTGAGTACGATCCCGACCGGGTTGTCGAGGACTGGGATCGGGGCGCTGTGGGCCATCGTGCTGCTGATGGCCGCGACCGCATGCAGCGGAGACGGCGGCAGCTCGAAGGCTGCGGCGCCCGCCGAGCGGCACCTCGTCTACGTCGGCGGCGAGCTGCAGGCGACCGAGAGCCAGACCGCCGCCAAGGCGAACATCTGGATCGCCGACCCCTCGGGAGCGCATCCGAGAAACCTGACGAAGGGCTTCGTAGGACTGATCTCGCCGGACGGGCGGACGGTCGCCGTCCAGCGCAAGAACGAAGGCATCTTCCTCGTCTCGAGCGACGGCAAGCACACGAAGCGCCTGACCTCGGCGCGGAACCTCCGGCCGCAGGCGTGGTCGCCGGACAGCAAGAAGCTGTACGTCACGGCCGCGTCCGGCCAGGCAGTGGTCAAGCTCGCCGCAATCGACCGCGATTCGGGGAGCACGAAGACGATCGCCCGCGGCTCGCTCTACGGGCTCGACACCTCGCCCGACGGCAAGCACATCGTCTACTCGCGCGCGCCGCAGGCGACCGACCAGGGGATCTGCGGCGACCAGTTCGACCTCTACGTGGCGAACCTGGACGGCTCCGGCGCAAAAGCAATCACGCACGACGGGCTGAGCGCGTTCCCGGTTTGGGGGCCGGGCGGAATCGCGTTCATGCACTTTCCCGGCGCGGGCTCGCAGGACGACTGCGGCTCGCCAGGGATCTGGACGAGCGACGACGACGGCTCGAACGCCAAGCCCGTGATCGACCGCGCTCCCGACTCGATCACGTTGCTCGGCTTCTACGGCCTGCAGCCGCTCGCCTGGATGGACGACTCGCACCTCCTGATCGGCCTGCGCGGCGAGTCGGGTACCGAAGGCGCCGTGCTCGACACCGGCAGCAAGAAGATTCGCCGCCTGAACCAGTTCGTCGACGAAGGCTCCAGCGACGGCCAGTTCGCGGTCGGCGGCAGTACCGACGACGGAAACGCGATCACGATCATCCGCCTCTCGGACGGCAAACGCGTCTATCTGCGTAAGGACTTCTGCTGCCCCGACTGGAACCGCTAGTTAAAGCGTTGTTGCGCGGCTTCTAGACCGTCGCGAGCGATCGTCTCGACCGCGTCGGCGGCGCGAGCGACGAGCGCCTCGGCGTCCTCCTCGGGCGAAAACGGCGACAGCACCCAGTCGGCCACCGGACGAGGGTCTCCCCGCCCCGGGCGGCCGATGCCGATGCGCAGGCGCAGGAAGTCCTGCGAGCCGAGGTGCTGCGCGAGTGAGCGCAGGCCGTTGTGGCCGGCAAGGCCGCCACCGGCCCGCGCTTGTAGCCGGCCCGCCTCGAGGTCGACGTCGTCGTGAACGACGAGCACCTGCTCGGGCTCGACCTTGAAGAACCGGACGGCCGCGCCGACCGAGCGGCCGGAGTCGTTCATGTACGTCTCCGGCTTCAGCAGCGCAAGCCGCAGGTCGCCGAGCCGGATCTCCGCCAGTGAGCCCGAGAACTTCGAACGCCACGAGCCGCTATGCCTGCGCGCGAGCTCGTCGAGCACCAGCCAGCCGGCGTTGTGGCGGGTCCGCTCGTACTCGCGTCCCGGATTGCCGAGGCCCGCGACGAGCAGATCCAGCGTCGAGGCGCTCTCGCCCCGACGGAAGAGGCGCACCTAGCCCTCGTCGGTGCTTTGCTCGTCCGAAGCGCCCTCGCCCGGGGCTTCCTCGCCCTCGGCGGGAGCCTCCTCGCCTTCCGGCAGCTCGGCGCCCTCGGGCAGCTCGCCCTCTTCGAGCTCCTCGCCCTCCTCGGGCTCCGGCTCGACGATGCGCGTCGGCATCGTCACCGTCGCGAGCACCGTCTCCTCGGGGTCGTCGAGGAACTTGACGCCCTCCTGCACCGGCAGGTCGACCAGTCGCAGCGTGTCGCCGATCGCCATCCCGCTGACGTCGAGCTCGAGGTGCTCCGGGATCTCCATCGGCAGGGCCTCGACCGTGATCTCGCGGTTGACCTGCGAGAGCACACCGCCCTCGGTCACGCCGACCGGCTCGCCGGCCAGCTCGACGACGACGCGAGCCTGGATCGGCTGGTCGAGGCGGACCTCCTGCAGGTCGACGTGGATGATCCCGCCCTTGACCGGGTGCTGCTGGTACTCCTTGAGGATCGACGGGTGGGTCGTCTTCTGGTTCTCGAGCGTGACGTCGAGGATCGCGTGCAGGCCCTGGCCGCCCGTCAGCACCCGGCGCAGCTCGCGCTCGGGGATGGAGATCGGGTGCGGCGTCTTGCCGCGGCCGTAGAGAACGCCCGGGATCAGCCCCTGCTTGCGCAGGCGGCGCGACTCGGAGGAGCCGCGGCTCTCGCGCTCCTGAACCTGCAATTTCACTCGTTCGCCGGCCATCGGCGGCGCAGTGTACCTACCGTTCGGCTCGCAGCTCCTCGAGCGAGCTGGCGGCGAGAGCAGCGGTGGCGATCGCCGAGATCCCGATTGCCGCCTCGTGCGAGGCGTCGAGGGGAAGCGAGTCGATCGTGCGGTCGAGATGGTCGCGGTGCCCCGGATCGAGCTCGGCATGTTCGAGGTAGGTGCGAAAGGCGGCGCGCGGGTGGCCGCTTCGCTCGACCAGCTCGTCGATCAGCTCGGGCGTCGGCGGGTAGCCCTCCATCAGCGCCACGTAGCCGAGGAACGCGATCGGGTGGTAGTGATGGATCCAGTAGTACTGACTGCCGACGAGCCCCGCCACGGCCGGCGAGGGCATTCGCGCAAGGACGGTCGCGCGGTCCAGCCCCAGGAGCTCGATGTCGTCGAGCAGCGTCTCGCCGTGGCCCAGCTCCTCGCCGACGTGCTCCTCGAGATAGGTGGCGAGCGGCCCGGCCAGCGGGTCGCTGCCGTCCAGCTCCCGCGTCCGAGCCAGCGCCGCCTCGGTCAGCGGCACCGTCGCGCGGATGATCTGGTGCTGCAAGACCAGGTACTCGGGCCAGAGCTCGCCGAGTCGCGGGTCCTCGACGAGCGCCCCGTAGGCCCGCGCGAAGGGCACGACGAGCAGGCCGAGCTTTCGGCGCAGTCGAGCGCTCGGCGTATCGGTCAGTGAACCGCGCAGATGCGCGTGTCCGGCGATAGGCCCGGGTCGCTCATGAGCGCCGCGCCGAGCTTGTCGACCTTGTCCAGTTCGGCTTCCGAGAACGCGTTCAGCGCGTCGATTACGGCGCCGGAGAGGTCCTCCGGGTCGACCTTGTTCTTCTTCAGATGCTTCTTGACGTGCTCCTTGGGCTCCTTCGCCATCGCTTAGCCCTTTCGCTCGCGTTTGGGCAGCAGCCGCCGAATATGGTCGCTCTGCCTTGTGCTGTCAACCGGACGGCGGAGTGCGCGCGATTTCTTCCGCCGTCAGTGAACCGCGCTGATCTTCTGGCTCGGCGGGAGCGGGTCGCTCGTGAGCGCGGCGCCGAGGGTGTCCACGAGCTTCGTCTCCTCGTACTCCTTCCTCGAGAAGGCGTTCAGCGCATCGATCATGTCGTCCGAGAGGGTTGCCGGGTCGACCCCCCTGTCCTCGAGATGCTTCTTGACGTAATCCTTGGGTCTCTTCGGCATCGGGCGAATATCCTTGCTTCGGCCTGCGGTGTCAACCGAGCTCCCCCGCCCGCGTGCGAGCCCGCGCAAGGGCCGTCACGTTCCCCTTTCGTTCGTAGAGCTCCGATGCGTCTTCGAGCGCAGCCAGCGATTCGTCGCGGCGGCCGGCAAGCACGAGCACCTCGGCGAGGTCGCTGATCGCGTCGCCGCGGGTTCCGAGCAGGTCGGTCGGCTCGCCGATTGCGATCGCCTCTCGGGCGAGCGCCTCTGCCGCGTCGAGCTCGCCACGCCGCGCGAGGATCTTCGCGCGCGCCGTCCGCCAGAGGATCTGCGAGATCCGGTCGTCGGGAGAGGCGGCCTGTTCACTTTCGCGGGCGAAGCGCTCGGCCTCGTCGTCCTCGCTCTCGGCATGGAGAGCATGGGCGAGGAAACCGGCGATCGTCGAAAGGTAGGCGCGCTCGCCGCCTTCGTCGAGCGTCGAGTAGCTGGCGCGGAGCGTCGCAACTGCCGCCCCCGGCGTGCCCGCGAGCTGCTCGACGAGATAGCTCTCCTGCGCGTTGAGGGCGGCCCACAGAGTGAGGCCGGCTTCCTCAATCGTGCTCTTCCCTTCGGCCAGGAGCTCCCGTGCAGTCTCGACGTCGCCGCGCATGGCCTCGAGCACGGCAAGCTCGACCGAGCACGTCGCTCGGATCGTCGGATCCTCGCCCTCGAGTGCAAGGAATTCCTGGCAGCGAGTGATCCCCTCCTCGACGGGTAGCGGGCCGAAGACCGCGCTCACCATCAGCCAGGAGATGGTCTCGGCCAGGGTCGCCCGATAGTTGCCACGGCGCGCGAAGGAGAGCGCCTGCCTCCAAGCGTCCTCGGCCGTGGCCAGCGAGCCCATCAAGGTTCCCTCCACGCGACCGACGAGGTTCCAGGCCTGGGCCAGGCTGTAATCGTCGCCCAGGTCCTCGCACGCCTCGAGCGCCTCCTGGGCGGCCTCGCGCTCGTTCCCGCTGCTGCCGCTGAGCATGCGCAGTGTGCAGAGGCCGAGCAGCGCCCTCGCCGGGCGGCGGCCGCTGAGCTCGAGCGCCTCCTCGAGCGCGCGCCTGCCCTCGGTGCCGTAGACGCGCGAGGACCAGAAACCCCAGAGCGCCGTCGCCAGTCGCAGCAGCAGGTCGCCGTCGTGGGCCTTCCGTGCGAATGCAATGGCCTCGCGCATGTTCGGGTACTCGTCGTCGACCCGTGTGAGGAACACCGGGTGGTTGCCCGTCCGCGACTCGTCGTCCAGCCGCTCCGCCTCGCCGGCATTCCAGGCGGCGTGCCGCTCGCATCCAGCCTCGAGCTCGCCGGCCGACTCGAGCAGCTCGAGGCCGAACTCCCGGATCGTCTCGAGCATCCAGAAGCGCGGCTCGCCGTCCGAGTCCTGGCGCTGACGCAGGAGGCTTTTCTGGACAAGTGAGTCGAGCCCGTCGAGCAACTGGTCGCCGAATGCTCCGTCGAAATCGCACACCGCCTCGGCGGCCTCGACGCGACAGCCTCCGACGAAGACGGCAAGCCGCTCGAAGAGTGTCTTTTCCTTCGCCAGCAGGAGGTCGTGACTCCACGCGATCGTCCCTCGGAGCGTCCGCTGCCGGGCGTCGGCGTCTTGCGCTCCGCCCGTCAGCAGGGGCAAACGCTGGTCGAGACGGCGCAGCAGCGCGGGAGGCGTGAGCGTGCGCACGCGAGGTGCCGCGAGCTCGATCGCCAGCGGCAGTCCGTCGAGCCTGACGACGATCTCCGCCACCGCCTCCGCGTTCACGTTGCTGAGGGTGAAGTCGGCGGCAGCGGCGCGTGCACGCTCGACGAACAGCCGAACCGACTCGAAGTCCACGACCTCCTCGGCGACCGCAGGCCGCCGCAGGTCGGGCACGGCGAGCTGTGGGACGCGACGCGCGTGCTCCGCCTGCAGGCGCAACGGCATCCTGCTCGTGACGAGCGCATGGAGCTCCGGCGCGGACTCGAGCAGCCCGCCCACGGCCGGCGCGGCTGCGAACACGTGCTCGAAGTTGTCGAGCACGAGCAGCACCTCTTTCTCACGGAGGTATTCAGTGAGAGTCTCGAGCGCGTTCTCGCCGGGCTGCTCTCGCAGGCCGAGGGTGCGCAGGACGGTGGGCACGACGAGCTCCCAGTCCCGGATCGGCGCCAGCGAGACGAAGAAGACGCCGTTGCGGAACTGCTCGAGCACGTTCCACGCGAGCTGGAGCGCGAGCCGGGTCTTGCCTGTGCCCCCCGGTCCGATCAGGGTGAGCAGCCTGACGTCGTCGCGTTCGAGCAGCGCGCGCGTCTCGGCGAGCTCGCGCTCACGCCCGATGAAAGGGTTCGGCTGTGCAGGCAAGTTGGTCGGCCGGTTGTCGAGCGACGCCAGCGGCGGGAACTCGCTCGGCAAGCCCACGAGCTCGAGCTGGTACAGCCGCTGCGGCCGCACGATGTCCTTCAGCCGGTGCTCGCCGAGGTCGCGGAGGCTCGTGTCGTCGTCGAGCAGCGTCCGGGTCGCCTCCGAGAGCAGCACCTGTCCGCCGTGGCCGACCGCCATCACGCGCGCGGCGTGGTGCACGTCGAGCCCGACGTATCTGCCCTCGACGACCCGCGGCTCGCCGGTGTGCAAGCCCATGCGCACGCGGATCTCGTTCTCGTCGAGCCAGTCGTGCGACACGAGCGCACGCTGGGCGTCGCCGGCCGCGGCCACCGCGTCCTTGGCCGAGGCGAACGCGACGAAGAACGCGTCACCTTCGGCGTCGACCACCACGCCCCCGTGGGCGAGGAATGCCTCCTCCAGCAGCGCCCGGTGTTGAGATAGCAGGCCGGCGTACGCGTCGCCGGCCCGGCGGAGCAGGCGTGTCGAGCCCTCGATGTCCGTGAAGAGCAGGGTGACCGTGCCGGTTGGAAGCTCGGCCATGCCGGTCAACTATTGCGCGGACGGCGGGCTACGTGCGCTTGATCGTGATCAGGTCGAGCAGCAGCAGCGGCCAGAGCACGATCGCGAGGATCGCCGCGACGACCCCGTGCACGCCGTGCACGTGCTGGAAGTAGTGGCGCTCGGCGGCGACGGCGACGCCGACGCCGAAATAGATCAGCACGAACAACGAAGGGAATCTGCGCACGAGGCGCCTGTTACCCGGGGCGGCCGAAGTTATTCGTACCAGGCGAGCACGGCGACGATCACATAGAACGCAACCAGCGCCACGCCTTCGAACCTGGTCGCCTCGCCGTCGGCGGTGATCTGCCAGAGCGCGATCGCGGTCAGCGCGAGCGCGCCGATGTAGACCGGCCCGAGGTTGAACGTCAGCTGGGTCGAGAACAGCAGCGAGACGAGCACGAGCGCCGGGAAGAGGAAGGCCGTGATCTGGGCGACGGAGTTCTTGACGACCGAGATCGCCAAATCGGCCTCACCCTTCAGCGCGAGCACGATCCCGGTCGTGTTCTCGACGGCGTTGCCGGCGATCCCGACCACAACGATCCCGGCGAACGCCTTCGAGACGCCAATCTGCTCCATCGCCGGCGTGAGCGCGGAGACGAACCAATCCGAGACGAAGGCCGCCCCCACCCCGGCGACCGCCAGCAGCGCCAACGCCAGCCTCATGGAGATGCGCGGCCCCACCTCGCCGGCTTCGCGCGGCATGTCCGAGCGGAGATAGTCGTACAGCCAGACGGCGTAGGTCACCAGCAGGGCCACGGCTCCGACGACCGAGATCGCCTTGATGTGACTCGACGCCTGGTCCTCGGTGGCCGCCGAGAGCCCGATCAAGACGATCAGGAAGCTCGCGAGCAGCATCAGGACCGCGTTGTCCTTCGGCAGGCGCGTCTGGAAGCGCATCACCCCGTCGGCGCTCGCGTGGCAGCCGGCGACGATCACGATCCCGAGCACGAGCAGCGCGTTGGCGAAGATCGAGCCCAGGATCGAGGTCTTCGCAACCACGAGCTCGCCGGCCGAGAGCGCGAACAGGACGATGAAGAACTCGGGCAGGTTCCCGAGCGTCGACTGCAGCACGCCGGTCACGGCCGGCCCGTACTGCTGCCCGATCCGCTCGGTGGCGAAGGAGACGATCCAGGCCAGCCCCGCCAGGGCGACGGTGGCGAGCCCGAAGGCAAGCAGCGCGGACGCGTCGGAGAAGTGGGCGACGCCGGCCGCAACCGTAAAGGCCGCGGTCACCGCGACCAGGACCCAGATCCTGGTCAGAAGAGCTGGTTCTCGCCCGCGAAGATCGCGGAGACCGAGTCGTCGGCGAAGACGTTCAGGATCGTCTCGGCCAGCAGGCTCGAGACGGGCAGCACGTCGATCTTGGCCGGGCGGTTGACCGGGTCGATCGGAACCGTGTTCGTGACGGTGATCTGCTTGATCTTGCTCGCCGAGAGCTTCTCGAAGGCGTTGCCGGGGAAGAGCCCGTGCGTGGCGCAGGCGTACACCTCGGTCGCGCCGGCCTCGAGCAGCGCTTCCGCGCCCGCGATCAGCGTGCCGCCGGTGACGACGATGTCGTCGCTCATGATCGCGACCTTGCCCTCCACCTGGCCGATCACCTCGGTGACCGAGGCTTCGTCGTGGCCGGGCCGCGTCTTGTTCAGGATCGCCAGGTCGCCCTCGAGCATCTGGCCGAAGCGGCGCGCCATCTTCGCGCGGCCCGGATCGGGCGAGACAGCCACGATCCCCTCGCCCTGGAGGCCCTTGTCGCGGTAGTACTGGGCGAACAGCTGCAGCGCAGTCATGTGGTCGACCGGGATCGAGAAAAAGCCCTGGATCTGGCCCGCGTGCAGGTCCATCGTCACCACGCGGTCGGCGCCGGCGGTCTCGAGCGCGTCCGCGACGAGCTTGGCGGTGATCGGCTCGCGCGGGGCCGACTTCTTGTCCTGCCGCGAGTACGGGAACCACGGGATCACGGCCGTGATCCGCTTGGCCGAGGCGAGCTTGGCGGCCTGGATCATGATCAGCAGCTCGACCAGGTGGTCGTTCACCGGCGCGTTCCCCGACTGGACGATGAAGACGTCGCCGCCGCGGATCGAGTCCTCGTAGCGGACGTAGGTCTCGCCGTTGGCGAAGGTCTTGAGCTTCACCTCGCCGAGGTGGACGCCGAGCTTCTCGGCGATCTGCTCGGCGAGCTCGGGGTTCGAGCGGCCCGAGAAGAGCATCAGCCGCTTCTGCGGCCCGCGCTCGATCCAGGCGGTCCGCTCGGTCACGGGCAGCACCGGCTCGACGGTCTCGAGCCCCGGCAGCGTTGCCTCACTCATCCTCCTGCTCCCGCTTTCGTCGCACGTACCCTTCCTTGTTCTCCTGCCGCGCCCGCGCGACCGCCAGCGACTCGGGCGGCACGTCCTCGGTGACCACCGAGCCCGCGCCGATCCACGAGTCGTCGCCGATCTCCACTGGCGCGACGAACGCATTGTGGACGCCGGTCCTGACGTTGCGCCCGATCGTGGTCTTGCCCTTGGGCTTGCCCGGCTGATGGGGGAAGTTGACGGTGATGTTGCCCGCCGCGATGTTCGTGTCCGCGCCGATCTCCGCGTCTCCGATGTAGGACTGGTGGGGCACCTTCGTTCGTTCCCCGATGTGCGAGTTCTTGATCTCCACGAAGGCGCCTGCCTTCGCGCCCGTCGCCAGCACCGTTCCGGGGCGAAGGTAACAGAAGGGCCCGACCAGCGTGTCGGGGCCGATCTCCGAGTCCACCGCCACCACGTGCGGCCCGACCTCGGCGCCGCGGGCGACGCGCGTGCCGCCGCGCAGGACGGTGAAGGGCTGGATCGTGCAGTCGGGCTCCAGCTCGACGGTCGGCTCGATCCACGTCGTCGCCGGGTCGACGATCGTCGAGCCGGCCAGCATGTGGGCGAGGTTGATGCGGTCACGCAGCACGGCCCCCGCGGCAGCGAGCTCCGCGCGCGTGTTCACCCCCTCTGCCTCGGCGGGGTCGTCGGCCTTGTGCACCGCGACGCGCTCGCCGGCGCCGGCGAGGTCGCGCACCGTGTCGGTCAGGTAGAGCTCGCCCTGCGCGTTCTGCGGGCTCAGCCGCTCGAGCGCCGGCCAGAGCTTGGCGGCCTCGAAGACGTAGATCGACGAGTTGACCTCGCGGATCGCCAGCTCGTCCTCGCTCGCGTCGCGTGCCTCGACGATCGCCTGCAGGGAGCCGTCATCGCCTCGGACGATGCGGCCGTAGGCGCCCGGCTCGGGCGGGTCGAACGAGAGCACGGTCGCGGCGGCGCCGGCGGAGCGATGCGTTTCGAGCAGGCTCCCGAGCAGCTCGGTCGTGATCGTGGCTGCGTCGCCGGTAACGACGAGCACGTCGCCGTCGAAGCCCTCGAGGCTGGCGCGTGCCGCAGCGGTGGCGTCGCCGGTGCCGCGCGGCTCCTGCTGCACGGCGACCGTCTCGCCCGCGAAGGCCTCGCGTGCGTCGGGCGAGGTGACGATCACGAGCGGGTCGGGGCCGAGCCCGCGCACCGACTCGATCACCCAGTCGGCGAGCCGCCGTCCGAGCAGCGGGTGCAGGTGCTTCGGGGTCTCGGAATGCATGCGTGTGCCGAGCCCGGCGGCCAAGATCACAGCTGCAGGCTTCGCTCTGGTCACAGAGATGGCTGGGGCGCCAGGATTCGAACCTGGGATCGCGGGACCAAAACCCGCTGCCTTACCACTTGGCTACGCCCCACCAATATGTCTGATTTGCGCAACAACGGGTGTCAGACGGCCCCGCCGGCAAAGCAGGCGTGGCCTCTAGTCGGCGTCGCAAGCGACGCCTTGGCACTTGGCTAGCGGAGCTTAGCCCCGGTCCGAGAATAGAAACAGGAGTGCAACCGCGGCGAAGATCGCCGCGAGCAGTAGCGCGAGCCAGTCGAGGATGAAGGCCAGGATCACGACCACGACCGCGAGAGCCTGCGAGGCGCCCGCGATCCAGAGCACCTGCCTGGCGGTGTGCGACTTGGCTTCCCGGCCCCAGAAGAGGTAGAGCGCCAGCACCGGGATCGCGAGCGCGATCACGGTCCAGCGGGAGAGGTCCTGGGCGAACGCGACGATGACGCCCTCGAGCACCGCGATCCAGAGCGTGATCCGGATTCGGCGCTGCTGCAGCCAGCGGCCCAGCTTCGTAGTGCCGTGCTCGACTGTCGGGTGGTGCTCGAGCGATTCGTTGGCGCTCATCGTGCTCAACCGTACCAAGTGGGAACCGTGATCCAGGTGCGCCCGAGACCCCTGAGCTCGCGCTCGGCGGCGGTGGCCTCGGCGCGGTGCAGGAACAGCCCGTAGACGGCCGGTCCGGCCCCGCTCACGTCGGCGCGGAAGGCCCCGAGCTCGAGCAACCGCTGCGCGTGTGGCGAGGGCTGGACGAGGTCGTTCGGCGGCAGCGCGGCGAGGTCGCGCGGGCGCTTTGCCTGGGCGAGCGCTTCGCCTAGGCGCGCGTGTCGTTCCTCGAACCCGACGGCGCCGTTGCGGCGGTCGAAGTCGTCGTAGACCGAGGCCGTGGATGGCTTGCGCTGTCCGTCAGGCAGGAGCAGGACGACCCAGTAGTCCTGCGGCAGCTCGAGCGGCTCGAGCTCCGTGCCGGTGCCGGTGCCGAGCTGCGGGCCCGAGGTGAGGAAGAAGGGAACGTCGGCGCCGAGCCCCGCCGCGAGCTCGTGCACTCGCTCCGCAGGGAATGGCTCGGCCAGGGTTTCGTTGGCGAGCCGCAGCGCGGTCGCCGCGTCGGAGCTGCCGCCGCCGAGGCCGGCCGCTACCGGGACGTGCTTCCAGATCTGCGCCCGCCAGCGCGGCTGGGTGTCCGCGGCCTCGGCCAGCTGCTCGAGCGCCGCGCGGACGAGCGTGTCCTCGGCGAAGCCCTCGACCCGGAGCTCGGACGCCGGCTCGATCGAGACGCGGTCGGCCAGGTCGAGCCGCTGCAGCACGGTCACGACCTCGTGCCGGCCGTCTTCGCGGAGTGGTCCGACGACGAGCGCCAGGTTGAGCTTCGCGGTCGCCGGCGCGCGGTTCACGCGGCGAGAGCGTCCGTGAGGGCGACGAACTCCTGCGGCGCGAGCTCCTCGGCGCGAACGGCCGACTCGCGCCCGATCGTTCGCAGCGCCTCGGTCGCCGTGTCACGCGTCGCAACGCCCGCGAGCTCGAGCGAGTTCGCAAGCTGTTTGCGCCGGTGGGCGAAGGCGGCTGTCACGACCTGCTTCACGCGCGGGAAGTCCGCCGGCAGCTCGTGGCGCCGGAAGGCGACCAGCGCGGAGTCCACGTTCGGCCGTGGGCGGAAGACCGTGCGCGAGACCCGATGCAAGCCGGTGCGCTCGGCCGCGAGCTGGACCAGTACCGAGACCGCGCCGTAGGCCTTGGTGGAGGGCTGCGCGAAGAAGCGGTCGGCCACCTCGCGCTGCACCATCACGCACCAGAGCTCGAGACCCGGCAGGCCGTCGAGGCTCTCGACGACCAGCGGCGTGGCGATGTTGTAGGGCAGGTTCGAGACGAGCTTCGACGGTGCCGGCTCGAGCGCGGCGAGGTCGAGCCGCAGCGCGTCGCCGAGGTGGAGGTCGACGTTCTCGCGGCCGTCGAGCGCCTCGCGCAGGCCAGGCTCGAGCGAACGGTCGAGCTCGACCGCGTGCACGTAGGCGACGCGGTCGGCGAGGTAGGTCGTCAGCACGCCGAGGCCCGGACCGACCTCCAGCACCACGTCACTGGGTTCGAGCTCGGCCAGCCGGCCGATCACGCCGAGCAGGTTCTCGTCGACCAGGAAGTGCTGGCCGAGCTCCTTCTTCGCGGCGGGCCGGCTCATCCGAGGCCGAAGGCGGCACTCGCGTTGGCGTCGAGCCGGGTGGCGAGCTCGCTGGGATCATCGCCCCGGGCTTCCGCGAGCGCGGCGACGGTGTGGACGACGTTCGCGGGCTCGTTCGGTCGTCCGCGCCTGGGCTGCGGCGCGAGGTACGGGCTGTCGGTCTCGGCGAGCAGCCGCTCGCCCGGGACGGCGCGCGCTGCCTGGCGCAGCTCGTCGGCCTTCGGATAGGTGACGTTCCCGGCGAACGAGAGGTAGTAGCCGCGCTCGAGCGCGACCGGCAGCAGCTCGGGCGCCGAGAAGCAGTGCAGCACGACGGTGCCCGCGAACTCCTTCAGCGCGGCGGCCGTCTCGTCGGAGGCCGCGCGCGTGTGCACGACGACCGTCTTGCCGAGCTCGGCAGCCAGCTCCAGCTGCCGCTCGAAGAGCTCGCGCTGGCGGTCGTGCGGGGCGTAGTCGCGGTAGAAGTCGAGGCCGGTCTCGCCGACGGCGACCGCACGTTCGTCGGCGAGCAGCTCCCGCAGCTCGTCGAGCCGGGTCGCGTCGGGCTCGGCGGCCTGGTGCGGATGGATCCCGAGCGCGGCGAAGACACCGTCGTGCCGGCCGGCGATCGCAAGCGTCTCGCGGCAGGACTCGAGACCCGACCCGACCGAGACGATCCGGTCGACTCCGGCTGCGAGTGCCCGCGCGACGAGATCGTCCGCCGGTTGCGCGAACGCGTCGAGGTGCGCGTGGGTGTCGGTCACGCCGCGGCGGTCGGCTGATCGACCCGCGGAAAGAGCGGCGCGGCCGCGGCGATCCCGTCGGTCTCCGGGGTGAGGCCGTAGGCGATCCGCTCGAGCGCGAGCTCGACCGGCTGGCCGAGCGCTTCGAAAATCTGCGGCGCGGTTCGCGGCAGGTACGGGGAGAGCGCGACCGCAATCGCGCGCACGCCGTCGACCAGGTCGTAGAGCACCGCGTCGAGCTCGGCGGCCCGGGACTCGTCTTTGGCGATCTGCCAGGGAGCGGTCTGCTCGACGTGTCGGTTCAACCAGCGCACGAGCTCCCAGATCGCTTCGAGCGCGCCCGTCAGGTCCCAGGCGTCGAACCGCTCCACGAGCTTCTCGCGCAAGCCGTCGAGCGCGGCTCTCAGCTCCTCGTTCGGTTGTCCGGGCGCCACGCGCCCGTCGCGGTAGCGGGCGACCATGGCCGTCGTCCGCGAGACGAGGTTGCCGAGGTCGTTGCCGAGCTCACGCTCGTAGCGCTCGTGCAGCGCGTCGATCGAGGCGCTGCCGTCCTGGCCGAACGACACCGAGCGCAGCGCCCAAAACCGGACCGCGTCCGAGCCGTAGACGTCGACCAGGTCGAGCGGGTCGATCACGTTCCCGAGCGACTTCGAGATCTTGCGATCATCGAGCAGCAGGAAGCCGTGGACGAACAGCTGCTGCGGCACCTCGTAGCCCGCCGCGAGCAGGAGCGCTGGCCAGAAGACGCAGTGGAAGCGAAGAATGTCCTTGCCGAGCAGGTGGTGGGCGTGCGGCCAGAACTCCTCGCGCAGGTCCTCCCCGTCTCGCGCGTACGTCAGCGCGCTCAGGTAGTTGATCAGGGCGTCTACCCAGACATACGTGACCTGCCCTTCGTCCCAGGGGATCGGTACGCCCCACGGCTGGCCGGCACGGCTGACGCTGAAGTCCTGCAGGCCGCCCTCGATGAAGCTGCGTGCCTCGTTGTAGCGGTGGCTCGGCAGGACGAAATCGGGGCGCTCGTCATAGAGCGCGAGCAGCTTCTCCTGGTAGGCCGAGAGGCGGAAGAACCAGTTCGTCTCCTCGATCCGCTCCGGCGCGACGCCGTGATCCGGGCACAGGCCGTCGATGAGCTCGGACTCCGACTTGAACTCCTCGCACTGCACGCAGTACAGGCCGGAGTAGACGTCCTGGTAGATGTCGCCGTTGTCGTAGATGCGCTGCAGGAACTCCTGCACGAAGCGCTTGTGGCCCTCGTCGGTCGTGCGGATGAAGAAGTCGTACTCCGCGTCGACGCGCTTGGGCAGCTCACGCCAATACTTCTCGACGATCTCGTCGACGTACACCTTCGGGTCGAGCCCCTGCTCCTCCGCGACCCGGTACACCTTCGAGCCGTGCTCGTCGGTCCCGGTGAGGAAGAAGGTCTCGTCGCCGCGCTGCCGGTGGTGCCGGACGAGCACGTCGGCCGCGATCGTCGTGTAGGCGTGCCCGATGTGCGGGCTCGCGTTCACGTAGTAGATGGGTGTCGTCAGGTAGTAGCGCATCGCCGTCAATGATACGAGCGGCCTTGCGCCGGCCTCGGATGGCCAGAGCAGCGGCGGCCAGGAGCGAGGTCAGAGCGGCGACCAGCTTCCAGGGGAAGGGCCGTCCGCGCGGCTGGACCGGCTCGACGACGGGCTCGGGGTCGCGCGCGCGGAGCCACGGCCTTGCGGGCGCGGCGGGCGCCGGTCGCTGGACGGTCGGCGGGGCCGCGGCGTGCGGCGCGGCGTCGGCCACCTCGGCCGGAGCAGGCGCCGATGTGATCGACGCCGGTGGGCGAGCGGTCACCGGGCGCGTGGCGGGCCGGGGGTCAAGGACAGCTGCGCTCGGCGGTTGCCCGACAACCGGTGTCGGATGCGGGAGCTGCACCACCGGCCGCGACTCGGCCCCCGCGACGGGCGTTGCGACCCGCACAGGCGGCGACGCAGGCGGGTCCGCCGGAGCAGTAGCAGGCGGCGATCCGGGAGCCGTGGAGGGGACAGGCGGATCGCTCGGCGCGGGCGCCGGCGATGCAAGCGGCGGCAGGAAGCTCAGCGGGTCGAGGTAGCCCTGCGGATCGCTCCCGAGCCTGACCCCGAGCTGCACGTACGGCACCGGGTGGGAGAGCACTCCACTCGTCCCGACGAGCGCAACCGGCTGACCCTCGGCCACGACGGCGCCCGTGTCGACCAGGAACGAGCCGAGATGCAGCAGCGTGACCGCGTAGCCGTCGGGCGTCTGAATGGTGATCGTGAGCCCGTTCGCGGCGACCTTGCCGGTGAACGTGACCGTCCCCGCGGTCGGCGCGACCACGGTGTCGCCGAGAGCGCCCTGGATGTCGATCCCGCGATGCTGTCCCGGAACGAGCGGGTTCTCCTCGTCGAAGGCGAACCCCTGCAGCACCGGCCCCGGAACCGGCCACGTCCAGGCGCCGGCCGCGGCGGGCATCGCCAGGGCCAGGAGCACCGCGACTACCGCGATTCTGGTGAGAGCCGATCTCCGTTGCCAGTTCTGCAAACCGCGACCAAGGTACCAGGCCGGGCGGGACGTTGTCAAATCGGATTACAGCGAGCCGCGGTACAGCGTGTTGCGCGAGGCACCGGTCAGCCGCGAGACGAGCTCGGCGGCCTGTCGTCGCGGCACTCCCGCCTCGACGAGCTCGGCGACCGCCCCTGCCGCCTCTTCGACGGGAGCCTCCGCCGGGGGCGCCGTGCCGAGCACGACCGTCACTTCTCCTCGCACCGGCTCGCCGAACCGCGCCGCCAGCTCGGCGACCGTCCCCAGGGCGACCTCCTCGTGGCGTTTCGTCAGCTCGCGGCAGACCGCGCAGGGCCGGTCCGGGATCACGCGCGCGAGGACAGCCAGCGAGCGCGGCAACCGCTGCGGCGACTCGAACGCGACCACGGGCCACTGCCAGCGAGCGAGCTCCTCGCCCAGCTCGCCCAGCGCCCTCTCCCCGCGAGGCAGATAGCCCACGAACTGGTAGCGCTCGCCGACGAGGCCGCTGGCAACGAGAGCCGTCTCCACCGCCGAGGCCCCCGGCAGCACCGTCACCGGCACGCCCGCCTCGAGCGTGGCCGCGACGAGCCGCGCGCCCGGGTCGCTGATCCCCGGCAGGCCCGCGTCGCTGACGAGCGCCAGCCGCTCGCCGGCCTGCAGGCGCGGCAGCAGCTCGGCCGTCCGCTTCGCCTCGTTGTGCTCGTGGTAGGAGAGCAGCCGCGCGCGAATCCCGTGGCGCTCCAGCAGGCCGCGCGTATGTCGCGTGTCCTCGGCGAGCACGACGTCCGCCTCGGCCAGTTCGCGGAGGACGCGAAGCGTCACGTCCTCGAGGTTCCCGATCGGCGTCGCGCAGACCGCGAGCGGCACTAGCCGAGCGCCTCGAACGCGACCATCCCGGCCCCGATCACGCCCGCCTCGATGCCGAGCTCGGCCTCGACGATCCGTACGTTGTCACGCGCTGGCTCGAGCCCCTCGACCGCGACGACCTCGCGCGCCGGGCCGAGGAGCAGCTCACCGGCGTCGCCGAAGCCGCCCCCGACGACCACCAGCTCGGGCTCGAAGACGTTGACGAAGGTCGCGATCCCCGCCCCCAGGTAGCGGCCGATCCCGGCCAGCGCCTCGACCGCCTCGGGCTCGCCCTCCCGGCCGCGGTGAACGAGCTCGTGCGCATTCGAGCCGTCGCCGTAGAGCGAGCGGGCGACCCGGTCTGCCGCCGGGCCCGCGGCGAAGGACTCGAGGTGGCCGTGGCCACCGCAGCCGCAGGGCGGGCCGCCGGGCTCGAGCACGATGTGGCCGAGCTCCGCCCCGCTCCCGGTCGCGCCTCGGTATGGCCTGCCGTCGAGGATCAGGCCGCCGCCGACGCCCGTGCCGAGGGTCAGCATCACGACGTTTCGGGCCCCCCGCGCCGCCCCGACCTGCCACTCGGCGATGGCCGCGGCGTTGGCGTCGTTGTCGAGCGCGACCGGCAGGCCGTGCTGCTCCCGCATCCGGTCGCGCAGGTCGACGCCCTCGAGCGGGATGTTCACCGATTTGAGCGCGTGGCCCGAGCGCTGGTCGATCCTGGAGGGAACGCCGAAGCCCAGCGCGACCGCCTCGGGCTCGGCGCGGTGCAGCTCTTCGACCAGCGAGTCGAGCTCCGCGAGCAGCGCGTCCTGTGACGAATGGTCGCTCGGGCGCTCCAGGCGCACGCCCAGCGAACCGTCGCGCGAGACGACCGCGGCGAGGATCTTCGTCCCGCCGACATCCACGCCGATGACCCGCGACTGCTCCAAAACGGCGCGGGTACCATACGCCGCCGGATGTCGACGCCCGGCGGAGAGAAGCCCTACCGGGTCTACCGGGGAGGGCGCACGAAGGGCCGGGTGCCGACGGTCGGGCGGCCCGAGAAATCAGCACCGCGCCCGAAGGCCGAGCGTGACGGCCGCAGCAACTACCGCGGCCCTGGCGCCAAGACGACCGCCCGCCGCCCGCGCCAGATCCGCTGGGCCCGCGAGCTGACGATCGCGCTCGTCCTGATCCTCGTCTTCTTCATCGCCTGGGCGACGATCGGCTACCTCGTCTTCCGCAGCGGCGTCTCGGAGGCCAACAAGCGGCTGCCTCAGAGCGCGCGCCGGGCGCTGACACCCGACCAGGGCAGCCTGCTCTCGACCCCGACCGCGATCCTGCTGCTCGGCACCGACCACTCGATCGCGGCTGCCCGCGCCGGCGACCGGCACTCCGACTCGATCACGCTGCTGCGCACCGACCCGCCGCACCACCGGCTCTACTACCTCTCGATCCCGCGCGACCTGCGCGTCGAGATCCCCGGGTACGGCTCCTCCAAGATCAACACGGCCTACCAGGTCGGCGGGCCCCGGCTGGCGGCGCGCACCGTCGCCACGTACACGGGGATCCCGGTCAATCACCTGGTGGTCGTCAACTTCGCCGAGTTCAAGGACCTGATCGACGCGATCGGCGGGATCGACGTCGTCGTCGGCGAGCGCATCCAGTCGAAGTTCGACTGCCCGTACAGCACGGAGGCTCGTTGCGCGCGGTGGCCCGGCTGGCGGTTCTCCCCGGGCAAGCAGCACATGAGCGGCCAGCGGGCGCTGATCTATTCGCGAGTGCGCAAGAACGTTCTCAACCCCGCCGACACCGACATCACGCGCGGCGAGCGCAACCAGCAGGTGATCCAGGCGCTGATGAGCAAGCTCGCGAGCTTCTCGACCTTCATGCGGCTGCCCTTCGAAGGCAAGAACCTGACGAAGCCGCTGGCGACCGACCTCTCGGCCAACGACTTCGCCGGGCTCGGCTGGGCGAAGTTCCGGGCCGATCGCACTCTCCACTGCCGCCTCGGCGGGACCTCGACCGGCGGCGACATCACGCCGAGCCAGGACAACCCGAACGTGATCCTGATGGTGCTCGGCAAGTCCGCTCCCCAGCCGCCCGCCCCGACCGGTGACTCGTACCCGCCTGGGTGCCGGGTCGGCTAGGCCTCGGCGGCCTTCTTCTTCTCTTCCTTGGGCTTGGCCGGTTCCGAGGAGCCGTCGCCGTCCTTGGCGGGCGGCTTCTTGCCCGAGCCGCGGCCGTAGTCGGTGGTGTAGAAGCCCGAGCCCTTGAAGTGCACGGCGACGGGGTAGAGCACGCGCTCGAGCGGGCCCTCGCCGCAGATCTCGCACTTCTCCGGCTGCGCGTCGCCGATCTTCTGGAACAGCTCGAACACGTGCCCGTTCGGGCAGCGGTACTCGTAGATCGGCATGGATCTAAGGATAGTTGGGCGACTGGCTGCGGCCGCTCTCGCGCTCGAGAGTCTCGCGGTAGCAGGGCGCGTCCTCGAAGGCAGCGAGGCCCGGCTGGACCGGGCGGCGCGGCCGACGTCTGCGGCGCGCGGCGGCGAGCGCTGCGGAGGCGCCGAGCAGGCCGCCGATCACGAACGAGCGCAGGCGGCCCGACTGTGACTCCCGGTCCACGCGGCGATTGTACGGTTGCCCTCGTGATCTGCACTTTCGGCGACGTGCTCCTCGACGTGATCGTGCGGCTCTCGTCGGAGCTCGCGCCCGGCGCCGACACCCCGGCCGAGACGCGGCTGGCGACCGGCGGCCAAGCCGCCAACGTCGCGGCCTGGGTCGTCGAGCTCGGCGGGAGCGCCCGCTGCGTGGCGAAGCGGGCCGACGATGCTGCCGGCACGCTCGCGCGGACGCTGCTCGAGGCCCGCGGGGTCGAGCTCGCCGGCCCGGTCGCGGCCGGCACTACCGGGACGGTGGTGGCCCTCGTGTCGGCGGACGGCGAGCGGACGATGGCGACCGACCGCGGCGTCTCGGTCGAGCTGCGGGCGGACGAGCTCGAGCCGGCGTGGTTCGAGGGCTGCTCGTGGCTGCACCTCTCCGGCTACGCGCTGCTGGCCGAGCCAATCGCGGAGGCGGCGCTGGCCGCGGCGAGGCTCGCACGGGCGCGCGAGGCACGCGTTGCCGTCGACCTCTCGTCGTGGAGCGCGATCCGCGCCTACGGGCCGGAGCGCTTCCGCGCCAACCTCGACGCCGCCGCGCCCGACGTCGTCTTTGCCAACGAGCCCGAGTGGGAGATGGTCGGCGGCGCCTACGCGCTCGCGGAGACGGCCGTCGTGAAGCGCGGCTCGCGCGGGGTCGAGGTTCGATCCGCCGACCACGTCGAGGAGTTCCCGCCCCTCGACGTAGAGGTGGTCGACACCACCGGCGCGGGTGACGCCCTGGCGGCCGGCTTCCTCGTCGGCGGGATCGAGCTCGGGCTCGAGGCGGCGGCCCGCTGCGTCGGCGCGCTCGGGGCGGTGCCTTCGTGACGGAAGTGCTCCGAATCTCCGCGGAAGTGCAACAAGCCCTCCACGAGGGCGGCCCGGTCGTCGCGCTCGAGACTACGCTCGTGGCACACGGGTTCCCTCCCGGGGTGGGGGTGGAGGTGGGTCGGGCCGCCGAGGCCGCGGTCGTGGCCGAAGGGGCCGTGCCCGCGACGGTCGGTGTGCTCGACGGCCAGGTCGTGATCGGGCTCGACGCCGGGGAGCTCGAGCGCTTCGGAGACGCCGGGGCAGACGCGCGCAAGGCCGGCCCCCGCGATCTCGCAGCCTGCGTGGCGAGCGGCGAGCTCGGAGCGACGACGGTGGGAGGCACGCTCGCGGCCGCGCGGCTCGCCGGAATCACGTTCATGGGGACCGGGGGGATCGGCGGCGTCCACCGCGGCTTCGCCGAGCGGCCGGACG
>Ga0207648_10001462_pt1 | contig 25984 bp, 39 predicted proteins | sample KBSMisM32_FD_184310 | JGI IMG/M metagenome (GOLD analysis project Ga0207648, IMG submission 184310) | Miscanthus rhizosphere microbial communities from Kellogg Biological Station, Michigan, USA - KBS Miscanthus M3-2 (SPAdes) (version 2) | ecosystem: Host-associated > Plants > Roots >... | reverse complement strand
CCGAGGTGCTCACCTGGTCGAACATCATGTTGATCTGGCCGCCCATCACGTCCACCAATGCCTGCGCGTTGCCCTTGTAGGCGACGTGCAGCAGCCGGGTGCCGGTCATGCGCATGAACATCTCCGCGGCGACGTGGCCGGTCGAGCCGTTGCCCGAGCTGCCGAACGACACTTCCCCGGGCCGCGCCTTCGCTGCCGCGATCAGCTCCTGGACGCTCTTCGCCGGGAACGCCGGATGCACCACCAGAACCTGCGGGATGCGGCACACCAGGCTCACGCCGGTGAAGTCGGTGACGGCGTTGTAGCCCGCCGCCTTCACCACCGCCGGCACGCGCGCGAAAGTGACCGCGACGGAGAGCAGCGTGTAGCCGTCGGGCTGCGAGTTCTTCACGAACTGGGTGCCGATGATCGCGCTCTGCCCGGGACGGTTCTCGACCACGACCGGCTGGCCCAAATTTTTCGAAACCTCTTCGGCGACCGCGCGCGCCACGATGTCCTGGTTCCCGCCGGGAACCAGCGGCACGATCATGCGGATCGGCTTATTGGGGTATTGCGCGAAGGCGGAGGTCACGCAAAGCAGCAGGGCCAGGAGCAGCGTTCTCATAGCTTGAGGCTCCTTACCTGCTTGGCACGTTCCATGGACGCGGCCAGAAGAAACCCCAGATCCGTCCCGGTGGAAACGAAACGCGCACCCATCGCCACGAACTGCTGCACGAGATCCGGCCGCGAGCTCAGTCCGCCGACGCCGCAGTGCTTGCCGTGCTTGCGGCAGGCGGCAATGGTGCGCTCGTAGGCTTCGCGCACTTTCGGGTGGTCGTACTCGCCGGGGCGGCCGAGGTCGGCGAGGAAATCGTTGGTGCCGATCAGCACCATGTCGACGCCTTTCACCGCGACGATGTCCTCGATCGCCGCGAGGCCGGCCGCCGACTCGAGCTGCACGATCACCATGGTGGCGTGGTTCATCTTCGGCAGCGCTTCCGCCGGCGGCATGCTGCGAAATCCGAGATGCGCGAGGCCGGTCGACATGCCGCGCGCGCCGAGCGGCGGATACTTCGCCGCCGCCACCACCTCGCGCGCCTCGTCGGGCGAGCGCACGCCCGGCGCGATCACGCCGAGCGCGCCGCCGTCGAGCACGCGCGAAATGTATTCCGGGGTGCGCGCCGGCACACGCACCAGCGCCGGCACGCCTGCCTCGAGCGCCATCACCGAGATCTGGCAGGTGGTCTCGATCGAGAACGCCGAGTGCTCGAGGTCGATGTAGATCGCGTCGAAGCCCGCGGTCTTGGCGATGCGCACGATCTCGACGCTCGACACCAGGCGCACGGTCATCGACGCGGTGAGCTCGCCGCGCGCGAGCTTGTCCTTGAGGGGGTTCAGAACGCGCCGCCGCTGCGCACGAACTTCTGGATGCGCCGGCCGAAGCCGACCTCCGAGGTGTAGAGGTTGCCGTCGCGGTCGATGGCGAGGTTGTGGATCCACTTGAACTCGCCCGGCATGCGGCCGGTGCGGCCGAACGAGCTCACCACCTTGCCGTCCGCGCGCTGCAGCACGTAGATGCGCCCGTTCGCGCCGTCGGCGACGTACATGTATTTCTGCGCCGCGTCGTGCGACAGCACCATGTCCCACACCGCGCCGTTGGCGCGCGTCTCGACCTCGACACGGAACTCGGTCTGGAACTTGCCGTCCTTGCCGAACACCTGGATGCGGTTGTTCTGCCGGTCGCAGACGTAGACCTTGTCGTCGTTCGACACGCGCACGCAGTGCACCGGGTTGCCGAACTGGCGCGACGGCTGCGCCGCCGGATCGTAGGGCGGCAGCGCGGCGTCGCTCGGCGTGTCGCCGTACGCGCCCCAGTGGCGCTTATAGGCGCCGGTGTCGGCGTCGAACACCACCACGCGGCGGTTGCCGTAGCCGTCGGCCACGAACAGCTCCTTGCCCGAGAGCACCATGTGCGCCGGGCGCCCAAGCTGCACGCGGCTGTTGCTGCCCTCCGACTTGCCGGGACGTCCGATCTGCATCAGGAACTGCCCGTCGGGCCGGAACTTCAGGATCTGGTGGTCCTCGTTGCCGTTGCCGGCGATCCACACGTTGCCGTCGGGATCGATGTAAATGCCGTGCTCGGTCTTCGGCCACTGGACTTGCGGACCGCTCGGACCCCAGCCGCGCAGGTACTTGCCGGAAGCGTCGAACTCCATCACCGGCGGGGCGGACTTGCAGCAACGGTGCGTCACCGGGCGGTTGCTCTTCGCGTCCCATTCGTCGGGCAGCAGCGTCGACGGCCGATGGATGATCCACACATGGCCGTTCTTCTCGTTCACCGCGATACCCGCGACCTGGCCGAAGACGAGCTGCACGCCGTTCTCCTCGGCAAGCGGCTGCGGCCAGTTGGGATCGGGGCGGAACTGCGGCGGGCTTTGCGGGTTCTGCGGGTTCTGGGCACAGGCCGTGAGAACGGAAATCAGCAGCAAGAGCGCGATGCGCATGGGTGTCTCCTCTGAACGATTATAGGCACGGCAATTGCACGTTTCGGGGATGGCCTTCTTGCGTTACTTGTTGCTCGCCAGCATGCTCGGATTGCCCTTTGGCATTGCTGCGGCGAACAATGAAGACGATGGCTTCATCTGGATCGACGCCAACACGCGAATCAAGGTAAAGCAGGTGTCCACCACGGCCGGCAGCGGCGCCACCGCGCCCGAAACGGCGCCCCGGAAGGAAGACGCGAAAGGCAAGAAGGAAAAGCCCAAGAAGTAAGCTAGCATCGCGGCGCCATGAAGGTCACCGCCGTCGACACCTGCGTCCTCACCGTTCCAACGCCGAAGCCGATGGCGTTGCAGTACCCCCAGCACAAGCTGGTCGTCGCCCAGATCGCCACCGATGAAGGCATCCACGGCCTGGGCTACAGCCTGGTCTTCGGCGGCGGCGGCGCCGAGGCGGTGCATGCCTACGTCGAGCGCCTGAAGCCGGCGCTGATCGGCGAAGACCCCACCTATGTCGGCTACCTGTGGGAAAAGATGTTCCGCGTCGACATGGGCATGAAGAAACAGGGCGCCGCGGCCTACGCCCTTTCAGCGCTCGACATCGGCCTGTGGGACATCACCGGCAAGGCGTACGGCAAGCCGCTGTTCAAGCTGTGGGGCGCGGTGCGCCACCGCATCCCGTGCTACGGCAGCGGCGGCTGGGCGAAGTACACCATCGACGACCTGGTGCGCGAAGCGGAGAAGTACGCCGCGCAGGGCTGCCGCTACTACAAGATGAAGATCCACGACCCCGACCCGAAGGTGAACCGCGCGCGCGCCGAGGCAGTCAAGCGCGCGCTCGGGCCGAACGTGCGCATGATGGTCGACGTGAATCAGCGCCTCGACGTGCTCGGCAACCTGCGCCAGGCGGCGGAGCTCGAGCACCTCGATCTGGTCTGGTATGAAGAGCCGGTCCTGGCCGACGACATCCGCGCGTGCGCGGAAGTGGCGGAGAAAATCCGCATCCCGGTGGCAACGGGCGAAAACAATTACACGCGCTACGAGTTCCGCGAGCTGGTCGAGCGCAACGCCGCGACCTACCTCATGCCCGACGTGTGCCGCGCCAACGGCTTCAGCGAGACGCTGAAGATCGGCCACCTCGCCGCGGCGCACGGCGTGCAGGTGTCCCCGCACGTGGTGCACGAGATCTCGCTGCACGTGGTCGGCGCGCTGCAGAACGGCTTCCTGGTGGAGTACATGGACTGGGCGCCGCCAGACCTGTTCGAGGCGCTGCCCGAGTGCCGCGGCGGCCGCTTCCGCATTCCCGACCGGCCGGGGCACGGCATGTCGCTCGCGCGCGGCGCGATCGACAAGTACCGGACGAGGTAATTCGGGGTCAGGGTCGCAATTCTGTTTGCACGTACGTGAAACACGAATTGCGACCCTGACCCCGAATTACCTTGCGGCGCCCGCGGCCTTGCCCTCGTTCGCGCTGCCGCTGCCGGCGGACTGCATCGCCTTGCCTTCGTTGGCGCCCTGCCGCTGCACGCCGGAATTGCGTTCGCAGCCGGCGAGCAAGCCGGAAAAAGCAAACAAAAGAAAAAGAATCAGGAGCCTCATCATCCGGGCCTGCTGCAAGTTCAAGGCCTGACACAACCTTACCCAAGGCGGCGCGCGGTGGGCCTAGCATTTTCGATCGATGGCTTACGCGCTCTATTACGCGACGTCACCGGCGCCCAGCAAGGTCGACAAGGAGGCGCTGCAGCGTCTGGTCGCGGTGCACTTCAGCACCGAGCAGGACGCTTTCCACGCCGCGGCGCTGGTGCTGCGGGGCGGTCAGTACGTCTGGCTGATCGAAGGGCCGGACCTGCGCGCGAGCGCGAAGCAGGTCGAGGAGCGCTGCCGGCCGATGCTCGAGATGTTCAAGCGCCGCTAGGCGCTGATTTCCGCCCAGTATTCCGCGCCGCGACGCACCACGCGGATCGGCAGCACCACGTCCGGATCGACCTTTGCGGCTTCGCCATACGTAATCAGTCCTTCCGCGTTGCCACGGAGCGCGGCCAGGCGGCAATGTTCGAGCAGCTCGTCGCGCGAGGCGCCCGGGTCGATGCGCGCATCGTCCGGCTTCCAGATCACGCAACGCGAGCCGCGCCGATGGCGGCGCAAGTCGCGCGCTCGAATGGCCAGGATCACCGCGCCGTCGTCGGCGCGCACGCCGCTGCGGCTGCGCGACGGATACTTGAGCGACACGCCGCGCGCCTCGAAGGCGCGAACGCGCGGAATCAGGCGCACGTCAGGCGCGGGTCGTAGCCGTTTTCGCGTGCCGCGATCACGCACTCGTAGTAAAGCGCATAGCTTTGCGCCGATTCCTTCACGTCCCCGTCCGCGGCTTCGTGGCGCCACTTCCAGCGGAAGGAATCCTTATGCTTCACGTGGAGAATTTTGCAGATTGGCATGGCCATCCGTTATACGCTCATCCGCTCTGCGATATCCCTGAAATTCACGTCGGGCAAACGCCCACGTCGCCGTTGCCAGACGTCGAATAGATCAGGTGGCGAGCTGCGTCAGCGCCGCGATCACCAGCCCCGCCAGGCCGCCGACCAGCGTGCCGTTGATGCGGATGTACTGCAGGTCCGCCCCAATGTGGCGCTCGAGCTCTTCCACCAGCTTTTTTTCCTGCCAGCCGTTGATCTGGTCCTCGACGAAGCGGCCGATCTTGGCGCGGTGCTCCTCGACCAGCGGCGGCAGCGCCTTCAGGATCTGCTCGTCGATCCATTGCCGGATCTCGCGGTCGGCCTCGAGCTGCTCGGCGAAGGCGCGCACCAGAGCGCCGATGCGCTCCCGGGTGACGGAATCCTGCTCCTGCAGGTCTTTTGCCAGCCAGTCGCGGAACTGCTGCCAGAAGCCGGCGATATAGCCGGCGAGCGCGGGATTCTGCAGCAGCTCGTCGCGCAGGCGCGCCACCGCGGCCTTCGTGTCCGCGTCGTGCTTGAGGCGCCGGATGAATCCCGCCACGTACTCGTCGAATTTCCGGCGCAGCTCGTGATCGCCGTCGCGGCGCACTTCCGAGATCTTGGCGATCGAGATCTCGACGATCTTGAGCGCCGCGCGCTCGTCGAGGTTGAGCGAGAACAGATCGCTGAGCTTTTTCAGCAGCGGCGCGCTCTTCGCCACCTCGGCGGCGATGAAGCCGCGCGTGTCCTCCTTCGCCAGCAGGTCGTCGAGGCCGTTGAGCGCGGCGTCGAGCAGCGCGTGATGGCGCTTGTTCTCGGTCAGGAGGTCGAGCAACTGCCCCGCGGCGCCGGCGAGATCGAGCTTGCCGATGCCGGCGGACACCGTGCGCTGCAGGAAACGCTGCACGCGCGCGTCGTCGATCGCCGCCAGCGCATAGGCGAGGAAGCGCGACGCATAGGTGGCGACGGTGTCGACATTCGCCGGCTGCAGCAGCCAGCGGCACAGCGTGTGCGCCGGGCGGAACTCGGCGATGCGCTGCACCAGCGCGCCGGCGCTGAGGAAGTTGTGCTGGATGAATTCGGACAAGCCGCGCGCGATGCGGTCCTTGTTGCGCGGGATGATCGCGGTGTGCGGGATCGGCAGGTTGAGCGGGCGGCGGAACAGCGCCACCACCGCGAACCAGTCGGCGAGCGCGCCCACCATCGCCGCCTCGGTGAACGCGGACAGGTAGTAGAGCCGGTATTTTTCCGAAATGAAGTAGCCGATCGCCGCCAGGATCAGCAGGCCGGTCGCGAACCATTTCATGCGCATGTCTCAACCCTCAAAAAAAAGCCCGCTCGCGCGGGCTTTTCGCAGCGCCGGCGGAGCCGGGCGCTCAGTGCAGCCTCAATGCGAACCCTGCAGCGGCTCTTCGTCGGGATCGAAGCGCTGCCACGCTGCGCGCGCGGCGTGCCGGTTCTTCTCCCATTCCAGCCGCGACTTGCCGCGGTTGCGCTCGTAGTCGGCCTGCAGCTCGCGCTCGACGTCGTCGAAGGTGCGCCCTTCGTAGCGCGCGCGCCCTTCCCAGCCGGTGCGATACCCCGGATGGTAGTCCGCATAGGTGTAGCCGCGCTCGTAATACGGCTGGCGCTCGTAGTTCTGCGCCCAGTAGGCCTCTTCGGCGGTCGGGTCGATCATCTCGGCCACGCCCTTGCCGGCAAGGCCGCCGACCACTGCGCCGATCGCGGCGCCGGCGATGGTGCCGACCGGCCCGGCGACCGTTCCTGCCGCCGCGCCCGCCGCCATGCCGCCGGCCGCAGCGCCCAATCCGGTGCCCACGGGATGCGCGCCGGGGGCGCCCGAGATGGGATCGCGATTCTCGTCCTTGTGCTCGTCCTTGCGTCGCTCGGTCCCGTTGTACGTCCGGGGATCGTTTGCGCGCCGTTCTGGTGTGACAGCCATTTCGACTCCTTTAGGTTGACGACGGTATAAGCTCGTGCAAAGGACGTACCGTGACCTTCACCAAGATCGTGCTGTACACCGCCGAGGACGGCCGCGCGAAGTGGCGCGAAGAGACGATTGCGCTGAGCGAGGGCAACCCGCAGTCGATGCTGTCGAAGGTTTTCGCGGCGAGCGGCTACCAGCTGCGCCACAGCCCGGTCGGGTTCCGCAGCCAATGGCACTGCACGCCGCAGCCGCAGTGGGTGTTCATCCTGGCGGGGGAAATGGAGATCGGACTGCAGGACGGCAGCACCCGGCGCTTCCTGCCGGGCGAGCACTTCTTCTCTGCGGATACGCTGCCGCCCGGGGCCACCTTCGATCCGAAGGTGCACGGGCACTGGAGCGCGCAGCGCGGGCCGCGCGCCCTACAGACGCTCTTTCTTAAACCTTAGAAGAGGTCGCGGCGCGTCCCGGTTCCGCGGCCACGCCAGCCGAGGAGCAGCGAGACCACGAAAGCGATGACGAATAGAACCAAGAGCACCTTGGCGATGCCGGCTGCGCTGGAAGCGATGCCGCCGAATCCGAAGAACGCGGCGACCAGCGCGAGGATGAAGAAACCAATGGCCCAGCTGAGCATGACTACCCTCCGACGATTGACGGTGGGTGGGGCTGAGCAATCGCCGTTCCCGTTTCCGAGAGCTGGATGGACTCCGCCTCGTCCTCGGATTCGACGTCTTCCAGCTCGCCCAACTCCTCGAGCGTCTCCTCGCCCGCCATCAGCGGGCGTCCGCCGCTCGAGCGCACGCCGAGGATCTGCTGGTCTTCCTTGGTCATCGGATCGAGCGGCCCGAGCCAGTGCAGGAACTTGCCGAGATAGGACATGCGGTCGGGGAAGCGGCAGGCCGCGGCTTCGGACGGCGTGTACACGCTGCCGGTCTGCGCGCGCGCCGAGCGGTCGGGAACAAAGGAAATCAGGCGATTTACCAGGGCTGCGTCCATTCGGTCCTCCTTGGCTTCGAGTTGGCGCAAGCGTAGCCAGCGCGCGCCGTGCTGCCTAGCGTTGTTTCCAGCGACCCGCTAGAACCGAAAATCGACCGGTTGTCGCCGAAAAACGGCGTCCTTCCTCGAACCACACCGCCGCATGCGGCCCGCCGAGCGTCATCGATTCCCCGGAAACCCGGATCCAGTCGCCTTCCGGCAGCCCGACCACCGGCCGGCCCGGATTGGCGAGCACAAATTCCTCCAGCCGCTCGTCGCGCGTCTCGCCGTGGTGGCCGGGCAGCACCAGGTTCAGATAGTGCCCGTTGATCTGAAACGGGACCAGGCCGAGCGCGTCGAGGCCGCCAGGGTCCACAATGGGCATGTCGTTGGTGGTGCGGATGGTCGGGCACGAGAGCACCGCGCCCGCGCTCCAGCCGAGATAACGGCATCCGCTTTCGACCCGCGCGCGTATTACTTCAAGCAAGCGCCGGTCGCGGCATTCCTTGAGAAGCTGGAAGGTGTTGCCGCCGCCGACGACGATCAGCTCGGCTGTTTCGAGATCGGAGGCCGCATGTGCGATCTGCAAGCTGAATCCGGTGGCTTGTTCCACGCGCCGGACATACTCCTCCCAGGAAAAACGCACGGCCGCGAATGGAACGAAGGCTGCGCGCCGGATACCGGCGCTGAAAGCGCGGATTTCGGGCAGGTAATCCGTGAGATAGCCCGCCGGCGTGCGCGAGCTGCTGAGCAGCAGCAGTTCCACCGCGCGATGATAACCGCCACCCTAGGCACGGCAGTTGCAGCCAGAGGTATCCCATGTACGTAACAGGCGTAGGCACGGCAGTCCCCGCACGGCAGTACAGCCAGCGCGAATGCTGGGAGGAATTCCGCCGCTCGCCGCATTACTGGAGCCTCGGCGCGCCCGGCCGCCTGCTGCTCGATCGCGTGCTGCTCGGGGAGCACGGCGTGAGCACCCGGCACCTCGCGGTCGACCATCTGGGCGACGCGCTCGAGATCGACCCCGACGTCCTCTACCGGCGTTTCCTCGAGCACGCGCCGGAGCTCGCCACGCGCGCCGCGCGCGCGGCGCTGAAGCAGGCCGGCCTCGACGCGCGCGATGTGGACGCGTTGCTCATCAGCACCTGCACCGGCTATCTCTGTCCCGGGCTGACGAGCTACGTGGGTGAGCGCCTGGGTGTGCGCGCCGACGTGCTCGCGCTCGACCTGGTCGGCCAGGGCTGCGGCGCCGCGCTGCCGAACCTGCGCACCGCGCACGCGCTGCTCGAGGGTTCCTGCGAGCACGTGCTGTCGATCTGCGTCGAGATCTGCAGCGCCGCGCTCTACGTCGACGACGATCCCGGCGTGCTGATCAGCGCCTGCCTGTTCGGCGACGGCGCCGCAGCCGCGGTCAGCTCAAGAAATTCTTTCAATGAAAATCGGCGCGTGCAATGGATCGGCTCGGTGTCGCACAACGAGCCCGCCGCGCGCGACAAGCTGCGCATGGAAATCCGCCACGGCCTGCTGCGCAACATCCTGTCGCGCGAAGTGCCCGCGCTTGCCGGCGAGCACGCGAGTCAGGTGCTGGCGCGCGGGCTGGAGGAGCACGGGCTCGAGCGCAGCGACATCGGCGCGTGGCTGTGGCACGCGGGCGGCCGCACGGTGCTCGAGCGCCTGCGCGCGGCGACCGGCCTGGACGAGGGCCATACGCGGCGCAGCGCCGAGCTGCTCGCGCGCTTCGGCAACCTCAGCAGCCCGTTCGTGCTCTTCGTGCTCGCGGCCGCGCTCGCCGAGCGCGAGCGTCCGGGCTTGTGGTGGATGTCGTCCTTCGGCGCCGGTTTCAGTTGTCATGGCGCGCTCCTGAGAGTTTCATGAGGATCATCGAAACCGAGTGGCTCGACAGCCTGCCGTCCTCCGACCCGCGGGCCGAGCGCTCGCGGCGCGACCTGCGGCGGGTGAATACGCTGATGGGGAACGCGCGGCACATCGCCGCAGCGTTGCGCCCGTATGCGCGCGAGGGCATGCGGGTCGCCGACCTTGGCGCCGGCGACGGCTCGCTCATGCGCGCGGTGCAGCGCCGCCTGCCGCCCATCGAAACGATCTCGGTGGACAAGAGCGACGGCGTGGATGTGCTGGATTTTCTGCGCGAATCCGGCCCGCGCCTCGACGCCATCGTCTGCAACCTTTTCCTCCACCACCTCGACGGCGACCTCCTGAGCGACGTGCTGGCGCTCGCCGCCGAGCGCGCGCCGCTCTTCGTCGCCTGCGAGCCGCGGCGCGCGCGCATCGCGCTGCAGGCGAGCAAGATGCTCTGGGTGCTGGGCGCGAACGACGTCACGCGCCACGACGCGGTGGTGAGCGTGCGCGCCGGCTTCACCGGCCAGGAGCTCTCGGCCGCCTGGCCCTCGCCGGACTGGCACTTCGAGGAACGGGTGGCGTGGCCATTCACGCATTTCTTCTCGGCGCGTGAAGGTTGACGTTTTCATCGCCGGCGGCGGCCCGGCGGGCGCCACCGCCGCGCTGCTGCTCGCGCGCGCCGGCCACTCGGTGGTGGTGCACGAGAAGATGCGCTTCCCGCGCCGCAAGGTGTGCGGCGAGTTCATCGCCGCCTCGGGCATCGAGTTCCTGCGCACGCTCGGGCTCGGCGCCGAGCTCGATGCCGCGGCGGGGCCCGAAGTGCGCACTATCGCGCTGTGGGCCGGCGCGCGCGCCTTCGAATCGCGCATGCCCGCATGGCACGCCGCCGCTCCCTACCCGCGCGCACTGGCGCGCGAGCTGCTCGATACCCTCCTTCTGGAGCAGGCGCGCCGCCACGGCGCGCAAGTCATCCACTCCGCGGACCCGGCGATCGAGGCGCGGGTACGCATCGACGCGCGCGGATCGTGGCACAAGGGCCCGGACGCCAGCGACCTGCTCGGCTTCCAGGCGCACCTGCGCGACGTCGACATGCCGCCCAGCACCATCGCACTTATCCCATTTGCCGGCGGCTACGCCGGACTGGTGGAAAGCGGCGGCGGGCGCGCTACCCTCGCCTGCTGCGTGCGCCGCCCGAGTCTCGAGGGGTTGCGCGCGCCGGGGGCGCCTGCCGGCGACAGTCTCCTGCGGCACATGACCGAGCGCTCGGCGACGCTCGCTCACGCCCTGCGACGAGCCGAACGCGAAGGGCCGTGGCTCGGCGCCGGCCCGCTGCGCCCGGGCATACGGTCGCTCTACCGCGACGGTGCGTTCGCCATCGGTAACGCCGCGGGCGAGGCGCACCCGATCGTTGGCGAGGGCATCGCGATGGCGATGCGCTCGGCCGCGCTGCTCTGCGACCCGCTCAGCGCCGCGCTCAAATCTACCGGCTCGTGCCGCGCCGTTTCCCGCGCTTACACGGTGGCGTGGTGGCGCGCGTTTGGATTGCGCTTGCAGGCCTCGCGCGTTTTCGCGCGGCTCGCGATGCAGCCGCGAGTTCCAGAGGCTTTTCTGAAGAGCGCCCCCGGTCTGCTGACCGCCGCGGCGGCCCTCAGCGGCAAGGCATCGAATTTGCTTTCGTTCGCAGGCAGAGGAAACGGATGAAATTATTTCGAATCGTTCTCATCGTGACGTTTTGGGCGCTCGCCGGGCCTGTTCTCCCCCAGACCGGCGAGCGCGCCTCGACGCCGCCGGGCGAAAGCCAGGACGGCAGCCGGCCGGCCGACGGCGCGATCAAGGGCGGCTCGATCCTTCCGGGCGAGCGCAGCGGCGTTCCCGGCAAGGCGAAGTGCGAGGAGCTCACCGGCAGCCTGCGCGAGGACTGCATGAAGCAGCAGCGCGAAGCCGGCGTCGGCGGCACCACCACCGAGTCCGGCGTGCGCGAAACGCCGCCGTCACCCCCGGTGACGACGCCGCCGCAGAACCCGAACCCCGTCGTTCGTTAGTTAGCGGTAGTCGAAGGCGCTCGCTGGCACCAGCGGGCTGAGCGGCGGGAAGCTCATCGCACCGGCGCTCATGCTGCGCACGGCGCCGTAGCCACTACGCGGGTCGAGAACCGTCTCCACCGTGCCGCGCAATTGATCGTGCGAGTAGCCCGCGTTCCCGGTGGCGATCAGGTTCTGACGGGCGTAATCCACCTTCTGCAGGGCCACGCGGGGCGGCAGGTCGCCGAGAAGCTGCTGCAGGTCCTGGGGCAAGCGGGCAAACGCCAGCTCGTCGGGCGTAGGCGCCTGTTCCTTCGACGTCGGCTCCTGCGCGAACAACGGAGAAGAAATCAGCAACGCTACGAAGACGTATCGACGCATGTGCGCTCCTTGATCATCTCGGACATCCAGTCCACGAGAAGGTCAGTATAGGCGTCTTCCCACGCCGGTTGCGAGAGCGCGTGGTCGGCGCCCTCGATCACGCGGTAGGTGAGCGAATGCGCGTTGGCGAGCGCCGCGATGTAGTTGGCCACGGCCGGGTGCGGAATGATTTCGTCGTGCTCGGACTCCACCAGCAGCACGTCGCCGAGGAACTGGGCGCACGCGCCGAGCGCGCGATTTTCCTCCGCGCGCAGCGCCAGCCGGCGGTAGGCGGCGAAGTCCGGATCGACGTGCAGCTTGCGCTTCGGCGCTTCCCAGTCGTCGTCCTTGTAGAGCGCGGGCGCGCGCAGCGAGAGCATGCAAACCGGCCGCAAATACAGCAGCAGCGCGCCGAGGTAAGCGCCGTAGCTCGCGCCGATCACCGAGATGGCTTGCCGGTCGACCCCCGGTGTTTGCGCGAGCAGGTCGTAGGCGGCCAGCACGTCGTGCAGGTTGTCTTCGCGCGTCACGGTCTCGTGCTGGCCGCGCGTCTCGGCGTGGCCGCGCAGATCGAAGGTCAGGCAGGCGCAGCCCAGCCCGGCAATGGCGCGCGCGCTGGCGAGATACTGGTTCTGGCAACCGCCCCAGCCATGCACGAGGAGCGCGCCGGGCGTGCCCCGCGCGATGGTCGTGGGCGCGATCAGCGTGCCCTCGATAGTCTGGCCGTTGACCGGGATTGCGAGCGACTCAGTGCGCAGCTGCAAGGGCCTTCACCTCCTTCGGCTCCACCATCGTGTACTTGGCCAGCGGCCCGGCGACCGGATCGACGCCGTGGAAGTGCACGATCGCGCCGCGCGGCGGCGTCGCATGCGCGCCGTACCGCTCGGTCGATTGGGCGCGCACCGCGCGCAGCCGCGGGTCGGCGCGGAAGGCTTCGAGCGCTGCAACTTCCGGGCCGCTCGCGCCGCCGATGCGCCAGGACTGCTCGAGGACCCCGCAGTGCCAGCGGCCGCGCGGGTCGCGCCCGCGCAGCACGTCGTAGTTCCGGCGCGAGGCGAACAGCCCCGGGAATTCCGCGCCCGCCTGGTCGAAGGTGAGCGCGCGATGCACGGCGAGGCGCATCGCGGTGTCGAGCTCCGTGCCCAGCAGCGCACTGAAATGGCCACGCACGATGAACAGATCCGAGCCGCCGTACGCCGGTTGCCCGCGATTGTCGGTGGTCGCCTTCTGCGTGCCGCAGTAGGAGGCCCACATCCCGTCGACCCAGACCTGGCCTACGCTGTAGGTCGCCTCTTCCTCTAGGCTCGGCTCGAGCACCACGCCGCAGGTGGGAAACTCCACCGCGTCGATCGCATCGAGCGCCCGCGCGAGCGCGCCGCTGTCGGCTGCCACTGCCTGCCCCTTGCCGCCGATACCGTGCCCGTGCTTGACGCGCACCGGGCCCTCGTCGAGCAACCGCTCGCCGCCCCTGAGCGCGTCGGCGCGAGAGAACGCGGTGAAGCCCGGGAGCACCACCGCGTGCACGCGCTGCGGAAAAGCCTCCGACCAGCCTTGCGGGCGCTGCGCGTCGCGCCCGACGAGCGGGTGCGCGATGGTCTTGCTGGCGACAAACGGGTGCGGCACCACGCCGCCGAACAAGTCGTTCGCGCCGCGGATGCCGAGGCGACCGGCTTCTTCCCCGGAAAGGGTCTCGCTCGGAACAAAGTACAACGGCGTATTGCGCTGCAGCGACGGCTGGTAGCCGCCGCCGAACTCGAACCCCTTCAGCGCCGCCAGGCTCTTCGCGACCGCCACGCGCGCGGCGATCTCATGGTCTGTCAGGCCTTCATTGCCCGCATAGGTGACGACGGTGCCCATTACCTTTGAAGAGCAAGGGGCGAGCCGGAACGCCGCTTGCTACTTCACTGGGCTATCCCAACCTGGAGGACTCCCCATGAAGCTGACTCTCTTCGCCCTCGCCGCGGTCGCGGTGCTGGGCGCCTGCAGCGCGACGCCACCGGCGAGCAACACGCCGAGGGTCGTTACCAACGACAACCCGCTTCGTCCAGGCACTGGCGTAGTGCAGTCGGTGACCCCGACGCCGACGATGGTGCCGAGCGCAGCCACCTCCGAGCCGCTGCGGCGCCTCGAGATCAAGATGAGCGACGGCCGCATGCAGTACATCGACACGCCGAGCCGCGAGATCGCCAGGGGCGATCGCGTTCAGCTCAGCGGGGACGTGATCCAGAAGCTGTAGTCCAGTCCCGGATCAAGGCTTCGTAAATGGCCACCGACTGGCGGATACGCTCCATGCTCGCGTATTCGTCGGTCTGGTGCGCCATCGCCGCTTCGCCCGGACCGAGCACCACGGTCGGCGCGCCGGCATAGACCTTCAGCAGGTTCGCGGCATCGGTCATATAAGGCGCGGTGCGCGCCGCCGGCGCTTCGCCCACGTACGGCTTGCAGACCTCGAACACGCGCTGTATCCATTCCTGATCGGGCGCGGTCCAGACCGGTTTCAGATTCGAAAACACTTCGAGCTGGGCATCGGCAAGCAGAGGCTTGAGCCTCGACAAGACCTCTTCGTGGTCCATGCCGGGCACGGTGCGGATGTCCACGCCGAAGCTCGCCGCATCCGGCACCGCGTTCACCGTGTTGCCGCCTTCCATGATGCCGACGTTCAAGGTTGGCTTGCCCATCACCTTGTGCGCCGGCGTGTGGAAGTCGAACGCTTCCAGCTTTCCAATCGCCTTGGCCGCCTTGTAGATCGCGTTCACGCCGAGCTCGGGCATCGAGCCGTGCGCCGACACGCCCTTGAAGCGCGCATGGAACTTGAGCGAGCCCTTGTGGCCGACCAGCGGATAGTTGGAGGTCGGCTCGCCGACGATCATCGCGCCCGCTTTGCCGAGTAGCTGCGTCTTCGCGAGCTGCGCCGAGCCGACGCAGCCGCCCTCCTCGCCCGCGGTCAGCACGATGACGATGCCCGGCGTGCCGCCGAGCTTCTTCGCGAAGCTGCGCGCCGCGAGCAGGATGGCCGCGACTCCCGACTTCATGTCCGACACACCGCGGCCGTAGAGCTTGTCGCCGTCGGCCTCGCCGGCGAACGGGTCCTTGCTCCACTTGCGCGAGCCGAGCGGCACCACGTCGAGGTGGCCGGTCAGGCATAGCGGCTTCTTGTCCGGGTCGCCCAGGCGCGCGAGCACGCTGGTGCGGCTGTCGGCGTACTCGAAGTACTGGACGTCGTAGCCCCAGTCCTTCAGCAGCCCGCCCGCCATCTGCGCGCAATCGCGCTCGCGGCCGGGCGGGTTGACGGTGTCGAAACGCAGCAGGTCTCGGGTGAGGGAAATCGCGTCCTGGCCGGGCATGACCCATGATAGCCCGGCCGGTCGAGCTTTTTCAGGCTATGGGCATGCCGAGTTGTCGGTTTCGCGCAGGCCGAATGGCGGGATGGTGACGACGCCCGCGGGCACCGGCGGCGTGGTTTTCACGCCGCGCAGGCGCAGCAAGCCGTGGCGGCCGGACACCTGGACGTTACCCTCGATGCTCGAGCAGGTCAGCCCCCCGACCTGGTCGCCCCGCACCTGCACGTAGCTGTGGTCGCCGGCGGAGACGGTGCCGACGATCGTCACCTGGCGGAAGTCGCCGAAGCTCGCATTGTTGACGTCGATTGCCAGCAGCTGCTGCCCGTTGTGCACGCCGCTCGGATGCTGGATCTGCTCGAACGGGCCATCGTTGTCCGGAAAGTCGAGCGCGCTCAGCCCGGTGCCGGTGCGGTAATCGGCGTGGTTGACGATGATCAGCCCGGAAATGCCGGTGTTGTTGCGGATGGTGTTGCTCTGCCCGCGCACCCGCGAGCGGTTGACCTGGATGCCCGCCTCGCCCGCGTCGCGCCGGCCATTGCCCTCGATGGTGTTGCGGCTCAGGCGCACGTAGGCGTTGTTGAATGCGCCGACGCCGTCGGAGCGGTTGTTGGCGATGGTGCTGTCGCTCGCATCCACCGCGCCGCCATTCCGCGCGTCGATGCCGCGGCCGCTGTCGGGCGGCGCGGCCTGGCCGTTCTCGTCGAGGTGACTGCGTTTGACGGTGGCGAAGGCGTTGCTGCGCACCGCGAGGCCTTCGGTGGCATTGCGCACCAGGAACGAGTCCTCGACCGCGAAAGCGGCGTTGTCGGTACCCTCGACGCCGGCGCCGCTCGGGCTGCTTACCGAGAGGTTTCTGATCAGTACGCGCCGGGAGCCCGGGATGCTGATGGTGCCGAGCACGCTGTCGGCCCCCATGGGGCGCTCGCCGACCAGCGCGAGGTCATCGCGGTCGACGGTCACGTTCTCGTTGCAGGCGCCGCGGATCACGAGCGTGAGCGAGCGCTCCGGATTGCGCTTGTCGATTGCCTTCTGGATGCTGTGGCCTTTGGTGCAATCGACCAGCCTGGTGTCGTTGTCGCTGAACGCGACCCCGGGCGCGCAGACCAGGACGGAACCGAGTAGCGACAGGAGACGTTTCGTTGCCATGGCGACCCCTTCTACGAAGCAGTGGAAGAAACTATTTGTCTTCGACTATCCTCTGCGGCTCGCAGGACGCCAATCCCATATCTGGGTGATATCAGACACAAGGAGAAATGGAATGCCAAAAGCCTATTGGGTCGTTCAGTACAAGAAGATCAAGAACCCGGACAAGCTCGCCGCCTACGCCAAGCTCGCCGGCCCGGCGATCCAGGCCGCGGGCGGCAAGTTCCTGGTGCGCGGCACGCCGGCGAAGGTCTATGAGGGCGGGTTGAAGGAGCGCACCGTGGTGAGCGAATGGGAGAGCCTGGAGAAGGCGATCGCGGCTCACGACAGCCCCGGCTATCAGGAGGCGCTGCGCGCCCTCGGCGACGGCGCGGAGCGCGACCTGCGCATCGTCGAGGGAGTCTAGTAATGGCTGCCGAGCCGCGCCTGGTCGATCCGCACGATCCGGTGATGACCGGCGAGAACTCGTTCGTGCGCCTGTCCGGCGACGGCGGCACCACGATCCCGGAGCGCGTGAGCCACTGGCGCGTGCTGTGGTCGCCCGCCGGCCAGGGCCACGCGCTGTTCATCGAGAGCACTTTGCTGAACAGGAAATGCGTGTACAGCGACAACGCCGGCGTGGCGCGTTTTCTCCAGCGCACGATCGAGACGCTGCTGCACAAGCCGTTCGCCGACGAATCGCTGCCGGTCGTGGACGCGAAGTTCGAGCGCAGCGGCAATTCGCTGAGCGCGGTCGAGGAGCGCATCGTGTCGCGCAGCGACGAGATCATCCTCACGTGGTGGGACTTCATGGCGCCGTTCGTGCTCACCATGGCGCCGGGCGTGATGAACCGCCCGCTCGGTGTTTACAGCACCTTCATCCCGGCCCGCGGCGCGCAGCTATCGGTGAACGGGCAGGCCGCGCCGGGCAAGGTCTTCCCGCAGGAGCGCGGCGGCAAGGCCTCGTCGAGCTGCGTACTGGCCTGGTCGGAGACGTGGGTAAAACCTCGTTAATTGCAGGGGAAGTGACGCATTCCGGCAGGGGGTGACGGGCCGCGGCACCGGGACCCCCTCGCCAGGCGCCTTTGTGGGTTCTTCTGCCAACTATTAGACTAGGCATACCCTTTGCACGCCATTGGCGGCAAAGAAGAAAGGCCATCGGGACCGAAGACCATGGGGCGGCAACGACAGGGAAAAGCGCGGGGCTTCACGCTCGTCGAATTGATGGGCGTGATCGCCATCTTGGGCGTCCTCTTCATCCTCGTCATGCCCTACATCCGCGGGTACACGATCCGCGCCAAGGTCACCGAGGGCATGCAAATGATCGCCCAGTGCCGCAACCAGGTCTACGAGGTCTACGCGTCCGGCAACGACCTCCCTGGCGCCAACAACTATGGCTGCGAGGCCGTTCAGCCCTCCCGTTTCGTGCAGGAGATCACCACCACCGACGACGGCGTCATCGTCCTGATGCTTGGCAACCAGATCGCCGACCTGCGCCTCTCGCTGTTCAAGATCACGCTCGCGCCGCTCAACGGCTCGGGCCAGCGCATGAGCGACGCCGACCTCGGCTCGATTCCCCGGCGCTGGCGCTGCGGCAGCGCGCTCGACGGCACCGACCCCGAGCTCGGCCCCTATCTGCCCTCCACCTGCCGCGGCTGAACCCGGCTGAAATAAACTAGCGCGATGGCCGTCCTGCGCATCGCGAAGATGGGTAACCCCGTGCTGCTGCAGAAGGCGGCGCCGGTGGCGGATCCCACCGCGCCCGAGATCCGCCGCCTCGCCGCCGACATGCAGGAGACCCTCGAGGACATCGGCGCGAGCGGCCTCGCCGCGCCGCAGGTGTTCGTATCGAAGCGCGTGGTGGTCTACCGCATCATCGCCGCGCGCATTCCGGAAGGCTCGGGCCTGCAGCCGCGCCCGTGGACGGTGATGGTCAACCCGGTGATCACGCCGCAGAGCGCCGACAAAACCCCGGTCTGGGAGCGCTGTCTGTCGATTCCAGGATTGCACGGCAAGGTTCCCCGCTTTCCCCACATAGAGATTTCATACCAGGACCTGCAAGGCAAGACGCATCGGCACGAGGCGCACAGCTCCTGGGCCGCGCTGCTGCAGCACGAATGCGATCATCTCGACGGCGTCGTCTACCCGATGCGCATGACCGACCTCTCGCTGCTCGCCTACAACGAGGAGCCCGGCCCGCTCGCGCGCGAGGTGGTGTCGAATCCGAAAGGGATCGATCCGCTGTTCATCGACCTGGTCGATCGCTGGCCGGGCAAGCTGCGCTGGTTCGCCCAGTGAGCAAGATCGAGCACCAGCCCGCCGGCCACAAGGGCGAGTTCGTCTGGCTGGAAAACGGCGAGCGCCTCGCGGTGATGAGCTACACCGTCGCCGGCTCGCGCGTGATCATCGACCACACCGACGTCGACGACCGCCTGCGCGGCCAGGGCGCGGGCAGGCAGCTGGTGAAAGCCGCGGTGGAGTGGGCGCGCGCCGAGAACCGCAAGCTGATGCCGCTCTGCCCGTTCGCGAAATCGGTGTTCGACAAGACGGCGGAATACTCGGACGTGCTGGCTAGCTAGGGTCCTTGAAGCCGGCGTTCCAGTGCGAGCCGTCGCAGAACGGCTTGTTGTTCGAGGCGCCGCAGCGGCACAGGGTGTAGTGGTCGCTCGAGGCGCCGTCGCCCTGCTTCACGCCCACGAGCTCGATGCCGCCGCTGATCCGGTAGGGACCGTCGTCGGTCACGGTCACCATCGCCGGCCGCGGCAGCGGCGCCGCCTCGACGCCGTCGATCGCATAGCTCAGCGCGCCCGACGGGCACTTGCGGATCACGGCGATGATTTCCCGCCGCGCTGCGCCGTCCGGGTCGATCCACGGCTCCTTGCCGTAGCGGAAAACCGATGCGAGTTCCTCGGTGCAGTGCGCGGCGTGCGCGCAGAGCGCGCGGTTGTCGAAGATCGTGATGCTCTTGCCCGCGAAGGCTTCGCGCTTGTCCTTCGCCGGATCGGCGCGGTTATCGTCGCGGAAGCCGTTGCTGCCGTGCGTGCCATCGCAAAACGGCTTGTTCTGCGAGCCGCCGCAGCGGCACAGCGCGACGCCCTTGTCCGTGGGCCACGTTTCGCCGGATGCGCGCCGCAACGGGGCGTTCTCCAGCAAGTAAGGGCCATTCGGTACGCAGGCGATTTTCGGCGTGGCCATGCGGAAATGGTACGCGCTAAAGTACACGCAAAGGAGTTACCCGATGCCCGTCCCACTCACCGGCGGCTGCCTGTGCGGCGCCGTCCGCTACACCGTCAGCGTGCCGATCACCGAGCTGCGCATGTGCCACTGCCGCGACTGCCAGAAATCCACCGGCACCGGCGGCAGCGTGAACGCGATGATCAAGAGCGACACGGTCAAGATTACCCAGGGCACACCGAAGCGCTATACCGTCACCGCGGACAGCGGCCGCACGCTGCACCGTTTTTTCTGCGGCGATTGCGGCTCGCCGCTCTTCAGCCGGCGCGAGCTCACGCCCGAAAACACCGGGCTGCGCATCGGCACGCTCGACGCCGAGCACGCCGGCGGCATGAGGATCACCGGCAACATCTGGACGCAAAGCGCGCGCTCGTGGTCGCACATCGATCCGGCCACGACGCAGTTCCCCGGACAGCCCGATGCGCCCACGAAGAGGTAGAATCCGTTTCATAATCAATGCGTAATATGCAACGGGTGAAAGCCTTACTCATCATCGGAGTGGTTCTGCTCGCGTTCAGCGGGTGCGCGAGCGCGCCCGTAACGCCCACCAGCACGGCCAAAGCCACCGCTGCCGATCGCGGCGACGCCGCGGCGGCGCTCGCGGCAAAGATGGTCGGCAAGCCGTACAAGTACGGCGGCGCGAGCCCGGCGGGATTCGACTGCAGCGGCCTGGTGTCCTACAGCTTCAAGCAGGCCGGCGTCGCGTTGCCGCACAACACTACGCAGCAGCGCGCGGCTTCGCGTCTGGTCAAGGTCGCGGAGCTGCGCCGCGGCGACCTGCTGTTTTTCGACCAGGAAGGCAAGAAGCACGGGCACGTCGGCATCTACCTCGGCGAGGGGCGCTTCGTGCACGCGCCGTCGTCGGGCAAGAGCGTGCGCGCCGATGCGCTCAGCAACCCCTACTGGAAGAAGCACCTCACCGAGGCGCGGCGCCCGGTCTAAAGGCTTTGAATCACGGCGAGGATGTTGCCCTCGCTGTCCTTGAACTCTTCAGCTCGGCGACCTGCCGTGCCCTTGCCGAATTCGTACACCACGCCGCCCGCCACCTCCGCGCGCGGCTTGAAGCCGAGCTTGTCCTCGTAGAAGCGCCGGGCGCGGGGTACGTCTTTCGCCGGGATATAGGCGTAGAGGGGGGAGTTCTGTAGCATGCTGTTCTCCATGCAAAAAACAATCCTCAGGGGAGGAGACTTTAATGTGGAAATTACTGGTCGCGCTGCTCGGCGCGGCGCTTAGCCTGCCGGTGGCGGCCGTCACGTACGTCTACGTTTCCAATGCCGACGACGGCGACATCGGCATGTACACGCTGACCGTCGACGGCCATCTGCAGCCGGGGCCGCGCGCCAAGGCCGGGCCCAACGTGATGCCGATGACGGTGAGCCCGGACAAGCGCTTCCTGGTGGCCGCGTCGCGCGCGAAGCCGTTCACCGCGCACACCTACACCATCGACCGCGCAAGCGGCGCGCTCAAGCCCGTCGGCACCGGGCCGCTCGCCGAGAGCTTCCCGTACATCACCTTCGACCGCACCGGCCGCTTCCTGCTGAGCGCGTCGTACGGCGGCAACGTGGTGAGCGTGAACCCGGTCGGCGCCGACGGCAAGGTGGGCGAGCCGCAGCAGGTGATTCCCACCGCGCGCAACGCGCACGCCATCATCACCGACAAGAACAACCGCTTCGCCTTCGTCCCGCACCTCGGCACCGACCAGGTGTTCCTGTTCGTGTTCGACGCGAAGACCGGCCGCCTGACCGCCAACACGCCGCCGGTGCTGCAGCTCAAGGCCGGCACCGGGCCGCGCCACCTGATCACTTCGCCCGACAACAAGTTCGTCTACCTGCTGAACGAGCTCACCGCCACGGTAAGCACGCTCACGCTCGATCAGAACGGCGTGCTGAAGGAGATCGACTCGACTTCCGCGCTGCCGAAAGACAGCAAGCTCCAGCCCGGCATGCCGCGCCCGCAGCAGGGCCGCGACGTGAGCAACGACATCTGGGCTTCCGACCTCCACATCACGCCGAACGGCCGCTTCCTCTACGCCGCCGAGCGCACCAGCAGCACCATCAACACGTTCGTCGTGAACGCGGCCAACGGCACCGTGAGCTACACCAGCAGCACCCCGACCGAGCGGCAGCCGCGCGGCTTCCGCATCGACCCCACCGGCCGCTTCATGGTGGTGTCGGGCGAGAAGTCCGAGATGCTCGCCACCTACGCCATCGACCCCTCGAGCGGCGCGCTGCGGCCGGTCGGCCGCTTCCCGACCGGCAGGGGCTCGAACTGGGTCGAGATCGTCGCTTTCGAGTAAGTTAAAACCCCGCCGGGGTGGCGGGGTTGGACGGCGGCTCTAGACCGGAACCGGCTCCGGCTGGGTCGTGGGCTTGTCGGATTCGGCGGGCTTCGCCGGAGCTTCCGGCTTCTGCCGCTTTTTGTCCTCAGCCTCGCGTGCCCGGCGGGCTTCCTCGGCGCGCCAATAGGCCTGCTCGAACTCGTAACACATGGCATGCCTCCTTTCGGACTGCATGACCATCCTACGCCTCGCTTCTAGTCCGCGGAAGCGCCCGAAGCCCTGACCGCCCTGGTCCACTTCTCCGCCTCCGCGGCCACGAACCTCGCCGCCTCCTGCAGCGACTGCGGCGCGGGCACCAGCCCCATGCCTTCGATCTTCGCGCTCAGGTCCGGCGCGCTCACCGCGCGCACGATCTCGGCGTTCAGCTTGTCGAGCACGGCGCGCGGCGTGCCGGTGGTGGTGAAAAAGCCGTACCAGCCGGCGGCCTCGAACCCCGGCAGGCCGGATTCGGCGATGGTCGGCAATTCGGGCAGGCTCGGAATGCGGCGCGAGGCCGTGGTGGCGATCATTTTCACGCGGCCGCTCTGCACGAACTGCGCCAGCGGACCGTAGGCGTTGAAGGTGAGCTGCACTTCGCCCGACACCAGATCCGGCGCGATCTGCTGGATGCCTTTGTAGGGCACGTGCGTCATCTCGACGCCGGCGGCGAGCGTGAACAGCACCGCGGCGAGATGCGTGCCGCTGCCGACGCCGACCGAGGCGTAGTTCATCTTGCCCGGCCGCGCCTTCGCGTGGGCGATGAGCTCGGCCACGTTGTTCACCGGCACCGTGCCGCTCACGTACACGATGTACGGGCCCCACGCGACGAGCGACAGCGGCACCAGATCCTTCACCGGGTGGTACGAGAGTTTCCGGTACAGCGCGCCGTTGATCGCCACCGCGGGCGTGCCGAACACCAGGGTGTAGCCGTCGGCCGGCGCCCTCGCGGTCGCTTCCATCGCCAGGTTGCCGCCGGCGCCCGGGCGCGCCTCGACGATGATCGGCTGCGGGAAACTGGCGCGCATTTTCTCGATCACGCTGCGCGCGAGGATGTCGGCCTGGCCGCCGGCCGCGAAGGTGAGCAGCAACCGCACCGGCCTGTCGGGATAGGACTGGGCGAACGCAGTCCCGATCGAAAATAAAAAGACCGCTATTGCTTTCACAGGGACTTGCCCCAGTCCAGCAGCAGGTCCACGAGATCCTCGACCAGCTCCGGCTGGCCATGCATGTGGTGCGTCGCGCCCTTGAGCGTGTGCGCGGTGCAGCGGCCGCGCGCCGCGGCGGTGAATTCGGCCACCTGGCTCGGGAACACCACCGGGTCGGCGCTGTAGGTGACCGAGAGCACCGGCACGCTGGTGCGCTCGAGGCAGCGCGGGCCGTCGGCGCGCGAGAGCCGGATGCTCCACTGGCTGAGCCACGAGCGCAGGCTGCAGATGCGGCCGGTGTGCATCACGCCGTAATTCGCGGCGCGCGCGCTGCCGCGCGTGGTGCCGCTCTTGCGGTCGCTCGGGTCGAGCGTGAGATCGACGAAGCGCGGGTCGGCGGCGGTGCGGAACACGAGGAACGGCGCATCCTTCGGCTTCTCCGGATCCGGGTCGGCGTCGAACGCGCGCAGGCGCTCGAGCGCCCCGTGCGTGATGCGCTCGTTGCGCGCGATCTGCGCCGCGCGGTAGCGCTCGAGCCATTCCGGATAGAACGGCGGACCGTTCTTCGGATTGAACATGTCGAGCGCCGGGTCGGTCGCGAGCATGTCGCTCTCGTCGGTGAGCGAGGGATCGAGCCAGTCGGTGAGCACCTGCGCGCGGCCGGGATGCGCGGCGCAGAACGCCAGGCCGTCGGCCCTGGGCAGGTCCTCCGGCGCGAGGTCGATCAGCCGCCCGTCGGGCGTATTGCGGATCGTCAGGCGCTCGGCCTGCGACTGGTAGAAGGAAACGAGCGCGCCGCCGCCGGAATTGCCGATCAGCGCCACCTTCTTGTAGCCCTGCGCGCGCAGGAACGCGACGCCCGCGCCGAGGTCCTGGATGCAGCGCTCCATCAGCAGCGTGACGTCGTTGCCCGCGTAGCGCGTGTTGAGCGCGAGCAGCGCGACGCCGCGGCTCTCGAGCGGCCCGACCAGGTAGTGGCCGTGGAAATTGCTGCTCGGATGGATGACGACGAACGCCAGCTCCTTGCCGCAGCCCTCGTCGGCAAGGTGCCCCCAGATGCGGGGGTGGAGCAGATTGAGGCCGCTCTGGCTGTCGCCGGGGCCGCCCGGCTTGACGTCGATCGCGACCAGTTTCCCGAAATGCGCCGCCACTAGGCGGGCTCGATACTGCTTTCTTCCGGCATGGCGGCAACGCGTTCCGGCAACGGCTCGGTGGACTTGCCGAACTTGCGCATCTTGCGCTCGTTCCACTCCTGCAGCGTTTGCGGCGCCTCGGCTTCCAGCCGCTCCCAAGTGTCGCGCTGTTCGGTGCGCACGGTGATCTCGAGGCGGTGGCCGTCGGGATCCATGAAGTAGATCGACTGGCAGAAATCATGGTCCTTCGGGCCGAGCACCTGCACGCCGTGCTTCTCGAGGCGCGCCTTGGCGGCGATCAGCTTCGCCATGCTGTCGGTCTCGAACGCGATGTGCTTCACCCACCACGGCGAGATCTCGGGGCCGTCCTCGGGCGCCGAGGCGACGTCGAAGAACGCGAGGTAGCTGCCGTCGCCCAGCTCGAAAAAGATGTGGATCGAGTCGGCGGGCTCGCCCACCACCTTGCGCGGCGGCTGGCCGGGCTCGTTCAGCGGCCAGGTCGGCGCGCTGCGGCTCTCCGGCGGCAGCAGGCCGGCGCAATACTTGAGGCCGACCACCTGGGTATAGAAGTCGACGGTGCGCTGCGCGTCACGGCAGCGGTAGGCGATGTGGTGCAGGCGCTGGAACACGGGGCCTCCAATTCAGAACGCGTTCTGAATATTAGAACGAGCCGCGCCCAGCTTCAAGGAGAGTTCGTCGCAGGCACGCATCAGCATCTTGACCGGGGGCGAATCGAGCGCCAGGTCGATCGCGCCGCGCGCGCCCATCACCGTCATCACCAACACGATCGCGCCCTCCTGGTCGAACACCGGCGCGCTCACCGCGTCGATTCCCGCCACGGTGTCGCCGCGGTTGCGGCACACGCGCTGCTCGCGCACGCGAGCGAGCACTTGCTCGAAGCCGGCGCGGTCGATCGGCCGGCCCAGGTCCAGCACCGGCACGCCGGACTTGAACTCGGCGGTGATGAACGGTTCGGTCACGGTTTTCGGCAGGAACGCGGCGAACAGGCGGCCGGCATTCGTGCGCACCACCGACATGTTGGAGCCGGGGCGCAAGCTCACCGTCACGGCATGCGCGCCGTCCTTGCGCCGCACCACGGTGGGCCCGTGGTCGCCCCACACCACCAGACCGATCGTGAGCCCGGTCTCCTCCCAGAGCCGCGCGATGGCCTCGTCGGCGAGGCGGAACTCGTCCAGCCGGCGCTGCGCCGCGAGGCCGAGCTGGAGCGCGCCGGTGCCGAGGTCGTAGCGCCCGTTGGGCCCGTCCTGGCGCACGATGCCGGCGCGGCACAGGCTGACGAGGTAGCGGTGGGCCTTGCTCGACGGCAGCTTGGCGGCGCTGGCCAGCTCCTTCAGCGCCATCGGGCCCGGCGAATGCGCGAGCGCGAACGCGAGGCGCAGGCCGGTCTCCACCCCCTGGACTCCCTGCTGCTGCTTCTTCACTTCTTGAGGATAGCGCGAACTGTCGGGACAAGGATCGCCAGCAGCGCGAGCGCGGTGAGCACCCCCGAGATCGGCCGCATGAACAGGATGCCGATACCGGCATCCGAGATGATGAGCGACTGGCGCAGCGCGCGCTCGGCGAGCGGCCCGAGCACCAGCGCGAGCACCAGCGCGGCGGGCGAGTAGCCGAGCTTCTTCATGAAG
>Ga0207648_10001460_pt1 | contig 25995 bp, 26 predicted proteins | sample KBSMisM32_FD_184310 | JGI IMG/M metagenome (GOLD analysis project Ga0207648, IMG submission 184310) | Miscanthus rhizosphere microbial communities from Kellogg Biological Station, Michigan, USA - KBS Miscanthus M3-2 (SPAdes) (version 2) | ecosystem: Host-associated > Plants > Roots >... | reverse complement strand
CGTCTTCAGCAGGGCCTCGCACGGCGCGAGGGGATTCGCCGTCACCGGAGACTGCGTCGCCGCCGCGGCCCGCATCGCGATGAGCAGCAGGCCCACTCCGGCCCGGGTCGATGCATGCAAACGCACCGCACCAGGGTAGTCGAAACGCGGTGTGGTTAACTCCAGCCGATGGGCTCAGCCCGCGTTCCGGCATCTCGGGCCTCCGCCGACCGCGCGGCGGAGGTGCGGACCGTCCTCCTCCGGGCAGTCCGCCATCACTGTCCCGCCGAGCTGCGGTCCCAGACGGAGGACCTGGCGCACACCGCGTGGCTCCGGATCGTCGAGCGGGAGACCGGTGAGAATCTGACCGGGCTCGAACCGTCTTACCTGTGGAGAGTGGCCTTCACGGTGGTCATCGACGAGATCAGGCGCAGGAGCGCACGGGTCGCACAGGCGGAGACGCTCCAGGCCGGGCCGCGTGCCGTGGCGCCCGGGCCGGAGCTCGGTGCGGAGATCCGCAGCTGCCTGGAGCGGCTGCCGGAGGCACGCCAGCTTCCGGTGATCCTGCACCTCCAGGGCTTCCGGAACGAGGAGGTCGCCCGGGCGCTGCAGTTCAACGAGAAGCGAGCCCAGAACCTGATCTACCGCGGGCTGGAGCAGCTCCGCCGGTGTCTCGCGGGGAAGGGGCTCGAGGAGCCATGAGCGACGAGAGCGACTGGCTCCGGACGGCGTTCCAGGGCTCGCAGGCGACGAGCGTGGACGAGCCGTGTCCGGCGCCGGACGCGCTGTGGGCGCTGACGCGGGGAGAGCTGGGCGAGGCGCAGGCGAGGCCGATCGTCCTCCACTCCTCGCGGTGCGCCCGGTGCGGCTCCGCGCTGCGAATCGCGCTCGAGATGGGGGAGCAGATGGCACCGGTCTTCACGGCGCCGAAGGTCATCCCCCTGCGGCGGGTCCGGATCGGGCTCGGCCTCGGACTGGCAGCTGCCATCGCCGCGACGGTGATCGTGCTGCCGCGCCCGCGCCCGGCGGATCCGGGGATTCACGAGCGCGGCGGCGCCCCCGAGGGGATCCGGTCGCTGGTCCCGAGCACGCCGCGGTCACGCGCGGGACTGGTGCTCGAGTGGTCGCCCTACCCCTCCGCCGTCCGGTACCAGGTCACGCTCGCGTCGTCGGATCTGCGCGTGCTGTTCCAGAAGGTCGGGGTGAGCGGGACGCGGGTCGAGGTCCCCGAGGCTGCGCTTGCCTCCGTGCCGCGCGGTTCGCGTCTGGTGTGGAACGTCGAGGCGACCCTCCCCGATGGGAGAGCGATCCAGTCGGCTGCGTTCGACCTCGTCGTCGAGTAGGACCGGCGACCGTCTCCGTCAGGCGTTGCGCCTCAGCGACCGAAGTACCGCGCGACCGTCTCCGCGGCGACGGACTGGAGAAACGCAGCCGTCTTGAGATCGAGCCCGGCCGTGTACCGGTTGCCGACGGGGGACTTGCCGTAGACGGACGCGAGGACGACGCAGGCTGCGAGGTACGAGCCGGCAAGGCTCGGATGGCGATTGTCGGGCTCATGCAGGCTCACGGTGGAGTCCTTCGCCCGCGCCGCCGCGAACGCCAGTCCCACCGGCACCACGAGGGCACCGGATTCATTTCCTGCACGCGTGTAGGCCTCGGCGAGCGCCGACGTCATCTCGGGCTTGTCTGCATAGGCCCAGGTCATGAACAGGATCGTGCTTGCACCGTGCTTCTTTGCCAGAGCGCTGTCCTTCCGGACCGCCTCCTGGAACGCGCGCTCGAGCTGCGGATGGATCGGGCACTGGCTGCAGTCCTGGAGAATCACCGCATCGAACGGCCGCGGCTTCGAGAGGACGAGCCGCTGGTTGGATGGGACCGAGAACCCCTGGGTCTGCTCCGGGCGGAAGTACGCCTCGAGGTCATGCAAGCTCAGCGGCGCGCCACTGATGGTCGCCATCCGGGAGTCGAAATCGTTGTCCGGCTCGGTGGACTCCAGCAGCTGCCAGACGTGGGTCGAAAGACCCTTGTTGTAGAAGAAGAAGCTGTTGCCGACCCACAGGAGGTTCTTCGGAGGCGTGGGCCCGAGGCGTGTGACCTTCGGAGTGGTCTGGCCGAGCGCGACGCCGGCGCACACAAGCACAGCCAACGCGACCTGTTTCATGCCCTCCCCCTGCCCTCGGGAATAGTACCTCGTCCCGGGTCACAGTGGCTCGCGGGCCACCGTGGCAGCGTCGACCTCCTCCACCGAGCTCAGGAGGTAGGTCTTTCTGAACCCCTCCTTCTCCAGGTCCTTCATTCCCCTGAGGAACTGCTGGCGCTGCGTACTGGCGAGATACGGGTTCCAGTCGCGATCGGGCCGTGACCGGTTCCGCTCGTTGCAGACCTGCTCCGGGAGGTCGAAGACGATGGCGATGGGGAGCCGCTCGAATTCGCGTGCGACCGCGACCGCCTTCTTCCGCGACTCGGGCTGAACGTTCGTCGCGTCGAGCACCGTGAGTCGCCCCCGGCGGAGCCGCTTGCGGGCAACGGAGTACAGCGCCTCGAACGCATCCTCGGTCGCGGTCTGATCGTTCTCGTCGTCGGAGACCAGGCCGCGGAACGTGTCCGAGCCGAGGATCTCGGTCGGCCTGAAGTGACGGCGCGCGAACGTCGACTTCCCGCTCCCGGACGGGCCGATCAGGACCACGAACGACAGCTCCGGGATGACGATGCGCATTGTCTCGAGCAGCGTACTGCGTCCGGGTTGCGATTCGCGGCTCGCAACGCAGCAGGGCGGTGGTGTCCTCCGCTCAGGGGAGGCGTGGCTGCTGGATCCGCCGGCTGACCCTCGCCACCTGAAGAGGTCCGGATGCCACGCCTTCCCTGGAATGAGCACGTCTGGATGGAGACGGCCGCGCCGGACCTGCCGCCGCTCCTCGTGATCCAGGCAGGGCCCGGCTTCCCGCACCTGAGCGAGCGCCGGCGGTACAAGAAGCTGCTGGCCCTCGAGCGGCACTTCAGCGTCTTCCTCTGGGACCGCAGCGGAACCGGACTTCACGCTGCACCCCCGGCCGGGCTCAGCCTGAAGGGTCATCTCGACGAGACCGTCGCCCTGCTGGAGCGAATCACCCGCATCTCCGGTCGGAAGGTGACCGTCCTGGGGGTGTCGATCGGCGGTACCCTCGCGCTCCTCGCCCGCCATCGCGTGCCGGAATCGGTTCAGCGGGTGGTGGCCGTCTCCCCGGATCTCGATACCGCCGCCAGCGACCGTCATGCGTACGAGCGGATCCAGGCGGCAGTCCGCGAACCGCGCTGGAGGTCGCTCGCTCCGAAGGCCGTCCGGCTCCAGCCCCCTCCGTGCCTCGATCTCGCGCAGTTCAAGCTCCGGGCGACGCTCCTCGGCCACCTGGGAAGCCTGGAGGCCCGGGCCAGCTACGGGACGCAGGTCCTTCGCATGGCGATCGGCATCGCTGGCACCTACGGGCCCCATCGGCTTCCCCGGGTCCTCGCCAACATGGATGCGTCGATGCGCGCCCTGGCCCCGGAGCTCGCCAGGGTCGACCTCCTCTCCCGCTGGCCCTGGTCACCCGTCCCCGCGGATCTCGTCTTCGGCGATGCCGACCTCCTCTCCCCGCCCGAGGTGATCGAGCGGGTGCGCCCGCTGCTCGGCCCACAGGACACGCTGCGCGTCGTTCCCGGCGCCGCCCACATGGCTCACTTCGATGCGCCGGCCGTCGTTCGATCCGTCGTCCTCGGTGAGAAGCCGTCCGGGTCTTCCGCGTCGACGCGGACCACCGCGACTCGCGTCGGCCTCGCCTGACGTCGTTCGCTTCGTTCCTTCCGGGACACTGTGATCGACGTGTCACATGGTCCCGTGGGCCGTGTGACCGGCAAGTCACCCACGCGCCGTCGCTGGTCGCTGCGATCGCACTCGTCTATCTCGTCGCGCTTCCGCAGCGAGGAGGGAGCACGTGCGACGCGGCACCCGAGAGTCCCCTGCCCTGCAGCGCCTCCGCTGGTCCGTTCCCACCGCCCTCGCCGTCGTCGCCACCGCGCTGGCCTGCGGAACGAGCACCGACGCCAGCTCCAGCTCGCAGAACCCGCTGAACGTCCCCTGCTGCGACGGCGGCCCCGGAGATGCCGGCCGCGATGCCGGCCCCGACGGAGGACGGGATGCAGGCCCCGACGGGGGGCCGCGTGACGGCGGCCCGGACGGAGGCCCGCGCGACGGTGGCCCCGACGGCGGTCCCGATGGAGGACCTCGCGACGGCGGTCCCGACGGAGGCCCCCGCGACGGCGGTCCCGACGCCGGCCCCGACGGCGGAATCTGCGACTCCGCCGCCGCCGGTGTCTTCCTCGAGGGCGCCGCCCCCGGCGACTGCAAGTGGAACATCCCGCCGGACACCCGCGACATCTTCCCGGTCAACTTCATCTTCGACCTCGAGGTCGTGAACATCGTCGGGAAGATCCAGGAGACCGACACCCGCACCTACGACAAGTGCCTCTCGGACAAGAAGATCAACGACACCGGAAGCATCCAGGCCTGTGTCCGGGCCGCGAAGAGCCCCGTCGGATGGTGCTTCGCGGGAAGCTACGGATCGAGCAAGGAAGACGGCCAGTGCAGCACGCCCTTCTGTGAATGCGAGGGCGACAACGGCCAGTGCGTCGAGCCGAGCTGCACGCTGCACACCGACAACAAGCAATTCGGCGGGGGCGGCGGAGCCAACTTCAAGGGCCCGTCCGGCGACTCCATCCCGGTCATCGGCAAGTACATTCCCTTCAGCAACAAGTTCAACATCAACTTCAATCTGATCGCGCAGCTCGGCGCCGGCTTCGGAACCGATACCCGGGACGGTCGCGGCTCCTGCTTCAACTGCTGCCCCAACGGGAACCCCAAGCGCGACAACACGACCCACATCAACTTCGAGATCAAGGGAACCGGCTTCGCCACGGCGCGGATCTGGAACTTCTGCGCCACCCTCACCGCGAACACCGGCTGGTGCTACCAGAAGAACTTCGTCGACCGGCTGCAGTGCGACGGCACGAAGACCAACTTCAGCAAGAACCTCAACTACATCTTCTTCTCGCTGGGGAACATCTACGTCGGGGCGTGCACCGGGGACGGGGACAAGAAGAAGAACGCCCGCGGCGGCATCTGCGCCTACGACACGACGTCCAACACGCTCCGCTGTGGCATCGGCTGGCTCTCGGTCAAGCTGCCGCTCCCGGCGGACGTCTCCTACGACTTCGGCAGCGGCGCCACCAACGACATCTGCCTCTTCTGAGCCAACCCATGAACCTCCGGAACCTGCGCCCGTCACGCACCACTGCTCGCTGGGCCGTCCTCGCCGCGCCGGCCCTTCTCGCCGTCTCCTGGCTCGGGCTCGCCCGCGCCCAGTCCGAGTCGGCGGCTCCAACGCCCGAGTCCCTGCTTCCGAGCACCTGCTTCGAGGGCTCGAGCGCCACGCCGTACGTGCAGCCCGTCGCCTTCGCGCCGTCGCCCGCCTACTACGTGAAGGCCTACCCGGCGGCCAACGGCATGATGGACGTGCGCGTCTCGAACGGCAGCCGCGAGGTCTCCGTCTACACCGGCTACGTGATGGCCTTCGAGGCCGACTACATCGCCAGCCAGCGAAGCACCGTCTTCGTCGCCACCGTCTCCGACGCGCGCTGCGGAGCGATCAGCATGGTCCACGTGCGAGCGGGCCAGGTGGACGACGGCGCGACCGCCGTGCGCCACCCCTGGACCTACCGCTCGCCACACGGGACGGCGACGTTCCACCGCGACATCTGCGACACGAGCCCGAGCCAGACCCTCGTGCTGATGGAGGGCAATCACCCGCTGGTCCCCACCGACTCGCCCTACGTTCCGGGGCCGGATGGACGGACGGCACCGGCGGACTACGGCGCCCGGATGCAGTGCCCCACGTACCGGTGGACCGCCGCCGGCGGGTTCGTCTCCTCGGGGCTGCAGAGCTGCGGGAGCTGCCTGGAGCTCGACGGGAGCGCCTGCACCGACCCGTGCTACCGGACCGCGGGCGTCATGCGGGCAGGGCAGTGCGATCTGAGCGCGGCCGCGCCCCTCTGCACTGCCGGGCAGGTCTGCTCGCTGTCGGGAACCACACCTCGGTGCGTGACGCCCTGACCCGGATGCCGCCGGGCGGACGTCGCGCCTGGGGCGCCGCATTTCTGATCGTGCTGCTCGGTGGGTTGCTCGTCCTGCAATGGCTGACGTTCCGACCGCCGGCCGGCGTGGGCATCGAGCTCTTCGCGCGCGTCGGTGCGATCTGGATCGTGCTGCTCACCATCACCGGCCTCGGGTACGGGCGTCGGGATCGGTGAGTCGCGCCGGGCTAGCTCTGGTGCTGGCAGGGATGCCAGACGAACGCCTGCTCTTCGCCGGCGAGCATCAGCGAGCGCCGCTCGACGAGCAACGGAAACGCTCGATCTCGCCGGCAGATCGAGAGCCGCACCTCGCCCACCCCCATCTCGCAGCCTGGCCAGGCACAGGGGAGCATCCGTTCGGGAGCACCCGGGTGATGCTGGCGCGCATGCAGGCAGGCCCGCGAGTCGCCGACCAGCGAGATGGACAGCGTGTTCATGAAACCCGCGACCACAGCCACCGACCGTTCTGCCGGAGCCGCTCCTGGCGGAAGGTGGCCCGCCCCGACGAGACGAGCTCCTCGAGCAGATGCCGGAGCTGTGGCATCGCGAGCCCCGTCGTGTGGACCAGCTCGATCGCGGTCTTCCCGCCGTCGCTCATCTCGTGCAGCAGGCGGTGCATCCTCCGCGCTCGCTCCTGACGCTCGGAGATCTCCTCCATCCGTCTGAGGCGCTCGGGCCCCACGCACTCCAGGCACTCGTGCGTCTCCACCAGACGGTCCGCGCAGCCGTGACGGCGGCAGATCGTACCGAGATAGATCAGCGGAGCTGTCGAGCGCATCGGCATGGCCAGCCATCTGGGCGCGGCGAGTTCGTGCGCGGCCGAGGCTCACAAAGTGACACGTCACGCCCTCTCACACAAGCGACTGACAGCGTTGGCCCGCGGCTTGCTGCTCGTCGGCGTCCCTGGTACGTCACCTCTGCGCCGCCCGTCTGCGCCTGCACCTGAGGCCCTCGAGGACCCTTCGGATTCGCAGGACGGTCTCGCCCCACCCGTCCGCACCGAGGTCCGCATGGCCCGCATCACCGTCGAGGATTGCGTCGAGCACGTCGACAATCGCTTTGCCCTTTGCATCCTGGCGACTCGCCGGGCCCGGCAGCTCGCGGCCGGCGCAACTCCCCACGTCGATGCGCAGCGCAACAAGGCAGCGGTCGTCGCGCTTCGCGAGGTTGCGCTCGGAAAGGTCCGCTTCGAAGGGGACGTCCGGGAGGCGCTCTCCCGACCGCCTCCAGCCCGAGGAGCGCTCGAGGCCGCAGTCACCGCCACCGAGAGCGACCAGGCCAAGGGGCGAGATCCGTTCCGGCGATCGGAACGTCCCGGCGGCATCCGCTAGTCAGCTCTTGCCGTACTCGTCGCGCCGCTTCCACCAGAGGCCGTCTCCCTCGTTGCGCCCCTTCGGCGCACGGTCGAGCCACTGGTACATGCCCCAGAGACCGTCCAGCCCGCGCGCGTAGGCGGAATAGGTGTGGAAGATGGCACCGTCCTCGAGCACGAACGCGCTCAGGCCCGGCCGCTCGCGGACGTAGGTCGCTGGATCGGTCCCCGCCATCGCCGCGAACTGCTGCACGGGGCCCTGGTCGTCACCCGACTCCCACTTTCCTTCGCGCCGGAAGTTGTACTCGGCGCCTCCGGTGCGCTGCTGCTCCTCCGTGATCCGGACGGCGAAGTCGTCGTTGAAGTCACCGCCGAACGAGGAGGCCCAGGGGAACGTCCATCCCAGCCGCTTCTTGTACGCCTGCAGCTTCGGGAGCGGGGCCCGCGAGACCGCCGTCAGGAGGACGTCGTGGTTGGCGAGGTGGACCGCGAAGCCGTCGAACCCGTCCGCGATCGCCGAGCAGGAGGGACAGCCGGCCTTGTAATCGGGCCCGAACATGAAGTGGTAGACGAGGAGCTGCGAGCGTCCCCGGAAGAGGTCCTTCAGCGTCGCCGGGCCCTCGTCGGTGTCGAACTTGTACGTCTTGTCGATGCGGACCCACGGCAGCTCCTGCCGTCGCCGCGCCAGGTCGTCGCCGCGCCGCGTGTGCTCCTTCTCTGCCTTGAGCAGGTCCAGGCGTGCCGCCAGCCACTCTTCCCGCGTCCCGGTTCTGTGCGTCGTCATGGTTCGTCGTCTCCGTGCTGTCCGGTGACCAGCCACCGTCGGGAGATACGTCTAGCGGCGAATCCTCGCGCGGCAGGAGTGACAAGGGTGACGGGATTCCGTCACGCCGGACACAGCGCGTGGTCCGCTCTTCCGGCGAGTGCAGGTCCGGAGCGCGTGCCCGGTCCATCGCAATGGACCCTGCCGTCTTGCGGTCGGGACGTCTGCGTCGGGCCGCTGCTCGGGACGCACTGGTACGCGGCTCGCAAGCGCCGGCAGCGTGCTCCATCTCTTCCATCTCGGGCCGCTGCCCGGTTCCCGGCGCCGGAGCTGGCTCGTCGGCGCGATCGACGAGTTCGGCGGCTTTCTGCAACCGGTCATGGAGACGACCGTCGACAGGGCGCTGAGGCGGATGCTCGACGGCCTGATTGACGCGGAGGTCATGCTGGAGCCAGCGCTTGCGGCAGCTGCTCCCGGACGCGGGGTGCCCGTCGGTCCGCTCCCGGACGACCTGGCCGATGCGCCGGCCGTCCTCGCCTTCGCCACCGCGAACGCTCACCAGAGCCTCCCGATGGGCACCGGCATCCGGGCGTTCCTCGAGGCCTGCTTCGCGTACGGCTCGGGCGGGCCCTGGGCACGTTATCGCGCCGATCAGCCGTTCCCGGTCCGCGTCCTGGCCCGGGGCAAGACGACGACCCGAGAGGCGATCGTGACCGGCGCCCAGGGCGAGCCCCGAGGCCTGGCGCTCTACGACAAGCCGGGCGACGCCCTGCGAGCCGTCGCCGCGCTGCGGGCAGGGCACGCGCTCCTGGCCCAGAGGTGCGACGCGACCGCGCTCGTCTTCGAGGCGCGGCCCGAGTACGCGCTCCGCGCCGTCCACGCTGCGTTCTCCCTGCCCGAATTCCCCTTCGTCTTCCGAACTCGCGGTGGTGCGTTGCGACCCGCCACCGAGGTCGAGCTCGGGGCGCTCACCGCCGCCCTCACGGCCGTGACGCTCCTCCTGTCGGACCCGCCGTCCCCCGGGAAGCCCGTCGAGGCAGTGCTCGACATCGACGGCCACGAGTACCATGCCGTCGCGTCTCCGCCCGAGTCTCCCCGACCGCTCGAGGCTGCGACGCCGCAGCGGGGCGGGCGAGGCGGAGAGTCGCGGGCACGGGACCCGGCCGCGCGAGGTCCCCGGCTCCTGTCCGTGCCCCGCGCCGAGGACCTGAACTGATTCGCTCCCGCGGAGCCTCGGGGCGCGGGCGCTACGGCCGGATGTAGTTCGAGTCGAACGGGACGGACCAGGTCGCGCCGTTGTCGGCCGTCGTCTCCTGCCAGTAGCGCACCACCGTCGGGCTGGTCTGCTGCCAGAGGAAGCGCGACGTGGGCGTCTGGTAGAGCACCATCCGCGTCCCGTCCCAGGTTCCGATGAGCACCAGCCGCGTGCCGCGCTGGTCGATGTACGTCTGGTGCCACTGGCCATCCAGCCGGCTGAAGAGGCTGGTGCTCCGCCCCGGAGCGCCGGTCGCGTCGTGGTAGTGCTCCTCGATCAGGCACCCCCGCCCCTCGGCGGTGATGTCGTTCGTCCCGCCGGTGTTCGAGCCGACCGCGAAGTTCCACTGACCGAGCCAGAAATCGAACTGGTGGTCCTCGGGATCCGCACAGTCGCTCCCGGGACCGGGCCACACCACGGCGAACGTCCCTCCGCCCCCGACCGGAGCCGACGCGTCCCGGCTGGCGACGTCGATGGTCCCCTGGGAGATCGACTCCCAGACGAAGTTGGTCAGGGCCGCGACGCGGAGCTCCGCCTCGTCGACCCCGGACGGGCCGTTCGCGGCGTTGTACCGGAGTCTCAGCGTCGCCGGCGTCGCGAAGGTCGTCTCCGGAGGGCTCACGAGGTACGCGGTCCCGGCGACCTCGTGCGGGTCGAGCGGAATGACCCCCGTCGTGGCCAGCGTCAACGGAACGGCCGTCGCCAGCGCGCCGGCAGGGACCACCAGCGTCGCCCTTCCGTCCCTGCTGGTGACCGTCCCGCCCGCGGGACCGATCGTCGACCCCGCGTCGGGGGTCCCGGAGCCAGGCGACCCGCCGCAGGCGGCGAAGAGCGACAGGAGGATCGGAGCAAGGCGGGCAGTCTTCACGGTGGACACCTCGGGGACGGAGAAGCGATCACCGATGCCCTGCGCCTGCGAGGCGCACCATGGCGCCGCTCTGGAATCGCCATGGATCGGGGATGGAGCGAAAACGCCGGTGCTTCGGCCAGGTTGACGCCTCCGCTGGACGCCGCGAGACGCGGTAGGGTGCACGCCCGGAATGGTGACGGTCCAGGGCACTCCGCAGGGTCCGAGGAACCACGCCGCGGAGCTGCCCGGCCGCGTCCGGTTCGGACGCTTCGAGTTCGACCGAACGAGCCTCGAGCTGAAGGAGGCTGGCTCTGCCGTGCACCTCCGACAGCAGCCCGCCCGGGTGCTCGGCATGCTGCTTGCCAGCCCTGGCGCCGTCGTCACCCGGGAGGAGCTCCGGACCGAGCTCTGGGGAAATGACACGCTGATCGACTTCGACCAGGGGCTGAACTACTGCGTGAAGGAGATCCGCGCCGCGCTCGGCGACAACGCGGGCGCCCCGTTCTACGTGGAGACCCTGCCCCGGCGGGGCTACCGGTGGATCGGTCCCGCCGAGCCCGTCGTTCCCCCCGAGCCCGGCGCCGCTTCCGGGGAGAAGCCCCGAACGCCCCGCGTGCGCCGATCGATCGCGCTCGCCGGAATGGCCGTCCTCCTCGCGCTCGGCGTCGGGCTCGTCACTGGAGCGGAGCTGTTCCGACGCCGTCCGGAGCCGCCGCCCACCTGGCAGCGGGTCACCTTCCGACGTGGCTCGGTCAGTGGCGCTCGCTTCGCACCCGGCGGCGAGATCGCCTACACCGCGGCCTGGGACGGCGAGCCCTTCCAGCTCTACGCCGTCCAGCCGGGAGCGCCGGAAGCGCGGCTGGTCACCCCCGAGTCCACGATCCTGGCGTCGATCAGCACGCGAGGCGAGGCACTGTCGCTCCTCGCCACGCAGACCAACGAGCTGGTCCGCTCACCGCTCGCAGGCGGCGCGGGCAAGGTCCTGAGCAACGGCGTGCTCTCGGCGGACGCCACATCGGACGGCTCCCGCCTCGTGGTGGTCCGCGCGCCGGGTGACGGCACCGGCCTCCGCGTCGAGTCCCCCGTCGGGACCCTCCTCGGACGGGTCATCCAGCCGGGAGCGGTTCGCATCTCGCCGGACGGTCGTCGGATCGCGCTCATCGATCACCCCATCGCCGGCGACGACGCCGGCGTCGTGCGCCTCTATGGCCCGGGCGAGCTGCGCCGCACCTTCCCCACCCGCTGGGCCAGCATCGAGGGCCTCGCCTGGTCACCCGGCGGCAAGGACATCCTGATCACCGCGGCGCGCGAGGGAGCCGACACGTCCCTCTGGGCGATCTCCGCCGAGACGGGGGCGGAGCGTCTGCTGCTCTCGGCGGGAGGACGGCTGGTCGTCCGCGACGTCGCTCCCGACGGCCGCATCCTCCTCGAGCGCGTCACGCAGCGACCTCAGGTCTTCTTCGGCAGGGAGGGTGGCGGGAGCTGCGAGCTCACCTGGCTGGACGCGACCTCGGCCGAGGACCTCACGGCCGACGGCCGTCAGGTCTTGCTCGCCGAGAGCGGGAACGGCGGCGGCAAGGACTACGCCGTCTACCTCCGCTCGACCGACTGCGCGCCACCGGTCCGGATCGGCAGCGGACGGGCCTTCTCCCTGACACCCGACGGGAAGGCCGCCCTCGCCGGGCCGCTGGTCGGCGACGATCACGTCGATCTCCTGCCCATCGGAGCAGGAGCGACCCAGCGGATCGCGGTGCCCGGAATCGTCTCGTTCCTCTGGGCGAAGCTCCGCCCCGATGGACGGTTGCTCTTCTCCGGCGCGGCCGCCGAGCGTCCGCCGCGAACGTGGCTCGCCGTACCCGGCCAACGTCCAGAGCCCCTCACGCCGGAGCTCAGGCTCGTGAGGCGCGATCTCCTGTCCCCCGATGGGCGCACGCTCGTCGCTCCCTGTCCCCAGCGGCGCTTCTGTCTCTATCCGGTCGGGACGCCGGGGGAGCCGACACCGGTGGCCGGGATGGAACAGGCGATCCCGCTCACCTGGGACGCGGGGGGGACCGGCCTTCTGATTGGCGAGCGGACCGCGACCGGCATGGACCTCTTCCGCCTCGATCCACGCACCGGCCGCCGCGCCTTCGTCCGTCGGCTCACTCCCGCGGATCCGACCGGCGGGACCGGGCTCGCGCGCGTGTACGTGACGCCCGACGGGAACGCCTGGGCGTACAGCGTCACCCGGCGCCTCTCCGAGCTCTACGTCGTCCAGAACCTGCGGCTCTGAGTCGCCCCGAGCGGGCCCCCGCCCCGGTCCCGCCGGCGCGAGGGGACCGGGTGCGCGCGCCCTGCCCCGCGTTCAGCCAGTCGAGAGCGCGGCCTGGTAGGCGTCGAGCCGCTCGGCGACCTCCAGCGGCCGGCTCAGGGCCGGCGTGTGGCCGCCGTCGATCTCATCGGGGGTGATGCACAGACGGTCGCGCACCACCTCCCGGAGCCAGCGCCCCGGGAACAGCCGATCGTCGCGACAGAGCAGGAACCGTGTCGGCACCCTGGGCCACGCGACCAGCGGCCAGGGCTGCTTGCCCGGCGTGTCCGACTGGCGCCGTCCGCGTGCCTTCGCCTCGCGCGCCAGAGCTGGCGGGACGTCGTGGTAGAAGATGTCGGCCTCGCCCGGGTCGTCGCGCGGCTCCGTCGGGTAGCGGGTGTTCGCGAACATCTCCTCCGCTGACTCGCCCGGCGAGGGGACCATGCCGGCGATGAGGACCAGGAGGCGCGCCGGGACCCGGTCACAGACGATCGGTGCGACGTATCCGCCGAACGACTGGGCCACGACCACCGGAGCTTGGCGGTCGCCGATGGCGGAGACGACCTCCTGCGCATACTCGAGGAGGCCGGCGGCATCGTCCTCGACCGGGAGATCCATCGAGACCGTCTCGTGCCCGCGCCTGCGGAGCTCCGCCTCGACCAGGTGCCAGTACCAGGCGACGTCGCCGGCGCCGTGAATGAACACGTAGGTGGCCATCGTCGGTCGCACGCTGCGCACGAGGACGCAGCTGCGGTAGGTCGGGGCAGGCCGCCCGCTCGCCGAGCCCTACTTCACGCCCTTCGACGCGTCCCACGCTCCCTGCATCTTGCGGAGAACGAGGATCTGGCCCGTGTGGTACGCGTTGTGCGTCGCGATCCTCCCGAGCGTCGGCGCCCAGGCCTGCAGTGTCTTGTCGTCCGCCGCGGCAACCAGCTTCTCCAGCTCGGTCAGGACCTCGTCCAGCCTCTTCCGGACCTCGTCCCACTTCGCCTGGTCGAAGGCGTTGAACGTCTCGTCGTTGTTCCCATCGAACTTCGCGGGAGCGACCTTCTTGAACTTCGCGAGATTCTGCGAGTTCCAGAACAGCAGATGGTTTGCCAGCTGCCCGATCGAGTGGTCACCCCCCTGCGGCTTCCAGGTCGCCTGGGCCGCGGTGACTCCGTCCAGCGCGGGCTTCACCGGGACGAACCAGTCCTGCTGCTCGTGCGTCGTCCGGAGCTGGTCGAGCAGGCTGCTCTTGAGCGTGGCCGGCTTCGCAGCGCCCTCGGCCGCGAGCGCCGACTGGGACAGGAACAGCACGACCGCAAGCGCTCTCATCGGGATCCTCCGTGACCCTCTTCCGGGAGGGTCGTCTGCTGAGCGTAGTTCAGAATGCGCGCAGCCCCGGGCTGCCGGCAGCGCGCGCCGTGCCGTTGACTGCGAGAAGAGCAACATCGGCCAGTCCCGCCAGACCCCGGTCGAGTCACGGCGCGCGGCGCAGGCTGTTCACGCCCGGCCGGAGCCGAGCGTGAACGGACCTTCCGCCGCTCAGGCGTCGAAGCGGTCCAGGTTCATCACCTTGGTCCAGGCCGCCACGAAGTCCCTCACGAACTTCTCCTGGGCATCCGCGCTTCCGTACACCTCCGCCAGCGCGCGGAGCACCGAGTGCGAGCCGAAGACCAGATCCGCCCGGGTGCCGGTCCACTTCACCTGACCGGACTTGCGGTCGCGTCCCTCGAACACGTCCTTCGCGTCCGACGTCGGCTTCCACTCCGTGTCCATGTCGAGCAGGTTCACGAAGAAGTCGTTGGTCAGCGCGTCGGTCTTCTTGGTGAAGACGCCGTGCTTCGATGGGCGGGCGTTCGTGCCCAGGACGCGCATGCCGCCCACCAGCACCGTCATCTCCGGCGCGGTCAGCGTCAGCAGCTGCGCCTTGTCGATCAGCAGCTCCTCGGTCGACACCGGCGCCCGCGCCTTCTGGTAGTTCCGGAACCCGTCCGCGAACGGCTCGAGCACCGAGAACGCCTCGACGTCCGTCTGGGCCTGCGTCGCGTCAGTCCGCCCGGGCGTGAAGGGCACCGTCACCTTCACTCCGGCGTTCTTCGCCGCCTGCTCGATGGCCGCGTCGCCACCCAGGACGATGAGATCGGCCAGCGAGACCTTCTTGCCGCCCTTCGCCGAGCCGTTGAACTCCTTCTGGATGCCCTCGTAGATCTTCAGGGTCTTCGCGAGGTCCTTCGGGTGGTTGACCTCCCAGTCCTTCTGGGGAGCGAGACGGATGCGGGCGCCGTTCGCGCCGCCGCGCTTGTCCGAGCCACGGAAGGTCGACGCCGACGCCCACGCGGTCGACACCAGCTGCGAGATCGAGAGACCGGACTTGAGGATCTGCGCCTTCAGCTTCTCGGCATCCTTGTCGTCGACCAGCTTGTGGTCGACCGCCGGGACCGGGTCCTGCCAGATCAGCTCCTCCTTCGGGACCTCCGGACCGAGGTAGCGCGCCCGCGGACCCATGTCGCGGTGGGTGAGCTTGTACCACGCACGGGCGAACGCATCGGCGAACTGATCCGGATGCTCCATGAAGCGCCGCGAGATCTTCTCGTACGCCGGATCGAATCGCAGCGAGAGGTCCGTGGTCAGATAGTTCGGCGCGATCTTCTTCGACTTGTCGTGTGCGTCCGGCACGGTGCCGGCGCCCGCGCCTCCCTTCGGCTTCCACTGCTGCGCACCCGCCGGGCTCTTGGTCAGCTCCCACTCGTAGCCGAAGAGCTGCTTGAAGAAGTCATTGCCCCACTTGGTCGGCGTGGTGGTCCAGGTCAGCTCGAGGCCGCTGGTGATCGCGTCCCCCGCATAACCGGTGCGGAAGCGGTTCCTCCAGCCGATGCCCTGATCCTCGATGTCACCGCCCTCGGGGTCCGCTCCGACGTGCTCCTTCGGACCCGCGCCGTGCGTCTTGCCGAAGGTGTGGCCGCCGGCGATCAGCGCCACCGTCTCCTCGTCGTTCATCGCCATGCGGCGGAACGTCTCGCGAATGTCCTTTGCGGCCTTGACCGGATCCGGATTGCCGTTCGGACCTTCGGGATTCACGTAGATGAGCCCCATCTGCACGGCGCCGAACGGGCCCGCGAGGTCCCGCTCTCCCGAGTACCGCTTCTCGCCCAGCCACTCGGTCTCGAGTCCCCAGTTGACGTCGTTGTCCGGCTCCCAGACGTCCTCGCGCCCGCCACCGAAACCGAAGGTCTTGAAGCCCATCGTCTCCAGCGCGACGTTGCCGGCGAGGATCATCAGATCCGCCCAGGAGATCTTCCGGCCGTACTTCTGCTTCACCGGCCAGAGAAGGCGCCGCGCCTTGTCCAGGTTGCCGTTGTCCGGCCAGCTGTTGAGCGGCGCGAAGCGCTGCTGTCCCCTGCCGCCGCCTCCACGGCCGTCGCCGATCCGGTAGGTGCCGGCTGCGTGCCAGGCCATGCGGATCATCAGCGGCCCGTAGTGACCGAAGTCTGCCGGCCACCAGGGCTTGGAGTCGGTCATCACTGCCGCGAGGTCCTTCTTCAGAGCCTTGTAGTCGAGGCTCTTGAACTCCTTCGCGTAGTCGAACTTCTCGCCCATCGGGTTCGAGCGATTGCCGTGGTGGTTCAGCAGCTCGACGTGCAGCGCGTTCGGCCACCAGTCCTTGTTCGTCCGTCCGCGTCCAGCAACGTGGTCAAAAGGGCACTTGTTCTCGGTCGTCATTGGGGCTCCTCTCCGGTGGGCGCACCCTACGCCGCGCGCTTCCGTGAATCGAGAGCCGCCGAGCGACCTCCCGTCCGGCCTCACCGCTCTTTCGGTGTCCACCACCCGGCCGGTGTGATGGACCCATCGGGATGAATGTGACCGGCCGAGGGCGAGGCCTGCTCTGGCCCGCGGGAGGGGCTCAGTGCACGGGCGTCGAGCCCGGAGCCGCGGCCTTCGTCCCACCGTCGGCGAGCTTGAAGAACGTCCGGAGGACCTTCACCGGCACCGTCCCGTGACCGATCAGCTCCTGGTTGAACGCTCGCTGATCGAACTTCCCCCGCGCCTTCACGTCGCGCTCCAGCGTCTCGATCTCGTTCAGGCCGAGGTAGTACTGGCAGAGCTGCGTCGAGTCGAGCTTCGCCCGGAGCAGCTTCTTCTCGGCCAGCGCCTTCTCCTGAAAGCCGTCGTCCTCCATGAAGCGCAGCGCCTGGTCGTCGGTCATCTCCCCACGCTGGAGCTTGATGTCGAGGATGGCGTTCGCCGCGACGACCATCGAGCCCCACAGGTCTCTCAGCGCATACCGCGCATTCTCCTTCTCGCCGAGCCCTTGCTCGACCATGAGCGTGGTGCCGTACACCGCCCAGCCTTCTGCGAAGGCCCCGCTCCAGAGTGTGCTCCGGAGCGGATTGGGACGCTGCCGTGCATACCAGGTCTGCGTGTGGTGCCCCGGATACGCCTCGTGCGCCGCGGTGAGCGTGATCGCATACCAGTCGTTCGCGCGGAGGTAGCTCTCCACCTTCTCCGCCGGCCAGCTCGGGTCGACCGGGTCCACGAAGAAGGTGCCGTGCCACTTGCCGGTCTTGGACAGCATCCCGGGCGAGAGGTACTCCGCGCCCACCCCGCCGCGCTTGTACTCGGGCTCCGGCAACACTCGAAGTGTGTCCGTGGGAGGAAGCTTCAGGAGCTTCTTCTCCTCGATGAGCGTGCGCAGACCCGCGAGCTTCTCGGCGTGCGCCTGCACGAACTGGTCGGCCGGCGGATGGTTCTTGCTGATCTCGTCGAGCACTCGCCGGATGACCCGGGCCTGCTCCGCACCGGGGGCGTTCTCGGCTGGCGCCGCGTCCTTCGGCCAGAGCCCGACGTACAGGCCCCGGGCCGTCGCGTAGAGCTTTCCTCGCGCAGCCTCGAACGCGTCCTCCGCGGCCTTCTGCAGCTGCGCAGGCGTCATCTCCGTCTGGAGCGCGAGCGGGAACTTCCGGTCGTAGAGCTCCTTCCCCAGCCGCCAGTCGTGCGTCGCCTTCGCCGGCGGGAACGAGGAGAGGAACTGCTGGTAGCCCTCGAGCGCCTTCACCGCGTCGACTCTCGCCTTCTCCGCGTCCGGGTACTTCGCGGTGAAGGTCTTCAGCTCGGTGTTGAAGAAGGTGATTCGCCCGGCGTTGTCCTTCACCGCCTGCGCGAGGCGGACCGGCTCGGGCGTGATCAGGGACGACTGCTTCATCGACAGGTGATGCGGGAGCGCCCGGAGCTCCTCGGCCACCCACTTCGCCCGCTGGTCCTCCGGCGCGAACATCCCGTGGATCAGCTCGCCGAGGCGCGAGGCGACGTACTCGCGCGGATCGAAGAACGGAAAGGAGTCCTCCAGCCGAGGGTCCCACGCCCACTCCCGGATGTCGGTCAGGTAGAGCAGCTCGAGCGCGATGCCGTCGGCCAGGATCCGCGCGTCCGCCCGGTCGTCGGTGGAGAGCTTCCCGGGATCGAGCGCCTTCACCTGCGCCGCCAGCGCGTTCAGCTCGCGGATCCGCTGGGTGATCGCCGGTGGGTCGAGATCCATCATCCGCCCGTCCTGGGTGTGCACCCCCATGTACGTGGCGAGGTGCGGACGCGCGTGGAACAAGCCCTCGAGGTAGCGGCTGCTCAGCGCCTGAACGGGAGAGCCGGCTGCAAGCGTGGTCGCCAGGAGCGGCACGGTGAGTGCGAGCATGGCGTCAGACCCTACACGTCCAGGCACGCCGGGAAAGCTGCTCTTCCGCCGACTGTCACCCGCGCGTTGCTCGACGGCGATAAGACTCCGTCAGGGAATGCGCGTCGCACGCGCAACGCACATGCCGCCCAGCCCCTGCTGAGTGCCCTCGATGTAGACATAGCGCGAGGTCTGCGAGAAGCCGTTTCCGTCGATGTTCAGCGTCCAGTTGAAATCTTCGCGGTAGCGGGCCCCGTCCGGTCCGTCGATGAAGTAACCCCGGATTGCGCGCGCGCTGGAGCCGATCACCGCTGCATCGTAAGCGTCGTCGGACGTGTCCTCGTCGTCGACCATGCTCACCGTGGTCGAGTTCTTCACCGTGATCCTGGTGGTGAACTCGCCGGTTTCGGCGGGGAGGCAGGCCCAGCGAATCCGGAAACGACCGGCCCAGTCGTCGATGCTGTTGTTGCCGGCGCATCCGAGATCGAGCGATCTGTCGGGAATCGCCGTCGCCTCCCCGGAAGGTTTGGTGAACGTCGCGCCCGTCACCGCGACGGTCGAGCTGTCACGGGCGAAGCGCCACTGCGATGCCAGCGTACCTGCTGAACCCGCGACGTCGAGCTGCAGGGCCCCATCGAGGCTGTGAGCGCACGCGTTCGGGCGCGCGCTTGCGGTGCCATCCGCCAGTCTGATCGTCAGAGGAGCCGACGGGCTCACCGTCATCGTGGTCGTGGTTCGAGAGACCGGGTCAGCGAAGGTGCCGCTTCCGGACACGCGGTGCTCCGACATCCCCAGAGTGAAGGCGAGATCGCCGTGGTAGACGTGCATGAGCGAGAGGATGTTGATGTCGACGGTTCCTCCTCCGTGCCCACCGCTGAATCCGTTGAACAGGTCGCTCGGATCGTTGTCGAACGAGACGCTCAGATCGACGCTGGTCTCGTCGCTGCCGTCGCCGTTGCCATCGTACGTGCCGCCGTAGGTGTAGGTGTTCGGCGGCGCTCCAGCGCCGTGAGCGGGCACCGCCGTGGCATTCGGCGACAGGGGCGATCCCGCGTTCATGACGAGCACGGTGCCCGTCTCCACCATCCCCAGCTTCGTCAACGAACGCGTCAGGCCCTTGGTCAGTCCCGTCACCATCGACGTGGCGGGGTCTTCCGGCGTGCCTCCATCACTGCCCCCGCAGCCTTCCAGGTAGGCCAGCGTGAGGAGAGCCAGTGAGCCGAGCAGCACGCTGGCCCGGACGGGACGAGGCGACATGGAAACCCCCTGGTCGTTCACCCTCCAGAGACGCCGATGCGGCGCGGAATGCTCAACTGCCCCGGGTCCCGCCGTGAGAGGCTCGCGCCGTGGACGTCGTCCGACTTCAGGAGTGGACCACCGTCGCGATCCTCGTGGCCTGGCTCTCCTTCGCCGCGATCTTCGTCCTGCGCCGCCGCCCCGCAGCGTCCGCCGAGCGCACCCGGGACCCGATGGGCACGGTCGGACTCCTCCTCCAGGGCGTCGGGTTTGGCATCGTCTGGAGCGTTCGACGCCCCACGAGCGCCCCCCTGATCGACACCTCTTTCCCGGTCCTCGTCGCGATCGCCGTCCTCGCCGTCGCGATCGCCGCCGCCTCGGTGGCGCTCGTCCTCTGGTCTGTCCGGACGCTCGGAAGACAGTGGGCCCTGGCCGCGCGCCTCGTCGAGGGACACCAGCTCGTCACCGGTGGCCCCTACCGCCTCGTCAGAAATCCCATCTACACGGGGATGCTCGGGATGCTGGTCGCCACCGGCCTCGCCGTGTCGCGCCCGCTCGCGCTGCTGCTCGGCGTGCTCGTGTTCTGCGCCGGGACCGTCATCCGGGTTCGCGCGGAGGAGCGGCTGCTGCGAACCGCGTTCGGCGAGACGTGGCAGGCCTGGGCCCGGCGGACGCCCGCGCTCATTCCGGGTATCTGGTAGGGCGACCGAAGGTGCCAGACACCTTCGAGGCTCGCTCGCCGTCAAGCGCTTGAATTCTCAAGGCTTTCGTGTCAGGTCGACGAACGTGTCGATCCGCGCCGCCGCGGTTCGTCGCCAGGTCAGAAGCAGGCGATCCCGGCCGGTCGTGGCCGGCTCGACCTCTCGAACCGACAGGGAGAACGGCAATGCGCGTGATGGTGATCGTGAAGGCGACGAAGAACTCCGAGGCGGGAAAGATGCCGAGCAAGGAGCTCCTCACCGCCATGGGGAAGTTCAACGAGGAGCTGGTCAAGGCCGGGATCATGCTGGACGGCGACGGCCTGAAGCCGAGCAGCAAGGGGAAGCGGATCCGCTTCTCGCCCGGGAGCAAGCGTACCGTCATCGACGGACCCTTCACGGAGACCAAGGAGCTCGTCGCCGGCTACTGGATCTGGCAGGTCAAGTCGCTCGACGAGGCCGTGGAGTGGGCGCGCCGCTGCCCGGACCCGATGCCGGGCGAGGAGTCGGAGCTCGAGATCCGGCCGTTCTACGAGCCGGAAGACTTCGGGGCCGAGCACCTGGAGGACTTCAAGGCGTACGAGGACAGGTTGGAGAAGGGGCTGCAGTCGCTCCGGCAGAAGCGCATCGATGCCGAGGAGAGGCTGAAGGCGAAGAAGTGACCTGCTCGCGGTGACCCCAGCATGCGCGGGAAAACCACGAAGAACTCCGAGGCGGGGAACCCCCCCAGCAGCAACGGCAAGCGGCTACCCCGCTCCCCGGACCCGATGCCGGGCGAGGAGTCCGAGAGCGAGATCCGGCCGTTCTACCCGCTCGAGGACTCCCCCGAGGCACGCGCGAAGGAGCTCGAGCTGCGCGCCTACCTCGAGGCGCAGGCGAAGAAGAAGTCCTGACCCCGATGAGCGAGCTCGCCACGCGCGCGGCCATCGAGGCGGTCTGGCGGATCGAGTCCGCCCGGCTCCTCGGTGGCCTCGTGCGCATGGTTCGCGACGTCGGCCTCGCGGAGGACCTTGCCCAGGAGGCGCTGATCACCGCCCTCGAGCGCTGGCCCGAGACTGGCATCCCCGACAACCCGGGGGCGTGGCTCATGGCGACCGCGAAGAACCGAGCCGTCGATCAGCTCCGGAGACGGCAGATGCTGGACCGCACCCACGAGGAGATCGCCTCCGACGCGGTCAGCCTTCCGCCGACCCGCCCCGACGTCGAGGCCGCCATCGACGAGGACGTCGGCGACGACCTCCTCCGCCTCGTCCTCGTCGCCTGTCATCCGGTGCTGTCCACCGAGGCGCGGGTGGCGCTCACCCTCCGCCTCCTCGGCGGCCTCACCACCGAGGCGATCGCCCGCGCCTTCCTCGTCCCCGAGCCCACCATCGCCCAGCGCATCGTCCGGGCAAAGCGCACCCTCGCCGAGGCGAAGGTTCCGTTCGAGGTCCCCCGCGGCGAGGATCTCTCGGCCCGCCTCCCCTCGGTGCTCGAGGTCGTCTACCTCGTCTTCAACGAGGGCTACGCCGCCACCCGGGGCGACGGCTTGATCCGCTTCGAGCTCTGTGACGATGCGCTCCGCCTGGGACGCATCCTCACCAGCCTCGTCCCCGGCGAGGCCGAGGTCCACGGGCTCGTCGCGCTGATGGAGCTGCAGGCGTCCCGGCTGCGCGCCCGCGTCGGTCCGGACGGAGAGGCCATCCGCCTCTTCGACCAGGACCGGTCTCGCTGGGACCAGCTCCTCATCCGTCGCGGGCTCGCCGCGCTGGACCGCGCCGAGACGCTCCGGAGACCGCTCGGCCCGTACACGCTCCAGGCCGCCATCGCCGCGTGCCACGCCCGCGCGCATACCGGCGAGGAGACCGACTGGAAGGGGATCGTCGCGCTCTACGACGCGCTGGTGGAGCTCACGCAGTCACCGGTGGTCGAGCTCAACCGCGCCGTCGCCGTCTCCATGGCCTTCGGACCCACCGAGGCGCTCGAGCTCGTCGACGCGCTGGGCAACGAGCCCCTGCTCCGCGAGTACCACCTCCTCCCCGCCGTGCGCGGAGACCTGCTGGAGAAGCTCGGGCGTACCGTCGAGGCGGGGAGCGAGTTCGAGCGCGCCGCGGCGCTCACGCAGAACGTCCGCGAGCGAGCGCTCCTCCTCGGCCGTGCCCGCGCCTGCGGACGCCGCACCGGGGGGACCGGGCCCCAGGCGTGATCGCCTCTCGGCCATGGGCCGGCCGCCGGCAGCCCTGCCGCACGGCGGTGGCGTCGGCTCGCCGGCGGCACGGCGACGTGACTTGCGCCTGTCGACGGCTCGACCAAGATGCGGGGCCGCTCCCTGCAGGGGCTTGCCAGGCGGGAATACGGGAGAGAGAGCAGGATTGAGTTCTCCGGCGAGGGTCTCCACGTGAAATACAAGCTCAAGGTCAACGGACAGACCCGTACGGTGGAGGCTCCGGAGGACATGCCGCTCCTCTGGGCGCTCCGCGACGGACTGGACCTCAAGGGAACCAAGTTCGGCTGCGGCATCGCCCAGTGCGGCGCCTGCACCGTGCTCATCGACGGCGAGGCTCGCCGCTCCTGCATCACTCCCGTCTCCTCGGTGAGCAGCTCGAGCATCACCACCATCGAGGGCCTGTCGAAGGACGGCAGCCACCCGCTCCAGCGCGCGTGGGAGGAGATCGACGTTCCCCAGTGCGGGTACTGCCAGGCCGGGCAGATCATGTCCGCTGCCTCGCTCCTCGCGAAGACGCCGAATCCGACGGACGGTGACATCGACGCGGCGATGGCGGGGAACCTCTGCCGCTGCGCCACCTACCTCCGGATCCGCCGCGCCATCCATCGCGCCGCCGAGCTGGGCAAGACCACCGCCTCTGCGGCCACCGGGAGCGGCAAATGAGCACCGAGCTCTCGCGACGCACATTCCTCCGCGCCACGGCCATCGCCGGCGGCGGAGTCCTCCTCTCCAGCTTCTGGGAGCCGCTCGACGCCGCCACCGGCTCGAAGGCCCAGGCCGCGGCTCCGGTCCTCAACGCCTTCATCCGGATCCACCCCGACGGGACAGTCACCATCGCCTCCAAGAACCCGGAGATCGGCCAGGGCGTGAAGACCATGCTCCCGATGCTGATCGCCGACGAGCTCGACGTGGAGTGGAAGCAGGTCCGCGTGGAGCAGGTCGGGTTCGATCCGAAGAAGTACGAGAACCAGTGGTCCGGCGGGAGTCAGGCGGTGCCGAACAACTGGCTGCCGATGCGTCAGGTCGGCGCCGGCGGTCGCGCGATGCTCGTCGCCGCGGCGGCCAGGACCTGGAAGGTCCCCGAGTCCGAGCTCACGACCTCGAAGGGAAAGGTCCTCCACAAGAAGACCGGCCGCTCCGTCTCCTATGGCCAGCTCGCCGCCGCCGCCGCGACGGTGACCCCGCCGGACCTCTCGACCGTCAAGCTCAAGGACCCCTCCGAGTTCACCATCATCGGCACGCCGATCCCCGGCGTGGACAATCGGTCCATCGTCACCGGCAAGCCGCTCTTCGGCATCGACGTCACCGTGCCGGGGATGAAGTTCGCGACCTTCCTCAAGTGCCCGGTCTACGGCGGGAAGGTGAAGTCGGCGAACCTCGAAGAGATCCGGCGCATGCCGGGCGTCCTCAAGGCCTTCGTCGTCGAGGGCAGCACCACCAGCAACGAGTTCGGCTCCGGCGTGGCCATCGTCGCCGACGGCTTCTGGCACGCGCAGACCGCCCGCAAGGCGCTGCAAGTCACCTGGGACGAGGGCGAGACCGCGAAGCAGGGCACCTCGGTGTTCGACGCCCGGGCCGCCGCCCTCCTCAAGGAGCCGCCCCAGAAGTCGATCCGGAAGGACGGAGACGTGAAGGCCGCCCTGGCGAAGGCGGCCAAGGTCGTCACCGCCGAGTACAGCTATCCCTTCCTCTCCCACGCGCAGCTCGAGCCGCAGAACTGCACCGCGCACTTCGCCGACGGGAAGCTCACCGTCTGGGCGCCGACCCAGACTCCCGAGGACGGGCGCGAGCTGGTGGCCAAGGTGATGGGCATCCAGGAGGACGACATCACCATCCACCTCACCCGGTCGGGTGGCGGCTTCGGCCGGCGCCTCAAGAACGACTACATGGCCGAGGTCGCGTGGATCGCGCGCGAGGCCGGCGTTCCGGTGAAGCTCCTCTGGACCCGCGAGGACGACTTCGCCCACGACTTCTACCGGCCGGGTGGCTACCACGCCTTCACCGCCGGGCTGGACGCGTCCGGCAAGCTGACCGCGTTCCGCGACCACTTCATCAGCTTCGGGACCGAGAAGGACTTCGCTCCCTCCGCTGCGATGTCCGACACCGAGTTCCCGGCGCGCTTCCTGCCGGACCTGGCGCTCGACGCGTCGGTGATGCCGCTCGGCGTCCCCACCGGGGCGCTGCGGGCGCCACGGAGCAACGCGCTGTGCTTCGCGTTCCAGAGCTTCCTCGACGAGGTGGCCCACGCCGCCGGGAAGGACCCCCTCGCCTTCCGGCGCGCGCTGCTCTCGATGACGCCGCTGCCCGCGGCCCCTCCGCCGCCGAACCGCAGGCCGAACACGCCGCCTCCGACGCCCTTCGACCCGGCGCGGATGATCGGCGTCCTGGACCTGGTCGCCGAGAAGTCCGGCTGGGGGAAGAAGCTCCCCCGCGGAACGGGGATGGGCGTCGCCTTCTACTTCAGCCATCGCGGCCACTTCGCCGAGGTGGCGCAGGTCACGGTGAGCAGGAAGGGTGAGCTGAAGATCGACAAGGTCTGGGTGGCAGGGGACATCGGCAGCGTCGTCATCAACCCGAGCAACGCCGAGAACCAGGCACAGGGAGCCGTGCTCGACGGCCTGTCCGAGGCGCTGGGCCAGGAGATGACCTTCGAGAACGGCCGCGCGGTGCAGAGCAACTTCCACCAGTATTCGCTGATGCGGATGCCCGACTCGATCCCGGTGGAGCTCCACTTCCGGAAGGTGGACGCCCCGCCCACCGGCCTGGGGGAGCCCGCCCTTCCGCCTGCCGTCCCGGCGCTCACCAACGCGATCTTCGCCGCGACCGGCAAGCGGGTGCGCTCGCTCCCGCTGACGAAGCACGATCTGTCCTGGAGCTGAGGCGACCTCTCCTCCGCCTCAGGACGAGCAGTTCACGCCGGTGCAGGAGTTGCTCGGCACCCAGAGGCTGATCGACGGCTCGGTGAATCCGGGCGTCCCGCCGCCCTGGACGGGGATCACCTCGTAATTCAGCGCGTAGAGGTTGCGCCAGAAGTCCACCGCGATGTTCGCTGCGTTCACTCCCATCGTCGTGCAGAGCGGAGCGGTTCCCGTTTGTCCCGGCTGGTAGATGTCGAGACGGTACGTCCCCTGATTCTGCGAGAGGACGTAGATCAGGCCCCCGTACTCCACCGCCAGGTCGAGGTACTCCCAGCCGTCGACGTTTGGCGTCGCCAGCAGCTGGAGGCTGTAGGGGGAGGGCTGGTTGGGGAAGAACTGCTTCGGGTTCCCCCCGAGGTCGAGTGCCTGGATCCGCGCCGGGATCACCGGTGACGAGTCGATGTCTCCGTACTCCAGGACGAGGATCGTTCCGTCCGCCGCGACCGCCACCGCCTGCGGAGCCGTCATGAGCCCGGGCCGGCTTCCCGTCCCCGAGACGGGCTGCGCGAGCAGCTTGACCATCGCATCCGCGTCATCCATCGGAGTCGGTGGGAGGCGCAGCACCTCCATCTTGTCGTTCGAGCTGCTGATGCTCACAAGGTAGCCCGCAGGATGCAGGACCATGGCAGTCGGCTGGAAGTTCAGCGCACCCCAGGACTGCGACGGGGGCGTCGGGTTGCTGGCAGAGGGCGGAACG
>Ga0207648_10001458_pt1 | contig 26029 bp, 26 predicted proteins | sample KBSMisM32_FD_184310 | JGI IMG/M metagenome (GOLD analysis project Ga0207648, IMG submission 184310) | Miscanthus rhizosphere microbial communities from Kellogg Biological Station, Michigan, USA - KBS Miscanthus M3-2 (SPAdes) (version 2) | ecosystem: Host-associated > Plants > Roots >... | reverse complement strand
ATCGGGCTTGGACGCCTGATACAGCACCGGCGCCGTACCACCGAACACGGAGTTCGCGAGCGCGTAGCCCAATCCCACACCCAGAGCGCGGATTTCGGCAGGGAACAGCTCCGCCTTCACGATGGCGTTGACCGACGTGTAGCCGGTGACATCATGCAGATCGCCGATCGCATCACCTTCGGGCCCGAGCCCGGACGGGCATCAACGCGGGTGTTCCCCACGGGGCGAACCAGGCACCGGGTATTTAGTTGAGACTCGGAAGCCAACCCCGGAAGGCCCCGGAAGGCTCCGCGCGCGTCACGCTGTGGACTGCGCCGCAACGGACGAAGAGCTGATCGCGACGGTTTTCCCGGTGGTCGCCGATTCGGCCGCTGCGTTGGCCAAGACCAGGGCCGCGACACCGTCGTCGAATGAAGGCGAGCAGGGAGCACCGGTACGGATGGAGTGTACGAAGGCGTCGAGTTCTGCCTGATAGGCCTGGGCGTAGCGCTCGAGGAAGAACGGCAGATACCGAGATGACAACGAAACTTGAGACGATGACACAAGAGTTAAGCACCGACAGAGGTTCTACGTTCGAGTTATGACCTTCAAACCGCACGAACTCGACTTCCTGCGCCAGGCCGACCTCGGCCGGTTGGCCACCATCCAGCCCGACGGCACCCCACAGAACAGCCCTGTGGGGTTCACCTACAACGAGTCGCTCGGGACCATCGACATCGCCGGCTACCGGATGTCGAAGAGCCAGAAGTTCCGCAACGTCGCGCGCAACGACAAGGTGGCGTTCGTCGTCGACGACATCACCTCACGCGACCCGTGGCGGGTGCGCTGCCTGGAGATCCGCGGCACGGCCGAGCAGGCAGAGATCTCACCGTCACGGGGCGCGGCCGGTGACGAACTGGATACCGCGATCATCCGGGTGACGCCGCGGCGGATCATCAGCTTCGGCATCGACGATCAGGTCAGCGAGCCCCATCTACTCCAGGTGGATATCCGGGACGTGTAGGCCCGGCGGCTGCAAACTGCTTGCATGCCGAAGAAGATGGTGACCGGCCAGGGGGCGGCCGGCGGGGGGTTCGGCGCGACCGCCCTGCCGACATGGCAGGCGACCGGGTTGTCCCTTGCGGTGATCGTCGGCCACATTCTCAACGGGTGGGGCGCGGTGGTGTTCGGCCTGTTGTCGGTCGGGGTGATCTGGACGTTGCACCGCCTGCACGCGCACGCCCCTGGAGCGCGGACAACGGCCGACCTGATCGCGTCGGCGCCTGGGGCCGCGCCCGCACGGGCAATCGTGGTCGTTCAGTTCGTCGCCTACGTACTGATCGGCGCATACACCGCCAAGACAATCGCGTCGATCGCGCTCGTAATGATGACCCAGCAGGACGCGATGACTCCCGACTGGTGGGGGCCGACACTGGCGGTGGCCGCCGCAGCGGTGGGGTCCTTTTTGGTGGCTGCATTGCCGACCAGACTTCTGGCACCGGCGGTGACGGTGCTGGCGGCGTTCGGCGTGCTGGTGTTCTTCTACGTGGCGCTGGCCGTGATCGCTCGGATGCTTTCGGGCACTGCGCCCGTCGAACCCGTCATGGAGATCGGCGCGACCCCGGCGGCGGCCGAGTGGGGACCCGCCGCCCTACTGGTTTCGCTAGCCAGCGCCTTCATTGGATTCGAGATCCCGACAACCGTGAGTGACCGGCTCAAGTCTGTCGGTCGACCACTGGGAGTCGCGATGGCGCTGGCGACCTTGTGTGCCGCGCTGGCCTGGGTGGCGACCAACCTCGCCTCCGCCGGCGAATTCCGTTACGACGCAGCCGACCTCGTTCTGATCGCGGCACAGTTGTTCGGCCATACAGGCAACTTGTGGTTACTCGGGGCCACGATCGCGCAGGCGGTCGCCGCCCTGCTCGTGCTGATCTGGGGCGCGACGCGCGTCGTCCGTCCACCCGTCCCCCACAGCCCGCTGCCGCTGGCGGTCACGGCGGTCGTAACGACCCTGCTGGCGCTGGCGCTGTCGTTCGATTGGGCCGGCGCCGCAGGAAGGCTCTGGGGAGTGGCGGGCATCCTGCTGTTCGTCGTTTATCTTGCTGCTGCACAAGCAAATTCACGGTCGGACGATTCCAACACGACCGCATGGGCAGTGTTCGCCCTGACTGGCGTCGTATTGGTGGTGGTCGTCTTCTTGCACGGCGCCACCGACGGCTGGTGGCCGGTGGCAATCGCGGCCGCCATCGTCGTGGCTGCGGCGGCGGTCGGTCAGATGGGGCCGCTACGTCAGTCTGGAAAGCCGAACAACTTGATGACGCCGTGATCGCGGCCTGCCGTGTAGCCGCCGTCGACTGCGATCGCCTGACCGGTGACAAACGACGCGTCGGCGGACACCAGAAAGGCCGCCATCGCGGCGATCTCGTCCGGCCTGCCGCGGCGCCCAAGTGCGTGCTCCTCCGTGATCGACTGCAGCGGCGCTGCCATGCCCTCGAAGCCCATCACGCTGTCCAACATCGGTGTGTCGATGAATCCGGGGCAGATGGCGTTCGCCCGGATACCGCTCGGGCCGTAGTCGAGCGCAATGTTCTTGGTGAGGAGCACAACTCCGCCCTTGGACGCGTTGTATGCGCTACCGCCCGCTGTGCCTTCGAGACCCTCGATACTCGCGAGCGTCACGATCGAGCCGCGCTCGCCGTCGACACGGCTCTGCTCGATCATCTTGGCGATGGCCGCCTTGGCCACCAGGAAGGTGCCGGTGAGGTTGACAGCGATGACGCGCTCCCACTCGGTCTGCGGGAGTAAGTGAACCGGCCCGCCGCCCGCCACCCCGGCGGAATGAACCACCCCGTCGAGTCGGCCCGGGACCGCTGCGATCACCGCGGCGACCGCGGCTTCGTCGGTGATATCGGCGGCCACGAACTCAAAGCGCGCGCCGAGGTCATCGGCCGGTACGGCCAGGTCGGTGCCGACCACGGTGCCACCCTCGGCCAGTAGCCGTCGCGCAGTGGCGAGGCCGATGCCCGACGCCGCTCCGGTTACGACGAACGTGCGCGATTCAGCTCGATTGCCGCTCACCATGCCCAGACCCTATGCGCTGCACCACCAGCGCCGCGACGGCGCCGGCCTCGTTGACCGCCAAGTGCACCAGCATCGGCGCGGCGAGGCTGCCCGACCGCCCGTGCAGCCAGCCGAAGAACCAGCCCGCAATGCCGGTGACCAGCACGGTGCCCACGACAGGTTGTCCGGTGACGCGCGCATCCACGATGTGCCACAACCCGAACGCCGCGGCTTGCAGCAGCCGCCCGCGGGTGGGTCCGAATGCCTCTTCGGCGACTGTGCCCAACGTCGCGCGGAAGGCGGCCTCCTCGGGCCAGACCGTTCCGATCGGGATGCTCACGAGCAGCCAGCGGCCCGGATGTTGGGGCAGGTCGCGCTGCGCCATCGCCCTGCGCACCGGCGGCAGCGCCGTGATCGCAGCGATACCGAGCGCCGCCGCTGTGCCCGCGGTCAGGCCGTAGCGCATACCCGACCACAACGCAGGCGGGCGCAATCCGAGCGGTGAGCGGGTGACCGCGACGAGTGCGGTGCCCAGCGAGGCGTTCGGGATCGGACGCCATCGCACCCGCGGCGCGGCGAAGCTCCAGCCCAGCAGCGCCGCGGCCAGTCCGACCGCGCGAAACTTGCTGGCCCGCATCAGTATTCGGGCCCGTCTTCGGACTCGGTCTTCTCCAGCGCGATGCGGACACGCTCTGTGTCGTCGTGTGTCCAGCCATCAGGCGGTGCGACGGCCGCCCAGCCGTCGAGCACGAAGTCGCCGTAGTTGTGGCCGTGCCCGCCGGGGACCGACGAGGCGTTGGTCATGTCGGCGGCGACCTGCCAGAACGTGATGATCGGATACCAGCGCATCGACGCAGTGCGGTCGCGGCCCGGCGGTTCCCTGAGCCAGTCCGGCCGGTTGAACAGCAGATCTTCTGACCACCAGACGATCGGGTCCGACGGATGCTCCAGGAAGAGCACCCGGGTGCCCTCCCACGGCGCCCCGGTGTCGTCGCGGATCTGCTTCGTGTCGTTACTCTGCGAAAACCGTACGGTGCGGCCGTTGTCGTAGCGTGGTTGGACCTCCGGCGTGCCGGGATCGCGTCTCTCGGTGATTGCCCGCCACAGCGGGCTGGCGTTCGGCGGGCCGACCCACAGCACCGACGAGAAACCCATTCGCGAGATATCAGGCAGCCAGCCGAAAGCTCCCTGCCCGGCCATCGAGCCGAGGCTTTCGCCGTACAGCACCAGCTTGGGTCGATGGTCGGGCGGCAGTTTCAGCCACCGGTCGTGGATCGCGTCGATCATCAGCCTGCCAGAGGCAATCGACTTCTCCCTGTCGCCGAGAAACGAAATCCAGCTCGGCAGAAAAGAATACTGCGATCCGACGATCGCTGTATCGCCGTTGTACATCATCTCCAGCGCTCGCGCGGCCACCGGGTTGATCCAGCCGGTGCCCGTCGTGGGGACGATCACCAAAAGCTTGCGCTCGAAGGCGCCGGTGCGTTCGAGTTCGCTCAGCAGCACCGCCATCCGGCTGTCGTCGTCGTCCGCGGTGTTGAGGCCGACATACACGCGGATCGGTTCTTTGGCGGGCCTGCCGTTCAGGCGCGTGAGGTCGTCGGCGTGCGGGCCGGTGGCGACGAAGTTGCGGCCCTGGAAGCCCAGCGTCTCCCAGGGCGCGTAAGACGTTGGACTACCGGATCTTTCGGGCTGTCGCGGTTGCACGATGCCGGCCCTGGTGGTGGTGTTCTGCGGTTGGAACACGCGGTTCGCGCCTGCCAGGAAGCCACGGATCAGCACGCCGTTGATCAACGTGATGGCCAGCACCACCACGATCGCGGTGCCGATGAACAACGCCATTTCGTCGTGCAGATGCCAGCGCCTGATGAAGAACCGCGCCAGCGTCTTGATCAGGTCGAGCAGCATGCGGGCGGCCGCCACGCACACACCACCCACCAGCGCGGCGATGATCAGTGTGCGTGTGTAGCCCAGTGTGTTCGGGCCCTCCATGCCCATCACCGCCGACACCTGACGCTGCCACGCGGCGGCCGGAATCATCATCAGCACACTGGCCGTGGCGGACACGGCGACCGTGATGGTCTTCATGACGTACAGCACCCGCTTCGACGGCGGCCACCACGTCCGACGCCGTAATACGAAGCGGCGCACCATTCGTCCGGCGAAGACGCCGATGCCGTAGCCGATCGCCGCATTGAGCCCACCGATCAGTCCCTGGAACAGCCAGTCGCGCGGCAGCAGCGACGGTGTCAGCGAAAGGCAGAAGAACAGCGCGCCGAATGCCACCCCGACGAAGTCGAGGCGCACCAGGCTCCACGCCCAGACGAATAGCGGGTGTCGTTCGCGTGGCGCGACGGTCACCCGAACAACCCGGGAAGCACGCCCTCCGACGTGCTGCGCAGGTCCTCCAGGGAAACCGTGAACAAGCCTTGTACTTCGATCGCGTCGCTGCCTTGGTCCACGACGCCGATCCGGGTGGCCGGCAGATCGCGGGCCTCACACATCGCGCGGAATCTGCTCTCCTCAGTGCGCGGCACCGCGACCAGCACCCGGCCTGCAGACTCGGAGAACAGCGTGACAAATGGGTCGGCACCCTCGGGAATAACGATGCGGCAACCGGTTTCGCCCGCAAGCGCAGCCTCCACGATCGCCTGCATCAGCCCACCCTCGGACAGATCGTGCGCAGCCGATATCAGCCCGTCGCGCGACGCGGCGGTGAGCACCTCGGCGAGCAGCTTCTCGCGGGCCAGGTCGACCTTCGGCGGCAGCCCGCCGAGATGGTCGGCGGCGACCTGCGCCCAGATCGAGCCGTCGAACTCATCGCGGGTGTCGCCGATCAGGATCAGCGTCTCCCCCGGTTCGGCGCCCAGTCCCGTCGGGATGCGCCGCTTCACGTCGTCGATCACCCCGAGCACGCCGACGACCGGGGTGGGCAGGATCGGCGTGGTGCCAGTCTGGTTGTAGAAGCTGACGTTGCCGCCGGTGACCGGAATGCCAAGCACCGCGCAGCCGTCGGCCAGGCCACGGACGGCTTGGCTGAACTGCCACATCACCGCCGGGTCCTCGGGCGAGCCGAAGTTGAGACAGTTGGTCACGGCGACCGGTGTCGCGCCGGTGACGGCGACGTTGCGGTACGCCTCGGCCAACGCGAGCTGCGCGCCGGTGTACGGGTCGAGCTGCGTGTAGCGGCCGGATGCGTCGGTGGACACCGCGATGCCACGGCCGCTGGCTTCGTCGACGCGCAGCACGCCGCCGTCGGCGTGTTCGGCGAGCACGGTGTTGCCGCGCACGTAGCGGTCGTACTGTTCGGTGATGAATGCCCGGCTGCACAAGTGCGGACTGCCAAGCAGCGCAATCAAAGTCGTCTTCAGCTCGTCACCGGTCACGGGTCGCCGAAGCTTGGCGGAGGTGTCGGCGTTGAGCGCGTCCTGGGTGTCCGGACGCTGCACCGGGCGCTGGTAGACCGGACCCTCGTGTGCGACCGTGCGCGGTGGCACGTCGACGACCCTATCGCCGTGCCAGGTGATCTGCAGCCGGTCGCCGTCGGTGACCTCACCGATGACGGTGGCCAGCACCTCCCACTTGCGGCACACGGCCATGAACTTCTCGACGTTCTCCGGAGTGACGACCGCGCACATCCGCTCCTGCGATTCGCTGGACAGGATCTCGGCGGGAGTCATGTTGGCGGCCCGCAACGGCACGGAGTCAAGCTCGATGCTCATGCCGCCATCACCGGCAGATGCGAGTTCTGATGTGGCACAGGACAATCCGGCCCCGCCGAGGTCCTGGATGCCGACCACGAGGTCATTGGCGTACAGCTCGAGGCAGCACTCGATGAGCACCTTCTCCATGAAGGGATCGCCGACCTGCACCGACGGCAGCTTCTTTCGGCCTGGTGCACCGCCCTCGTCGCCGCCGAACGTCTCCGACGCCAGCACCGACACTCCACCGATGCCGTCAAGACCGGTACGCGCGCCGAACAGGATGATCTTGTTGCCCGTACCTGACGCGAACGCGAGGTGCAGATCTTCTTTGCGCAGCACCCCGACACACAGCGCGTTCACCAACGGGTTGCCCGCGTAGGAGGAGTCGAAGACGGTCTCGCCGCCGATGTTGGGCAGCCCCAGCGAGTTTCCGTAGCCGCCGATGCCGCGCACCACACCGTCGACCACCCGGCGAGTGTCGGGCGCGTCGGCAGCGCCGAACCGCAACTGGTCCATGACGGCGACCGGACGGGCACCCATCGCCATGATGTCGCGGACGATGCCGCCGACACCGGTGGCCGCGCCCTGGTACGGCTCGATGTACGACGGATGGTTGTGCGACTCCACCTTGAAGGTGGCCGCCCAACCGTCGCCGATGTCGACGACGCCGGCATTCTCGCCGATGCCCGCCAGCATCGCGGCCCGCATCGCCTCCGTGGTGGTCTCGCCGAAGTAGCGCAGGTGCACCTTGGAGGATTTGTAGGAACAGTGCTCACTCCACATCACCGAGTACATGGCCAGCTCGGCGTCGGTGGGCCGACGGCCGAGGATCTCACGTATCCGCTGGTACTCGTCGTCCTTCAGGCCGAGTTCGCGGAACGGCTGGGGATGGTCGGGAGTGGCGGCGGCGTGGTCGACGGTGTCGACCTCATGGGAGAGCCCGGACGTCACGCAGACAGTCTAGTTTGCATCGCCCACGGTCACGCAGAACGCGTTGCCCTCCGGGTCGGCAAGCACCACCCACCCGAAGTCGCCGATGCTGTGCCGCCCCGTTTCGCTGGCGCCCAGGTTTACCAGCCGATTCACCTCGGCGTCGACGTCAGCGGCGGTGAAGTCGAGGTGGACGCGGTTCTTGCCGGGTGTCGGATCGGGTACCTTCTGAAACAACAGTTTCGGCCCCGGCTGACGTTCGACGGCGACGAATTCGCCGGGTACATAAGGGATTACCTGCCCACCCGCGGCCTCTGCCCACCATTGGGCCGCCTTCTCGGGGTCGGTGGTGTCGAACGTGATCGATTCCACATTGAGTGCCATGGCGCTGACCCTAGATCAGCCCGGTGACAAAAACGCCTCGAGCGCCGAGGCGTAGGCGCCGACATCGGCTGCGCCCATCACCTCACGCGCCGAATGCATGGCCAGCTGGGGCGCGCCGACGTCGACGGTCGGGATGCCGGTGCGCGCCGAGGTCATCGGGCCGATCGTCGACCCACACGGCAGGTCCGCCCGGTGCTCGTAGCGCTGCAGCGGCACGCCCGCCTGCGCACATGCCAGCGCGAAGGCCGCTGCGGTGCGCCCGTCGGTGGCATATCGCAGGTTCGGCTGCACCTTGAGCACCGGGCCGCCGTTGACCTCGATGAGGTGGCCGGGCTCGTGCCGCTCGGGATAATTCGGGTGGGTGGCGTGCGCCATGTCGCCGGAGGCGACCATCGACCCGGGCAGCCGGCGCAGGAAGTCCTCGCGACCGCCGCCCGCCGCCAGCGTGATGCGCTCCAGCACGGTGTGCAGCAGCTCCGACTGCGCCCCATGATCCGACTGCGAGCCGACCTCCTCGTGGTCGAAAAGCACGAGCACCGGCATGTGCTCGCCCGGCTCGGCGGCCAGGAACGCCTCGAGCCCGGCGTAGCAGGTGGCCTGGTTGTCCAGCCGGGGCGCGCTCAGCAGGTCGTGGTTGGCTCCGACCAACCGCGACGGGGTCAGGTCATGGGTCATCAGGTCGGCGCCGAGGACGGCGGCTTCGTCCACGCCTGCGTGTTCGGCGACGTAGCCGAGAAACGTCCGGGTGCCGCTGCCGACGCCCCAGACCGCGTTGACGTGCCGCTGCGGATCCAGCGACACCGCCTTGCGGTCCTCGGCCAGGTGGATCGCCAGCTGCGGCACGCGCAGGATCGGTTCGTCGATGCGGACCAGCCGATGGTCGATGGTGTTGCCGACCCGAACCGACAGCCGGCCACTGATGCCGAGGTCGCGGTCCAGCCACGAGTTCAGCCACGCCCCGCCGTAGGGCGCCAGCGCGACCACCTGCCAGCCGGCGACAAACCGGTCGGGGTGCTGCTTGACCCGCAGGTTCGGACTGTCGGTGTGGGCGCCGACGATTCGGAAGGGCCCGGTCCGGTCGGCTTCGTCGACCCGCCATGCCACGAGCGAGCCGGCCCGCACAGTGAAGAACCTGCCCTCAGCAGGCCACTCGTCGCGTTCGGAGAGTTCGGTGAACCCCGCGGCGCTCAGTCGCTGCGCGACAGTCACGCAGACATGGAACGGCGACGGTGACGCGTCGATGAATTCGCACAGACCCTGTGCACTTGCGGACATGGTTCACCATCATTGCCGACGCGAGATTCGCTAGGGTCAAACGGTGCCCGACCCACTACCGCAACCGGTAACGGCGCCGTTGACACCCGCAGCCATCTTCCTAATGGTCACCATCGACGAAGGCGGTGAGGCCGCCGTCCACGATGCGCTGGCCGACATCTCGGGGCTGGTCCGCGCCATCGGCTTCCGTGACAGCGACAAACGCCTCTCGGTGGTCACCTCTATCGGCTCACACGCCTGGGACCGCCTGTTCTCCGGTCCGAAGCCGGCCGAGCTGACGCCGTTCATCGAGCTGGATGGGGGCCGCCACAAAGCGCCGTCGACACCGGGCGATCTGCTGTTCCACATCAAGGCGATGTCGATGGACATGTGCTTCGAGCTGGCGGGCCGGATCGTCAAGGCCTTGGGGGCCGTCACCGTCGTCGACGAGACCCACGGTTTCCGGTTCTTCGACAACCGTGACCTGCTGGGCTTCGTCGACGGCACCGAGAACCCTGAGGGGCCACTTGCGGTGTCCGCCACCGAGATTGGCGACGAGGATCCCGACTTCGCAGGCGGCTGCTACGTCCACGTGCAGAAGTACCTGCACGACATGCGATCGTGGGACGCGCTGTCGGTCACCGAGCAGGAACTGGTGATCGGACGGAGCAAGCTCGAGGACATCGAGATGGACGACGATGCCAAGCCCGCCAACGCGCATATCGCTTTGAACGTGATCGAAGACGAGGACGGCAACGAGCTGAAAATCGTCAGGCACAACATGCCGTTCGGCGAGATCGGTAAGGGCGAGTACGGCACCTACTTCATCGGTTATTCGCGCACGGCCGCAGTCACCGAACGGATGCTCACCAACATGTTCATCGGCGACCCGCCGGGCAACACCGACCACATCCTGGAGTTCTCCACCGCGATCACCGGCGGGAAGTTCTTCACGCCGATCGTGGACTTTCTCAACGACCCACCGCCGCCTCCGGATTCGGAGCCCGAAGAAGACCAACCAGAAGTCACCGTCGCGCCCGTCGCCACCAACGGGTCGCTGGGGATCGGCAGCCTGAAAGGAACCCGCCAATGAACAACCTGTATCGCGAGCTGGCCCCGATCACCGAAGCCGCATGGGCGCAGATCGAGGAAGAGGCCACGCGAACGTTCAAGCGGCACATCGCAGGTCGGCGGGTGGTCGATGTCAGCGAACCGGGCGGGCCGGTGACCGCAGGGATCAGCACGGGTCACCTGCTGGACGTGGCCTCACCCGGCGACGGCGTGATCGCCCACCTGCGCGAGGCGAAGCCGCTGGTGCGGCTGCGGGTGCCGTTCACGGTGACCCGCGAGGCCATCGACGACGTCGAGCGCGGCTCCCAGGACTCCGACTGGGATCCGGTCAAGGACGCGGCGAAGAAGCTGGCCTTTGTCGAGGACCGAGCGATCTTCGAGGGCTATGACGCGGCGTCCATCGACGGCATCCGAGCCTGCAGCTCCAATCCCGCGCTGGCGCTACCTCAGCATCCCGGCGAGATCCCCGACGTCATTGCCCAGGCGCTGTCGGAGCTGCGGCTCGCGGGTGTCGACGGCCCGTACTCGGTGCTGCTGTCGGCCGACGTGTACACCAAGGTCAGCGAGACCACGGAACACGGCTATCCGATCCGCGAGCACCTCAACCGGCTGGTCGACGGCGACATCATCTGGGCGCCCGCGATCGACGGCGCATTCGTGCTCTCCACCCGCGGCGGCGACTTCGATCTGCAGCTCGGCACCGACGTGTCGATCGGGTACCTCTCGCACGACGCCGACACGGTCCAGCTGTACCTGCAGGAGACGATGACGTTCCTGTGCTACACGGCCGAGGCCTCGGTCGCGCTCACCCCCTAGCCTCACTGCCGCGAGCGTGCGCAGTGGGCAGCCAGCGGTGGGCTAAGCCGCGAGTACCAGGTCCAAAGCCGAGTAAAACAGGCCGAGCCCGTCGTCGGACGGGCCGGTCAGCGCCTCGGTGGCGTGCTCGGGGTGCGGCATCAGGCCGACGACGCGACCGTTGGCCGAGCTGATCCCCGCGATATCGCGCAGCGAACCGTTGGGGTTGTCGCGGTAGCGGAACACCACCCGGCCCTCGCCCTCCAGCTCGTCGAGCACCTTCTCGCTGGCGACGTAGCGGCCCTCACCGGACTTGAGCGGGACGAGCAGGTCGGCACCGAGTTCGTAGCGCGTCGTCCACGCCGTAGAATTCGACGCGACCTCCAGCCACAGATCGCGGCAGACGAAGTGCAGTCCCGCATTGCGCGTCAACGCACCCGGCAGCAGGCCCGCCTCACACAACACCTGAAAACCGTTGCAAATCCCCAACACTGGCATGCCGCGGTTAGCAGCCGAGACCACCTCGCCCATCACCGGTGCGAACTTGGCGATTGCGCCGCAGCGCAGATAGTCCCCATACGAGAAGCCGCCAGGCACCACCACCGCGTCGACGCCCTTGAGATCGGCGTCGGCGTGCCACAGGCTGACCGCCCCGGCACCGGCCAACCGGACCGCACGCGCCGCATCGACGTCGTCAAGCGTGCCGGGGAAAGTGATGACCCCCACTCGCGCGGTCATGATTGCTCCCTGCTGACCGACCAGTCCTCGATAACCGTGTTCGCCAAGAGAGATTCGGCGATCTCGGCGAGGGTGTCGTCATCGATGCTGTCGTCGACCTCGAGCTCAAAACGCTTGCCCTGCCGCACATCTGACACGCCGTCGAAGCCGAGACGGCCCAGCGCTCCGACAATCGCCTGCCCCTGCGGGTCGAGGATCTCCGCCTTGGGCATCACGTGCACAACCACCCTTGCCACGGCGATCACTCTACCGGCGGCAATGCCGAGGCCGCCTCACCGGCACGACCCGAGGTACGCGTTGCACAGGGGGGCTGCCATCGCGTCGAGGACCTGCGCGTCAGCCACCGCGGGCCACTCGACCTGCGGCGGCAGTGACGACCACATGGCGAGTTCGACGATCGTGCTGCTGTCGGGGTCGGCCAGCAGGTACTCGTGCATGACCTGATGGCCCGCGTCGCTGATCACCGCGACGATGCGCCCCTGGTCATCGGTGGTGACCGAGGGCGAGGTCGCGCCGGCCGTCGATTGGCAGTCGTGCAGCCTCGACCTGGCAGTCTCCAGCGTGTCCAGCGCCGTCGGGCCGCCGGTCGCGGTGTCCCCGCGCCAGTGGATCACCTGCACCAGCAGGTTCCACTGGCCCGCCGGATGCAACACGACCGACCGCGCCGATACGGCATAGGCACGGGGGTCATTAGCAACGGGTGGGCTGCCGCACAGCGCCTCGAAGCCGAACCGAGGGGACGGCGCCGTGACCGACAATCCGGCGAGGCCGGGCCACTGGTAAACCGCATAAAGGGGGATGGAGGTCGGCGCGATCCACGCCGAATCGGGGATGGCGTCGCAAATCGGCGGGCAGACGCCCGGAACCGCACGCGCAGGCCAGTCTGCACCGGGGGCAATGGTCAACCCGAAGGTAGCCATGACCACCGCCAGCAGCAATCGCACGTCTCAACGTCCCCTTGGTACGGCCTTGCGCGCCACAATATAGGCATGGAATTGACGCATTTCGGCCATTCATGCTTACTCGCGAATTTCGAGGGCGATTCCGGTCACGAGACAACGATTCTGTTTGATCCAGGGAACTTCTCACACGGTTTCGAGGGCATCACCGGCCTGTCGGCGATCCTGATCACCCATCAGCACCCCGACCACGCCGACACCGAGCGGCTGCCGGCACTGATGGAGGCCAACCCGCATGCGGCGCTGTACGCCGACCCGCAGACGGCCGAGCAGCTCGGCGGTCCGTGGAAGGCGGTGCACGTCGGCGACGAGTTCAGCATCGGGCACCTGACCGTGCGCGGTGTCGGCGGGCGGCACGCGGTGATCCACCCGGAAATCCCTGTGATCGACAACATTTCGTATCTCATCGGTGACGGCTCGCATGCGGCGCGGTTGATGCACCCGGGTGACGCGCTGTTCACGCCCGGCGAGCCGGTCGATGTGCTGGCCACGCCGGCGGCGGCGCCATGGATGAAGATCTCGGAGGCAGTCGAGTATCTGCGCGCCGTCGCGCCGTCTCGCGCCGTGCCCATCCACCAGGCGATCATCGAGCCGAATGCCCGCGGCATCTACTACGGCAGGCTGACCGAAATGACCGACACCGACTTCCGGGTGCTGGAACCCGAAACCAGCACGGAATTCTAGGCCGTGTCGCGTGCCGCGGCACGTCCCGCCGCCCGACCGGAGAACACGCAGCCGCCGAGGAATGTGCCCTCAAGCGAGCGGTAGCCATGCACACCGCCGCCTCCAAAGCCCGCGGCCTCACCCGCAGCATAGAGTCCGTCGAACACGCTGCCGTCGGACTTGAGTACGCGTGAGTCGAGGTCGGTTTCCAAGCCGCCCAACGACTTACGTGTCAGGATGTGCAACTTGACGGCGATCAGCGGCCCCGCCTTCGGGTCAGTCAGGCGGTGTGGTGCGACGACGCGGCCGAACCGGTCACCGAGGTAGTTGCGCGCCACGCGAATCGACGCGATCTGGGTGTCCTTGGTGAACCGGTTGACCACCTCGCGGTCGCGCGCGGTCACCTCGGCCTCGACAGCGGCATAGTCGAGCGGCAGCACATCCGGCACGGTGTTCATCGCAGATACCAAGTCGCGCAACGTGTTTGCGCTGACGAAGTCGACGCCCTTGTCCACGAACGCCTGCACCGGCTTTGGCGCGCCGGAGCGGGCCCGCGCCAGCACGTCCCTGATGCTCTTGTTGGTGAGATCGGGGTTCTGTTCCTGCCCGGACAGCGCGAACTCCTTGGCGATGATGCGCGCGTTGAGTATGTACCAGGTGTAGTCCTGACCGGTCTGCGAGATGTATTCCAGCGTGCCGAGCGTGTCGAAGCCGGGATACAACGGCGATGGCAGCCGCTTGCCGTTGGCGTCAAGCCACAGGGACGACGGCCCTGGGATGATTCGGATGCCGTGCAGCGGCCAGATCGGGTCGTAGTTGGTGATGCCCTCGGTGTAGTGCCACATCCGGTCGCTGTTGATCACATGGGCGCCGGCGGATTCGGTGATGCCGATCATCAGGCCATCGACGTGCGCGGGCACCCCGCTGAGCAATTGTTCGGGCACCCGGCCCATCCGTTTCGGCCAGTTCTTCCGTACCAGGTCATGGTTGCCACCGATGCCGCCGCTGGCGACGATCACCGCCGGTGCGCGGAACTCGAAGTCGCCGACGGTGTTTCGTGACGACGCCACGCCCCGCGCCGCCGTCGTCGGCTCCAGCACCGCGCCGCGCACCCCGACCGCAGCACCGTTCTCGATGATCAGCTCGTCCACCCGGTGGCGGTGCGCGAACCGCACCTTCGCATTACCCAGCAGCCGGCGCGCGAAGATCTCGACGATCGCCGGACCGGTCCCCCATGTGATGTGGAACCGCGGCACGGAGTTGCCGTGACCGCGCGCGTCGTAGCCGCCGCGCTCGGCCCAGCCCACGAGGGGAAAGGTCTGCAGCCCGCGTTCACGCAGCCAGCTGCGCTTCTCCCCCGCCGCGAAGTCGACGTAAGCATGCGCCCACTGCCGCGGCCAGTGGTCCTCGGGGCGGTCAAAGCCGGCTGTGCCGAGCCAGTCCTGCAGCGCCAGCTCGTGGCTGTCTCGGATGCCCAGCCGCCGCTGTTCAGGGCTGTCGACGAAGAACAGCCCGCCGAACGACCAGAACGCCTGGCCACCGATGTTGTTGGCGTTCTCCTGGTCGATAATCAGCACTCGGCGCTCGCGTTCAACCGCTTCACAGGCGGCGACCAGGCCGGCAAGACCGGCACCCACCACGATCACATCAGCGTCAGCCATGGCCGCCAATCTAGCGGTCCTGGCTGATCAGGCTGCGTCGGTCAGCGCGGGGTACGGGTCCCAGTGGTACACGGACGGCACGCATCGGTGCATCAACGCCAGGTCGATGGCGTCGAGCATGGCCTGCCGGGGTCCGGGCCTGCGCAGGTGACGGGCGGCCACCGCGACGCGGACGATGCCCTCGCGGCGTGAGGTGCGCTCTGCGGACAACACCAGCGTCCGGCACCACCACGGCTCGCTCAGGAAGCCCTCGCCGATGCCGAGCACCCGCGCGCGCACGGTCGTCTGACGAACCAAGTCGGTGATGCCGCTCAGCCCGACGAGCAGCCGAAAGCCGTTGCGGGGCAATGCAGTCACGGTGCCCTGCGAAACCGTCCAGCCAGGCGCGGCGAACAGCCGGGTGCGCAGGCCCAGGTGCTCGAGCACCCGGTCGGCGGCCATCAGCCGCAAATTGGCCTCATGCGCAGGCAACGTCGCGAACTCGCCGCGCCGCTTCTTGGTAGCCGCCTCGTCGAAGCCGTGAAGCACGATGACGTCACCCTGTGCACGCCGGCCGCCAAGCCATTCGACGGTCGGGGTGTCGGAGTCGAGTCGGTAGCCGCCCTTGATCCGAGGGGCGACCAAAAACGAGGCATGCACACCGCGTTCGTCGAGCCGACCGCAGAAATCGTCGACGTCGGCCAGTGTGCGATCGCTGATCCCGGAAACCGAGACGATCAGTTGTCCAGCCACGTGTTCAGTGTGGCAACGTCAGGTGTCCCAACGGTTTCCAACACGTGGTCGGCAGTTGACCATCTGTGACTTCTCTGACGGGTGGGGCCGCCGGCTTCTTTTCACGCTGCGTGAGCGTGGTGGGCCAGTCCAGCCCGCAGGATGTTGCGTGCGGCGTGTTCGTCAGCGTGGGCGCTGTGACCGCACCGCTGGCATGTGAACACCGCCTGGGTGACGCGGTTCTCTCGTGCTGCGTGACCGCAGATCTCGCAGCCGTCGGAGGTGTGCCGGGGGTCGACCTCAATGAGTGTGCGTCCAGCGTCTTCCGCTTTGGCGCGCAGTATTGAGACGAACCGACCCCAGCCCGCGTCACTGATACGTCTATTCAGCCCGGACTTCGCCCGGGCACCGTTGGCCAGGAACTGCCCGGGATTGTCGGGATCGCCGACGGGTTTGGCCCGCCGCACCATGTTGGCGATCGCCAGATCCTCCACCACCACGTCGTACGACTGGACGAGGTGGCGGGCCGTTTTGTGGTGGAAGTCTTTGCGCTGATTCGCGATCTTGCGATGCCGCGCTGCCACCGTCTCGCATTTAGCAACCCGGCCGGTGGCCGGCAGCGGGCTGGCGGGCACCTCATCACAGGAAAGCACCAGCATCCAATATCGCCCTTGGCGTTTGATCTGGATCGTTTTCACCCGGCCCTGCACTGCACGGGGCACGCGGACCTTGACCTGGCCGATGCCCTGTAGATACACCCGCCGGGTGTCGGGTCGCCAGCGGGCGCCGTCGCCGTCTTTGGGCCACTCCACACTGTCGAATCGGGCCGTGCCCTTGAACCGGGGATAGCCGGGCGTCTGGCCCGCTTTGACCCGGCGGAAAACCCGGCAAACGCCTTGTGCAACCGCCGCAGCGTGGCCCGCTGACTGGAAAACGACCACACCGCATGATCCGGACGCACGACCCGGATATCGCTCAGCTGCGCCGACTGATCCCCGTAGGTGATCCGGGTCTTGCTGTGCGACCAGCCATCACGGCGCACCTGCAATGCCGCGTTGTACAACTCCCGATGTGCATCCACACACGCCGCCAACGCCACATGCTGGCGGGCGGTCGGCCGCAGCCGAAACACATACGCACGCCTCACCAAGCCACCCCGCCAAGTGTGCGACGAAACCGGCGCTCGGACATGCCGCACACCCTACGAAACGGCACCGACAAACCCGCCAAACCACGCTGGTCGCTAGCCCATCGCTAGCCCCGATCCCCCCGACCGCTAAAACCCTAGGACTGCCTTGATGGCGGCGATCACCTCGGGCGCATCGGGAGTCGTGCGCGGCCGGAACCGATTGACAACCTTCCCACCGGGAGCGACCAGGAACTTTTCGAAGTTCCACTGGATGTCGCCGGCCTCGCCCCCCGCGTCAGGCGTCTTGCTCAGCTCGGCGTACAGGGGGTGGCGATCGGTGCCGTTCACGTAGGTCTTGGCCAGCAGCGGGAACGTCACCCCGTAGTTCGTCGAGCAGAACGTCTGGATCTCTTCCGCAGTGCCCGGTTCCTGGCCCATGAACTGGTTGCACGGCACACCGACCACCGTCAAGCCGCGCTCACCGTAGTCCTTCGCCAGCTGCTCCAGCGCGGTGTACTGCGGGGTGAGGCCGCATTTCGACGCCACATTCACCACCAGTGCCGCGCCATCGGCAAGCTCGGCGAGCGTGGTCGGACGCCCGTCCAGCGTCGTCAGGGCGATATCGGTCAGCGGTGTTTCGGTCATGCCCGCACATTAACCGTCGAACAACATCAGCGCGATCCTCTGGACCGCCGCCATCGGGTCGTCGTCGGTGTCGATCGCCTCGTTGAGCCGGAGCATGGCATACCCGTGCACCAACGACCACGCCGCAAGAGCGGCACTTGGTGGATCCGCCTTGGCCCGTGGGTCTTTCAGCGTTCCGACGCCGTGTGCCAGTTCGGCGCCCGCAGCGTCCTGGGCCGCCTTCAGTTCGGGATCCTCGGAGTTGACGAGCGAGCGGTCGAACATCACCGCATAGTGGCCGGGACGGTCGAGCGCGAACCGCACATACGCCAGTGCCGCGTCGACGAAGTCCGGCCGCGCAGCAGCCAGCGCGTCGGCCAGCATCCGCCACCCCTCGGCGGCGAGAGTGGTGAACAGGCCGCGACGGTCGGTGAAGTGATGCGCCGGGGCGGCGTGTGAGACGCCGGCCTCCCGCGCGAGTTCACGCAGCGAGATCCCGTCGGCGCCCCGCTCGGCCACCAGGGTGGCGGCCTTGGCGAGGATGACGGCCTTCAGGTCGCCATGATGGTAGGTGTCCCTGCTCATCAGGCCATCATAGTCGCTAATCTTGACAGTGCCTAGATTATCGATTAGCGTGTCCACTACATCTTGACAGTGTCTAGATAAGGAGCCGCAGATGGCCGTCATCATCGCCTTGGTCCTGGGTACGCTCGGCGCCCGGTTGGTCGGCTGGCTGGGTGTCGACTACGTCGACAGCTGGCCGCAGGCCGTCGCAGTCGGGCTGGCCGCGATGTTCGCGATGACCGGCGTCGCGCACTTCGTCCCGGCGATGCGGCGCGACATGATCGCGATCGTGCCGCCACGGCTGCCCGCACCAGGACTGCTCGTCACGGTCACGGGCGTGCTCGAACTGGTCGGCGCGGCCGGGCTGCTGTATCCGCCCACCCGCGTCGCCGCGGCGGTGTGCCTGTTCGTCTTGATGCTGGTCATGTTCCCGGCCAACATCTACGCGTCGCGGATACCCAATCCGCCGAAGTCGATGACCTCGCGGCTGGACGTGCGCACGGTCGAGGAGGTCGTCTACCTAGCCGCTGCCGTCGTGGTCGGCGTTGGCAGCATCCAGTAGCCAGGCGTACTGGAACGCGGCTTCCTTCCATCGCTCGTAGCGTCCGCTGATCCCACCGTGGCCGGCGTTCATCTCGGTCTTCAGCAGCACCGGGTGATCGTCGGTCTTGGTGCGCCGAAGCGCCGCAACCCATTTGGCGGGTTCGACGTAGAGCACCCTGGTGTCGTTCAACGACGTCATTGCCAGGATCGCAGGATAGTCCCTTGCCGCGATGTTCTCGTACGGCGAGTAGGACTTCATGTAGTAGTAGACATCCTTGTCCTCCAAGGGGTTTCCCCACTCGTCCCACTCGGTCACGGTGAGCGGCAGCGAGGGGTCGAGGATCGTCGTCAGGGCGTCGACGAACGGCACTGCGGCAAGGATTCCTGCGAACAGTTCCGGCGCCATGTTCGCGACCGCCCCCACAAGCAGCCCGCCCGCGCTGCCACCCATAGCGACGAGATTCTCCGGCCGTGACACGTCGGTCTGCACGAGATGCCTTGCCACGGCGATGAAGTCGGTGAAGGTGTTCTTCTTCTCCAACAGCTTGCCGTGCTCATACCACGGCCGACCGAGCTCACCGCCGCCCCGCACGTGCGCGACAGCGAACACCATGCCGCGGTCCAGCAGCGAAAGCCGGGCTATGGAGAAGCGCGGGTCTTCGCACGATTCGTAGGCTCCGTAGCCGTAAAGCAGCGTGGGCGCAGGATAGGGCACGCCGGTCCGGTGGATGATCGAGATCGGCACCCGCGCGCCGTCGGGCGCGATGGCCCAATCACGGCGCTCGACATACTCATCCGAGTGGTAGTCGCCGAGCACCGGCTGTTCACGCAGCAGCGTGCGCTCGCCGCTCGCGAGGTCGATGTCATAGATGCGCACCGGGGTGACGAACGACGTCGCGCCGATCCGCAGCTTGGGTGAGCTCCAGTTGGGGTTGGCGGAAATGCCCGCCGACATCAGTTCGGAGTCGAACGTGATGTCCTCGGGATGGCCGTACTCCCCGGTCGCATAGATCGGCCACAGCTGGATCCGCGGCAGCGCCTCGCTGCGGTAGCTGACCACGAGATGGCCTTCGAACGCGTCGACGGAGTCCAGTCGCACATCGTCGCGGTGCTCGATCAGCGTGCGGAATGTGTTGGGATCGTTGACCGGAGCCTCGACGAGCGTGAAGTTCTCTGCGCCGTCGTTGTGCAGGATGAGAAACCGGTCCTCACCGCCGATGATCGCGTGTTCGACGGAGTACTCGACCAGATCACGGCGCGGCCAGATGGGGATGAACTCGGCCTGGCCGTCGTTGGCATCGCAGTAGCGCATCTCGGTGGTGACGGCGCTGCCCGCCGCGATGATGACGTACTTGCTGCTGCGGGTGCGGCCGACCGCGAGCCAGAACTTCTCGTCAGGCTCGTGGTAGACCCTCTCGGCGGGCAGTCCGGCGCCGAGCCGATGCCGCCACACGGTGTCGGGTCGCCAGGCGTCGTCGACGGTGACGTAGTAGATGGTGTGGTTGTCGGCGGCCCAGGTGGCACCCGCACCGATGCCGACGATCTGGTCTTCGTACAGTCTGCCGGTCCGCAAATCCTTGAACCGCAACGTGTATCGCTCGTCGCCCTTGACGTCCACCGAGTACGCCAAGATGTTTCCGTCGAGGCTGACAGTGGCAGCGCCGAGCGCGAAGAAGTCGTGCCCTTTGGCCTCGACGTTCTCGTCGAGAAGGATCTGCTCGCCGGGGATCTCCGTATCCTCGTCGAACTGCGGAGGGTTCCAGTCCTCGGGATCGGCGACGGGGCAACGGCATTGCACGCTGTACTGCTTGCCTTCGAAGCTCCTGCCGTAGTACCACCAGTCGCCGCGGCGGGTGGGCACGGACAGGTCGGTTTCCTTGGTGCGCGCCTTTATCTCGTCGAAGATCTTCTGCCGCAACGGCGCCAGATCTGCGGTCGCCTGTTCGGTGTACTCGTTCTCCGCGTTGAGGTAGTCGACGACTTCGGGGTTCGACTTGTCGCGCAGCCACTCGTAGGGATCGATGAACACGTCACCGTGGTACTCCCGGCGGTGCTCGACGCGCTTGGCTTCTGGTGGTTTCACGGCTTGATCCAGTCGATGAATTTATGGCCCGAGATGCGTTCGTAGGCTTCGATATAGCGTGCGCGGGTGGCATCGACTATGTCTGGCGGCAGCGATGGGGGCGGCTTGTCGCCGTTGCGGTCCCAGCCGGACTCCGGACCCGTGAGCCAGTTGCGGACGAACTGCTTGTCGAAGCTCTGCTGGACGACGCCCTCCTTGTAGTCGGCGGCACGCCAGTACCGGCTGGAGTCCGGGGTGAAGACCTCGTCGGCCAGTCGCAGGTTGCCGTGCTTGTCAACACCGAACTCGAATTTGGTGTCGGCGACGATGATTCCCTTCGTCAGCGCATGGTCAGCGCCCTGAATGTAGGTCTGCAATGTACGTTCGCTCAGCTGATTCGCCCTGACCGCGCCGACGAGTTCGATCACGTCGTTGAACGTGATGTTCTCATCGTGTTGTCCGAGTTCGGCTTTGGTTGCCGGGGTGAACAGCGGTTGGACGAACTTGCTGGCCTCGGACAGCCCCGGCGGCAGCGCGATGCCGCACAGCTTGCCGGTCTTCTCATAGTCGATCAGGCCGGAGCCGGTCAGGTAGCCGCGGGCCACACACTCCACGGGCACCATCTCCAGCTCCTGGACGACCAGGGCGCGACCGAGCACCTCCTGGGGGATGCGCTCGTCGTCGGGCGGGCCTGCGAGGTGGTTGGGCGCCTCGACGTAATCGAAGAAGAAGACGCTCATCGCGGTCAGGATGCGGCCCTTGTCGGGTATCTCGGAGTCGAGGATGTAGTCGTACGCGGAGATCCGGTCGGTGGCGACGAACAGCAGGTACTCGTCGTCGATGCGGTACAGCTCGCGAACCTTGCCGCTGGCCAGATGTTGGTAGTTGGACAGAGCGGGGCGCATCGGGTCAGCCTATCTGCTGGGATCAATCCCATGACGTCGCGTTATCTGCCCTATGCCGCCACCCCGTCCCGACTGGTCGCGCAGCTGATCAGCGACGTGGTGGTGATCGCCTGGACATCCATATGGGTGCTGGTCGGGATGGCGGTACACGCCGCTGTGGCGACCATCGCCGACGTCGGCCGCCAGGTCAAGACCGGGGCCAACGGCGTCGCCGAGAGCCTCAACTCGGCTGGTGACCGCACGGACGAGTTCCCGCTCGTCGGCGATGCACTGAGCAAGCCCCTGCGCGCGGCCAGCGAGGCCGCACTGGATATCGCAGGCGCCGGACACAGCTTGGACACCACGGCATCGTGGCTGGCGTGGGTGCTGGCCCTGGCAGTGGCCGCACCGCCTATCCTCTTCGTCGCTCTGCCGTGGCTGTTCTTGCGCATTCGATTCTTCCGTCGCAAGTGGATTGCGTTGACATTGGCGGCCACACCCGCCGGCGAGCAGCTGCTGGCGCTGCGGGCGCTGGCCAACCGGCCGCTCGCCAAGCTCGTGGCGATCAGCGGGGATCCCGTCGGCGCCTGGCGGCACCAGGATGCCGTCGCGATCCACGGCCTGGCCGCCCTGGAGCTCCGCGCCGCCGGCGTACGACTCCGCCACTAGAGGGAACCGCGCGGTCGTCGCGGTCGTCCATCGAAGGTGCTGGACGAGTACTTGCGTCGCCAAGATGGCGTGCTGACCCTCGCTCAGGCTGTGCACTCGGGACTGAGCCGTCAAGCCGTGTATCGCAGAGTCAAGTCCGGCCATTGGCGAAGATGCGCGCCTGCTGTCTATTTCGCCGATGATCGACCGTTCACCGACGCCGCGCGGATTCGATCGACGGTCTGGGGCTATGGCAACCACGCTTCGGCAAGCGGTCTCACTGCCGCGTGGTGGCATGGCCTCACAAGGTTCGCCCCCGGCATCGTCGAAGTCACAGTGCCGCGGGACAGCAATGGCCGTGCCCGCCCCGGGTCACGACTGCGGCGGAGAGACTTGCAGCCCGTGGACATCGTCGAGCGTAAGGGCCTGCAAGTGACGGCTCTGCCGCTGACGGTCGTCGAAGCGGCTGTTCGACATCGTGGAGGCACCGCGCTGATGGACTCGGCACTACAGCGCCACGTCGAGCTGCGCGAACTTTGGCGTGCGCACCTGCGCAACAAGGGCCGATACGGGTCTCCTACCGCGAGGCGACTACTGCAGGCCGCATCAGACGGTGCGCGATCGGAGGCCGAACGCCTGCTGGTCAAGCTGTTGCGCGACAACGACATGACCGGATGGAAGACGAACTATCCGGTGGGCGGATACAAGGTCGACGTGGCGTTTCCCAAGCAGAAGGTCGCCATCGAGACCGACGGCTGGGCGTTTCATACCAACCAGGAAGACTTCCAGAACGACCGTGAACGGCAGAACAAGATCATGCTGCTCGGCTGGCAGGTTCTACGGTTTACGTGGCTGGATCTAACCGAATACCCGCAGCGGGTCCTTGCCGTCATCCGATCAGCGACTTCGGCGTGATGAGTAACGCTCAGCGCGACTGAACACGCCGAAATCGCAGCAGCGATTCGATCGCCACGATGAGCCACGCCGCGAACGCGATCCAGAAGAACACCAACGACACATTCGTCAGCCACCGCCAGCCCGTTTCGACGGCCGTGGCATACGTGGCCGCCGAGTACATCCCGAGTGGGAACACCGCCGCCCACCACAGCCCGGGCGGAAGCTCGCGTCGCCTGCGGAAGCGTTGCACCGTCACGTGAACCAGTAGCGGGATCCACACCGTCGCAACGATCCACGTCACCACCGTCACCGGACGCACACTCTCCAGTCCCGCCTTATGGATGTGATCGCCCGCCAGCGTGGCGATCGCCGCCCCGCCCATCAGGATCCAGATGTCGGGCTGCAGCAACTCCGGCGCAGAAGAATCATCGATGGCCCGCCAGACAACCAGTCCCGTCATCGCCAGGTACACGCCGATCGCGACGACCCAGAACAGCACCGCAAGAAAGACGATCTTCAGATCCGCCGTCACGATCGCCAATCCGGATGTCGCAACGCTCGCCAATTCCCAGCCGCCGTGCGCGCGGTCGCGCAGGCCCACCCCGCGGTCGCGCCACATGCGTCGCGCCACCACCGGCGCCAACGAAAGCCAACCCTGCAACGCCATCCCCGCGAGCACCCACAGCACAATCCGGTGTTCGGCCAGTCGCGCCCCCACCACCGCGCAGGCCGCGATGTAAGTGCACAGCCGAATCGCGACATCGAGATCGTTGAGATTCCAGGACTCTCGTCGCCAGGCGGTGGCGGCGGCCGCGATCAGCACCGGCAGCGCACCGGCCGCCAGCACGATCAACACATCGCTGACAACGCGAAAACCGTGATCCAAAGCCGCGATCGACACGATGCCGGTCGCCATGACCGCCGCGAACGTATCCGGTTTCACGTCCTCAGCTCGACCACCAGATGCCTGATGCCGGTGTGGCGGTTGCTCCGGGTCCAATCCACCGGTTTGACCACCTCCACCGACGAGAAGCGGCTGAGCAATTCCTCGAACAGCACCCGCAGCTCGAGCCGGGCCAAGTTGGCGCCAAGGCAGTAATGCCCGCCCTGACCAAAGCCCAAGTGCGGATTCGGCTTTCGTTCAATATCGAAGCAATCAGCATCGGCGAACACCGCGGCGTCGCGGTTCGCCGACCCCTCCCACACCAGCACCTTGTCGCCGGGCGAGATCTGGTGCCCGCCGAGCGAAGCCTGCTTCGTGGCGGTGCGCCGCTTCGACGGCGACGGCGACGTCCAGCGCACCATCTCCTCGATCGCGGTCGGCAACAGCTCCAAATCCGAACGCAGCGCGGCCAACTGATCGGGATGTTCGGCCAATGCCAGCAGACCGCCCGCGACGGAGTTGCGCGTCGTTTCGGCACCCGCACTGAACAACAGGTTGAAGAACAGGTACACCTCGGCGTCGGTCACTGGAGTGTCCAGGCTGGCATTGGCGACCACCGAGAGCATGTCATCGGTAGGAGCAGCCCGCTTCGACGCAATGAGTTCCTGGCCGTAGTTGTACATCCGCGAGCCGGCTTCCTCGATCGACAGCCGCGAGATGGACGCCTTGCGCGAGCCACCGAAGTCGAAGCTTGGCTCGATGGCCTCGAATAGCCAATGTCGTTCGGATTCAGGAATTCCCAGCAGAATGCAGATCATCTGCATCGGCAGCTCGGCGGCTACATCGACGACGAAATCGAACGCGTCGCCCGGAACAACCGAATCCAACAACCGACGCGCCCGCGACCGCAGATCGTCCTCCACCCGCGTGATCATCCGCGGCGTAAGGCCGGAACTGACCAGCCGTCGAATTTCCGAGTGGCGGGGGTCGTCCATCATGTTGAGCACCTGTCCCGAGATGGACAGGTCCTGCAGCAGGGTCCCGCCGGACGGCCGGGAGCCGCCGGTCACCGACGAATACGTCTGCGGATCACGAAACACCGCAAGGGTTTCGGCGTACGTCGCAACAGACCAGAAGCCCTCTCCGTCCGGGGTGTTCTCCGTGGCAGCGTGCCAGTACACCGGCGCCTCGCGCCGATGAACCTCGAACAGAGAGTGCGGAAACCCAGAAGCGAAGTTGTCCAGATCGGTGAAGTCGATCTCCGACAACCCCGATACTGAAGTCACAGGATTGCACCCGAGGTGTACTTGGCGGCCTCGGGATAGCGGCCCACCAACTCGTCGACCGCGTCGACCAGCCGGTCGACCTGATCGCCCGCGGCGCCCGTGAACGCCTGCTTGTCGGCCAGCGCAGCGTCAAGCGCCGCCCGGTCCAGCGGCAGCCGCGGATCGGCGGCCAGCCGGTCGAGCAGGTCGGGCTCCAAACCCTTCTCGCGCATCGCCAACGCGACCGCGACCGCATGCTCCTTGATCACCTCGTGCGCGGCTTCGCGGCCCATGCCGGCGCGCACCGCGGCGATCAGGATCCGCGTGGTGGCCAGGAAAGGGAGGTAGCGGTCGAGCTCACGCTGGATCACCGCGGGATAGGCGCCGAACTCATCGAGCACGGTCAAAAACGTCTCGATCTGCCCGTCGATCGCGAAGAACGCGTCGGGCAGCGCGACCCGCCGCACCACCGAGCAGAACACGTCGCCCTCGTTCCACTGCGCGCCCGCCAACTCTGCCGCCATCGACCCATAGCCGCGCAGCACGACCTGCAGCCCGTTCACCCGCTCGCAAGAACGCGCGTTCATCTTGTGCGGCATGGCCGACGACCCGACCTGCCCC
>Ga0207648_10001452_pt1 | contig 26120 bp, 22 predicted proteins | sample KBSMisM32_FD_184310 | JGI IMG/M metagenome (GOLD analysis project Ga0207648, IMG submission 184310) | Miscanthus rhizosphere microbial communities from Kellogg Biological Station, Michigan, USA - KBS Miscanthus M3-2 (SPAdes) (version 2) | ecosystem: Host-associated > Plants > Roots >... | reverse complement strand
ACGGCGAACTGGTGGGCATGCTGACCTTTCGCGAGGTGATCTCGGCGATCGTCGCCAACAACGGCAGCGTCGGCAACACGGCGGTGCGCACGGTGATGGACGACGCGCCGCTGACCTGCACGCCCGAAACCGAGATCGACGAGGTGCGCCGCATGATGCTGCAGCGCCACGCGCGCTACATGCCGGTGATGGAACAGCACACGCTGATGGGCGTAATCTCGTTCTACGACGTCGCCAAGGCGGTGGTCGACAGCCAGGACTTCGAGAACCGCATGCTCAAGGCCTACATCCGCGATTGGCCGGTGGAGTCCGAAGGCGCCGAGGCGCCCAAGAACTGACGCAGCGCAACATCGCCCGACGGGTGCGTTGCGGCGCACCTGCGACAATGCCGGGCCGCAGTGAGGCTGCGGCCCTTTGTTTGCGCACCCGATGTCCGGCAGCACCTTCGGCCACCTGTTTCGCGTCACCAACTTCGGCGAAAGCCACGGGCCGGCGATCGGCTGCGTGATCGACGGCTGCCCACCGGGGATGGCCTTGAGCGAGGCCGACATCCAGCCTGACCTCGACCGCCGCCGCCCCGGCACCAGCCGCCACGTGACGCAGCGCAACGAAGCCGACAAGGTCGAGATCCTGTCGGGCGTGTTCGAAGGTCTGACGACCGGCACGCCGATCGCGCTGTTGATCCGCAACGAAGATGCGCGCAGCAAGGACTACGCGAACCTGCTCGACACCTTCCGCCCCGGGCATGCCGACTACACCTACTGGCGCAAGTACGGCCTGCGCGACCCGCGCGGCGGCGGGCGCGCGTCGGCACGCCTCACCGCACCGATGGTGGCGGCCGCGGCGGTGGCCAAGAAGTGGCTGCGCGAGCAGCACGGCACCCGGGTCGTCGGCTGGATGAGCCAGATGGGCGACATCGAGATCGCGTTCGTCGACGAGTCGCAGATCACGCGCAACCCGTTCTTCGCACCCAACGCGCAGATCGTGCCGCAGCTGGAAGCGCACATGGACGCGCTGCGCAAGGCGGGCGACTCGTGCGGCGCGCGCATCACCGTCACCGCGCAGGGCGTGCCGCCGGGGCTCGGCGAACCGCTGTTCGACAAGCTCGATGCCGACATCGCCTACGCGATGATGGGCATCAACGCGGTCAAGGGCGTCGAGATCGGCTCTGGCTTCGGCGTCGTCACGCAAAAGGGCAGCGAGCACGGCGACGAGCTGAGCCCCGAGGGGTTCCGGTCAAACCATGCCGGTGGCGTGCTCGGCGGCATCTCGACCGGGCAAGATCTGGTGGTGTCGATCGCCGTCAAGCCCACCAGCTCGATCCGGCTGCCGCGCGCATCGATCGATCGCCAAGGTCGCCCGACCATCGTGGAGACGCACGGCCGCCACGACCCGTGCGTGGGCATTCGCGCCACCCCGATCGCCGAGGCGATGCTCGCGCTGGTGGTGATGGACCATGCGCTGCGCCACCGCGCGCAGAACGCCGACGTGCGCATCGCGGTGCCGCCGCTTCCCGCGGCCGCGCCGGGCGCGCCGCGCCGATGAGCGCCGCGCAGCGGCGCGGACGCTCCGCCACCCCATGACCACGGCGGTCGCGCTGCGCCCGTTCGCGCACGCCTGGTTCTGCTACTTCGCCGCCATCGGCGCGTTCTCGCTGTACGCGCCGCTGTGGTTCCGCGACCAGGGGCTGAGCGCGCTGGCGATCGGCTCGATCGCCTCGCTGCAGTCGTGGACGCGCGTGTTCGCCCCCTATGGCTGGGCCTGGATGGCCGACCACACCAACCAACGGCGCGCGCTGCTGCGCCTGGCCGGCGTGCTGTGCGTGGTGTTCGCGCTGGCGCTGGCACTGGCCGGGCGCTACGGGGTGGCTGCCGTCACCTTCTGCGTGGTGCTGCTGTTCATCGCCAACGGTGCCGTGATGCCGCTCACCGAGGCCTCGCTGGCGCACCAGCTCAACCTCGCGTCGGGCGACGGCGGCGCTGGCGGCCGCTACGGCCGCACGCGCGTGTGGGGGTCGGTCGGCTTCATGGCCTCGGTGGTGCTGATCGGCATGTTGCTGCACGCGATCGGCGTGTTGGCCTGGCCCTGGCTCGAAGTCGCCCTGTGGTTGCTGCTGGCCTACGCGCTGTGGCGGCTGCCGCTGATGAGCGACCCGCTGCATCACGACGCTGCGCCCAAGGGCGCGCTGGCGGTGCTGCGCCAGCCCGAGGTGGCGTGGTTCTTCGCCGGCGTGTTCCTCACCGTGCTGGCGCACGTCAGCCTGTATGCGTTCTTCTCGCTGTTCGCGGTGTCGTTTGGCATGAGCGAGACGGCCATCGGCCTCCTCTGGTCGGTGGGGGTGGTGGTCGAGATCGTGTTCTTCTGGACCCAGGGCCACTGGTTCGAGCGCATGTCGATGCACAACTGGCTGCTGCTGGCGGCCGTGGTGTCCGCACTGCGCTTCGGCGTGATGGCGGCGTTCGGCAGCTTCATCGTCGTGCTGGTGCTGACGCAGATGACCCACGCGGTGACGTTCGCGGCGCAGCACGCGGCGTGCATCACCCTGGTGGCGCGCTACTTCCCGGGCCAGCTGCGCGGCCGCGGGCAGGCGCTGTACACCACGCTGGGCTACGGCCTGTCGGGGGTGGTCGGCGGGGTGGCCGGGGGCGGCCTGATCGAGCGCTGGGGTTACCCCGCGGTGTTCTGGGCTTCCAGCGGCGCCGCGCTGCTGGCAGCGCTGTGCCTGCTGCGCTCGCGCCGCCATGCCTTGCGCGCTCGGGCCGGCTAGGGGATTCACAAGGTGCGGCGGGGCTGTCATCCTGTGTCGCAGTTCGTCGCACGGCGCACGCAGTTCGTCGCAAGCGGAGCCCGCCGCGGGGCCCGCTTCGCCTAGACTCGCGCCGCCACCCACCTCACCCAGATGAATCGCGCGCGCAAACCCTGGCTGATCGGCATTGCCGTCGCGCTGGCTGTGGGCATCGCCGCCGCGGTGGCCGTGGTGCGTGCCAACCAGCAGCGCGACAAGGACAAGCCTGCGGTCACGCTGGAGTTCGAGGCGCGCGAGGTGGTGCGCCCGCAATGGGCGACGATGCCGGCGACCATCGAGTTCTCCGGTCCGTTGGTGGCGCCCGACACGGCGATGGTGCGCGCCAAGGCGGCCGGCACCCTGGAAGGCCTGACGGTGCAAGAGGGCTCGCGCGTCAAGGCCGGCCAGTCGCTCGGCCGCATCGACCTGTCGGAGCTCATCAGCCGCAGCAGCGAGCGTCAAGCCAGCGCCGACGCCGCGCGCGCGGCGCTCGAGCAGGCCGAACGCACGCATGCCAGCAACGAGCGGCTGGCGCAGCAGTCGTTCATCTCGCCGATCGCGCTCGAGACCTCGCGCTCGCAGGTGGACAGCGCGCGCGCCATGCACGAGGCCGCGAAAGCGGCGCTCGATGCCACCAAGGTGAACCTGCGCGAGGCCGCGTTGGTGGCCCCCATCAGCGGCATCGTGGCCAAGCGCCACGTGGTGCCCGGCGAGAAGGTCAGCGTCGAACAGACGCTGCTGACGATCGTCGACCTCAGCCACCTCGAACTCGCCGGCCTGGTGGGCACGCACGAAGTGCCGCGGCTGTCGCCCGGCATGGCGGTCCAGGTGCGTGTCGAGGGCCTGGCGACGCCGGTGGTCGGCCGCCTGGCACGCATCGCGCCCATGGCCGAGCCCGGCACGCGCTCGATCGGCGTGACGATCGCGCTCGACAACCCGAAAGAGACGCTGCGCGCCGGACAGTACGCGTTGGCGCGCGTGGCGCTGGACGACGACACCCGGCGCATGACGGTGCCCGCCGCGGCGCTGGTCAGCGCGTCGGGGCAAGACCAGGTGTGGGTCATCGCCGACGGTGCGCTGCTGCGCCGTGCGGTGACGCTCGGCCGGCGCGACGACGCGCGCGGACGCGTCGAGGTGCTGACCGGGCTCACCGACGATGCGCAGGTGCTCGCGGTGCGCTTCGACAACCTGCGCGAAGGTCTCAAGGCGGTGGTGGTGGCCGACAAGCCGGCCAAGCCCGACGTCGCCACGTCGGGCAACGCGCCGCCGTTGCGCTGAACTGCGCGCCGTCGGCGTAGCGTCTGCCATGTGGATCACCCGCGTCGCCATTCACAACCCGGTGTTCGCCGCGATGGTGATGGTCGCGCTGTGCGTGCTCGGGGTGTTCTCGTACGCGCGGCTGAACGTCGAGCAGATGCCCGACGTCACGCCACCGGCGGCCTTCATCGACGTCATCTACCCCGGCGCGTCGCCCGAGGCGGTGGAGCGCGAGATCAACAAGCCGATGGAGGAGGCGCTCAACGCGATCGCCGGCATCAAGCGCATCACGTCGCGCAGCTTCGAGGGGCGCGGTCAGGCGAGCGTGGAGTTCACGCTCAACACCGATCTCAACCGCGCGATGCAGGAGCTGCGCGACAAGGTGGCCCTGGTGCAGGCGCAGTTCCCGCGCGACGCCAAGCCGCCGATGGTGGCGCGCTTCAACACCGACAACTCGCAGCCGGTGGTGGTGATGGCGCTGCTGTCGGCCACACGCTCGGCGCGCGAGCTGTCGCTGTTGGCCGAGCAAGTGGTGTCCAAGCGGCTGACGCGCGTGGAGGGGGTGGCCACCGTCGATCTGTCGGGGCTGGCCACACGCGAGGTGCGCATCGACCTCGATCCGGCGCGGCTGCGCACCTATGCGATCACGCCGGCCGAGATCGTGACCGCGCTGCGCGAGGCCAACGCCGACCAGCCGGTGGGCCTGCTGTCGGACCGCAACGCCGACGCGATCCTGCGCGTCGAAGGCCGCGTGCGCGACCCGCGCCGCTTTGCCGACACCGTGGTGGGGCGGCGCGGCAACCTGCCGCTGACGCTGGCCGACCTCGGCGCGCTGGTGGAGCGTGAGCGCGAGCCCGACTCGCTGGCGCGCATCAACGGCCAGCGCTCGGTCAGCATCAACGTCTTCAAGCAGCAGGACGCCAACGTCGTGCTCACCGGCGAGGGCGTCAAGGCGGCGATGGACGAGCTGCGCAAGACGCTGCCCGCCGGCGTCGAGCTGCGCCTGATCTATGCCAACAGCGACTTCATCAAGGCATCGCTGACGGGCCTGCAGCGCACCTTGATCGAAGGGGCGCTGCTGACGATCGCGATCGTGTTCCTGTTCCTGCACTCGTGGCGCTCGACCGTGATCACCGCGCTGACCTTGCCGATCGCGGTGATCTCGAGCTTTATCGCGATCTATGCGTTCGGCTTCACGCTGAACTTCATGACGATGATGGCGCTGTCGCTGTGCATCGGCCTGCTGATCGACGACGCGATCGTGGTGCGCGAGAACATCGTGCGCCACCTCGCGATGGGCAAGGACCACCACCGCGCGGCGCGCGAGGGCACCGACGAGATCGGGCTGGCGGTGATGGCCACCACGTTCGCGCTGTGCGCTGTGTTCGTGCCGGTGGCGTTCATGGGCGGCATCGTCGGCAAGTTCTTCTACCCGTTCGGCATCACGGTGGCGGTGGCGGTGCTGGTGAGCCTGTTCGTCAGCTTCACGCTCGACCCGATGCTGTCGGCGGTATGGCACGACCCGGCGTCGCAGCGTCTGCGCGACATGCCGGTGATCGGCGCGCTGATGCGCGGCACCGATCGCGTGCTCGACGTGCTGCATGCCATCTACGAGCGACTGATTCGCTGGGTTTTCTCGGGCCGGCGCTACGGCGTGATCGGGCCACGCGGCATCGTGCTGGGTGTGGGCGTGCTCAGCTTCGCGGCGGCGCTCGGGTTGGCGCCGCTGGTGGGCAGCGAGTTCGTGCCGCAGACCGACCAGGCCTTCACGCAGCTCGCGCTGCGCATGCCGGTGGGCGCCAGCCTGGAGCGCACCGACGAGAAGGTGCGCCAGGTGGAAGCCATCGTGCGCACGTTCCCAGAGGTCAAGACGATCGCCACGCAAGTGGGCGGCCAGGGCCAGGGCTTCTCGGTCGGGCGCAACCAGGCCACGCTGAACATCGCACTCACCGAGCGCCACGAGCGCAGGCGCAGCCAGAAGGAAGTGGAAGACGCGATCCGGCTGGCGATCGCGAAGATCCCCGGCATCGAGGCTTCGCTCGGTTTCGACCGCCCGATCTACGTCGCGATCCTCGGCAGCGACTCCGAAGGGCTGGCTCGCATCGCGAGCGAGTTCGCCGAGAAGGTCAAGAAGATCCCGGGCATCGCCGACGTCGACCTGTCGGTCAAGCCCGGCCTGCCGGCGTACGCGGTGCGCCTGAAGCCCGGCGCGGTGCGCGAGCTCGGCCTGACCACGCCGCAGCTGGCCTCGTCGCTGCGCGCGTACGTCAACGGCGAGGTCGCCACCTACTGGACCACGCCCGACGGCGAGCAGGTCGAGGTGCTGGTGCGGCTGCCGACCACGCGGCGCGAGCGCGTCGACCAGATGCGTGAGCTGCCGGTGGCCTTCTCGAAGGACGGCTCGGCGATCCCGCTGGAGGCGGTGGCCGACATCGAGCCGGTGTTCAACCCCGACGTGATCCGGCGCCAGAACCTGCAGCGTCGCGAGGCAATCTTCGCGGGCGTGCACGGCCGGCCGGCCGGCGACGTCGGCCAGGATGTTCAGAAGCTGGTCGACAGCACGACGCTGCCGCCGGGTTACAGCTTCGACATCGGCGGCCAGACGCGCGACCAGCAGGAAGCGTTCGCCGCGATGCTCGCCGCGATGGCGCTGGCAGTCACGTTCATCTACATCGTGCTGGCCAGCCAGTTCGGCAGCTTCCTGCAGCCGATCGCGATCATGGCCAGCCTGCCGCTGTCGCTGATCGGCGTGATGCTGGCGTTGCTGTTCTGGCGCTCGACGCTCAACGTGTTCTCGATGATCGGCCTGGTCATGCTGATGGGCCTGGTGACCAAGAACGCGATCCTGCTGGTGGACTTCGCCAACCAGGCGCGCAAGCTGGGCGCCTCGGTGGCCGACGCGCTGCTGCAGGCTGGCCTGACGCGCATGCGCCCGATCATGATGACCACCGGCGCCATGGTGTTCGGCATGTTGCCGCTCGCGCTGGCGCTCAACGACGGCGGCGAGATCCAGGCGCCGATGGGGCGCGCCATCATCGGCGGCGTGATCACCTCGACGCTGTTGACGCTGGTGGTGGTGCCGGTGATCTACAGCTTCGTGGTGCGCGAGCGCAAGGGCGCGCGTGCGCCGCACGCTGCGGGCGCGCCGCTGGCCACGCCGGCCGACCGGCACTAGCGCGGCGCCGCTGCGCTACTGCGAGACGTGAATCACGTCGCGCAGCATCGGGTAGATGTGCTGCTGCCAGCGACGTCCGCTGAAGACGCCGTAGTGGCCGACGCCGGCCTGCACGGTGTGCGTGCGCATGTACGGGCGCACGCGCGGACACAGGTCGTGAGCGGCCAGCGTCTGGCCGGGCGCGCAGATGTCGTCACGCTCGCCTTCCACCGTGACGAGGGCGGTGCGGCGGATCGCGCCCGGATCGACGCGCCGGTCGCGCCAGTGCCATTCGCCACGCGGCAGTTTGTGCTCCTGGAACACCAGCCGCACGGTCTGCAGGTAGAACTCGGCCGGCAGGTCCGACACCGCGAGGTACTCCTCGTAGAAGCGGCGGATCGGCTCGGTGGCCGCGGTGTCGTCGTCGACCAGCCCCTGGTAGTAGGTGCGAAAGGCGTCGAGGTGGCGCTGGCGGTTCATGCCCATGAACGCACCGACCTGCACGAAGCCGGGGTAGACGCGCCGCCCCGCGCCGCGCAGCGGCAGCGGCACCGTGGAGATCAAATTGCGCTCGAACCAGTCGATCGACTTGCTGGTGGCGAGCTGGTTCACCGCGGTCGGGCTGATGCGGCAATCGATCGGACCGGCCATCAGCGTCAGGCTCGCCGGCGTCGCGGGGTCGTCGTCTTCCGACATCAGCGCGGTGGCGGCCAGCGCGGCGACGCACGGCTGGCAGATCGCCACCAGGTGCGAGCCGGGCCCCATCGCCCGCATGAACTGCATCAGGTGCTCGGTGTATTCGTCGAGGCCGAACGGGCCGGCGCGCAGCGGCACGTCGCGCGCGCTGTGCCAGTCGGTCACGTAGACGTCGTGGTCGACCAGCATCGTGCGCACGGTGTCGCGCAGCAGCGTGGCGAAGTGCCCTGACATCGGCGCCACGATCAGCACGCGCGCTTGCGGCGGCGCCCCGACCTTGACGAAGTGGGTGAGGGTGGCGAACGGGGTGCGCAGCGCCGCCTCCTCCGTCACTTCGAAGTGGCCGGCCTGCGTGATGTCCCAGGGCGGCCGCTGGTGCGTGATCTCGGCCAGCCGCATCACCTCGAGCGCCGCCGCCAGGTGGCGATGCGGCCGATGCGGGCCGAAGGGCCCATGGCTCAACGCGGGCACCGCGGCGCGCGCCCACTGGCGCAGCGGCCACAGCGCACGGGAGTGCTGCTCGAAGGCGGTGTACAGCATGGCGCTGGCGGTCGGCATGCCGGGCACACGCAACTTGCGCGCCAAGGCCTGCGCCAGTGGCACAGGCCTTGCTCGTCACCAGCAGGCAGACCCCGAGAGCAGCGGTCGCCCAGGAGACAGCGCATGGTCCAAGCCGCCACCGCCAAGCCCGTTCGCCTCAAGGCACCGCAGCGCGCGCGCGTCGCACCGCCCAGAGCGAGCGCGACGCTGACGCTGTCGAGCAAGAACTATTCGTCGTGGTCGCTGCGCGGCTGGCTGCTGGCGCGCTTTGCCGGGCTGGCGTTCGAAGAGGTGATGGTGAGCCCCGACGACGTCGACGCGCGGCGCGAGCTGCTGCTGCTGGCGCCGTCGATCCTGGTACCTTGCCTGACGCACGAGGGCACGAAGTCGTGGAACGTGATGGCCATCGCCTACTACCTCGACGAGGCATTCCCCGACGCCGGCCTGTTGCCCACCGAGCGCGCGGCGCGCGCGCACTGCCGCTCGATCTGCGGCGAGATGAACTCGGGCTTCGCCAACCTGCGCTCGGCGCTGCCGATGAATCTGAAGGTGCGCCACAAGAGCTTCAAGATCTGGGCCGGTGCGCAGCCCGACATCGAGCGCGTCTTCACGATCTGGCGCGAGTGCCTGGCGCGCTACGGCGGGCCGTTTCTGTTCGGCGCGCGGCGCACGATGGCCGACGCGATGTTCGCGCCGGTGGTCACGCGCTTCGTCACCTACGCGGTGGCGATGGACGCCGCATGCAGCGCCTATGCGAAGACCATCGTCGCGCTGCCCGAGATGAAGGAGTGGACGGCCGCGGCGCTGCGCGAAGCCGACGAGATCGAAGAGCTCGACATGGAGTTCTGAGGCCTGGCCTGGCTGCCGTCACTTCGCCCACGGCGTCGGGTCGGGCACGGCGCACGGGCCGTTCGCGTCGATGGTCTTGAAGTCCGACGGCCCGACGATCTCGAGGTACTCCATGTCGGGCGAGTAGTCGAACAGGTAGTGCACGATGCCCGGCTTCTGATGCACGCAGTCGCCGGCCTCCACCAGCGTCTCGGTCTCGCCGTACATGAAGCGCGCCCAGCCCTTCAGCATGATGACGATGTGGAACTCCGCCTCATGGCGGTGCCAGCCGGTGCCCTTTTCGGGTGCTTCATGCGCCTTGACGAGTTGCGCCAGCACGCGCCCGGCGGTGGCCTCTTCGATGCCCAGATCGCGGTAGAGAAAGAAGTCGCGCAGCCCCTCGCCACGCCAGGGCGTGTGGCCTTCCTTGACATGCGAGAAGCGGGTGGTCGTGCCATCGAGCATGGGTCACTCCAGCGAGGTCGGATGCGCCGCCGCACGCATATCGCGTTCCATGCTCGTCGCGCGTGCGACGCCGGCGTGGCCGATCCGGCCTAGATGTTGTCGAGCCCGGCTTCGCAGCGTTCGCGTTCTTCCGACGTGCGCTTGGCGCGACAGCGCGCCACGCTGTCGTCGATGCCGCTGCCGCTGGACTCGCCCTGGTAGACCTTGCCAAACGGAATGCGCACCTGGGGCACGGTCTGCCGCTCGGGGCGCAGGTCGCCCGGGATCGTGGCTTCCTTGCTTCGGCGCACTGCGGGGCCTTCGGGCGGCGGCAACGGGTTGATGCGCTTGTACGGCGTCGTCGGACCGGATGCGGGCGGTGCGGCCGGCGTCTGGGTCTGCGCCCTCGCGGCGCCGAGCGCGGCCGCCAACGCCAGCAGGATCAAGCACCGTCTCATCCATCTCCTCCGTCGTTCTCTCGGAGGCCGTCCCGAGCGCGTGAGGGATTCTAGAGTGCCGGCGCGGGGCGGGCTCAGCACTCGACGATGTTCACCGCCAGGCCGCCGCGCGCGGTCTCCTTGTACTTGGTCATCATGTCGGCGCCGGTCTCGCGCATCGTCTTGATGACCTTGTCGAGGCTCACATGGTGCGTGCCGTCACCGCGCAGCGCCATGCGGGCCGCGTTGATCGCCTGCACCGAGGCCACCGCGTTGCGCTCGATGCATGGAATCTGCACCAGCCCGCCCACCGGGTCGCAGGTGAGGCCGAGGTTGTGCTCCATGCCGATCTCGGCGGCGTTCTCCACCTGGGCCGGCGTGCCGCCGAGCACCGCGCACAGCGCGCCCGCGGCCATCGAGCAGGCCACCCCCACCTCGCCCTGGCAGCCGACCTCGGCCCCCGAGATCGACGCATTCTCCTTGTACAGGATGCCGATCGCCGCGGCGGTCAGCAGGAAGTCGCGCACGCCATGCTCGTCGGCGCCGGGCACGAAGCGCGCGTAGTAGTGCAGCACGGCGGGCACGATGCCGGCGGCGCCGTTGGTCGGCGCGGTGACCACGCGGCCGCCGGCCGCGTTCTCCTCGTTGACCGCGAGCGCGAACAGATTGACCCAGTCGAGCACCACCAGCGGGTCGCCGTGCGCGGCATCGGGCTTGGCCTGCAACGCCGCGTGCAATGCCGATGCACGCCGGCGCACCTTGAAGCCGCCCGGCAGCACGCCGGGTGTCGCAATGCCGCGCGCGACGCAGGCCTGCATCGTGCGCCAGATGCGATCGAGCCCCTCGTCGATTGCCGCGTCGTCGCGCCAGTGGCGCTCGTTGCGACGCATCACCTCGGCAATGCTGCAGGAAAGCCGCTCGGTGAGCGCCAGCAGCTCGGCACCGGTGTGGAACGGGTGCGGCAGCACCGTGGTGTCGGGCGCCACCGTCTTGTGGCGCGCGCCGTCGGCCGCCACCTCGTCGCTGACGACGAATCCGCCGCCCACCGAGTAGTAGGTGCGCTCGGTCAGCAGCGCGCCGGTGGCATCGAAGGCAGCGAAGCGCATGCCGTTGGCATGGAACGGCAGCGACTCGCGGCGGTGGAACACCAGGTCGTTGCGCTCGTCGAACGCGATCGTCGGACCCTGCGCGAGCGTCAGGCTGCGCTGCTCACGCAGCGCCTGCAGCAGCGAGGGAATGCGCTCGACGTCCACCGTGTCGGGCTCGTGCCCGGCCAGGCCGAGCAGCACGGCCTTGTCGCTGCCGTGGCCCTTGCCGGTGGCGCCGAGCGAGCCGTACAGCTCGGCCTTCACGCGCGCCGTGCGCGCGGCCAGGCCGTCGTGCGCCAGGCGCAGCGCGAACAGGCGCGCGGCGCGCATCGGGCCCACGGTGTGCGAGCTGCTCGGCCCGATGCCGATCTTGAAGAGGTCGAAGACAGAGACCGCCATCGCGAGCCGGTGGGAGCGCTACGCCAACGCAAACTCGAAATCGTGCTCGGGCACGCGCCGCGTGCGGCGCCGGTACTCCAGCGTGCTGCCGGGCCACAACGTGGTGATGCGGCCGTCTCGCGCCTGATACCAGCTGGTGCAGCCGGTGGCCCACACGGTGCGTGGCAGCCGGCGCTGCAACTCGGCGTTGAAGCGCGCCTGTGCGTCGGCGGTCGGCGCCAGCCAGGCGTGGTGCGACAGGCGACGCATCGCGTCGTCGATGAACGCGAGCTGCGACTCGATGATGAAGACCATCGAATTGTGGCCGAGGCCGGTGTTGGGGCCGATCACCGTGAACAGGTTCGGAAAGCCTGCCAACATGGTGCCGAGGTAGCCCTCGGGCCGCTGCGCCCACTGCGCGTGCAGCGTGCGGCCCTGGGGACCGATCACCGGGCACGGCGGCTTCAGCTCGGCGGCGTCGAAACCGGTGGCGGCGACCAGCACGTCGAGCTCGATGCGGCGCCCGTCGGCCAGCTTGACGGCGTGCGGCTCGACCGCGTCGATGCGCGCAGTCTCCACGCGCACCTGCGGCAACTGCAGCGCCGGGTAGTAGTCGTCGGCGATCAGGATGCGCTTGCAGCCCATGCGGTAGCGTGGCGTCAACGCGTCGCGCAGCGGGCCGGCGGGCACCTGCTTGCGCAAGTGGCGCAGCGCCAGCGGCTCGAGCGCGCGCAGCCATTGCGGGCGCCGCGTGAAGGCGGGTGCACGCAGCTCGTGCTGCGCGTAGATGGCAGTGCGCCACGCGCGCCGCAACCCCGGCAGGTGCGCCAGCGCCCAGTGCGCCCAGGCGCTGACCGGCGCGTCGCCGCGCGGCATCACCCAGGGCGCGTTGCGCTGGAACACGGTGAGCTGGCGCGCCTGCGGTGCCAGCTGCGGCACCAGCTGGATCGCGCTGGCGCCGGTACCGATCACGCCGATGCGCCGGCCGGTCGCATCGAAGTCGTCGGGCCAGCGCGCGGTGTGGATCACCGGGCCGCGAAAGTGCTCCAGCCCCGGGATGGCCGGCATCGCCGGCCGGCTCAACGGGCCGGTGGCGAGCGTGACGGTGCGCGCCAGCATGTCGTGCTCGTGGCCGGCGGCATCGAGCAGTCGCGCGCGCCACAGGTGCTGCGCTTCGTCCCACACCAGGTGGATCAGCTGCGTGTGCAGGCGCAAGCGCGGCGCCAGGCCGAAGCGCTGCACGCAGTCATTGAGGTAGGCCTCGATCTCGCGCTGTCCCGGGTACTTGCGCGTCCACTGCGCATGCGGCGCGAACGAGAACGAGTACAGCTCCGACGGGATGTCGCACGCGGCGCCGGGGTAGCGGTTGGCCCACCAGGTGCCGCCCACGCCGCCGGCCTGTTCGACCAGCAGGAAGTTGTCGTCTTGCGCGCGGCGCCGATGGATCGCCGCACCGAGCCCGCCGAAGCCGGCGCCGACGATCAGCATGTTCAGCGGGGCTGTCATCGCGGCGCTCGTCTGCAGCGCTCAGCCGTGCGCCAGCACGTGCAGTGTCGGGGCCGGGCCGCCGCGCGCGCAAGCGCCGTGAAAGGCAGCAAGCGCGGCGAACGGGAGCGCGCTCATTCCTCGAACGCGCTCATCGGCACGCAACTGCAGAACAGGTTGCGATCGCCGTGCACGTTGTCGACGCGTCCCACCGGACACCAGTACTTCGCGCGCTTCAGGCTCTTCAGCGGATAGGCGGCCTGCTCGCGCGTGTAGGCGTGGGCCCATGGCTCGGCGCACAGGGCGGCGGCGGTGTGCGGTGCGTGCTTCAGCGGGTTGTCGTCGCGCGGCCAGCGGCCCGCTTCGATCTCGGCGATCTCGTGGCGGATCGCGATCATCGCATCGCAGAAGCGATCGAGCTCGACCAGCGGCTCGCTCTCGGTGGGCTCGACCATCAGCGTGCCCGCCACCGGAAAGCTCAGCGTCGGCGCATGGAAGCCGTAGTCGATCAGCCGCTTGGCGACGTCTTCGGCGGTGACGCCACTGCTGTCTTTCAGCGGGCGCAGGTCGAGGATGCACTCGTGCGCGACGCCGCCGCCCTTGATGCCGGGCGCGTTGCCGCTGTAGTGAATGTCGTAGTGGTCGGCCAGCCGCGCGGCCACGTAGTTGGCGGCCAGGATCGCGCATTCGGTGGCGGCACTCAGGCCCTCGGCGCCCATCATGCGGATGTACATCCACGAGATCGGCAGCACGCCGGCGTTGCCCAGCGGCGCGGCCGACACCGGGCCCACCGCGGCGCCTTCGCTGCCGCTGCCCGGTGCGGCCGGCAGGAACGGCTCGAGGTCCTTGACGACGCACACCGGACCGACGCCCGGCCCGCCGCCACCGTGCGGGATGCAGAAGGTCTTGTGCAGGTTCAGGTGGCTGACGTCGCCGCCGAATTCGCCCGGTGCCGCCAGCCCCACCAGCGCGTTCATGTTGGCGCCGTCGACGTAGACGCGGCCGCCGTGCTGCTTGACGATCGTGCACAGGTCCTTCACGTGCGGATCGAAGATGCCGTAGGTCGACGGGTAGGTGATCATCACCGCGGCCAACTCGTCGCGGTGCTGCTCGCACTTGGCGCGCAGGTCGTCGAGGTCGACGTTGCCCATCGCGTCGCACTTCACGACCACGACCTGCATGCCGACCATCTGCGCCGAGGCGGGGTTGGTGCCGTGCGCCGACTCCGGGATCAGGCAGATCCGCCGCCGCGCATCGCCGCGCGACGCGTGCCACGCCTTGATCGCCAGCAGGCCGGCGTACTCGCCCTGCGAGCCCGCATTGGGCTGCAGGCTGACGCCGCTGTAGCCGGTGGCCTGCGCGAGCCAGGCGCACAGCTGCTGATTGAGCGCGTGCATGCCGGCCAGCTGATCGGCAGGCGCGTACGGATGCAGCTGCGCGAACTCGGGCCAGGTGATCGGAATCATCTCGCTGCTCGCGTTCAGCTTCATCGTGCACGAGCCGAGCGGGATCATCGAGCGGTCGAGCGCGAGGTCCTTGTCGGCGAGGCTGCGGATGTAGCGCAGCATCTCGGTCTCGCTGTGGTGCGTGTTGAACACCGGGTGCGTCAGCACGTCGCCGCTGCGCCGCAGGGCCGGCGGGATCAGCGAATCGATCCCTTTCTCGTACGCCGACCAGTCGGGGACGGCCTGCTGCGGCTGCGCGAACCACGACCACAGCGCGCTGATGTCGTCGCGCGTCGTGGTCTCGTCGAGCGCGATGCCGATGTGAGCCGGCCCCATCGGGCGCAGATTGGCGCCGGCATCGCGCGCGCGCTGCAGGATTTCCGCGGCGCGCCCTCCGGCGTCGATCGTGAGGGTGTCGAACGCGTGAGGCGTCGCGTTCTTGAAGCCAAGGGTCGCCAGGCCGTCGGCCAGCGCCGCCGTGTAGGAGGCGACGCGCTGGGCGATGCGCTTCAGGCCCTGCGGGCCGTGGTACACCGCGTACATGCTGGCGATCACCGCCAGCAGCACCTGCGCCGTGCAGATGTTCGAGGTCGCCTTCTCGCGCCGGATGTGCTGCTCGCGCGTCTGCAACGCCAGGCGGTACGCCGGCTGGCCGTGGCTGTCGACGCTGGCGCCCACCAGTCGGCCGGGCAGCGAGCGCTTGAATTCATCGCGGCACGCCAGGAATGCCGCGTGCGGGCCGCCGCAGCCCATCGGGACTCCGAAGCGCTGCGAGTTGCCGACCACGATGTCGGCGTCGAATTCGCCCGGCGACTTCAGCAGCATCAGGGCCAGCAGGTCGGTCGCGACGATGAACGCCGCCTGCTTGGCATGCGCTTGCTCGACGCAGGGCTGCAGGTCGTGGATCAGCCCGCTGGTCGATGGGTACTGTGCGAGCACCGCAAAGTAGTCGTGCTCCTGCATCAGCTGCGGCGCGAACCCGACCAGCACGTGCAAGCCCAGCGGCTTGGCGCGCGTGCGCACCACATCGATCGTCTGCGGGTGGCAATCGCTGGCCACGATGAGGGTGTCGCTGCGGCTGCGCACGCTGCGCTTGGCCAGCGTCATCGCCTCGGCCGCCGCGGTGGCCTCGTCGAGCATCGACGCGTTGGCCACTGCCATGCCGGTGAGGTCGCACACCAGGGTCTGGAAGTTGATCAACGCCTCCAGCCGGCCTTGAGAGATTTCGGCCTGATACGGCGTGTAGGCGGTGTACCAGGCCGGGTTCTCGAGGATGTTGCGCTGGATGACCCCCGGCGTCAGCGTGCCGTGATAGCCCTGGCCGATGAACGACTTGAAGACCTTGTTCTGGCGCGCCATCGCCTTCAGCTCGGCCAGCGCCCGCGCCTCGCTCGCCGCGGCGGGCAGGCGCATCGGCGCGACACGCGCGATGTTGCGCGGCATCACCGCATCGATCAGCGCGCGCCGCGAGGCGGCGCCGATCAACGACAGCATGTGACGCTGCTCCTGGGGGTCGGGGCCGATGTGGCGGGTGGCGAACAGCGAGTCGTCTTCGAGTTCTGCGAGGGGAGTGCGGGCGGACATCAGCATGAGGGCGTGAAGCGGAGCGGGTGTGTCAAAGGTTCTTGAGCAGCTTGTCGTAGGCCGGCGGGTCCATCAGTTCGTCGAACTGCTCCATGTGCGTGACGTGCACCTTGAAGAACCAGCCGTCGCCCATCGGGTCGCGGTTGACCAGCGCGGGGTCCTTGCGCAGCGCCTCGTTGATTTCGACGACCTCGCCTTCCACCGGCATGTACAGGTCGGCCGCAGCCTTCACCGACTCGACGACGCCGGCGACTTCGCCGCGCTTGTAGGTGCGCCCGACCTCCGGCAGATCGACGAACACCACGTCGCCCAGCGCGTCCTGCGCGTGCGGCGTGATGCCGACCACGGCAGCCTCGTGGTCCTCGATGTTGATCCACTCGTGGTCGGGGGTGAACATGGTCGTCATCGGAGCTCTCCTCGGCGGCCTGGCTAGCCGCGGTAATAGCGGTGGGGGAAAAACGGCATCGGTGTGACGCGCATCGGGTATCGCTTGGCGCGCACCTCGGCATACACCTCGTGGTGCGGGCCGCCATGATTGGCGGCGAGATAGGCCATCGCGATCGGCTTGTCGACGCTGGGACCGATCGTGCCGCTGGTCGCGTGGCCGAGCCGGTGTCCATGCGCATCGAAGATGCTCGCGCCTTCGCGCACCGGCACGCGCTCCAGGCCGACCAGGCCGACGCGCTTGATCGCACTGCCGGTGGCCAGCTGCGCCTCGATCGCGGCGGCGCCGGGGTAGTGGCCGGCACGTGCGCCGCCCGGGCGCCGCACTTTCTGGATCGCCCAGGTGAGGCCGGCCTCGATCGGCGTGGTGTTGGCGTCGATGTCGTGGCCGTACAAGCACAGCCCGGCCTCCAGGCGCAGCGTGTCGCGCGCCCCCAGCCCCGCCGGCTTCACCTCGGGCTCGCGCAGCAGCGCGCGCGCCAGCGTCACCGCATCGTCGGCCGGCACCGAGATCTCGAAACCGTCTTCGCCCGTGTAGCCCGAGCGGGTGACGAAGCAGTCGGCCGCGGCGAGGCGAAACGCGCCGCCCGTCATGAACGTGAGCTTCGCGACGTCGGCGTTGAGGCGCGCCAGCGCGATCACCGCCTTCGGCCCCTGCAGTGCGAGCAGCGCGCGCTCGGGCATCGGCACCACGGTACAGCGCGTACCGATGTGCGTCACCAGATGCCTGGTGTCGGCTTCCTTGCAGGCGGCATTGACGATCAGCATCAGGTCGTGCTCGCGCCGCGTGATCATCAGGTCGTCGAGGATGCCGCCCTGCGGATTGGTGAACAGCGCATAGCGCTGCTTGTGCAGCCCCAGGTCGACCACGTCCATCGGCACCAGGGACTCGAGTGCGCGCGCCGCGTCGTCACCCACCAGCCGCAGCTGCCCCATGTGCGAGACGTCGAACAACGCGGCGGAGGTGCGGCACTGCCGGTGCTCCGCGATGATGCCGTGCGCATAGTCGACCGGCATCGCATAGCCGGCGAACTCGACCATCTTGGCGCCGAGCTCGACGTGCAGGTCGTGCAGCGGGGTGTGCCGGAGTGCGGCGGCGGACATCTGATCGACTCCCGAGGGCCCACACGCCACCGCTCGCACGGTGGGCTTGCCCTCGCTGTCCGCTTTACCTGAGAGATTTGCGTGTGACCCCGGATGGCGCCGCGCGCTTGCCCCTTCGGTGGATGGGCCGAGACCCACCTCTCTCCAGTGAGGATCGCTCCGTTTCCGGGGCGTGGCCAGTCCTTTTGCCTGAGCGTTTGGCCTTGCGGCTTCGCCTTCGGCGGCAGCACCGATTGGCACCACTCTCTCCTGGCCGTTTGCAGTGTAGCAGCCGCCTTCGCGCACGCGAACCATTAAAGTCCGGGACTTGCTGGAGGCCGCCGAGCATGCAAGACGAGATCACCACGCTGCGTCGCATCCTGGCGGCGGCGCGCACCATCGCGGTGGTGGGGCTGTCGGCCGAATGGCACCGGCCGAGCCACTTCGCGGCCAAGTACATGCAAGCCAAGGGCTACCGCGTGATCCCGGTCAACCCGCGCTACGACACCATCCTCGGCGAGCGCTGCGTCGCGCGCGTCGAGGACATCACCGAGCCGGTGGACATCGTCGACGTGTTCCGCCGCACCGAGGACGTCGAGCCGATCGCCGACGGTGCCATTCGCATCGGGGCCAAGTGCCTGTGGCAGCAGATCGGGGTGAAGAACCTCAAGGCCGACGCCAAGGCGCGAGCCGCCGGGCTCGATTCGGTGATGGACCGCTGCGTCAAGATCGAGCACGCGCGGCTGTTCGGCGGCTTGCATTGGGTGGGCGTCAACACCCGCGTGCTGTCGGCCAGGCGGCCCCTGGTCTCGCCCGGCACCACCGTGCTGTGAGCGCCACCACCACCCGCCGGCTTGCCCATGGCTGATCGCGTCTTTCAACCCGAAACGCTGGCGATCCACGCCGGCCAGATCCCCGACTCGGCCACCGGGGCGCGCGCGCTGCCGATCTACCAGACCACCAGCTTCGTGTTCGACTCCGCCGAGCATGCGGCCAGCCTGTTCAACCTGGCGACCTTCGGCAACGTCTATTCGCGCTTGAGCAATCCGACGGTTGCCGCGCTCGAGGAGCGCGTGGCCGCCCTCGAGTGCGGGCGCGCGGCGGTGGCGTCTGCCAGCGGCATGGCCGCCGAAGCGATGGCGCTGATGACGATGCTGCAAGCTGGCGACCACGTGGTGGCCGCCGGTGCGCTGTACGGCGGCACAGTGACGATGCTGGCGGTGAACCTGCGCAAGTTCGGCGTCGAAACCACCTTCGTCGACGCCACGCGGCCCGATGCCTTTGCCGCCGCGATGCGGCCCCACACGCGCGCGGTGTTCGCCGAGAGCCTGGGCAATCCGAGCCTGACCGTGCTCGACGTCGCCGCGGTGGCCGATGTGGCGCACGCGCACGACGTGCCGCTGGTGATCGACAACACGGTGCCGAGCCCGTTCCTGTGCAACCCGATCGCGCTCGGCGCCGACATCGTCGTGCACTCGGCCACCAAGTACCTGGGCGGTCACGGCAGCACGCTGGCAGGGATCGTGGTCGAGAGCGGCAAGTTCCCGTGGGACAACGGCAAGTTCCCCGGCATGACTGAGCCGTCGCCGGGTTATCACGGCGTGAAGTTCTACGAGACCTTCGGCGACTTCGGCTTCACGATGCGCTGCCGCATGGAGACGTTGCGCGTCTACGGCGCCGCGCTGGCACCGATGAGCGCGTGGCAGATCCTGCAAGGGGTCGAGACGCTGCCGTTGCGCATGGAGCGCCACTGCAGCAACGCGCTGGCGGTGGCGCAGCACCTGCGCGCCCATCCGGCGGTGAGCTGGGTCAACTACCCGGGGCTCGAGGATCACCCGCAGCATGCGCTGATGAAGCGTCAGATGAAGGGTGCCTCCGGGCTGCTGGCGTTTGGCGTCAAGGGCGGGCTGCAGCGCGGCATCGCGTTCATCGAGAGCGCCCAGTTCATGAGCCATCTCGTCAACATCGGCGACACGCGCACGCTGATCAGCCACCCCGCGAGCACGACGCATCGCCAGCTCGACGACGCGCAGCAGCTCGCCGCCGGCGTCAAGCCCGACATGATTCGCATCTCGGTGGGGCTGGAGCACATCGACGACATCCTGTGGGATATTGACCAGTCACTCGCCAAGGCGAGCGCGTAGCGACCAAGCGCTCGCCAAGGCGAGCGTAGCGACCAGGCGCTTGCCGGCGTGGGCGAGCGCAACGAGGAGACACACCATGTTCCAGCCCGACTTGATGAAGGGCCAGCGCATCCTGGTCACCGGCGGCGGCACCGGCCTTGGCAAGGCGATGGCCGAGGGCTTTCTGGCCCTGGGTGCCGACGTGGCCATCTGCGGCCGGCGCAAGGCGGTGTGCGACGAGACCGCTGCTGGCTGGCGCGAGCGCTTTCCCAGCGCTCGCATCGACACCTTCGGCGTCGACATCCGCGTCGCGCCGGCGGTCGACGAGATGGTGGAGTCGCTCTTTCAGAACGGCGGGCTGACCGGCCTGATCAACAACGCCGCGGGCAATTTCATCGCGCCCACCGAGAGCCTGTCGGCGCGCGCGTTCGATGCCATCGCCGGCATCGTGTTCCACGGCAGCTTCTACGTCACGCAGGCGGTCGGCAAGCGCTGGATCGCGCAGGCCAAGGCCGGGCATTGGACACCGGTGCAGCCGTACCGCAGCGTGATGAGCATCATCACGACCTGGGTCGACACCGGCAATCCGTACGTCGTGCCGTCGGCGATGAGCAAGGCCGGCGTCGAGGTGATGACCAAGTCGCTGGCCATCGAGTGGGCGAAGTACGGCATCCGGCTGAACGCCGTGGGACCGGGGGAGATTCCCACCGAGGGCATGAGCAAGCGGCTCAATCCCGGCGAGGAGCCCGGTGCGCGCAGCAAGGAGCGCAATCCGATGGCGCGACCCGGCACGTTCGAGGAGCTGCAGAACATCGCCACCTTCCTGATGGCGCCCGGGCAGTGCGACTGGCTCACCGGCCAGAGCATCATGATGGACGGCGCCAACGCACTGGCCAACGGCAGCGGCTTCTTCGAGCTGCGCCACTGGAGCGATGCGCAATGGAAGGAAGCGCGCGAACGCATCGAGGCGCAGAACGCGAAGGACCGCGCGCAGCGCTGATGCTCAAGGGTCGATCGATCCGAGAACGCGAACGCGCCGGCCGTTAGAGGCCAGGCGCGCCATCAAGCGGACACCGCGGATCCGGCTCCGCCGGTCCGCTGGTGTCGCCCCCTCGAGGGGGAGGCGGCGGGAGCCGCCTCGGGGGTGGGCCCTAATTTCCCGCGGGGTCGTACACCTTGCCGAACAACACCCACGTCTTGCCGTCGAAGCGCGCCAGCTGCTCGCGCTCGATCGGATAGAAGTCGGTCGGGCTGGTCTTCACGTTGATGCCTGGCAACGCGGTGGGCAGCGTCATGTCGAGGTTGGCGGCCTGCTTCATCACGTTCTCACGCGTGAGGTTGTCGCCGCACTGCTTGAGCACCTGCACCACCGTCATCGCCACGCCGTAGCCGTAGACGTTGCTGGCGTCCTTGAGGTCGCCGCTCGGGTAGTACTTGGCCATCCAGGCCTTCCAGTCCTGCATGCCCTTGTCGTTGGCCCACTGCGGGTCGGTGGGGTCCTTGCCGTATTGCGTGGTGATGATGCCCACGCTGTTGTCCAGCCCTGCCGGCGTCAGCACCGAGCCGACCGAGGCCGACACGTTGTTCAGGTAGTGCGTCGGCTTCCAGCCGATCTCGGCGGCCTTCTTGATGGCCTGCGCCGCGAACTTCGGCGTCGTGATGTTGAAGAACGTGTCGGCGCCCGCGCCCTTCAGCGACAGCATCTGGCTGTCGACGTTGGGATCGGTGACCTCGTAGCTGACCTTCGAGACGATCATCGTCTTGGCCTTGTCGCCCAGGCCGTCCTCGAAGCCCTTGAGGTAGTCCTTGCCGTAGTCGTCGTTCTGGTACAGCACGCCGATCTTGGCGTTGGGCTTGGTCTCGAGGATGTGCGCCGCGTAGATCTTGCCTTCGGTCTGGTAGTTGGGCTGCCAGCCCATCGTCCACGGATATTCCTTCGGATTGCCCCACTTGGTGGCGCCAGTGGCCACGAACAGCTGCGGGACCTTCTTCTGGTTCATGTACTTGTGGATCGCCGTGTTCGACGGCGTCCCCAGCGGGTTGAAGACGAACAGCACCTCGTCTTCCTCGACCAGCTTGCGCACCTGCTCGACGGTCTTCGCCGGGTTGTAGCCGTCGTCGAGCGAGATGAACTTGATCTTGCGGCCGTTGATGCCGCCCTCGGCGTTGATCTTGTCGAAATACGCGGCGATCGCCTTGCCGATCGTGCCGTAGGCCGACGCCGGGCCCGAATAGGGCTTGGTGTCGCCGATCTTGATCTCGGTGTCGGTGGCACCCGTGTCGTACTTCTTCTGCGCCAGCGCCGACAGGCTGATGGCTGCCGCCGCGACACCGGCGATGGTCAGGCTGAAATGCTTGAACTTCATGTGGCGGACTCCTTGGTCAGGTGGTCGTGTGAAACGGGAACGGAAGAGCCGGGTTGAACGCCCCGCATGCGCGCGCGCCGGGCCCCCGGCTGCCAGCGCGCCCAGAGCCTGCGCACCATGCCCATCACGCCGGTGGGCATCAGGTACATCAGCATGATCAGCAGCACCCCGTAGATGGCTGCCGGCGCCGACTTCGACAGCTCGTCGGCGATGTTGGGAACGAACTGGATGAAGATCGCGCCGAAGAACGCCCCGGTGATCGACGCCAGCCCGCCGACCACCATGCCCACGAGCAGAAAGATCGACAGCGTGACGGTGAAGCTGTCGGGCGAGACGAATGCGATCACCACCGCGCCCAGCGCACCGGCCACGCCGGTGAACGCGGCCGACACGCCGAACGTGAGCGACTTGAACATCGGCAGGTTGATGCCCATCGCGGCGGCGGCGATCGGATGGTCGCGGATCGCGATCAGCGCGCGCCCGACGCGCCCGCGCAGCAGGTTCCACGCCAGCACGAACATCACGATCGTGACCGCCAGCGTGAAGAAGTAGAGCCAGCGGTCGGCGCTGAACGGCTGGTCGAGAAGGCGGAACGTGAACGGCGGATCGGGCTTGACCAGCACGATGCCCTGCACGCCGCCGGTGTAGTGCTCGAGGTGCTTGTACTTGAGCAGTTGCGGGATCGCCAGCGCGAGCGCGAGCGTGGCCACCGCCAGGTAGTGGCCGGCCAGCCGCAGCGCCGGAAAGCCCATCAGGAAGCCGAGCAGGAAGCACAGCGCGCCGGAGAACGGCAGCGTGAGCCAATAGGGCATGCCGACGCGGTCCATCAGGACCGCGGCAGCATAGGCGCCGATGGCGTAGAACGCGCCGTGGCCGAGCGAGATCTGGCCGTTGAAACCGGTGAGGATGTTCAGGCCCAGGATCGCGATCGCGTACACCAGCACCAGGTTGAACTGGAACACCCGGTAGTTCTTGACCAGGAACGGCAGCACCAGGGCCGCCACCAGCAGCAGCGCACCGGCGATCCACACCCACTTGGCGGGGCGCTGGTCGTGCGAGCCTGGCAAGGCGCTCATACCCGGGTCACCACCCGCTTGCCGAACAGGCCGCTGGGCATCAGCGTCAGCGTGCCGACGATCAGCACCAGCGCCACCGTGAGCTTCAGCTCGGTGCCGATCACGTAGGCCCCGAGCAGGTTTTCGAGCACCCCGACGATCAGGCCGCCCAGCACCGCGCCCCACGGGTTGTCGACGCCGCCCAGCAGCGCCGATGCGAACCCGTACAGCAGGATGCCGGCCATCATGTTGGGATCGAGGAAAACGCTCGGCGCCACCATCATCCCGGCCAGCGCACCGATCGCAGCCGCGAAGCCCCAGCCCACCGCGAGCATCCACGACACCCGAATGCCCACCAGCCGCGCCGACTCGGGGTTTTGCGCCGCAGCGCGCATCGCCAGGCCCACCGGCGTGAAGCGGAAGAACGCGTACAGCGCCAGCAGCACCGCCAGCATCACCAGGAACGAGCCCGACTCGTGGGCCGAGAAGTACGCCGTCTTCAGCGCCGACTCCTGCGGGAACGGGCTCGGGAAGGCCTTCACCGTGTGGTCGAAGATCCAGCCCGACAGCGCGTTGAAGATCAGCAGCAGGCCGATGAAGACGTTGACGTTGGTCAGCACCGGCGCCTTCTCCACCGGCCGCAGGATGATGCGCTGGATCAGCACGCCGGCAGCGAACGAGATGCCGAACGTCAGCAGGAAGGCCAGCCAGTACGGCAAGCCGCGCTGGATCAGCGCCCAGGCGATGAAGGTGCTGAAGGTGGCCATCTCGCCCTGGGCGAAGTTGAGGTGATGCGTGGCCTGGTAGATCATCACCAGCGCGAGCGCGATCGAGCCGTAGATGCAGCCGTTGGCGAGGCCGGAAAAGATCTGGTGTACGAAGGCTTCCATCGCCCTAGACCCCCAGGTACGAACGGCGCACCGATTCGTTGGCCATCAGCTCGCGGCTGGTGCCCGACACGGCCACGCGGCCGGTCTCCAACAGATACGCGCGATCGGCCAGTTCGAGTGCCAACTGCGCGTTCTGTTCCACCAGCAGCATGCTGACGCCGTCATCGGTGTTGATACCGCGCAGGATGCGGAAGATCTCCGTCACGATCTTCGGGGCCAACCCGAACGACGGCTCGTCCAGCAGCAACAGCTTGGGGCGCAGCATCAATGCGCGGCTGATCGCCAGCATCTGCTGCTCGCCGCCCGACAGCGTGCCGGCCTGCTGGTGGCGGCGCTCGCCGAGTCGGGGAAAACGCGCATACATGCGCTCGAGGTCCTCGACCACGCGCTGCTTGTCGCGCCGCACGTGGGCCCCCAGCCGCAGGTTCTCGTCGACCGACAGCGCAGTGAAGGTGCCGCGGCCGTCGGGCACGTGCGCCACGCCCAGCCGCACCACCTCTTCGGTGGCCTTGCCCACCAGCTGCTGGCCGTCGAACAGCGCGCTGCCGCTGGTGCGCACCATCTGGCAGATGGCGCGCAGCGTGGTGGTCTTGCCCGCGCCATTGGCGCCAAGGATGGTGGTGATGCGGCCGCTTTGCAGCCCGAAGTCGATGCCGTGCAACACCTGGGTCGCTCCATAGGCGGCGTGCAGGTTCTTGACCTCGAGCAGGCTGGCCTCAGGCATGCGCGCCGGCTCCCAGGTAGGCCTCGATCACGTCGGGATGGTTCTGCATCTTCTCGGGCGTGCCCTCGGCGATCTTGCGGCCGAAATTGAGCACCACGATGTGGTCCGACAGGCTCATCACCAGGCTCATGTGGTGCTCCACCAGCAGCACGGTGATCTTGAGGCGGTCGCGAATGTCGCGGATCACGTCGTCCAGCGCCGCCAACTCCTCGTGGTTGAGGCCCGCGGCGGGCTCGTCGAGCATCAGCAGCTTGGGGTCGGCGGCCAACGCGCGCCCCAGCTCGACGCGTTTTTGGGTCGCGAACGGCAGGTCGCCTGCGGCACGTTTGGCAAACGGCAGCAAGCCGAGGTAGGCCATGATCTCGTGGGCGCGCTCGCGCAGCCGCTTCTCCTCGGCGCTCACCTTGGGCAGCCGCAGCGCGCTCGACGCAAAACCGGCCTCGGAGCGCGCGTGCGCGCCGACCATCACGTTGTCGGTCACGCTCAAGGTGCGGAACATCGCCAGGTTCTGGAACGTCCGACCGAGCCCGAGCCCTGCGATGCGATGGATCGGCACGTTGGTGATCGACTGGCCCTCCATCAGGATGTCGCCAGCCTGGTACTGATAGAGCCGGCTCATGCAATTGAACAGCGTGGTCTTGCCGGCGCCGTTGGGGCCGATCAGCCCGCAGATGTCCCCGCGCGCGACATCGAAGCTGACGCTGTCGAGCGCCACGATGCCGCCGAAGCGCACCGACACCCCGCGCACGCTCAGCAACGCGTTGCCGTTGGAGGATGCCGATGCGGATCGCGCAGGGGGTGCCATCTGGTCGTTCGGGCCTTCAGCCGTGCGCCTCCGGGGGTCCGCAAGGCCGCTCGGGTTATAGGGGGGCGCATCCGATCTGACAATGCGCGCTTGCACTGTCCGCTGAGCGACAGTGGCCGGGCAGCATCGATGCAAGCGCTGCAGCAAAGATGCCGCTCGTGAATGGAGATGCGACGATGAACATCTATCAACAAGGCCTCGATCGATGCGCCGCCAATCACGTGGCGTTGAGCCCCGTGAGCTTCGTCGAGCGCAGTGCCGAGGTGTTCGGCGACCTGCCGGCGGTGGTGCATGGTGCGCGCCGCTACACCTGGGGACAAACCCGCACGCGTGCGGCGCGCCTCGCGGCGGCGTTGCGCGCGCTGAACGTCGGGCCCGCCACGACGGTCAGCGTGATGCTCGCCAACACCCCCGAAATGGTGGAGGCGCACTACGCGGTGCCGGCGCTGAACGCGGTGCTCAACACGCTGAACACGCGGCTCGATGCGCCGCTGCTGGCGTGGCAGCTC
>Ga0207648_10001451_pt1 | contig 26121 bp, 24 predicted proteins | sample KBSMisM32_FD_184310 | JGI IMG/M metagenome (GOLD analysis project Ga0207648, IMG submission 184310) | Miscanthus rhizosphere microbial communities from Kellogg Biological Station, Michigan, USA - KBS Miscanthus M3-2 (SPAdes) (version 2) | ecosystem: Host-associated > Plants > Roots >... | reverse complement strand
CCCCGAGGTCGACGACCACCCCGGCGAGCGGGTGCGGCTGTTCGACGACATCGGCATGGATCTGTTCCAGGAGAAACAGGGCTTCACGTGGCGCAACTCTGGCGCGCCGATCCCACCGCCCGGCCGGCTCCGCTTCGCGACAGCGCTCGACACCGGGCGGGACCTCTACCAGGACGTGATGGCCCGGGCGGGCCGGGACACCCTCGACCGCAACGACCGTTGGTACCGCGACCACATGGACGAGGCCCACTGGGCGGCCCAGATGATGGTCTACCTGCAGGAGGAGGACTTGCAGTCCTGGTTGGTCGCCTCCGACGCGGCTGGTGACCCGGTCGGCATGGTCGCGGTCTCGACCTTCGATCCCGGGGTCGCCACCGTCACGTTCATCGGCGTGGTGCCCGAGCACCGGGGCCGCGGCTATGGGCACGACCTGCTGCAGGCGGCGACGTCAGCGGCTTACGGCCGGGGCTTCGAGGAGATGCTCTCCGACGTCGACACACTGAACCAGCCGATGATCGATACCATGCGCAGTGCCGGACATCTCGGCGGGGTGCGGCCCTGGCACATCTGGCACTACCGGGCCGAGGTGGCGACACTCGTCGACTATTGACCCCGATGGCGACGTGGCTGGGTGCCCTCGGCGCTGGCCATGGCGGCCGCCTGGTTCGAAAGGGATCGCCCACGATGTGATCAACGGCAGGCCTTCTGCTGCTCAGTGTTGTCCGGATGAAATACTTTGTCGTACTTTGCCACTCGCATTAGGTGGCACGGGTGCGTGCTTGGGAGGTGCGAGTTGCCGGGTTGATTGGAGCGGCGCGGTCGTCGCGAATCGTGTTGAGCTACCACATGGATGCAGCCAGTTCCTGTAGCAGCGAATCTTTTCATGCTGAATCGTCTTCTCCAGGACTTATGTTCGATGCGGAAGCGGCGTTCTGCTAGTACACGGAGTGAGCGAAGAAACCGGCAGCCGCTTGATTCCTAAGGTCGGGCCAGATCTTCCGATTGGGTTTTCAGTTGTCGTGAGGCCTTGAGAGCCACCTGTACGAGGACGTTGTCGACTCACCGGGTAGCGCTGATCTCGGCTCGGCGCCGGCCTGAATCGTCGCCATGTACTGGACAGGGAAGTCCGGCGAGATTCTGAGAGGGCGGCGTTATCATCGCTCCAAACCTAGTGTCGCCCAGCATATCATCGCGTTAACTGACATAATATCAGCTACCGGTAGACCGATACGAGTTGCAGTGTGGAACAGTGCGTCTCACTAGAAACCGCTGCTGCTGCGTAATAGTGTCCAGGCTCAATCTAGTTCTGCCAGCGCAAGGCTCCGGATCAATGCTTAAGTTCGTCGCATCATGCGACTGCCGGCCCTTAGGGAGGGACGTCGCGCCCCCGGACGTTCCTTACTCGACTGAGCGGTGCGCAGCAAGACAGATCGCAGATGCCTTCGAACGCATAGCTGCGCTGGATGCACCCGTCACACCTTCGCCACCGAACGGATCTCAGCAACCGCCGGTCTCGGAGTCGTCCTCGTCGTCAATGGTCTGTTCCTGGCCACATGACGTGCACCGCCACGTCGCACCATCCTCGAAAGCGGTCTTCCTACCAGTCATCCGGCCGGCTCACCTTCCAAACATCCAGTGCGGTCACGCCGTGCGCGCCGCACTCGAGAGGCGGACGGCTTCGTCTCATCGTCGTGGGTCCGCTAGCAACCGACGTGCCGGAATGGGTGGCCGTGAAGGATTGTGGTGATCTGCGGAGAAGCGGCAGTGATGTGCTAACTGCTACCGCTGTTGGCCGCCAGATATTCGTCGTCGGTGACGGGTTTGTGCCAGGTGACGCCGTCGCTGTCGCCGATTCCTTCGAACATGGAGAGGTGGCACATCATATTGGTGGCTGTCGCGCCGTGCCAGTGGTCCTCGCCGGGCGGGGTGTATACGGTGTCGCCCTGGCGCATCTGGATGACGGTTCCATCGCAGGTAGCGACGAGCCCGATGCCGTCGGTGACATGAAGGATCTGGCCTAGGGCGTGGGAGTGCCAGTAGGTGTGCGCGCCAGGGGTGAAGCGGACGAGGCTGACGATCATCCGTGACGGGTCCTCACCCTTGCAGATCGGGTTACCGTAGACGTCTCCGGTGAACTTTTCGTCCCGTTTGGCGGTGGGGGTGACGGGTTTTAGTTCCAACGGATTCTCCTTTGCGGTCGGCGTGGTCCGATCTGAACCGCGCATTCGGTGACGCTGCTGCCGACGGGCGATACCGATGGGTACCGGCGAATGCGCAGCTCTTCTTGGCTGGCAGCTTCCCAGGGGGCCGTGGTTGAACCCCGTCTCCCGGGTCTTGGCGGCGCGGAATTTGCTTCGTCGCCACACCTTATGACAGATGGTGAAGCCATGGAGCAGTTCCGACGCGGGCAGCTTGTTTTTGATGTTCGTGATTCCGGGCCAGCCGACGGACCGGTGGTCGTCCGGCTGCACGGTCACCTACAGAGCAAATTCCGCCTGGGACGATCCTCCGGCGTCAACCGGATGGTGGCTGAGTCTGCGCACCGCAGAGCACGAAATAGGGTGCGGGACGTCACTATAACGCAGGCGACTACGCCGCTCTAAGTGCGCAAGAATTCCGATATGAGGTTTGCCGATAAGCGTCGTATGGTCAACTCGCTGCGCCGAACACCGCGACCACCGGGTAGCGCTGTTCTCGGCTCGGCGCCGGCCTGAATCGTCGCCATGTATTGGACAGGGGAAAACGCGGCGAACACTGTGGTCGCGCATTTTCGACGCCGTCAACGTGATGGGTGCCGTGCGGCATGCTGGCAGTATTTCCTGGATAATGTCGATTGTCTATGAGCGTGTATGCCGTGAATCTGAGTAGGGGAGTGGCGTAAAGCGTTTCAGCCGTTAGGGATTGGAGGTTGTCGTCAAAGACCGAGAACGAGTCTTAGCGCTGCATCTACTCGGCGCATCTCATCAAAGGTCAACCGGCCGGCGCCGCCACCTAGTCGACTGGGATCTACGGCGGCTGTTTGTTCGGCTAGCACGCGGGTAAGTCGTCCGTCGACTTCGACTTCGGGCCTAAAGCTTGCTGGGCGCGCCGAGGTTGATGTCGGCGCGACTAGCCATGTAGACAGCGGCAGGTCATCGGATTGGACCACTACGGCATAGCGCGCGCCGCGTTGCTCGTGCCCACGGGTGCCGCGCTGGGAGCGGAGTTGGTACACATCACCACGCACGCAATGTCTCCATATCACGCAAGACCTGGGCTGCTTCCAGTCTGTCGTCTTTATCGGACGCAAGCGCCGCGGCTTCGGCGCGTAGGCGGTCGGAAGCTTGTCGCCGAGCGGCCTCAATCAGTGCGGTCCGCACCGCTGTTGAGACGGGGGTGCCGTCGCGGGTCAGGATCTCAAGGGCCCGAGAAGCATCTTCATCAGGACGGAACGTAATCGTGTCGGCCATGACATCAGTGTACTACAAAATGTAAGACGCTATCTCGGAAATGCTGCCGACAGATGCCAACGAAGTCAGGTGCGGCCAGGGCGGCCCATCCCTCCAGCGCCGCCTCCTGTCGATCGCCTGAACAATTGTGAGTCTTGCCTACTCCACTAGGAACGGTCACTCATTAGCGCCGCCAAAGCTATTGGGAGAGTGGATAGTACGGACTCTACCGGTAACCCACCGCATTTCGAATCGCTCGTATCGGGCAGTCGGCGGGGTAGTACTCCCTGCCCATTTCGTTAGCCGAAATTCCGGCGGTGAGCCCTACCTCCATGGTGTGCAGCGATGACTCAGGTGCTCGGCCACGAGTGGGTCACACCTGTTGGGCGCGCGATCGGTTGGCCGAGCTCATATCGCTCCCGGGAAGTCTTTCACCGTTCCCTTCACGACCGTCTGCAGTGACCGATATCTCTTGCTTCACGTGGCCTGGGACAACAGCAGGTTGGCGGGCTGACCCCGATCAGTCCCCCGCCGGGGGAGCGGCGGTTCGTGCCCGGGGCCGGCCGCGGGCGGCAGGACGCCTACATCGAACTCTCCGAACTGGCACCAGATGAGCCTGCCGACCACCGAGAAGCTGTACCCGTCTGGCCGCACCGAGTTACTTCATCAGATGCATCGTCGGCGGCATACCCGCACCTTGGAAGCACGAAATATATAGGGAGAGTGAATATTACGTTCTAGTTGACATAGTAAATTGTCGGTGCACGAAATATGTTGTGCAGCAAACGGATAACTGCAACGTGCATCTTCCTGTCGGTGTCCTTTTGCAAATTATCGCTGACTCTTTGACGATTTCGATGAACACGGGCTGCAGACCAGCTCCGATCGCGAGTGTCGGGCCGATCTCGGCGCGACGGCCTGGCTGGCCCCGCCAACAGTCTCGCTGGTTAGTGCGCTCAGATCCGGCCGTGGTCGACTATCGCATTGACCACACGCACGGCCTGGTCGCCGAGTCCCTCTCCGGTGACCCGCACATCGATGACGATGTCGCCAGCGGCTCGCATCGCGTGCACAGTGCCCCAGCCTTTGTACGACTGCGATTGGCAGTCCGTGACTTGGTCCGCACCGACGGCGTGCGGCACGTCGATGGTGAACGTCCGCGGCGGACGGCCGGCGGACGTGATGGTCAGCACCTCGTCGGAACAGCGCTGCCAGGTACCCGCGGTGGACGCGACGAAGTCACGGGCGTGTGCGGCGGTGTCGAAGGCCACCACCGCCTCGTCGACCTCGGTGCCGGTCTTATCGTTGGTGAACAGCGTCCCGCGCATCTCGCCGCTGCGGGTGCCCTGGTATACCGACACCATCGCGTTTCCGCTGACCGCCAGGCAGTCCGCGGGCGAGTAGGAATACCCGGCGGGCCATTGTTCGAGCGCGCGGTAGGTGTGGGTGGCCGTGAGCGGTGGCGGACCCATTATCGCGTTGACGGCGGACTCGTCGAGGAGCATGTCGTCGAGCCGAGAAACGACCGTGGCGTCATGTGCGGGTGTGGGTGCGCAAGCGGCCAGCAGCAGCGCCACCCCGAGCAGCGCGACACCCATCCGCAGACTCATGCACCAACTGTCGCAGATTCAGCGGGTCTTCTTGGCTGACCTTCACGATTGGCCATGTCGGGGAGATTTCCTGTTAGACATTCGTCCGACGAGCCCTCGGCGGGGCGGTCGCCGCCGCCCTGCCGGGATCCAGCCGGTCAGTCGTGCCTCAGGCGGCGTCGATCGGGCCCGACTGAAATGCCCTGGACGGCAGTGATCGTGTTTACGCACGTCACCAGTGCTGTCGGCGCCTCGATCCGGTAGCTCATCAATGTGCTGGTGTTAGCGGGTTTTGGTGGGTGTCGGACATACTGCGGGGCATGTGACCGGGCGGTCTGGTAGCCCAGGTGGGCCAGGTTCTCGGTGATGCTCGGAGCTTGTGGTGTGTGGTGAACGGTGGCCTCGAAAGGAGGTCCGGACGACCCGGGTTGCGCTGGGGCAGTTACGGAGGTGTGGACACCGTGTGGTGGCAATGGATGGCGTGAATGTGGTGAAGCCATCGGGATATTCGGTTGGAAAATGAATCTGGGAGGGAAACCTGCGGGGGCGGTGCGACGATTTGACAACGATGGTGGCGAACGCGAGGTTTGCGCCGCCGTGGGGTCGGTCCGATCCTGCAACCGGGGGCCGTAGGAGCCGGTGCGCCGGCCACGGGCGCACCGGGTCGGTCTACGATCTGCACCTTCTGCCGACGCGGGGCATAGGACGTCGAACGTCAGCATGGAAAACGAACCAGCATGGAAAAGGGTGGGGCTGCTCGTTGCCGCGGCGCGCCCGCATATTCGTGGTGGACAAAAGCGGCGCGAGTGTTAGCGCCGCTTGGCCAGGCAGTCGTCGGTTCGCCACTATGGCCCAGATTGAGTCCAAACACGACGTGCGCCGCAAGGTGCGGGATGCCCAGACTCAGGTGAACCGCGAGCGGCTGAAACGAGAAACCCGACAACCGGGATAGACATGGTGGCCTTCCTGGTCGCCGAGCAGAAGCTCAGCGCGGTCAGCGAGTGGGAAGCAGAACGGCATTCCCAGGTCCGGCTGGAAGCGGACCAACGTCGCGCGGAGCAGCGCCTGGAAGGTGCGCGTGCGTTGGCGCGATCGCGGTGAGACCGTGGCCGACATCGCTCAGCTCGGCGGCTGCAGCGTGAAACTCGTCTCGGAGAATGGTTCGCGAACATTAGGTTCCGACAGTGCGGCCGCCATGTCGTAGGTTTCGCGGGCGCACGAGGCGGTGTCGGCGAAGACTCGGCGGTCGAGGTCGAATCATCAACGGCCGCAGCCGGTGCGTGGCTGCCTCGATGCCCCTGGTCCCATTAAGACGAGGGTTGACCCATGAGGAAGTCGCTTCATTAGTAAGGCGATAGTTATTGCGAGAGGGGGATTTCCGGATGGAGATGGACTTCGCGGCGGGGGTCTGCGGGTGGGCGATCCGATACGGATCAGGCTTCGACCAAGTCGGCATCCGCCACACCAACGCGCTCGCGTGCTGTTGGTGGTGGCCTGGCGGGACTGCCCTTTGTGACGGCGACTTATCGACTTCATGGTTCATGTCTGCTGCATGGTTCCGTCCCGCAGGTAACGCACATGCCAGGACAGGGCCTCGTCGAGCAGGTGCGGGGTGTGCTGGCCGCCCGTGGTGGCCATGGCTCGGTCTAGGTAGTCCTGCAGTGCGGGCCGGTAGTCCGGGTGCGCGCAGTGGTCGATGATTTCTTGCGCGCGGCGTCGTGGCGGGAGGCCGCGGAGATCGGCGAGTCCCTGCTCGGTGACGATGACGTGCACGTCGTGTTCGGTGTGGTCGACGTGGCTGACCATCGGCACGATGCAGGAGATCAACCCGCCTTTCGCGGTGGACGGGGTGACGAACATCGATATATAGGCGTTGCGGGCGAAGTCGCCGGAGCCGCCGATGCCGTTTTGGATGCTCGAACCCATCAGGTGGGTGGAGTTGACGTTGCCGTAGATGTCGGCCTCGATCATGCCGTTCATCGCGAGGCAGCCCAGCCGGCGGATCACCTCAGGGTGGTTGCTGATCTCCTGCGGGCGCAGGATGATCCGGTGGCGATAGTCGGCGATATTGTCCATAAATTCGCGGATGCCGTCTTCGCTGAGTGAGAACGCGGTTGCCGAGGCGATGCTCAACGTCCCCGAGCGCAACATTTGCAGCATGCCGTCCTGAATCACCTCGGTGTACGCGGTCAGCGGCCGGAACGGTCCTTCATCCAGTCCGGCCAGCACGGCATTCGCGATATTGCCCACTCCAGACTGCAGCGGCAGCAACGTCGCCGGCAGCCGGCCACGCGTCACCTGTCCCGACAGGAAGTCCACCACCCGCTCGGCGATCAGCCCCGAGACGGTGTCGGGCGGCTTGAAAGGCGAGTTCCGGTCGGGGCTGTGGGTCGGCACGACGCCCACGATCTTCTCCGGCGGGCAGCGGAAATACGGCACGCCGATCCGGTCGGCGGGCCGCTCGATCTGGATCGGTTTGCGGTCCGGGGGCAGCGCTGTGCCGTAATAGATGTCGTGCATTCCCTCCAGTTCGATCGGCTGCCAGGAGTTCACCTCGAGGATGACCCTTTCGGCCTGATCGATCCACGTCTTGTTGTTGCCGACCGACGAAGACGGGATCAGGTCGCCGTCGTCGGTGATGCCGGCGACCTCGACGAGGGCGATGTCCAAGTGCCCGAAGTAGCCCTGCCACACCATCTGCGCGACGTGCGAGAGGTGCACATCCAGGTAGTCCATGCGCCCGGCATTGATCTTGGCACGGCTGACCGGGTCGGATTGGTAGGGCATGCGCAGGTCGATGCCGTCGACCGACGCCAACGCTCCGTCGAGTTCGGGTGCGGTGGAGGCTCCCGTCCAGACACCGACCTTGAAACGTTCGCCGCGCGCGCTCGCCTCGGTGATCCGGCGAGCCAAAGCAGTCGGGACCGCCTTCGGGTAGCCGGCGCCGGTGAACCCGCTCATCCCGACATTGGAGCCGGGCTCGATCAGCGCTGCGGCCTCCTCGGCCGACATCACCTTGTCGGCCAGGCCTCTATGCCGGATGTGCGAGAGATCCGTCATCGTCCCAAACCGCCTTCGCCGAATCGAGCAACACGATGGTCGACAGTCCGGTCAGGCCCCGCGGTTCAGGCACGGCGATACTTCCGTCGTCCACGGGCAGGTCCCGCATCGGTGCCGTCGCCCCGATCGTGACTCTAGCCACGAAGGCAAACCCTGACCAGGACCCCAGCACCATAACAAGGCCAACCGAACCGCCGCGGCCCCACGCCAACCGCGCACAGCAGCCCAACGGCCCAACACCCTCCTGTGGAACGCTGACACCGGCCAAGCCGTCGGCGCGACGGCGTATTCGGTCCAGTGACGGACAAAGCGGTCCGGCAGTTCCAGCGCGATAGCGACCTCGACGGCATCAAACTTCTGCGAATCGTCGACCCGGATCGGGCCTCGTGGTGTTGACGCCGACCGGAACAATTTGAAGCAAGGAACAGTATCGCCGGCGTATGGCAATAGGTACGAAACGACGGCGAGCCGCGTCAGCCCACCAGGCTCTGGGCCGCATGTAGCGCGTCCTCCAACGCCGCTTCAGGTTGCCAAGCCGACGGTCGACCTGCGACGGATTCTGGCGGATGGACGCGATCGCGGGCGTAACCAGCGCCGCCACGCGTCCGCTGACCCGCGGATATTTGTGGCCAGCACCGGGATCGAACCGTGCCCTGCCGCTTTTTACATGGAATTGATTGCGGCACAGAGTCTTTCGCGCTGATCAGGCGGGACCAGCTGGACGAGCGAGCCAGGATTAGCCAGCACCTGGCGCAGGCCAGCAACCCGTCCCGAACGGAGGCGCGGACAAATTGCACGCACGCGTCGCATCCCGGGGGGTCTGTCCGCCCAGGCTCAAGGCGCTTCGGGACACAGGTTGTACCTTTTTGCGTACGAACTCATTCCAGCGAACCCCATGCCGCAGATCGGACGCCCGAACGTTGGCAAGACGTTGCGAAAGCCGTTGCCGACCGGGTCGGTCGAACGCGGCCGTGCGATCATCCCGACAGCGGTGCTGGCCGGCCCTGCGCTCCGACGAGCCGTTCCGCGCCAACGTTGGCGATGTTCGCCCGACCGACTAGCGATGGCGCCGTCGTCATCCATCTGCGCGGCAAGGATGGAAAGACCGTCGGATTCCGGTGAAGGCGCTGCTCGTTCAGCTACCTCGACCCTGGGTTGCGCGCTTCGCGGCCGCTGCCAAGCGCCGCTCCACCTGGAGACTCACCGCCAGGCCCCAACCGCGCCGTTGTTCGTTGGAGCTGACGGAGACCGAATCATCCGCGGCACAATGCAATACCCGGTCCTGCGTGCCTTCCGTCGCGGCGGCTTCGACAGCGAGGGGCCAAAAGTGCGCTCGTGCACGGGCTGCGACACACCTGGAGCCCGAGGCGCCGCCGGCTCGGCTCTTGGCTGAGGGCATGAAATCCTGCCCGCGCGCGGCAGGACATGCTGGCGGGCAGGGTGCTTCGCCGCGATATCCCGCGATATTAAATTAGAACAACGATCGCGGCGCGAAGCTCCGCCAGGAGACAAGGCAGAAGCCGTCCCCCATGTCGCTGCGACGACGGCACACCTCTGGTCTGCACTCGCTATCCGCCAACATGCTTACCCTAGGACACTAGCGTTATCTGGTGCATTCCGTCGGCGTCGGCCTATGCGCTGTGGCTGCGGCCGGCGCGCTGGCCAGCAGCGGATGCGCCGGCGATCACCCCGTCGGCGCGTCCAGACCATTCCCCGCCGTCACCGGACGCGGCCCGTGCGCGATCACCAAAGAAACCGACGTGTCGGCCACGAACCGACCGCGGGTGGCTGCGTACGGACGGCCGACGTCACGGATACGCGCGGCGGCCCCTAGTCGCCCGACTCGTACTTGAACGAGATCGACAGCCGGACCCGAAAACCGGTGATCCGTCCCTCCTCGATGACCACGTCCTGCCGGACCACCTCGGCCACCCGCAGGTCCCGAACGGTGTTGGCCGCAGTCTCGACCGCACTGCGAGCGGCCGCCTCCCACGACTCGCTGCTGACCCCGATCACCTCGGTCACCCGGTACACGCTGTCTGGCATGGCTTCCTCCGATCGGTTTACGCTCGATGAACCGCCAGCGTATCGCTCGCGATCCTGTTTCCGTCGGTCTTCAGTCACGCCTTCCGCTGAGCGCCGTCGGCCGGCCTCGGCGGCCCGCTTCAGCGAACACATGATTGACGCCGCCGCGAGACGACCTCGTCACAGAAGAAAGATCTCAGTAAAACCGGAATGCGGACATCGGCCACGATCGGACGGTGTATTCTGAGTCGCCCCCGGCACGCTGAGCTGATCGCGCAGGTTCGCGAGACCGGCGCCCGGATCAGGCTGATCTCCGACGGCGCCGGGGCCATCGCCGTGGCGCGCCCGGAATCGGGCACCGACCTGCTGATCGGAACCGGTGGAACGCCGGAAGGCACCATCGCCGCGGCCGCGATGCGCTGCATGGGCGGAGCGCTGCAAGCGCGTCTGGCGGCCCATGGGGATATATTCACGCAGTCAAACCCGAAGCGGCACTTGCTGAACTGCGCGTTGACTCGCTGCGAGAAGCGGCGACATTATTCACGCCTAGCGACAAGGGAGCCGGTCTGCCCGGTCAGAGTGTTGTCCCCCCAGCGGGGGACTGGCGTCGCAAGGTAGAACCGTGATTGGGGCGACCGTCGCCAACCGTCGCCGACGGCGACGTCTCCTGACCCATTGGGAGTGGACTCATCAAGCGAGTCGGTCTTGCTTGGCTCCGCCTGCCTCGCTCACCGCGGCGGAGGCGAAGGCGCAGGCTGTGCGTGACCCATGGGAGGCCCCAAAAGTACACAAGGCGGGACAATCTGGTCATCGAAGCAGCACCATCTGGAGATGCCAACACTACTGAGAATTGGCGGTCAATCGGTCGAGTGCGACATTGATCGCGACAACTGCCAACCGTACTGAGACCGGACACCGGAGAGCATATCGAATGATGTTGTAGCACAGTGAAATTAGGTGGTAAAGCGCGCCGGACGTGAAGTGCATTGCGGCGCACTGGTGGCTGGTAATAGTGGACGTCAAAGAGGTGCGAGTTCCTACATAGAGGAGAGGGTTGCGATCTAGACTCCGCCGCACCGCCGACGAGCTGATGTATGTCAGAACAGTTATTCATGAATATGACCCGGCGTGTCGGTGGTGGCCGAGTAGGAGGTCGGTTACGGCCCGTTGCAGACGCATGTTTCGGGATCATCGCCCCTGCAGCCGCCCCCACCGAGGTCCGAGCGGTACATGCGCCGCCAATCCGACCGAATCGCGTGGGGATGTGAAGGAGTCCAGAGCGATTCAGGAAGACGAAACGCATTGCGACTGCGCTCGTCATCCCGCAAGGTACACAGGACGGTGGTCCGGTTGCCCTGACAGGCGTCTGCGACTTGGGCCCGCGCTGTAGTCCCCGAGCAGCCTGGCTGCGGGCGGCGCCTCAGTGATCGACGGCGCCGTTGCGCGGAGAGACGGTTGGCAGATCCTGAGATTCGGCCGCTTCGAGCAGCCGTCGGTCGTAGACGCAGAAGGCAGTGAGGCTGTGCCGGTGGGCGTGCGCGGTTGCCAGGTGGATCGCATCCAGGGTGCGTAGGTCGGCCGGTGGAATGGTGGCGGCGATCGCCGCGATCGTATCGGTCAAGACCAACGTGTCGATGGTGGATGCAACGGTGCGTGCAGCAGCAGCGGTGGCGGCGGCGCCCGCTCGGGTGGCGGCTCGGATGAGCTCGATGGGGCCTATGGCGCTGGTGGCCAGATGCTCGTCGGGATGGGCGTTGAGCCAATTGATGAGTGCGGGTGATTCCTGTTCGGCCGTAACGAGTTTCACCATAGCCGAAGTGTCGAGGTAGATCACCGCTCGGAGCGTAGCTCATCGAGGATGGGCGTCAGTGGCGGCCCGCTGACAAGGTCGTCAGTCCTGAAGTGAGCTCTTGGGGCAGCGGCCGGGATGAGTTGGCCATCGTCGATGAGCTTGTTGCGCGCATTCTCGTTTCGCGTCAGAGGCATGAGTCGGGCGACCGGCTGCCCGCGGTCGGTGATGAGGATGACCTGTCCAGCTTTCGCTTTGGCCACCCATACACTGGCGCGTTGTCGCAGCTCACGGATTCCTATCTTCTCCACGATGCCTAATGTAGCACATCATGTGCTACATTAGGGTTTTACGCTCGAAATCACCTGTAGTTCAGGGACTTCTCAATATTCGAGCCTACGGTTTCCAGGCATGGACCATTGCGATGTTTCCCAGCTGGCCGAGGAGCTAGCGCAAGTGACCTGCGGGCATCTGCCCTGGAGCGACCAGAGGGTGATCGCCCTGGAGCTAGGCGTCGGCGAGTGCGATCTGGCCCTAGACGACATGGTCCGGGGGGCCGCCCACCGGGCGTGTCCGGTGCCCGGCCACATCATCGCGCGGTTGCACGAGTGGCTGGACGGGTATGACGCCACGGCCTGTGCCGACGAGGCCCAACTGCGCGGCTATGTCAACCAGTTGCGTTGCGCCTAACTCGAGCGCACTCCACTTGCACGTACGGCGACGGCACGCCTCACTTCTACTAAGCATCCTGTGTCCTCGGCCATTCCGGCTGGGGGAAGCCGACTCCGGCCAGAAGCCGCGCGAACCGCCACGGCGGCCGATACGCCCACGATCTGGGCAATGCGTCATAGCCGCGCCCGCTGATCCGGCGCGCCAATAGCGCTGCGCCACAGGCTGCGTCATCACTGTGACGTATTACTGGCAATGCCGGGAAGGCGAAGGGTGGCCGATTACGGGCCACACGCCGGCGGCCGATGCGCACGCGCACAGTTTCACCCGACACCGAGATCCGGACTTGCTGCCAACAGCTCGAGCCGTCAGCTGGGGCAGGTGCTGCACGCCACGGTTTTCGGCGCCAAGCTCCCTAACGCTGACGCCGGCGTTCGACGACGACGTCGGGGAGCTCTACTACACGACGAAGGACTGGACCCACGCGGCCGACTTGTCCAACCAGATGCCCGAGAAACTCCATGAGCTGCAGCGTCTTTGACTCATCGAGGCCACCCGCTGCAACGTCTTGCCGATCGACGACGACACGGCAGGTCGGCTGAATTCTGACTTAGCGGGAAGGCCCACGCTTCAAGGGAAACACCCAGCTGCTCTTCGGCGGCATGGGGCGCCTGTCGGAGAACTGCGTGGTGAACATCAAGAACCAATCGCATGCCGTCATCGCGGAGATCGAGGTACCCGACGCGGGCGCCGAAGGCGTCATCATCGCCCAGGGCGCCAACATCGGCGGGTGGAGCCTGTACGCGGCGTGCAAATCACAATCGCCGAGGCGGCCGAATCCGACGACCACAAGGTGTCGCCGGAGGAAGCCATCCGGATTGTGATCGCGCGGCAGTAAACGCACGTCGGCGACAAGCAGACTCGGCAGGTTGCCAGTCCACCCTACGGCAAGATCTACGTCGGGATGGGTTTGACGGGGCGGCCGCTCCCCATGCAGAAGACGCGGCTGTCCTACTTGGCTGCCCACAGCAGCATCAAAACCTGCCGAATCACGAAATGACCACGATCGCTGGCGATCTGAGCGCAAACGCCATTCCTACAATAACGAATGTTCCTGTAGCGCAGGGCTATTGGTGCACAGCGTTGACTACGCCGGCTATCGGCCAGCGAGTCTCAATGAGATTGTCAAGCGGCGTGTGGTATTGCGGGTTGGTAGCTGGTGTTGTCTCGTTGCGTGGCCCATAGGCCATTGAGGCGCGCCGCCGTGCCATCCTAGTTTGCAGCGGCGTCGCCATCGCCGGCACACTCACCGCGCCTACCGTCGTGATGCCCTCCACAGATGCATGCCCTGCTACGACGCTGGTGGACCCGCAGCCGAATATCGTCGTAATCCCGGAGATACCCGATCAGGCTGGCGGCAGGCCAAGATAGCTCTCATCCGTCGCGGAGGTAAGCGCTCCCAAAACGCGTGAAACATTTGGGAGACTGCGGATCAAGCAGTGTATCGGTAGCGCCGCACAGTCGATTCCCGGCGGCAAAGCCGACCGTCGTGCCCGTCCTCGCGGCCAATGCGCCGCATGCCGGCATTGTCAAGCCGGGCCCACCGATCCGCCGGCGGCGCCGCACCGTCACGTCTCGCCGTTCGGGGGCGATCGCTCAGCCCTTGTCCCGCAGCGAGTATCGGGCCGTCTGTGCGCGGATCAGGCCGTCGCGAAACACAAAAGTGTCGACGCCATCGTCACAGTCGGTTGCCGCCGAATCAGCGGCCCACTCCAGGAACAGCAGGTCGCCATGGAAGATCTGGGTCTTCAGTGTCCAGGATGCGTTCGGCAGATCGGTAAGCAGTTGGGTGAACCCCGCCCGGACACCTTCCTTGCCACGCAGGATCCCGCTGGATGTGATGAAGACCGCGTCATCCGCGTAATCGGCGACGATCTGGTCAAGGTCGCCCGCCCCGAGCGCCTTGACGTGGTGGGCGAATACCTCCTCCGGCGTGCGTGTCATCGCTTCCCTACCTTCCTTCGTCGTACGAATATCATTGAGTTCCAGTACAAATCGCCGCTTATCGTGCTCGTCGCCGGCGCGTCCGGACACTTCTTCGTCCTGCTGTCAGATCCGGCGGGCGAGGACGTACAGCCGCTGCGTGGTCTCGTCGCGCCACTCGTGCGGCCCGCGGAGGTACCATTCGACGTCGGTGAGCCCAGCCGCTTTGACCGCCGCGACGACGGTGACGGGGTCGTGCAGCACGAAGTCCAGTGGCGGCACCTCGATCTCGAACCAGCGGGTCACCCGGCGTACGTCGTCACCCGCGTGCAGCCCCAGCACCAGCAGTGCACCCGGTGCCAGCGGCCGGGCCAGGGCTGCGACGGCGCCGGGCAGCTCGGACGCCGCGAGGTGGATGAGCGAGTACCACCCGAGCACGGCGCCCCAGCCGGCGGCGGCCGCTGGTCGCATCAGCTGCCGCAGGTCGCCCACCTCGAAGCGAACGCCGGGATGCCGCTGGCGCGCCTCGGCGATCATCTCCGGGCTGAGGTCGAGGCCCTGTGCGTCGGCCCCGGCGGCGGCCAGGTGCGCTGTCACGTGCCCCGGGCCGCAGCCGGCATCCATGACCGGCAGATCACGGGCGGCCACGGCGACCTGGTCGAGCAGCCAGCGTTCGAACGGGAGTCTGTCGAGCTCGTCGGACAGCTCACGCGCGTAGCTGCCCGCCACGACGGCGTATGTCGCCCGCACCCGGTTGTCGCGCGCCTCGGGCGAGTCGGCGATGGGAGCCTCACGGTCGACCGCGGGCAACGCGGGTGTCTCCCCCGTCTCGACCGGGCCCAGCAGATGCACCCATCGGTGGTCCTGCTGGCCCGGCCGTCGCTCGAGCTGCTGCACCAGCGGCGGCTCACGCCTGGCCATCCGCTCCAGGCAGGCCTCGACGTCGCTGCGATCGGCGAACGGGTGCAGCCGCTCGGTGCGGGTGCGCAACTCCCCGGGAGCCTGCGGCCCGCGCAGAAGCAGCACGGTGAGCACCGCGCGCTCGTCGTCGGCCAGATCGAGGATCTCCGAGAGGGTCTGGTGGTACTTCAGCGTGCGCCGTCCGGTGTCAGACCACACGATGCGCACCAGACCCTGGTCCTTGAGCGCGCGGGCAACCTGTTCCACCGTCCGCTCGTCGAGCTCCATCACCGGCTCACGGCTGCTGGTCTGGCTGCAGGCGGTGCGCAGGCTGGAGAGCGTGAGCGGGTACGCCGCAGGGACGGTCACCTGCTTCTCCAGCAGGCTGCCCAGGATCCGCTGCTCAACCGGCTCGAGGTCCATGCGCAGACCCTACTTCCACACGGTCCGTGTGGTGGTCGGCTTCATCGCCGCAACGCACCTTCCCGGGCGCCGCGAGCGGGGAACAGTGGTGGCCGTTCAGGTGAGGCGGTCGCAGCACGACTTGCCGTGCCAGCACGTCCGATGAGATGGACTGATTGCGGCCGACCAGCGCACGCAACCATTGATTACCGCATGCGCCCGCCCGTCGTCCGATCGGCACGTTCACCGTCGCGGCAAGTGTTGTCGCCGAAGACGTTTCCGCGCCTGGGCGCCCTGTGATTTGTCGGGGCTACTGAGGTCGTAGATAACCGCAACCTGACGCCACCTGCGCATCATGCACACACTGAAATGCCTCGGCTCCAATAGAAAATTCTCGGCATCGCGTTAAGGCACAATGGGCGTGACGGACGCCGCCCCGCCGCACAGTTTCACCGCCAGCATCGGCAAACACGGTGTCCCGAATCCCCGTCACCCCCCTTGACCGCCACCGCGGTCGCGGTTCTAACCTCCGCTTATGTTCACCGAAATCGAGTACCGGTACTTGAGCTCACACCGGATGGACGATTGGCGAGCATCGGCCCCGACGGCGCACCCCAGATCCATCCTGTGGCGTTCGCAGTCGACCCCGTTGCCGGCTGCATCGAAATTGGCGGTCCTCGGCTGCACGAGACGCACAAGGTCCGGAATATCAGGCGTGATCCCCGGGTGTCGCTCGTGGTCGACGAACCGGGTCCTGAACCTGTCGGGCCGGGCCAGCAGGGCGGTCGGGGGATCGAGATTCGTGGTGCGGCTGCGCTTTCTCAGCGTCGACAGCCCCTTGCGCCCGGCTTCGGCACAGACATTATTCGCATCACGCCAGGCGCGCATCGTCGCGTGGAACCTCGACCGACCCGGATACAACTCACGCTTCGTGCCGTAACGCCGGCTTCCACACCGGCGAGGGTTGCCGGTTATTTGATGGTGTAGCCGCCGTCGATGAGCAGATCGGCACCGTTGATCATTGCGGCGGCGTCGGATGCGAGAAAGACTGCCGCAGCGGCGATCTCGTTAGGGTACGCGAACCGGCCGGTGGGGATGAGCTTCTTGAGCGCGTCACCTGGCGGCCCGTCCCATGCCTTGTGCCCGAGTTCGGTGAGCACCACCGTGGGTGAGATGGTGTTGACCCGCACTCCGCGGCCGGCCCACTCGGCCGCAAGGACCTTGGACAAGCCGACCACGCCGAATTTGGACGCGCAGTAGGCCACGTGCTGATCCAGCGCGACGGTCGCGGCCTGCGAGGCCATGTTGATGATCGCGCCGCGTCCGGCTGTCAGCATCCGGTTACCTACCGTCTGACACATGAGGAAGGTGCCCTTGAGGTTGACGTCGATCGTGGCGTCCCACGCGTCAAGTGACAGTTCTTCTGCGGGCGCCAACATGACAATCCCGGCACTGTTGACGAGGATGTCGATGCGGTCGAGCGTCTTGGCGACCGCGTCGACGGTGGCGGTGACCGATTCGGGGTCGGTGACGTCGCAGCGGAATCCGCGGCTGTCGTCGCCGAGGGCGACGGCGGCGTCGAGTGCGCCGGACTCGTTGAGGTCGACGACCGCGATGCGGGCACCCTTGGCGGCGAAGGCTGCGGCGATGGCGGCGCCTATGCCGGATGCCCCGCCGGTCACCAGGGCCACTCTGCCGTCCAGCCTGAAGTTCAGATCGATTGTGGGTTCAGACATTTCGGTGCCGTCCTGTCTATTCGCGGGGTATGGCCGCTAATCGAGCACCGCCGCGGCGACCTCGGTGTCGGTAACCAGCGATGAAACCAGGCCCGAGCGCAACACGGTACCTGCTCTTGATCGACCCTGACGAGGCATGGACGAGCGCCCTGCCCAAGGGCCTGGGACCCGACGAGCCGGCAGGCACGGCGACGGCGGCCGCCGGCCCACGTCGGGCCTGATCTCATCAGCGGGGGGGCGGTGACCAGCACGCCACATCTGCCACCGACCGACTAGTGAGCAAATTCCTGCGGTGTGGGTGATTTGGTGGTTCTTGACCCGCCGCGGGTATGTCACCGAGCAACCGTACACACGGCCTCGCTCACCCACGTCGGTCGTTGACTACACCACTTAGCTTACGTCGTCGAGGACGAGCCTCCCGACGGGCTGCCGCTGCTCGGCCTGGACCGCGGCGTACCGCTGCCGCGAAGGAGCAGTACGTACAGCGGAGTGCTTCCCGACAAGATCGGCATCTTCGGCGGGCCGATCACGCGACTCGCTGCCGGCGACACCGATCGGCTACGTCGCGAGGTCAGGCACCTCGTGCTCCATGAGATCGCGCATCACTTCGGGATCAGCGACGAGCGGTTGATCGAGCTCGATCGCTACTGACGTGGTGCTGATGCTCCGCCCGAATCTTGCCGTTGCCGGCTGGTCGATGAATACTTCCTGCGGCGAAAATCGTTGCCTAGGCATATGCGGGTGCCAGTTCAGTGGATCAATGTCATTGTCGCTGGCACCAATCCAACATGTGGTCACCCGATGGCCGGTGACAGGTTGGCCTGGGTCTTTTGTAGCAATCTTTCGTACGGTGTCTGGCCACCACGGCCGCGGTGAGGCCGGTGGTAGTTGTAGTAGTCGTCCCATTCCTTGAGTTTCAAGTTCAACGGGCCGGCATCGTCTTCGACGACGCCGTCGAGCAGCCGATAGAACCCCTCGGCGTCGATGCGGTGGGACCGCTCCACTTTTCCGTTGAGCCAAGGTGTGGCCGGCCGGATGTAGACGTGGCCGATGCCCTGGTCAAGAACGTGCCAGTGAAAACTGGACGGGAATTCCGCCCCGTTATCGGTCTGAATCTTTTCGACATGGAACCGCAGCCGCGACAGTTCCCGATTGCGCCCCGGTCGGGAGCGGCGCCCACTAGAGCCCAGGGATTCGCCCAGTCGATCTCTGCGGTTTGAGAATCCCCTGGATGGGGCAGGCTGAGCTCATGGGAAGGCTCATTCGTTGTTCGACAATCCTGACGGCTGCTCTTGCGCCAATCGCCGCCGTGTCGCTAGTGACCCCGGCAGCCGGCTCGGCGCAACCGCTCGATTGCCAGAACGGGGAGTGGTGGGATCCGGTCGCCAACGTGTGTCAACCGCCGGCGGCGCCGGCGCCGCTGGGCTGCCAGAACGGCGACTGGTGGGATCCGGTCGGCAACGTGTGCAGGCCGCCGGTGGTGCCGCTGCCGCCGAACTGCGGGGACGGAGAGTACTGGAATCCGGTTTCCAACGCCTGTCGGCCGCTTGGCCAGGTCTAGGTGGGTGACTGACGCCGGCAGGTGGCCCGCTGGGCTCCGTCGATTGACAACGACGGCGCCCGAATGCATCCCCCGACGAGCACGCAGTAAAATTCATCCCAGTGCTGCGTCAACACTCGGCAACCCAACACGAATAGCGGCCTTAGCCCTCGGTCCCCCGGCGAGGAGCGGCACTATAGGCCTCGCGCAGCGATGGACACCACCTAAACCGTCACATTATCCGCGGCACTGATTGATTCATCTAATGAGTTGAGTCGACCACGATAGATGCACATGGACAGCCATCTACCCGATACCCACTGAGCCAGTGGGTCTGACGCAACGTCAAAAATTATCGGCAGTTGAGGTGGTGACTGATCAGGTCATCGGTGGGTTACATCGAAATACATTGCAGAGCAGCGCTCAACGGGCAATATTTTTGCAACTAGAGTCGACGCGCACTGAAGCTCGACCGCTGCGAGACCCACCAACCCCAAGCCGCATTAGCGACTGGACCACAAAACGGGTTCCCCCCACGAATCCCCCGGCGGGGAGCGGCGCTTGCCCAACCACTCCGAACCACCCTCTTGGGTATCGACTAGTTCGATTAACACGATGAAACATCAAACTCGGAACTGAGCAGACCCGGCGGCATCGAAATCCGTTGATGTGAACTGTATTAGAAATCGCACCGTACACTTCGTCATAGGTGGTATCACGAAAACTGTGGTCGCACAGTTCAGTTGGGGAACATGGCGTGGTTTACCGGTAAAGCCGCATATTCGCTTTCGTCGTATTCGGTCGTGTTGGGCGGGCGGCAGTGGGGGTGGGGGAGTGTGGCCGGGCGTGTTGAGCCGCTCGGGTGCGGGTTCTTACTGCTGGCCTCACACCTGGTGGTAGGTTGAAGCCGACGGCTTTTTCGGCGTTTGTTGGGCGTCGGTGGCCTGAGGGCAACCGGAAAGTCACAAGCCGGCCGCGTCTTCGCCAAAATGATTGTCAAATTTGAATCACCAAATGATGCCAACGTCGCCGACTCGGTAGGCTGCCGCAGTAGCAGGGCCGCACTTCGCGGGGTAATAGAGCGTATCCGTTAGGCGGGCTCACACAGCGGCCTAACCTTCGATGGAGAGGAATTGATATGCGCGCCATCCAGATTGAACAGTTCGGCGACCCCGCGCAGGTGCTCCGCGTCGTCGACATCGAGGAGCCGCCGCCGCCGGGTCCGCATGAGGTTCTGTTGAGCGTTGAGGTCTCGCCGTTGAACAAACACGACCTACTGGTTGTCAGCGGCATGCTGGCGCGACCACCCCTGCCCCACATACCAGGCGCAGAGGGGGTCGCCCGCGTGCTTGCCACTGGCGCCGAGGTCGATGGACTTCAAGTCGGCGATCTGGTCGTGCTACCCCTGTATGCCGGTGCGTGGCGTGAGCGGCTCGTCGTGCCCGCCGACAGCCTGTTCGCACTCCCCGCCGGCGGCAACATCGAGCAGTACTCGATGCTGGGCAGCAACCCCCCGACGGCAGGGTTGATGCTCAGTGAATGCACCCCCCTGCAGCCCGGTGACTGGGTGGTTCAGAACGCCGCGAACTCCGGTGTGGGACGGTCATTGATCGCGCTAGCCAAACTTCGTGGACTGAAGACGATCAACTTGGCCCGTGACGACGCAACGTTCGGCGATCTCACAGCAGCCGGGGCCGACGTGGTCCACGTCGATGACCCCGATGCGGTCGGCGATGTTCGAGCAGTGATCGGCGACGCGCGAGTGGCGCTGGCGGTGGAAGCCGTCGGTGGTCCGGTGGTGGGGAGGCTGCTCGAATTGCTGTCCGACGGTGGATGGTTGGTCAGCTATTCCTGGGCCAGGGATGAACCCATGTGGGTCGACACCGCGACACTGGTCGGCAAGCACCTCACGGTCCGCGGATTCTTTGTCGGCGACTTCGACTACCGCGACAAGGTGGTGCCTGTCATTCGCGAGGCGGCACCGCTGGTGGCCGACGGCGCCCTCGTTGTCCCCGTGGCGGGCGTGTACCCCCTCGAGCATATCCAGGACGCGGTGCAGCATCTCCTCCGTGGCGGCAAGATTCTGCTGAAAGTGGCGGGGCGTTGAACGCGCGCAAAGCGGGCGGCTGAAGATTCGCCACTTTCGTGAGACGAGGCGAAATGTCGCCGCCATCCAACCGGATTGGATTCACACCAGATGCCACGACGACGGCGCATGCGCCCAGGCTCCGCGACAAGCAACCAGGTCTAGACTGCGGGACGGGTCCGTCCCGGCGAGCGATCTTATCGGCACTCTCAGATGCGCGTATCACCTTGTGTTACAGCGCAATAACGGTCATCCAGACCGCTACCTTGACATAATCTCTGTTATCCGGCATTCACGGATGGGGCTCAGGCCACCGGCGAAATGCACCGCAGTCACGGCGGCCACTACGACGTCTACCAAGGGGGCGAGAGCTTCAACGACGTGATCCAAGTCGAGCTCGAATTCCTCCACCGGCACGCCAAGAAGGCCGACTGAATGTTTCGTTCGACCCTACTGATCAGCCGTCCTACGTTCCGAAGAGGGCAATCGCTGCGCACAGATCTCCAAATACGGTGAAACACAACATGATAACGAAAATAGCGTACTTTTCATGGATAACAGCGGATATCCATGAACGTGTCCAGCGGCCTGGTTTGTACTTCCACCATCATGGTGGCGCATCAGCTGCACCTGTCACGGTTACCCGTACATAAGGCGGCATTATCGACGACTTGTGGCTTCTCATTCCTGATGTCATATTCTCATCCGCATGTCATGTGGATGTCATATATGACAGGACAGTGAGATTCGCGGCCGCTCGCTCCGGCGTGTCAGTCGCCTCGGCCTGGAGCGCGGGTTGAAGATCGCGGTGATTCCCCCGAGTGCTGGGAGCCATGACTATCTGCTCGCCGGTGTACGAGTCGAAGGCCAGAAGATCAATAACGATGGCGACGGCTACTGGGACTGGGTGATCCTGCGCGACCGCCTCTTGACCGTGCCCTACACCGCAGAGCTCCGCGACGGTGCCCTGGTCGACATCACGCAGACGGACACAGCCGAAAATGACACCGCATCACCACGTTTCGATGACAATTTCGACGCCTACCAGTGGCTCTACACCGGGGAACTGAGCACGTGGCAGCACATCACCGTCCATCCACTCGGCGATGATCCCGACCTACCAAAGATGTTCGAGCTGCGAGGCCCAGACGGACGGGTCGAAAAGGCGGAATTGATTCCCCCAGCTGACCTCACGGAGGACTGGACACTGGAGTTTGAGACCACGGACGCAAGCATCAACGCGACTTACGATCACACCGCCCGAGCCGCACTGGGCCGACATGACTCGTTCGACGTCTTCCCACCCGGATCTCTGCACAGCAGAACTCGCCGAGCATCAGGATCGTGGTCGCAGCCTTACATTACACAGCGTTGGCCGAGATATGGGCGTACCTCGTCGGCACATCGGCAGCTAGGTAACACCACACATTGAATGGCGCGCGGGGTCAATCCGCCGGCACGGGAACCATCCAGGCCTTGGTGGGTTCGCCGCTCGACGACGGCGACGTCGGCTCCGCCGAGTGCCGGTTCACGGGCTAGCATCAGCCCGGTTAGGCTTAGACACGCTATATGCTGTGGTGCTCGTTGACGGGGTGCAATTCAGAGTCCCGGGGGGTTCGTCATGAAACTGTTGATCAGGCTGCTGGCGTCGGTGGTGGTGGTGAATCCGGTGGCGGCACTGGCCGTCACATCAACTGCGTCCGCAGAGCCCAGACCTGACAACCCCTTTGATCAGGAGTTCGTGACGACCGAGTCGCGCACGGTCCGGTGCATCGTCGAGCCCGGCCGAGTCCTGTGCAGTGGCAGCTTCGCGAACGCGCCGATCGGGTGCGGCGGGCCGTCTGTCTGCGACCCGGACGATCCCACCAAGTATCCCGCCAACGCGGTGTGGATCGAGGCCGAGGGAGGAGGGTTGCAGTGGAATACCTCCAACATGCAATCCACCGGCTATGCCGAATCGAAATACGATCTGGTCCTCACCTATGGTCAGGTGTTTAACCTCAAGGGGTGGACCGTCGAGCCCAGCTCGGTGGGAACGCGTTTCACCAACGACAGAACTGGCCACGGCATGTTCGTCAGCCGCCAGGGTGTGACCTCCGATGCATCCCCCGCGGCTCCCGAGAATGTCGACGTGTGCGCGGCGGCGACCGGGGAGGCGCTGCTGGCAGCGCTGAAGTCCAGTCCTGACTACAGGCGAGTGGCGTACCCCACCGGCTTCGGGCACATCCAGTGCTCGCCGCCGTTTGCACTGGGAGCGACCGAGGGCACGGTGCAGTCGTCCGGAGTCCTGTTCCGTCGGGACGGTTCCCGCTGGACGGTTCTCGACGTGGGGTCGGCGATCGATTGCGCCCAGTACGGCGTCACCGCCGACGACGCACTCGAGGGCTGCGTCGTCTGAAGACTACGGCCTGACCTCCTTTCGAACGCATCGCTGCAGACCAAGTTCATGGACAACGACTATTGTCCACCTATGAGGCACGAATTCCGTTGCTGCGGAGCAGGTTTAGTCTGCATAGCCGGGCGGCGATAGCGTGACTTGTCACGTGACGAACCGCCGTGTGGGGGATCGCTAGGGGGAACTGGGCGCGGCGCGATGTCAATTTGCGTCCCGGGGGGAGTGGACAGAAAGTGAGAATCTATGGGGTGGACACCGTGTGAGAATGCGGTCATTGCCCGAGGTCACGCCGTCTCGTCTGGGCACAACACTTGAGAAGCCACAGTGCCGCTCGGAACAGCAATAGGAATGGAAGCGTTTCGTGAGACGAACTGGGGTGCAGCGGTCGTGAGACAGTTCGCAAAAGTCCAGGTCAGCAGCACGTGTAAATGCAACGCAGCGTGGACCTACGTGAGCTCGTGCGATCGCTCGGGCTGGACTTCTAGTAGAGGGACCAGCGCACTACGGGCGTTCCCGGCAGGACAGATGTCTCGTCTGCACTCCGCCCGCTACCGCCAACGCTCATGGATAATGACGATTATCCACGATATCCGGCGGAAATCATGGTGATGGGAGAGTGGCTAACACTCTGGCCCACACGATAATTCAGCGCCAACGCCATTCGCATCAAGCGTCACTGTAACGTAGCCATAGCGGCATCCGCGGTCGTGATGGTCGAGCGAAGTCATCGCCGCATTGCTTGCTGCTAAAGCCGCCTCAAAAGACCATCGATCGGGCGGATCATGTGGCGATCACGCGATGCGCATTGGGGTGACGGCCGGCCAAGGAAGCGCGGCAGGCGGCTGATGGGCAGGGACCCTATTTCGGGGTCATTGGCGATGAAGAAGAGACGACCGGTGCCGCGACGGCGTGTTAAACCGTATCTCGATATCGTCGGACCGCGTCGCAGGTTCATCGATGTCAGCGGTGACGCGGACGCCCAACATGCGGCCGGTGTCGGCATCGACGAATGACAGCGGAGCCTGGCCGTTTTGCAGGTACTTGTCGCCCCACTGCATCAGCGACAGGAACACCGGCAGCAGATTCTCACCCGCCTCGGTCAGCCGGTACTCATCATGGACCCGCTTCCCCGGTTCCTGATACGGCACCCGTGTGACGATCTGCGCCGACTCCAATTGTTTGAGCGCGCGCGATACCGCCGGCGCCGAGGTGCCGATCCGCTCCATGAAGTCCTCAAACCGTGTGGTGCCGTAAAAGCATTCACGAACAACCAGGAACACCGTCTTGGTGCTCAGCAGATCGAGCACCCTCGACACCGAGCACGTATCAGCGATCGACCACTTGTGCCGGTCGCGCAGCCGCCTCTCAAATTCCATCGCCACATCCCCATCATAACTAACGCTTGCATTACTCAGCCAGCCGTGGTTTTATCTTACTAACGGAATCGTTAGCCAGCATGGAAGGAAGCAGAGATGGTTGCCGTAGCAGGCAAGGTGGTCGTGGTGACCGGCGGACGGCGCGGATTGGGCGCGGCGCTGGTCGACGAGGTGCTGGCGCGGGGGGCACGCAAGGTGTACTCCACGGCACGGGCGGCCTACACCGATGACCGCAAGCAAGTGGTCACCCACCAACTTCAGGTGCGCTCCCCGGATTCGGTTGCCGCGCTGGCGGAGATCGCCACCGACGCCGAAATCGTGTTCAACAATGCGGGCGTACTGTTGCCGGAGTCGTTACTGACCGGGAGCTTCGAGCATGTCACCGAGACGTTCGACGTCAACGTGTTCGGACCGCTGCGGGTAACGCGGGCGTTCGCGCCGATCCTGGCCGCCAACGGCGGCGGCGCAGTCGTCAACATGCATTCGGTGCTGTCCTGGCTGGGCGGTGCCGGCGCCTACGGTGCCTCCAAGGCGGCGATGTGGTCGGTCACCAATTCGTTTCGTGCCGAGCTGGAGCGGCAGAACACCCAGGTCGTAGGTGTGCACGCGGGGTTCATCGACACCGACATGGTCTCAGCCATCCCGGTGCCGAAGATGACGCCGGCCGAGGTGGCCCAGCGCATCGTCGCCGGGCTCGAAGACGGTGCCGTGGAGGTGCTCACCGACCACATCACCATCAACGTCAAGGCTGCACTGTCCGGTCCTGTGGAGCGCCTGACCTTCGCATTGGCTCAGTGACCAAGGCAACCGAGGAGCACTGAACTGTCATGCCACTATGGACGATTCATCACACCCCCGGGATCTTCAGCGAGGAGGAAAAACACCAGCTCGCATCGCGGATCACCGATCACTACGAGCGCATCGGGCTGCCCCGGTTCTACGTGATCACGATCTTCAACGAGACACGGCCCGAAGATTTCTATGTCGGCGGAGAACCGACCCCGATCGGGGTTCGCATCCTCATCGACCACATCGCCCGGCACAGCACCGATAAGGAAAGCCGAGAACAGATCACCCGCTGGATCAAGCGCATACTGCATCCCTACATGGAAAAGCATGAGGGATTGCACTGGGAGTTCCACG
>Ga0207648_10001447_pt1 | contig 26146 bp, 21 predicted proteins | sample KBSMisM32_FD_184310 | JGI IMG/M metagenome (GOLD analysis project Ga0207648, IMG submission 184310) | Miscanthus rhizosphere microbial communities from Kellogg Biological Station, Michigan, USA - KBS Miscanthus M3-2 (SPAdes) (version 2) | ecosystem: Host-associated > Plants > Roots >... | reverse complement strand
GGCAGGCATTCGGGATCGCCGACGTGTGCTCGCGCACATGATCGATGCAACCGCCTTCTCGACGCCCTATCCTCACGTGTTGTCGATCGCGTGCGGCCATCTTCGTGAATCTCTCCTGTCGCAGGCCCTGCAAAACGGTATCATCGGGCGTTTTGTAGCCATGGATCAGGACGAGGAAAGCCTCAAGGACGTACGGCAACATCACCAGGACGGCACCGTGGAGACCATTCGCTGTTCGGTGAAGGAACTCCTCTTGGCCCCGCAGGACTGGGGAACATTTGACTTCATCTATGCCGCTGGACTGTATGATTATCTGCCAGCGTCAATCGCAGAGGTGTTAGTGGCCGTCACTTTCGGTATGTTGAATCGCCGTGGAAGGCTGTTGATCTCGAATGCGATCGACACCGTCAAGGACGCGGGGTATATGGAGCTCTATATGGATTGGTGGTTAGTCTATCGCCATCCACGAGAGTTGCCCACATTGCTCTCGCGAGTGCCCTCGGATGAAATCGCAAGTATCAAGCAATGGGACACTCCGCATTTTATCTTTCTGGAAACTGTCCGTCGATAACCTCCGCCTGCTTCTTCACGCCAATCTAGACATTTCGCGAAATCCCGCGTAGGGTTTTCTCGTGGCACCTGCTCCTCCCAAGCATTTCTCGATGATCCGCGAGTTTCATCTGGCCGATGCGCTGACGCTGGCCAATGCGGCATGCGGAGTGGCGGCGGTTCTGTGCGCCATGCTCTATATGGGCAGCCACTCGTCTGCCCACTACCTCACCGCTGCGGCCCTCACGCCGGCCGCCCTCGTCTTCGACTGGCTGGACGGGCGTGTCGCGCGTTGGCGGCACACGCATTCTGCCCTGGGCCGGGAGCTCGATTCGCTTGCCGACATCATCTCGTTCGGGCTGGCGCCGGCGACGCTCGGCTTTGCCGCGGGACTTCGGGGAACGTGGGATTGGCTGGCGCTGATCTATTTCGTCTGCTGTGGCGTGAGCCGGCTCGCGCGCTACAATGTCACCGCGGAGCGTCTTTCGGAAGGCAGCGACAAGGTCGCCTATTTCGAAGGCACGCCGATTCCAACGACCTTCATGCTGACGGTCGTCCTGGCGCTGGCCGGCTGGCAGGGGAGGCTGGGCGATCAACTCTATGGGGGCGTCTGGATGCTTGGTCCCTGGGAACTGCATCCATTATCTTTGCTGTTTGTGCTCTCCGGCAGCCTCATGATCAGCAAAACCCTCCGAATTCCAAAAATCTGAACAACCAGGCGGGCCACAGATAAAGATGGACATGGAATCTGGTATGATGCGGCCCCGCACGTGAGTACTCCCGACCAGCCGCAAAGGCCAGAGGCGCTCCCCGACGCCCGGGTCGCGGTAGTTCGCTTCCGCCTTCCGCTCTACACCCAGGTCGTGATCGCCGTCATTTGCGGCACCATCGTCGGCGCCCTGTTCGGCCAGGAGCCCTATATCGGTGGTCTGCGCAACGAACAGCTGGGTCAACTGGGGATGTTCATCATCCTGTTACTCAAGATGCTTGCGATCCCGCTCATCTTCTTTGCCGTCCTCGATGCTTTTCTCACCACGGTCCTCCCGCTGCGTCAGGGCACACGGCTGATCCTCATCTGCGTGATCAACGTGTCGGTCGCGATGGCGATCGGCCTCGTCATCATGAACAGTTGGCAGCCAGGCCTCGTCTGGCGGGGCCACGTCGACGAATTGCTCAATCTTGCGCCAGAGTCCACGTCCCTTTCCGCTGGTGGCGGTGCCGCCAACGGCCATCCGCTCGAAGACCTCGCTTCCTACATTCCGCGCACGATGCTTCAGCCCTTCACGAGCAACAACGTCATCGGCGTCGTGATCCTGGCCCTGGGGCTTGGCGCGTTGCTTCGGCGTCTGCGCGGACCGGAGGATGACCACCGCAGGTCGATCGAACCGTTGGTCCTTGCGGTCGAGCGCATCTATCGCTGGCTCGTCCGCATTCTCTGGTGGATCATCCGCCTCGTGCCGTTTGCCGTGTTCGGTGTGTTGGCCTCTATTGTGGGCCGGGTCGGATTGGGCGTGTTTTCCGCGCTCTGGGTCTTTCTCGTGGCCATTCTGGTCGGTCTGTCGCTGCACGCGTTCGTGTACTACCCGCTCGTTGCCTGGTTAGTCGGCAAGAAACCGCTCCGCATCTATGTCGGCCGCGGCGTCGACGCGATCATGACGGCCATTTCCTGCAACAGCAGCCTCGCCACGGTGCCGGTCACGCTCCGCTGCCTGGACCGCATGGGCGTGTCGCCCCAATCGGCGCGGCTCGCCGCCTGCGTGGGCACGAATCTCAACAACGACGGGGTCACGCTCTATGAAGCGATGGCTGCGCTATTTCTCGCCCAGGCGCTCGGCTATGAACTTTCAATGGGACATCAACTCCTGATTGTGCTCGCCTCCATCATGGCGGGCGTCGGCGTGGCGGGCATTCCTGAGGCCGGACTGATTGTCCTGCCGCTCGTGCTTTCGGCCGCGGGCCTTCCGAATCAGGTCATCGCCGCCGCCATTCCGCTGATCATGTCGGTGGATTGGATTCTGGCGCGCGTGCGCTCGGGTGTGAACGTGATGAGCGACATGCTGGTGGCCATCCTGCTTGATGAATTGGAAAGCAAAGAGGCATCGGACGACCCTACGTCTATTGCTGCAAAGTCCTCCATGCTATGATCACAACACGTCATTGAGGAGAGCGCCATGACGGCCGAACTGGGTAAAGTCGCGTCCCTGTGGCGGTATCCGGTCAAGTCAATGCAAGGCGAGGAGTTGTCGGAGGCCGAGGCGACACAGCACGGCCTGCTGGGCGATCGTGTCTACGCGCTGGTCGACGTGGCCGAAGGCAAGACCGCCTCTGCAAAGAACCCGGTCAAATGGCCGACGCTCTTCGGCTGCAAGGCGGCCTTCGCCGGGCAACCGAAAAATGGCGCCGCCCCCCCGGCCGTCCGCATCGCGTTGCACGATGGTTCCGACACGGAAAGCACCGCACGCGACTGTCATCAGATTCTCTCAAAGGCGTTGAAGCGGACGGTCATTCTCGCGGTGGCCGACCGCGGCTGGATGAGCGGCGTCCATGCGACGCTGCCTGCCGCATGGGCCGGCAAGGCCGAGCAATATTGGCCCGATATCGATGGCCTCGACTATCGGGACGCGGTGACGGACTTCACGCTCCCTCGTGGTACGTTTTTCGACGGCGCCACGATCCACCTGATCACGATCGCCACGCTGATCAAACTGCATCACGCCTATCCGAAGGGCCGCTTCGAGCCGCAGCGCTTCCGTCCCAACATTCTTGTCGATACGCCGGAAGGGACGAACGACTTCGTCGAGCACTCCTGGGTCGGCAAGACGATCAAGGTCGGCGATGCGCAGATCGCCATCACGGGCCCTTGCGGCCGCTGCGTCATGACGACGCTGGCTCAGGGCGATTTGCCCAAAGACAACGGCATCCTCCGGACAGCCCTCCAACAGAACGAGGGAAACGTCGGCGTCTATGCGAAGGTTGTCCAAGGCGGTCAGATCAAACGCGGCGACCGCCTAAAAGTGGTTGACTAGCAAGCATCCCTTCTCGCTGCGCTCGTTCACGCAAAACCATTGTGCCCGGACCGCCGTGCTTACTCCTAGGGCCGTCACCATTCCTGCCAGGGGTGGTGCTAGTTCTCTTCCTTCCAACACCGGTGCGTTAATGGGCGAACACGGGCATGAGGGCTGTTGATCTCCTTTGCTCGCCGAACGCGCACACCAGATCCAACTTATTTTTAGAGAGTCGGTGCTCGTCCAAGCGCGCAGTAGGAGATCAATCAGCCCTCGCCCTGGAGAGGAACGAGCAAGCTTGGAAGGACCATTTCATTAAAAGGAAAGGCGGCGGGATACCGCCCTTTGGAATGCAGCACCTTCAATCTTGAAATCTGACATTTGAAATCTGAAATTTGAGATGCGAGGAAACCATGGACTTGCAAATCGAAGGAAGGCAAACCGCCCTAAGACCCGAATGGCGAGCCGACATCGAATCGCGGGTGGCTGATTTACATCCGAATCATGAGATCACGCATATCCGCGCCACGCTCACGAAGCACGATCACCGCAAACCGGCTGATTCCCACAGTGTGCTCCTCGTCGTGCAGATCCCAGGGCATACGATCACGGCCGGAAAGCACCATGAGACGTTCGAAGAAGCCATCCGCCTGACGTTCGACGCGTTGGGGCTCGAGCTGGAAAGAATCCGCGAAAAGCGTGCCTCGCATGAGGTCCATGTCAACACACCGCCTGAGCGGGGGGTTGTGACGAAGCTGTTTCCCGAGGAAGGCTACGGCTTCATTGCGCTTGAGGATGGGACGGACGTGTACTTTCACAAGAATGCGGTGCGTGATGCCGTTTTCGAGCAAATGGACGGCATGGAAGTGAGCCTGAACGTCGAACCGGGCGAGAAAGGCCTGCAGGCTACGGTCGTCCAGCCGACGCCGCCGGAGGCCCGTTACGTCGACAAGCGGTCGGTGGCGGCGTAGGGAAGAGGACGAAGCCTGTTGGCCTCTCGTGCTCGCCCAACGCGCACACCAGAATGGGATGGATCAGCCTGGTCAGTCCTTGTGCTCGCGGCAGGCGGCACACCAGACCAATCGTATTTTCAGATAGGCGGTGCTCCTTCACGCGCGCACGTTTGGACTGATCCAGGCTGCTCCTTGAGGGAACGAACGAGCAAGCTCGGAACGACCATGAAATATTCGGTCGCCATCGCCACCTGGGAAAAGGGCGCGTCCCGGGTAAACGATTGCAACGCAATCGTTGGGTTGGGTGGGTGAAAAAGGATTGCCCAGGGTCGGCGGGTGAGAATGGCGACCCGCAGCGCCAGGCCCTGCAACCCATCGCAAGTCGCAGGGATTCCATCCGTCTTATTGAAAATCAGCGAAGGAGGAACACGATGAATAAGACATTTTCATTGGTCAGTGGTGCCACCCTTGGAGCTGGACTGATGTATCTTCTGGATCCGGATCGCGGACGGCGGCGCCGGGCGCTGGTGCGCGGTAAAGGCATCCGTTGGTCGAGAAAGACGCGGGAATTTGCCGGCAGCACCTCGCGAGACGTGCGGAACCGGGCGATTGGAATGGGAGCGGCGGTGAAATCTTGGATTCAATCCGAACCGCCCGTGACGGATCGGATCTTGTGCGAGCGCGTCCGCGCCAAGGTCGGGCAGTTCTCGCGCCATCCTTCGGCGATCGACGTGCATGTGACGGACAGTGCTGTGACGCTCAGCGGCCCAGTGTTGGCGGACGAAGTCGAGGGGATCTGTCATGCCGTTTCAGGAATCCGCGGCGTGACGCAAATCTTCAATCGCTTGGAGCCGCATGAATCCTCTGAGGGCGTCCCGGCGCTACAAGGATCAGCGGAGCCGAAGCCCGGCCCCCGCATCGCACTGATGCAATCCCATTGGTCACCGACTGTGCGGATGGCAGCCGCCCTGATGGGAACTGCTGCGCTGCTCTATGGGCTCAGCCAGCGGACGGTGGGCGCCGCGACGCTGGCGGCAAGTGGACTGGGACTGTTAGTCCGCAGTGCAACAAATCAGGAGTTCGCTCGATTGTTGAACTTTAGGCTTGGAACAGTATGGGAACTATGAAGGAGCAAGGGCAACCCATAAAGGAGATAGTTCGATGACAACGGTCGCAAGAGGGGTATGTCTTACGGCGTTCACCATCGCGTTGGTTTGTGGCATTGATGCATTTGCGGCGGAGCAATCAGATACACAGTCGTTGATCATTCTGGCGCAAGCCGGGGGAGGCAGTGGCGGTGGATCTGGCGGCGGCACCGGCGGAGGAACAGGTGGAGGGACCGCGGGAGGTATGGGCAGCAGCGGATCTGGAGGCACCGGTATGGGGCCTGGTGGTTCAAGCTCGGGCATGGGAAGCGGTAATGTTGGTGGAGGAAGTACAGGAATGGGAAGCGGGACCGACACATCCGGAATGGGCAGCGGTAAATCAAGTGATCCCGGTGCAGGAATCGGAAGCGGAAGTTCTGGTGGATCCGGGACAGGAATGGGCAGCTCGGGAACTTCGAGTCCCGGTACGGGATCGGGGAAGACAGGACCGCAGTCGAGTGGTAAGAAGGGAGCTGGCAGCGGACGGTAGGCCTGTGTCCCCGATGCCGCGTTACCTCACGCGTGTGTCTGTGTCACCGCGTATTCGGCTTCCTCGGTCAGCCGATTGAGTTCCGTCTCGAGCATCAGGCGGTCGGCTTCCAGCGCGAAATCGTCGCCCTCTCGCGATACGAACATCGGCTTTCCATAGAGAAACAGACCCCTTGAGAAGGGATAGGGGACCATAAAGTGATCCCAGCTCGAGAAGAGTTGCTTGGTTGAGCAGGCAAAGGCCAAGGGAACAATCGGAAGTCCGGTGGCCTTCGCCAGTTGTACAATGCCCAGCTTTGCCACCTGTCGTGGCCCTTTCGGCCCATCGGGGGTTACGACCAGATCCTTGCCAGCGCGTCCAAGCTTGATCAGGGCCCGGAGCGCACCAGCGCCGCCTCGGGTACTCGAACCTCGAACCGCCTCATGACCGAAATGGGCGATGATGCGGGCAATGATCTCGCCATCGCCGTGCTGACTGATCAGAACATTGGCTCCCGTGCCGCGATAGCCCGCCGGAATCATGAGCTGTTGGGCATGCCAGAAGGCGAGGATAATGTGCCCTCCGCTCCGATACACGGCGTCGAGCTCTTCATGACCGCGTGTCGTGGGGCGCATGGTCGCCGCGATGCCCCACACCAGCGCGGCGCCGACTGGAGGCAACAACGAAAACTTGGCCCAACGCTCGAGGCGTTTCTTGAGCGATGTCTGTGCCTGCACGTGGTCACTCATCACCGATCACCAACAGCGGTGGATTCGTTACAGTGCTCGTGCGGCATGTGCCGAGATTGCGTGGATCGCGGCACCTCGCACGTGCGAGCACCCTGACACATCCGCGGGAAAGACGCAAAAATAAACTCAGATGCGTGACGAGCCTCAAGTCTCTTGAAGGCAGCTTGAGACTAAGTCCGTCCTTTTTTCAAACTATAGAGCTGAATGGGTTCGCAGGGGCCAGGTCCGTCAGGGAGCCGGGTAAACCGGTTTGTGTCGAGAGCCCGATAGCGTCTCTGAATGCCGTCGACACAGAAGATAAACATCTCTTCCTCTTGGGTTGTCCGGGACACAAACAGATCCAGCAACTCGCGCTTCAACGGGATACGCCGGGTCTCCAGCCAAGCCAGATCCTCCTCGAGCTCTGCCTTCTGCGACACATTCCTGAAGTTCAACAGCCTCCCGATCCAGGGAACCTCATTCAAAAGACTGGCGACGGTCTGCATCGTGGCTTTGGGTGTGTGGGCCAACTTGAGCTCGGCACTGGCTTCACTGATCTTTTCATCGGCGACCCGTAAAGCGAGCGGCTCGAGGACGTAGTCACTAAGGTCTCCGACGGACGCGCGAGGGATGGTCGGCGTAAGTGAGTTCGCACAGGAGGCGAGAGCCCAACAGATGAGGAAGATAGAACCCACGTGAAACGTGCTCATGGTGGATCTCCTTGATGCCATTCTCTTGGTCTTATTGTTCCTTCGCGAGGGCAGCAGCATAGTGCAACCGTGTGCATTATATGTGCTTCGCAAGTTGAGACTGACTAGGCAGTTCCCCCATTATTCTTCCTGTAAACGAACGAATGCTCTGGCGGAAACCAGGTCCTGCCGGGTGACGAGCTGTTTTTCACGGAGGAGATGCTCCAGCGCTGCCACACGGGCCGTGACTTCCGGCAGAACGAGATCGATCTTTTCGGACAAATCCTCCAGCTGCTGGCGTAAATCGGCAGTGTGATCGATGACCTTTGACCCAGCCGCTGGTTTCTTCGTCACCCGGCTCCGCGAATCGAGCTTCTTCATGGCTCCTCCTCAGCAACAGAGATGGTATTGTCAGCGTGCCCAGCGGCTAATCTATCGCCGTTGGACCGCTCAAGAATATGGCGGATACTGTCGACCATTCGGGCTTTCGGCCAGAGAGCAAGCGGCGAGTGGGCGTTCCATACCTCGGCAATCACTTGCTTGAGATCCCCCGGCGAGGCATCGATCGTTCGAAGGAAGGCCTCGTGCGGCCGGTCCTGCCGATATTCCGGTTGCCTGGCCGGATGCTTGAGATAGCGCGCAATGAGATCGCTCTGCATGGCGTAGAGGATCGTGCCATGAAAGAGCAGCGCATTCCGCTTGCGCCGTTGGGCGTTCCCCGAGACTTTTCTCCCGCCGATCGCCAGATCGCTGACGCCTTGAAACACCGTTTCGGGCTCCCATCGATGGAGTGCGGTCGCCATCCGCTCGAGGATGAATTGATTTGTGCTGCGGATATTCGCAAGCCGAGGATCCCACGTGAGCGGCAGGACGAGCGCATACGACAAGCAGCCGGGGCCTTGGAGAACCGTTCCGCCGCCGCTCGCGCGCCTGAGCACCGGCACATCATTCCGTTCACAGGCGGCGACATCGACGTCGTCGATGAGACGGCAGGAAGGCCCCAGCACCACGAAGTGACGGTGGCTCTCCCAGAAGCGCAGGACCGGATCACCCCCCTGCGCATCCAGTTCTTCGAGCAAGGCGACGTCCAGCGCGAGATTCTCCACCGGTGAAGGCAGGGTCAGATCCAGCAGGCGGAAGGGATGCACGGCGTTACCGCTTCGAGGCCTTCGAGAGGTACAGATGGGTGGGCTGGCCGTGGAACGCTTCGGCCGCTTCCATGACCGTCTCGCTCAAGGTCGGATGCGGATGAATCGACGCGGCGACGTCTTCGGCCACTGCGCCCATTTCGACGGCCAGCACACCTTCGGCGATCAGTTCTCCCGCGCCGACGCCGCAGATCCCCACACCCAGGACCTGGCCCGATTCTGCATCCAGCATCAATTTCGTCAGGCCATCGTTGCGTCCCAATGTCGTGGCGCGGCCTGAGGCTGCCCACGGGAACCGGGCGATCGTCACCGCCTGTCCTGAGGCTTTGGCCCCCTCTTCCGTGAGGCCGCACCAGGCGATCTCAGGATCGGTAAAGATGACGGCAGGAATAACTGCATCGAACGCCGCCTGTTGGCCGGCGATCACTCGCGCGGCGATCAGTCCCTCATGCGAGGCTTTGTGTGCGAGCATCGGCTCGCCGACCACATCGCCGATCGCGAAGATGGCCGGTTCGGACGTCCGCATGTGCCGATCGACCTCGACGAAGCCTTGTTTGGATACTCCAATCTTCGTCTGCTCCAGCCCCAGTTGCTCCGTATTGGGCTTCCGCCCGACCGCGACGAGCACCCGGTCGAACGTGTCCTTGGTGCTGCCGTCAGGTCCCGAGCAGGTCACGGCGATGCCGTCCTTGCGGGGCTCGAGTGTTTCGACCTTCGTGGTCAGCTTGATGGCTTTGAACCGCCGCTGCATACGCAGCTGCAGCGGCCGCACCAGATCGGGGTCCGCCCCATTGAGCAGATGCGGCAGGGCTTCGACCAACGTCACCTCGGAGCCGAGCGCTTGATAGACGGTGCCCAATTCCAAACCAATGTAGCCGCCGCCGACGACCAGGAGGCGCCCCGGAATCTGCGGCAAGTCCAGCGCGCTCGTCGAATCCATCACGCGAGGGTCGTCCACTGTGAGGGAGGTCGGCAGCGCCGGCCGGGAGCCGGTGGCGAGGATTGCATGGGCGAACGAAAGTTCACGCGGTCCGTCTCCCGACAGCGCGAGCGTCGTCGCGTTCTTGAACGTCGCGCGCGCGTTGATCACGGTCACCTTACGGCTGGCCGCCAGGGTCTGGACGCCTTTGGTCAGCTTGCCAATGATCGCCTGTGTCCGGCGGCGCAAGGCCTCCAGATCGACCTTGGGCTTGTCAAACTGAATGCCCCAGGACTGCGCGTCTTCCGCGTCGGTAATCAGACGGGCCGCATGCAGCAACGCCTTTGAGGGAATACAGCCGCGCAAGAGACAGACGCCGCCCAGTTGCGCCTCCTGATCGATCAAGGCCGTGCGCAAGCCGAGATCCGCTGCCTGGAACGCCGCGGCATACCCGCCCGGCCCTCCGCCGATCACCGCCAGGTCGTAGTGCGACTCCGCCATGGGTTGTCTTCCTCAGTTACAATCCAAGGAACATCGCTTGGAAGTCTTCCAGAACTTTGACGATCTCGTTGGAGAAACGCGCGCCGTCCGCGCCGTCGATCAGCCGGTGGTCATAGGCCACGCAAAGCGGCAGCATCATGCGAGGAATAAATTGCCCGTCGCGATAGACCGCCTTCCGCTGACCCTTCCCCACGCCCAAGATCGCCACCTGCGGCGGATAGACAATGGGCATGAACGGCCCGGCGCCCAGCCCGCCCATGTTGCTCACGGTAAAGGTGGCGCCGCGCAGCTCTTCGAGCGTGACTTTTCGCGTGCGCGTGCGTTCGGCCAGATCGGCCAGCTCCAGAGAAATCTGCAGCAGATCTTTCTGATCGACATGATGGACGACCGGGACGATCAACCCATCCGGCGTCTCCACCGCCACGCCGATGTTGTAGTACTCCTTGAAAATCACTTCACCGTTGGTGAGGTCGAGCGTCGCATTGAACTGTGGGTAGAGTTTGAGGGCGTGGGTGACGGCCTTGAGGAACAGGCTGGTTAGCGTCAACGTCGCGCCTTTTTCTTTGAACTGCGGCGCATAGCGCTTGTGCAGGCCCAGGAGGTCGGTGATATCAGCCTCCTGAAACTGATGGACGTGGGGGATCGTCGTCCAGGCTTGCGTCACCGTCGCGGCGATCTTCCGCCTGAGCGACGGAATGGCTTCCCGCCGTTCGCTGCCGTACGTTGTAGTAAAGACGGTGCCGCCCTTGTTCTGGCCGCTCTGGCTCGACGGTGCACCCGCGCGCCTGGTTCGCTCGCGCACGTATGCTTTGACGTCTTCGGCCGTGATCCGTCCGCCGGCCTCGGAACCTTTCACATGACCGAGCTCCACGCCGAGTTCGCGTGCCAGCCGTCGTACGGACGGCGGCGCAGCAATGCCGGCGCCGGAGGAGGGGGATTCTGACGGTCCGGGGGGAGCCGTTTGTGCTGGTTTCGCTGTGGCGGTCGATGGCGCTGCAGCAGATGATTGTGCCGGCGGCTTCTCACGCTCTTCGACAGATTTGGCATGCGCTGCCTCAACGGATGGCGGCGGCTGCGGGGCCGGGGCGGACTGGGTACCGGCCGGCTGTTCGTGCCAGGACGATGGACCGGGCTTCTTGTCAGAAGGCTTCCCGGCTGCAGGCGTAATGTCCGCAGCGGTCTTCGGTGCTGCTGTGTTTTGAGGGGCTGATGCGCCCTCGCCGTTGAGCTCCACCAAGGCCTGTCCGACTTTCAGATGGTCGCCTTTTTTCACGAGCAGGTGCGTGACTGTGCCGGCGGACGGTGCCGGCACGGGCACGGTGGCTTTATCGGTTTCCAGCTCGATCAGCGACTGTCCTTCCGTCACCTGATCGCCTTCTTTGACCAGGACTTGGACGACGTCACCGCCTTCGACGCCTTCAGCCAGAAACGGCAGTTCGACTCTCATGTATCCATCCTTCGAGAAGTCTATGAGCAGCCGTTAGCGCTGCCAGGGCGCTTGATCGTCCGGCGCCAACCCCAGATCCTGCGCGGCCTGCCGCACGGTTTGTGCCGTGACCTTCGCGCCCTGCTGATGCAGCGCGTACAACGTCGCGACGGCCAGGTGCTCGGCATCGATTTCGAAGTACCGGCGCAGCGCCTTGCGTGAATCGCTCCGGCCGAATCCATCGGTTCCCAGTGCCAACAGGCCGCCCGGTATCCATGGACTGATCTGCTGGCTGACCAGCCGGACGTAATCGCTCACCGCCACACAGGGGCCGTCGAACCGCTGCACGGTCTTCTGCAGATAGCTGGCGCGCGGCGGCTCATCCGGATGCCACAGGTTCCAGCGCTCGGCCTCGAGCGTCTTGACCCGCAGCGTTTTATAACTCGTCACGCTCCACACGTCCGCTGCCACGCCGTAGCGTTGCAGCAGCAGTTCCTGCGCCTTGAGCGCCTCATTGACGAGGGGGCCGCTTGCCAGGAGATGGGCGCGGTGCTTGCCCTTCTCCGGCGCAGCCTGGAAACGGTACATCCCTTCGCGAATCCCTTCTTCCGCATTCGCCGGCATGGGGGGCATCGGATAAGACTCATTATAGAGCGTGATGTAATAGGACAGCTCCTCTTGATCCTGGTACATGCGCTTCAGACCGTCCTGCAGAATGACCGCAAGCTCGAACATGAAGGCCGGATCGTAGGCAGCTATGGTAGGAAAGGCGCTCGCCAGGAGATGACTGTGCCCATCCTGGTGCTGCAGGCCCTCGCCTTCCAAGGTCGTCCGCCCGGCCGTCGCTCCTAACAGAAAGCCGCGGGCTCTCATGTCGGAGGCGGCCCAGATCAGGTCGCCGACGCGCTGAAACCCGAACATCGAGTAAAAAATGTAGAAGGGGATCGTGTTGAGCGCGTGCGTCGCATAGGCTGACCCAGCGGCGATGAACGACGAGAGCGCGCCCGCTTCGGTGATGCCTTCTTCCAAGATCTGGCCGTTTTTCGCTTCGAAGTAATAGAGCAGCGAACTCTTGTCGACCGGTTCATAGAGCTGGCCGATGTGCGAATAGATCCCATACTGTCGGAAGAGCGCCTCGAGGCCGAACGTCCGGGCTTCATCGGGGATGATCGGCACGAGGTGTTTCCCGAACTCTTTCATGCCGAGCAGGCGTCCCAGCATGCGGGCAAATCCCATCGTGGTGGAGACCGCGCGATCTCCCGAGCCCTCGATGAATTCCTTGAACTGCTCCAGTGCGGGCGTTTGGAGCGACTCGACCTTCACCCGCCGTTCCGGGAGCGGACCGCCCATGGCCTTGCGCCGCTCGACGAGATAGGCGGCCTCCGGACTGCCGGCCGGAGGACGGAAGAACGGCGTGGAGCCGAGCTGCTCGTCCGATACCGGAACGCCGAATCGCGTGCGGAACTCGCGCAGCTCGTGCTCGTTCATCTTTTTTTGCTGATGGGTGATGTTGCGCCCTTCGCCCGCCTCCCCCAAGCCGTAGCCTTTGATCGTTTTGGCCAGGATCACGGTGGGCTGGCCCCTGTGCTCAATCGCAGCCTTGTACGCCGCATAGACTTTGCGCGGGTCATGGCCTCCCCGCAGCATCTTGTGGATCTGCTCGTCGGAATAGGTCTCCACCAACTTCAGCAGGCGCGGATCGGCGCCGAAGAAGTGGGTTCGCGCGAACGCGCCGCCTTCCACCGTGTACTTCTGATACCAGCCGTCCACCACCTCGCCCATCCGCTTCACCAGCAGGCCTTCGTCATCCTGCGCCAGCAACGGATCCCAGTGCCTGCCCCAGATCACCTTGATCACGTTCCAGCCGGCCCCGCGGAAGATGGCTTCCAGTTCCTGAATGATCTTGCCGTTCCCGCGGACTGGGCCGTCCAAGCGCTGGAGATTGCAGTTCACGACCCAGATCAAATTGTCCAGCCGCTCGCGGGAGGCCAGCGTGATTGCGCCGAGACTTTCCGGCTCGTCGGTTTCGCCGTCGCCGACGAAGGCCCATACCCGCTGCGCGCTCGTATCTTTGAGCCCGCGATCGTGCAGATAGCGGTTAAAACGCGCCTGGTAGATCGACATGATCGGGGCGAGCCCCATCGACACGGTGGGAAATTCCCAATAGTCGGGCAAGAGCCACGGATGGGGATAGGAGGACAGGCCTTGTGCACCGCTCACTTCGCGGCGGAAGTGATGCAGGGCCTCTTCCGGCAGGCGGCCTTCGACATAACTGCGTGCATAGACGCCCGGCGCCCCATGGCCTTGGAAATAGACCTGGTCTCCGCCTTGCGGGGCATCTTTGCCATGGAGAAAGTGGTTGAAGGCGACTTCATAGAGGGTCGCCGCCGAGGCGAAGGTGGAAATATGCCCGCCAATGCCCTGATGCTGCTTGTTGGCCTTGACGACCATCGCCATCGCGTTCCAGCGGATGAGGCTCCGGATGCGCCGTTCGATTTCCAGATTACCGGGGTAGGGCGGTTCCTGGGCGGCCGGGATGGTGTTGATGTACGGCGTATTGAGTGGAGCGGAGACCTGGGCGCCGCTCGCGCCGAGCCGGTCTCGGAGACGCTCAAAGAGATAGGTGGCGCGGTCGGCGCCCTTGGCCTTGAAGACGTACTCGAGGGAATCCAGCCACTCGCGGGTTTCTTCAGGATCGGCGTCGGACTGGGGTCGAGGAGTTTCGTCGTCGCTCATGCCACCCTCGGTGTTAGGTCCATCTTACTCAGCGCAGAGGGAGAGCGCAAAACAAAATAAACGGAGCCCAAACGGGTCGGAAGGTGGTGGCCTACTGCTCCCAACGCGCGGGGAAAACTGCATGCGCCTGTCCCTGCTTGGCTCCGCCAACTTGGTCCGTCCCGGACTTCGTCCGAACGGACCTTCAGACATGGCGTCTCGCCATCGCCGGGTTGGGCGGGTGAGAATGGCGACCGCATAGACAGGCCATGCACCCCTCGCAGTTCGCAACTAGTCCACCGCCTTCCTCATAGGTAAGAATTGTTTGTTTTGCGCCGATCCCTTCTTTTCTTCCAAGCTGATCTCACCCCAGGATGCAGACATGGCTCCTTTTGGGAGGGCAAACAGCAAGCCTGCGTACGGCTGCATCGCAGCGCGCAAAAGGATCTGCTCGACGACTGGGACGAACATGGGACGCCGACGGGGAGAAGAGGAACAAGCAAGCCAGGTACGCGATTTTGGATGTTTATTACGTCTGGAGTTCGGCAGCCACGACGGCAGCTTCTTTCGAGACCACCAGTTCTAGCGGGTAGGCCAGTTCACGCCAGGCGTCGATGCCGCCGGCGAGCGGCCGCACACGGGTAATCCCTCTCCGCTTCAGCATCAATGCCATCCGCGCCGCGGTCGCTTCGTTTGGACAGGCACAGAACAGGATGACATCACGGTCTCGGGGAATATCGTGATGGCGTTGCTCGAGCGCTTCGGCGGAGATGCGCAGGGCGCCTGGGATCGTATAGGGGTCGGCCACATGGTCCAACGTGCCCCGCAAATCGACCACCACTGATTGGTGGCCATCGTCCATCAGCTGCTTGAGCTCGCTCGGGCTGATCCGAGCCACTCGAAGCTCTCTCAACAGTCTTTGCCTGTGCAGGTATTTATAGAGCACATAGCCAACCAGCCCCAGGGCGACGATCGCTGTTCCCGTCTCTCCGAATCGCACCGCCTGTTCGGCCACATAGCCGATCTGATCGCTGAACACATAGCCGAGGAACAGGAAGCAAAAGCTCCAAAGGAGCGCGCCGGCGCCATTGAACAGCAAGAATCGTCCGATCGAGATTTTGAAGAGACCGGCCAATGCCGGCGCGAGCGTGCTCAATCCGGGGATGAACTTGGCGAGAATCAGCGCTCGGATTCCATGGATCAGGAAGAAGTTCTCCGTGCGTCTGACACAGGCGTCGGGCTCAAGCGCAATTCTGCACAACAGGGTGAGCGTTTGTCGCCCCCGATGACGCCCGAGCTCAAACCACACCATATCACCGAGCAGGCATGCAGCGACGGAGAGCGCGGTGAGAACGATCAGACTCGCCTGTCCATCGCCTGCGACGGCTCCCGCGGCCAGCAGTAACGGAATGGCCGGAATGGGAACGCCGATCTGCTCTGCGAGGACGGTCAGGAACAGCACGAGCTCGATATGATGGAGGAGAAAGTCCAGCGCCTGTTGCATGCTGTGATCCGTCTGCGCGACGGTGCCCCTAGATCGATGAATGTCGATGCCCAGTCATGCCTTACACACTGCGCACCTGCCGGATCGCGCTCGTGAGTGCGCGTATGTCATCAATGCCATCCTGCCGACGGCCGTTGACAAAAAACGTCGGCGTTCCCGTTACGCCGGATTGACGGCCTGTGGCCACATCGGCCCTGACACGATCGAAATATTTGTGGGTCTTGAGCGCCTCGCCGAAACTCGCCTTATCCAGCTCAAGCCGCCCCGCATAGTCCATCAGATCGCGGTATTCAAGTTCCCCCTGGTGAGCAAACAGCATGACATACATCGACCAAAAATCGCCCTGTGCGGCGGCCGCTTCGGCCGCTTCCGCCGCCTGTATGGCATGGGGATGTTTCTCTGCGAGAGGAAAATGCCGGTACACAAATCGAAGCTCACCGCCGAATTCACGCTGCAAGACCTGAACCGTCTTGACCGCCTCGCGGGAGTAGGGGCATTCAAAATCACCGTATTCCACCAACGTGACTGGAGCGGCAGCGGCTCCTTGCACGTGATCGTGATCGGTAATCACGAGTCCGGTGTCATGACCATGTCGCTCGGCCATCGTCTGTTTTCTACACCTCATCTAAGTAGCGTTCGATCATCTTTTCGGCAATCGTGCCCTCACCGACGCCGGATGCCACTCGCTTGATCGAGCCATGGCGCGCATCGCCGGCCACAAAGACGCCCGGGACGCTCGTTTCGAACAAGTGTGGCGCTCGAGCGAGCGGCCAGCTCGACGGGAGACACCCGTCCCGAAGCAAGTCGGGGCCGGAGACGAGAAACCCATGCTCATCTCGCAGCACGGTTTCACCGAGCCAGTCGGTATGCGGCGACGCGCCGATGAGAATAAACAACGATTGCGCGATCACTGTCCGGCGGTGATTGGTTTTGGCGTCTTGGAGCACCAAGGACTCCAGTCGCGACGTGCCGTGGGCCTCGGCCACTTCCACGCCGGTCTCGACGACGATATTCGCCGTGTGTTTCAGACGTTCGATCAAATAGTGCGACATGGTTTGGGTGAGGGAGTCGCCGCGAACGAGCATCGTTACTTGCCGGGCGTACCGCGCAAAATAGACGGCCGCCTGCCCGGCTGAATTGGCTCCGCCCACGACAAAGACGTCCTCGCCCTTGCACGCGACGGCCTCGGCCATCCCGGCGCCATAGTAGACCCCCGCGCCGGTCAATGGCTGGACTCCAGGGACGTTCAGCGTCCGATAGGACACTCCCGTGGTAATGAGCACCGTTTTTCCGCTGAGTTCGCTGCCATCTGACAGTGTCACGACGCGCGCCGGGCCGGCCACTCGAAGACTGACGGCCTCCTGAGGATTCAAGAGTTCGACGCCGAAGCGTTGCGCTTGTGTCAAGGCACGTCGAGCGAGATCCTGGCCGCTGAGACCAGCCGGAAAGCCCAAATAGTTCTCAATTCTGGAGCTCATGCCGGCCTGTCCACCGGGTGCTTCCCGTTCGATCAACACGGTCTTGAGCCCTTCAGATCCACCGTAAACGGCAGCGGCCAAGCCGGCCGGCCCAGCGCCGATGACGATGAGATCATAGAACGGCTGTTCGGCCTTCATGCGAAAGCCGACTTTCTCTGCCATTTGCAACGTGGTCGGTTGAATCAGGGACGTGCCGTCTGGAAACACGACCACGGGCAGCTGCCCTTCATCGGCATGCGCAGACTGGAGCAGGGAACGCGTCTCCGCATCTTTCTCAATGTCGAGCCATTGATAGGGCACTTGGTTTCGGCCGAGAAATTCTTTGATCTGATGCGTCTGGGGCGACCAGCGGTGACCCAGCACTCGGATCCCGTGAAACGGCATCTTAAAGGAGGCATGCCAGTCGTCTAAGAGGTCGTCGATGACTGGATACAAGCGCTCTTCAGGCGGGTGCCAGGGCTTCAATAAATAATAGTCCACTTGCGCGCCATTAATAGCGCGGATGGCCGCATCCGTGTCGGCATACGCCGTCAGGAGGGCTCGTTTCGCTTCGGGATAGAGGCCAATGGCGCGCTCTAAAAATTCCACGCCGGTCATCTGGGGCATCCGCTGGTCCGCCAGAAACAGGGCGACCGTCTCGTTGCGCAGCTTGAGCTGTTCCAGCGAAGTAAGCGCCTCTGACCCTGACTCCGCCCTGAGGATCCGGTACTCTCCTCCATACTTGCGGCGGAGATCCCGCTCGACGGCGCGCGAGACTTCCGGATCGTCATCCACCGTGACCAGAAAGGGTTTCATACCGTCTCCTCGGGCGGCTCGTGGGCCACGCCCGACGGCTCCAGTGCTTGGCGCGTCGTCGGCAAGCGGGCAAGGAACACGGTGTGTCCCGGCTGAGATTCAAACTCCAGCTCTCCGTGATGGCGATCACCCACGATGCGATAGCTGATGATCAACCCGAGTCCCGTCCCCTTCCCAACTCCTTTGGTCGTAAAAAACGGCTCGAAGAGGTGAGCGCGAACGTCATCCGGAATGCCCGGTCCGTTATCGTGGATCTCCACGAGCAGTTGGTCATCCTCGCGGCGCGTGCGGATTCGTATCTCTCCCTGGCTGTTCACGGCATCGATCGCGTTATCGATGAGATTCGTCCACACCTGGTTGAGCTCGGTCCCATAGGCGGGGATCGGCGGGAGCGACCGATCATACTCGCGGACCAGCGTGACGCCTTTGAGTTTATGGGACAGCATGGTGAGCGTGCTCTCGAGGCCTTCGTGGACGTCGACCTCCTGCACCGGTGCGCGGCCCTCGTACGAATAGGACTTTACCGCATTGACTAATTCCGCAATGCGCCCGGTGCTGCGCTCCACTTGCTGGGTCAGGTCTTGCAGCGATAGTGTGCCCGTCATCCATCCCAGGACATCGCTGATCGCCTCCTGAGGAAAGGCCTTGCCGATCTTCTCCACCCATTCCCGATCAAGACCGGCATTCACCAGAACGCTGGCGAGTTTCCATGCATCAGTGACGCGATGCTGCTCAAGGCAGCGGACTAGCTCTTCCTCACGGTCGCTCCGTGTCAGCGGATCGAGCGGCATCGGACGGGGACGGGAGGCAAGCTCGCTCTGGATGTGTGCGACCGCCTCGGATTCGGCGGTCGACAACTGCTGCTTATTGAGGCGGCAGGCCAGCGCCGGCAGGCCGCCCGTGACGGTGAGCAAGTCGGCAGCCGCGCGGCGCGCCGCCGCTGCAGGGTTGTTCAGCTCATGAGCAAGTCCGGCCGCCATCGTCCCCAGCGAGACGAGTTTTTCACGTCGCTGTGAAAACCCTTCCAACCCTCGCAGTCGTGCCGCCATTGTCCGTAAAATTTCTTTCGCCGCCGACGGGCACATGCGCATGAGTGACCAGAACTGGTCCTTGGAATACCTCAACAGCCGGCAAGGTGTCCGCGCCTGTCCATCGATGAAGTAGGGCATGTCCAACAGGAGCGGCACTTCCCCAAAGAACTTTCCCGGCGTGTGGACGGCCATCACGACCTTTTGATTCCCGTACGTCTTGCTGACGCGGATCTCTCCTTCGACAATCACGTAAAAATAGATGGCGGGATCGCCTTCTCTCGCGATGATCTCGCCGGCGGCCACGGTGATCTCCTCGCCCTGTTCCAGGCAGCTGCTCTCTTCAGACGAGAGGCCGGCGAACAAGGGAAGTTTTTGTAATTCATCTGGATTCATATGTGCCGCATCCCAGAGAGCCTTTACACTGTCCTCCCAACGATCAGGCGTTTGCAATAGTGCGGTCTCGGTGCTGATGGCTCCGACGCCGTCTCATGTATTGGGCAGCCGGCCTCCAGTGCTTCTCGTGTTGCTTGATCAAAAGATACACAAACCAGAACATCCCGAAAATCCCCCCTGCGAGAATCCAGGTAAACAGTGGCCATCTCATGGCGTCCTCCTCATCGTTGTCCGATCCCATGTTCTCTCCACAGAGTATGGCAACGATCGTTCCTTCATCGGCAAATTCCAGCCAAAGGGGAAAACCATCATGGAACGCGGATTTAGCAAAAACATCCGCAGCCCTTGTCAGGGTCAGACCACGCAACATCTGCCGGCCCTTCGGCAGCGCGCCGACAGTTCGACAGTGCGCATGTTGTGGTGGACTGTCAAAATTGACAGGGGCAGTTGCCTCGTACGTTGTGCAATACTTGATTATTCCGTGACTGGAGGCGGCCCATCGTGGAAGACGCCAAAAAGTCCAGCCATCCTACCCCCGCAAACCTCGTGACTATAATGATTCCATGACTCAAGGAGGCCGAAATGCCGCAAATGATCGCAGTGCAAATCCGCTCACCAGGGGGGCCATTCGAAGCGATCAAGCGAGAGATCCCACTGCCCGGGCAAAGCCAGATCCGCATCAAAGTGCAAGCGTGTGGGATCTGTCATAGCGATGTGTTTGTGAAAGAGGGCCATTGGCCCGGCCTGCAATATCCGCGTGTCACGGGCCACGAGGTCGCCGGAGTGGTCGACGAGGTAGGCGCGGGCGTCTCAGTATGGAAGAAGGGGCAACGGGTGGGCGTGGGTTGGCATGGCGGCCATTGTGGTCAGTGCGAATCCTGTCGTCGTGGCGATTTCATGGGTTGCCGATATTTCCAAGTGACCGGATTCCAGGAAGACGGCGGGTATGCCCAGTACATGATCGCAAGGCAGGAAGCGGTGGCGGCGATTCCAGACCTGCTCTCTCCAGCAGAAGCCGCACCGCTCTTGTGTGCCGGGGTCACGACGTTCAATAGCTTGCGCCGCAGTGGAGCACGGGCGGGCGATCTGGTGGCCGTGCAGGGTCTGGGCGGACTCGGCCATCTCGGCATTCAGTTCGCCAGCAAAATGGGATTTCACACGGTGGCCATCGGTCGAGGTCAGGACAAAGAGCCCCTCGCGCTGAAGCTTGGGGCCGTCCGATATCTCGACAGCAGTGCCGTGGACGTCGCGAAAGAACTCACGAGTCTTGGCGGTGCATCCGTCATTCTGGCGACCGCTCCGGACAGTAAGGCCATGTCGGCCCTCATTGACGGGCTTGGGGTTGGAGGGCAATTGCTCGTGGTCGGAGCCTCAGCCGATCCCATTAACGTGACCCCCGTTCAACTCATCATGGCGCGCCGTGCGATTCGAGGGTGGCCCTCAGGTACTGCCCGGGATTCCGAAGACACGTTGAACTTTTGCGCCCTCACAGGGATTCGTCCCATGGTGGAGACGGTGCCGCTCGAACAAGCCGCGAAAGGCTACGAGCAGATGCTGAGCGGCAAGGCGCGGTTTCGCATGGTGCTCACGATGCACTAACGCGACACCGTGTCCGGTCACACAGAGGAGTGCGCCACATGACGATGTTCACAGGCAAATTCCCATCTGGGTGAGCACGCTGGCTCATGAGTGAGAAGCGCCCATGAAGCGACAGGAGAAGACGGTCCTACCTGAGATCGCGTGTGCCCTCACGATGGGGGCCGCGCTGTTCCTGCTGAGCTGTAAAGGAGAAGTCCAGTCCTCGCCTTCCCCTCAGGTGCCGGAAATCGGGGTACTGACGGTGACACCCACGTCAGTCCCCGACGAGCCGGAGTTCATCGGTCAAGCCGAAGCGTCCCGGATCGTGGAAATTCGATCGCAGGTAACGGGCATCATCCAAGAGCGGTATTTCCAGGAAGGGAGAGAGATCAAGAAGGGCGATCGGCTCTATCGGATCGATGAGGTGCCCTTCCGCGCAGCGGCGGCCAGTGCCACGGGCCGAGTGTCCCAGTCGCAGGCGCGCCTCGTGCAGGCCAGGCAAAACTTGGCGCGCGTGAAACCGCTCCTGGCAGAGCACGCCGTCAGTCAAAAGGACTACGACGATGCGGTGGCGGAAGAACTGTCGGCCAAGGCTGCTCTGGACACCGCGAAAGGAGATTTGATCAAAGCCAAGTTTGATCTCAACAATACGGTCATCGTGGCGCCGATCACGGGATTGGTCGAGCGAACACGCGTGTATGAAGGCCGCTTGGTCTCCGCACAGACCGATTTGCTCACGATCATCCACCAGATTGATCCGATGTATGTCGTCGTCAATGCGCCGGAAGCGTTTTTGATCAAGCGGCGGGAAGATCTTGCCGCCAACAAGATCCAGCATCCCGGAGTGTACAAACTGACGGGCACGCTCATTTTTCTCAATGGCAGCAAGTATGCGGAGGAAGGCACGCTGGATCTGCTCGATGTGGGGCTGCGCAGCGACACCGGCGAACGATCGGCTCGTGTCACGTTCCCCAATCGTGACGGCATCATCATTCCCGGTCAGTTCGTGACGATTCGCTTTCATGGAGTCTCGAGGAGCAGCGTGATGCTCATTCCACAACGAGCCGTGCTGCAAGGGCCGAAAGGCCCGATCGTGTATGTCGTGAGTGCCGACAACAAAGTGGCGATGCGAGACGTCAAGGCGACCGTCTGGCAAGGAAACCAATGGCTCGTCGAAGAAGGCTTGGCCGCAGGCGAACAGGTGGTCGTCGATAGTCTGCAACGCATCATCCCCGATTCGACCGTGAAGCCGGTACCGGTTGAGGTCGAACGATCAGGGGTTCAAGCCCCAGGGCCGAAGACCGAAGCGCCCAGATGAGCCCGCGGTTTTTCATCGATCGGCCGATCTTTGCCTCGGTCCTTTCGATCGTGATCGTGGTGATCGGCCTCGTGGCAATGGTGACCCTGCCCATCGCGCAGTTCCCGCAGATCACGCCTCCTGTCGTCCAGATCGACGCCGATTACCCCGGTGCCAGCGCTGAGACCGTGGCGGATTCCGTCGCCCGTGTCATTGAGCTGCAGATTCCGGGCATCGACAACCTCCTGTACTACGACTCGACCAGCACCAATGACGGGCACATGACCCTCCGCCTGACGTTTCAGATCAACACCAACATCGACATTGCGCAGGTGCAAGCGCAGAACCGTGAGAAGCTGGCCGAGCCCCAACTGCCGCCGGAAGTCATTCGTCAGGGCGTCACGGTGAAGAAACTCTCGACCGATCTGTTGGGCGTCTTAATCTTACAGTCGACGGATCCCAAGTACGATGCGTTTTTTCTCGCCAACTACGCGACCGTCCGTCTCGTCGACGACATCAGGCGCATCCCGGGCGTGGGCGACGCCTATATCTTCGGGCAGCAGAATTACAGCATGCGGGTGGTGCTCGACTCAGTGCGCATGGCGCAGCTCAGCCTGACCCCGAGTGATATTGTCACCGTCGTCCGCGAACAGAACCGAGACTTTCCCGCCGGGCTCATCGGACGAGAACCCACCCCGCAACAGAACGAGCTCACGATTCCGATCATCACGCGGGGCCGCCTGACCGAGGTGAAGGACTTCGAGGACATGATCGTCCGGGCCATGCCCAACGGCTCCATGATCCGCTTGAAAGATGTGGCCAGGATTGAACTGGGCGCGCAATCGTACGACCTGGAAGGACGATATCGGGGCAAGCCTACGGCCCTGCTCGTGACATTTCTGGCGCCGGGATTTAACGCCCTCGACACCATCAAACAAGTCCGCCAGCGGATGGATGAACTCTCGAAGACCTTCCCACCGGGGGTCTCGTACGACATCCCCTATGACACCACACGATTTATCGAAGTGTCGATTGAAGAGGTCATCAAGACCTTGCGCGATGCGATGATCCTGGTCATCCTCGTCGTGTATCTCTTCCTACAAAGCTGGCGTGCCACCCTGATTCCGGCCGTGGCGGTGCCCGTCTCGCTCATCGGGACATTTGCCGGCATGTCCGCGCTGGGCTTCTCCATTAATACGCTGACGTTGTTTGGCATGATCTTGGCGATCGGCATCGTGGTGGACGACGCGATCGTCGTGGTCGAGAATGTCGAGCGTCACATCGAAGACGGTCTGACGCCCAACGCCGCCGCCAAAAAGGCCATGGAGGAAGTGACCGGCCCGGTGATCGCCATCGTGCTTGTCCTCTGCGCCGTCTTTGTCCCGGTGGGATTCTTAGGCGGCATTACCGGCCAACTGTACAAGCAATTCGCGATTACCATCGCGATCTCCGTCATGATTTCCGGCTTCGTGGCGTTGACGCTGAGCCCCGCATTGTGCGCCTTGATCCTCAAACCGCGTCATGCTCCCAGAAAAGGAGTCTTCGCATACTTCAATCGATTCTTCGTGTGGGGCCAAACCCGCTACGCCGGCGCCGTTGGCCACACGATCGCACGCACGCTCTTCTCCCTTGCCTTGTTCGGCATGGTTGTCTTCCTGGCGATGACACTGTTCCGTGTCACCCCCTCGGGTTTTCTGCCTGACGAAGACCAGGGCTACATCATCGTGGTCGCTCAGCTTCCTGATGGGGCCTCCAAAAAACGGACGCTTGCCGTGATGGATAGCGTCGAGGGATTTTTTCTCTCGAATCCGGCCGTCTACGGCACAAATGCACTGGTCGGTCAGAATTTCGTCTTCAATACCCGCGGGACCTACATGGCGACGACGTTCGTGCCGCTGAAGCCCTGGGATGAACGGAAGGATCCGCAGCTCCATGCAAAAGCGTTGATCGCTGGGGCCTTTCGGGAATTCGGGAAATACCGCGACGCGGTCGTATTGGCCTTCAACCCTCCCTCGATCCGTGGCCTCGGAGCGACGGGCGGCTTCTCCGTCCAGATTCAGGATCCAAGCGGCGGCGATTTCAAGAAATTTGCAGCCGTGACCAGGGAGTTCGTGGCCAAGGCCAAGCAAGACCCGGCGATCGGCGGCATCAGCACCAGCTTTCGGGTGACCGCGCCGCGACTGTACGCCACGATCAACCGCGACCGTGCCAAAGCTCTCGGGGTGCCGATCTCGGAAGTCTTCGATACGATGCAAGCCTATTTCGGGAATTTCTACATCAACGACTTCGTGAAATTCGGCCGGGTCTATCGGGTGCAAACCGAAGCGGAAGCCCAATATCGCTCGGCGCCGCAGGACATTTCCAAAATTTACGTCCGGGCGATGAACGGTCAGGGCCAAGGCCATGCCATGATTCCGCTCGACACGGTGGTGAGCACCGAATCGACGAGCGGCCCCGATCCGGTGACGCATTTCAATGGATTCAATACGGCCCTGGTCCTCGGTGCCTCGAGTCCCGGGGCCAGCTCCGGACAAACCCTGGACGCGCTTCAGCGGGTGGCTGAGGACGTCTTGGTGCCGCAGGGGTATCGGATCGACTGGAGCGGAATTTCTTTCCAGGAACGGAAGGCAGGCACGCAATCGGTTCTTGCCTTCGCGTTTGGTCTCTTGATGGTATTTCTGGTTCTTGCCGCGCAGTACGAAAGTTGGACGGTGCCCTTTGCCGTGATCCTCGCGGTGCCTTTCGGGGTCTTTGGCGCCTTGTCGGCGGTGTGGGTGCGCGGCATGAATAACGACATCTACTTCCAGATCGGGCTCGTCACGCTGATCGGACTGTCGGCGAAGAATGCGATTCTGATCGTCGAATTTGCCAGCCAGCAATACCACCAGGGCCGCCCGCTGATCGAGTCGGCCATCGAGGCCGCCCGGCTGCGCTTCCGTCCCATTATCATGACCTCGATGGCCTTCATCCTCGGCGTGTTGCCGCTGGTGATCGCCACCGGTGCCGGCGCCGCCAGTCGGCGCTCAATCGGCACCGGGGTGCTTGGCGGCATGCTGGCGGCGACATTCCTCGCCATCTTTTTCGTGCCCCTCTTCTTTGTGCTCATCGGAAAAATGAACCAGTGGGTCACCGGTCGGGTCTCGGTCGTGCCGCCGGCAGCGCCCGGCGAGAGGCCTGTCGCCGAGAAGACCGTCTGACCCAATAGTCCCCTGGTGCGAACCGGAGGTGAGAATATGTCTTCCATCATCCACCTCGTACTGCTGTCGGGGCTGTTGTCGGTGCTACCCTCCTGCAAGGTGGGACCGGATTATGCCCGCCCCGACATTCCCGTGTCCGACTCGTTCCGCATGGCCGAGGCCCCCAAAGATGTGCAGTCCCTGGCCAACGTTTCGTGGTGGGAACTCTATCGCGATGAGGAACTGCAACGACTGATTCGCATCGCGCTGGAGGAAAATAGAGATCTCAAACGGGCAGTAGCGAGTGTGAACGAATTTGCGGCGCGGATGCTCGTCGCCAAGACCGATTTTATTCCGCAGATGAACGCGACGGCCAATGCGCCGGGCTTCGGCAACACGAAAAATGTGGCCTTCCCGGGATTTCCCAACCCGTTCAACTACTATATTCAGGGCAATCTCGCCTGGGAACTCGATATCTGGGGACGAATCCGACGCTCGAATGAGGCCGCCCTCGGGGACTTGCTCGCCCGAGAAGAGAACCGCAGAGCGATTATCCTCCAAATCGTGGGCGGCGTGGCCCAGGCCTATTTCGAGCTTCGGCAGTTCGATCTGCAACTCGAAATCGCCACGCGGACGTTGCGAGCGTG
>Ga0207648_10001445_pt1 | contig 26161 bp, 28 predicted proteins | sample KBSMisM32_FD_184310 | JGI IMG/M metagenome (GOLD analysis project Ga0207648, IMG submission 184310) | Miscanthus rhizosphere microbial communities from Kellogg Biological Station, Michigan, USA - KBS Miscanthus M3-2 (SPAdes) (version 2) | ecosystem: Host-associated > Plants > Roots >... | reverse complement strand
TGGTGGCCAACGAAACCTTTTTCGGGGTGGCAGGCCCCAGCCTGGCCGGCCCCCTCCTCAATGCCAACATTTTGGGCTTTCAACAGGAAGCGACTGAAGCCCAAGCGGGTCAGGCCGTTGCGCAATATGAGCAGACGATCCTTGTCGCATTCAGAGAAGTGGAGGACGCGTTGGTGGCGGTGACGACCGCCGTTGAACAGGTGACGGCACAAGAAAAGCAAGTCAAAGCGCTGCAGTCGGCGTTGCATCTGGCGAATCTGCGTTACACCGGCGGGATTGCCAATTATCTTGATGTGCTCATTGCGCAGCGCAACCTTTTCGACGCCGAACTCTCGCTCGCCTCCACGCGCCGACTGCATCTCGTGTCGGTGGTTCAGCTCTACAAAGCTCTGGGCGGAGGGTGGTCGCCGACAGCAGTCACCGCCAACACGGTGGATCAGAAACTAACGCAGAAGGCCGCCTTAAAATAGGGACGCGCACGCCAGAATGGGATGGATCAGCCTGGTCAGTTCTTGTGCTCGCGGAAGGGTGGAGGTTGGACGTGCAAGTCCCTGTGCAGCTTAAGATTTGGAATCGCGCATCGCACTGCCGTTCTGTCGGCAGCGCGCCGTGGGATCGGCAGATCTTCTTCGTCACTGGCGCGTTTCCTCTTTAACAACCGTACGACCGAAATCGCGAAACCTCTTCCAGTTTCAACGACATCACTGCCTCTGACCGGACAATCATTCCTGCGGAACGCCATATGCTCACAGGGCTGTATAGAGAGAGGACAGAGATCGCGGGACACCAACGAGTTCAAGACCCATTTGCCGTTAGAAAGGAGGCCCCCCATGGACACTCAAACGCTGAACAACATCCAACGGACCGTGGCAATTGCCACCGCCCTGGTGGTCATCGGTGGGGGACTGAACATCCTGGTCATGGAGACGCTAGGATCCTTCGATCCCGCCGTAGTGATTTTGGCGTTGTATGTGGGATCGTGGGCCTTTGTGCTGGGAAATACAGGCCTCATGGTCTCCTCGATATGGTACTTCATAAGGAGAAAGGCCTTGTGGTCTGAGTCCACGAGCGGACAGCCTGAAGCCCATGAACATGCACCGAGCGGCCTGCAGCCGTTGGCTCACCATTGAACGTCCGTTTGATGAACGTCCGCTTGATGGCTGAGAGAGCTTTTGGAGGACCAGAAAGGAGTGACTGACGAATGTCTTATCCCGAGCCCAGATATCGAGGTGAGAAGGGCGAGATCAGCGCGAAGTTTCGACCGGCGAACCAGAAGCCTGAGCTGACGATCGGATCGGGAACCGCCGTGCGCTATTTATCTACCGGTGCCTCGACGCATGGACAATTCGGCTTGTATCGGTGGGATGCGAAACCGCACACGCCGGGGCCTGCCGCGCACTTCCACAAAACCATGTCCGAATCCTTCTTCGTTCTCGCTGGTAACGTCCGGCTATTCAACGGCGAACGTTGGATCGACGCGGCGGCAGGAGATTTTCTGTTCGTTCCGGAAGGCGGCGTGCATGGGTTCCAGAATGACTCCGACGAAGCGTCGTCCATGCTGATTCTGTTTGCACCAGGTGCGCCGCGGGAGGGATACTTCGAGGCTCTCGCGGCGAAAGCTGCCGGCCAAACGTTCAGCGACGAGGAGTGGAAGGATATCTGTGTGCGTCACGACAACTACTTTGTACAAAGAGGGGAAAGGAGCCGACCATGAATGACAAGAAGATCATCGCTGTTGTTGGTGCCACCGGAGCGCAGGGCGGCGGGTTGGTGCGTGCCATTCTGAACGATCCAAGCAGCGGCTTCACGGTGCGGGCGCTGACGCGCAAGGTGGATTCCGACAAGGCCAAAGAGCTCGCCAAGCTGGGTGCCGAGGTGATCGCCGCTGATCTGGATGACGTTGAATCGCTGAAGCGGGCATTCGCCGGCGCCTATGGCGCGTTTTGCCTCACCAACTTCTGGGAGCACTTCTCGCCGGAGAAAGAGTACGCCCAGGCGAAGAACATGGCCGAAGCGGCGAAGCAGGCCAAGCTCCAGCACGTCATCTGGTCCACGCTCGAGGATACCAGGCGGTGGATCCCTCTCAGCGATAACCGGATGCCGACCCTCATGGGCAAGTACAAGGTGGCGCACTTCGACGCCAAAGGCGAGGCGGATCATCTGTTTACCGAGCTGGGTGTCCCGACGACGTTTCTGTTGACCTCCTTCTACTGGGAGAACCTGATTTTCTTCGGGGCCGGCCCCAAGAAAGGCCCGGACGGCAAGCTCGCGCTGACCTATCCGATGGGCGATAAGAAGCTCCCCGGCATCGCCGTCGAGGATATCGGCAAGAGCGCTTTGGCCATTTTCAAGAAGGGCCGAGAGTTCATTGGGAAGACCATCGGGATCGCCGGCGAGCATCTAACGGGGGCCCAAATGGCGGCCGCGCTGACGAAGGCGTTGGGGCAAGAGGTGCGCTACAACGACGTATCGCCGGATGCGTATCGGAAGTTCGGGTTTCCGGGCGCCGAAGATATGGGCAACATGTTTCAGTTCAAGCGCGATTTTCAGGAGGTTTTCTGCGGGCCGCGCAATCCCGCCATTGCCCGTGGCCTCAATCCGTCGCTGCAAAACTTTGACACATGGTTGGCCCAAAATAAAAGCCGCATCCCGCTGTCTTAATCAGCGAAGGGAAGGAGGCTGGTCATGCCGGCCGTGTCGCTCGGTGTGGGCATCGTGCTGTCGTGAAGATTGACCCGCCCTCTCCTCACCGTGTCGTATTTCGGCCCAGCAGCTCGCCATACCGCCCAAGGGACCACACGATTCGCTCGAATCCATGGGTGACATCGAGAATCACCGCCCGATCCTCCGGCGTCACTTCTTCCTCGGTTGCGAGATATTTTTTGCGGATCCGCTCCATCATCTCGCCCCGGTCCGACGTCATGGCGCCGAGTAGTGCAAGCTCGTCGCGATCACCGGTTTCGGCTGCCTCAAGCGTCGTCTGCAACATGGTATCCAGGACCTCGACGATCGCTGCACACAGTTGAGCGGCCTTGGCGCCACCAGGCCGGGCGCGCAACGCTTCGTACTGTTGCAGCAGGTCCTCTTCGATGATTTTAAGCAGGTCCTGACGGTTACGGAGGTTCAACAGTCTTTCGGCGAGTTCTACAGAATCGGTGCGTTGCAAGGCGTCGCGTAGAAAGCCTGCGAGGCGCTCGCCGATACCAAGAAACGCCGCATGATAGACCGACGGGTCCGGCTGTCCGCTGACCAATCGGTCGCTCCGGAGCGCGTCAAGGTACAGCGGAAACCGCTTGGCGAGTCGCAGGTGCTCCTTTTCTGCGAGGAGGAGGGCTGTCTCCGGCTGGTTCAGGGCGTCCTCGTTGATGTATCGGGTATGCGCGAGCATGTCCTCTTCGGTGGATGGCCAGAAGCGTGCGATGAACGCTTGATACGGCTTCGCCACTAGCGTCAGGAGTACGGAGGTGACCACACTGAACAGGATGGCCACGAACGCCGTCTGGACGGCGATCTGTCCGGACACCCGAGTGGCTGCCGCCTGTACCAGGGGAATGCCGGTCAGTTCCTCGCTGTAGAACAGTCCGACGAAGAGCGCCGCTCCCAGAAGGCCATACAACGCCTGCGCAATCACGATCTGCCGTGCGACGCCCTTGAAGCTCACCCCAAGCACATATGTCAGGACGGCGGAGCCGGCATAGGTGCCATACACCTGCATGAAAATATGTTCTGATTCGTAGACGCCAGGTTGGGCCATGGCGATCGCGAGGAGGATAATTGCAATGTGCGACTGGGCAAGCAGTGTGAGGAGCGCGCCTGTGACGAATGCGATGAGCCCGGAATCGCCGATGAGTTCGAATAGTGTCGCAGCCCAGGAGATTGTGAGAAGTTCAGAGGAGCCCTTTTTGATCAGGAGGAGCCCTAACAGTATGAGCGCGAGCGAGAACAGTGCGCCCGACACGTTGCGCCATCGAGAAGGAATCTCGTAGGCGTAACACAGCCCCGCCGAGCCGACCAGCAAGAGGATCAGTGATTCGGTAGGAAGGAATGCCGCCACCGTGATGAGGGAACAGCCGGTGTTGGCCCAGAGGACGACCGGCATCGCGCGGCGTATGGGCAGCACACCGGTGTGAACGAGGCTCGCCACCACATAGGACGTGGTCCGTCCACTCTGCGTGAAGAAGCCTGAAACGACTCCCCACACCGCTCCGACAGCGGAGTTGCCGCTTGCCTGGGTGACCAGTTCTCGGAGCCGAGAGCCTCCCATGGCGGTGAGCTGCCGAGAGACCTCCTTGAGACCGACGAAGAACAATCCGAGCCCGGCCAGTAGCGTGGCGGCGATTTCAAAGAGGTGACTCACGGTTCTCACTCCCGACTGAGGCCAGCGAGACGATATGGCTGGCGTCACGAGATGTCAACACTCAGAGGGTCTGCTGAGAGGCCGGCGAACGATGTTCGACATCGCTGTCATGGCATGCTAAGTCTGTCGCCGTCATGAAGGCGTCGCGTCCGGCTGGCTCATCGACCATCCGTTTTGCCGTGGACGAAGTGCCTCCGCACCTGCTTGCCGCGGGGCTTGGTTTGCAGGTGGTCATGCTCATCATCGCCAGCATCGCGCTCACGCCCATCGTCGTGTTGCGCGCGGCCGGTGTCGACATCGAGCGCGCCTCCTGGGCCATCTTTGCCGCCCTGCTCGTCAGCGGCCTGACGACCATGCTCCAGGCCCGTCCGCTGGGTCGGTTCGGCGCGGGCTATGTCCTGTTCATGGGGACCTCCGGCGCCTTCATCGCCGTGGGCATTTCGGCGGTGATCGATGGAGGGCTTCCCCTCCTGATGACCCTCGTCGTCGTCTCGTCGCTGTTTCAATGGTATTTTGCAAACCGTCTCTCGACGCTTCGTCGGATCGTGACCCCCACGGTCGGCGGAACGGTCATCATGCTGATCGCGGTCAGCGTCTTTCCGATCGCCTTTGAGCTGCTGAACAAGGTGCCGGAATCGCTGCGCGCCGTGCCCTCCGCTGCCCCGATCACCGCGGCCACGACCTTCGCCGTCATCATCGGCATCGCGCTCTTTGGGACGCGCACCCTTCGGTTGTGGGCGCCCCTCATCGGCATTCTGGTTGGCTGCGCCGTCGCCGCGTCGTTTGGGATGATCGATGTCTCCCATATAAGGGCGCAGCCATGGATCGGCCTGCCGGAGTCGTCGTGGCCGGGCTTGGACCTCTCGTTCGATAGTCGCTTTTGGGTGCTCTTGCCCGCCTTCGTCATTGTGACGATGGTCGACCTGATCGAGACCTACGGGGACGCCACCGCCGTCCAACGAGTGTCGCATCGTCGTGACCGCGCGGTCGATTTTCGGTCGGTGCAGGGGGCCATGTATGCAGACGTCCTGGGGAATCTTTTCTCCGGTCTCGCCGGCACGCTGCCGGCCACGACCTATGCGACGAGCATCGCGGTGGTTGAGATCACCGGTGTCGCAGCCTGCCGCGTGGCCCTGTACGGCGGCGCCTTTCTCACGCTCATCGCCTTCTCGCCCAAAGTCGTCAGCCTGCTGCTAGCGGTGCCCGATCCGGTTGCCGGCGGCTACATCATCCTCCTGCTCATCATGCTGTTCGGCCAGGGCATCCGCCTGGTGGCCGAGCACGGCCTGACCTATGAAAATGGGCTCGTGGTCGGCGTCGCCTTCTGGCTGGGTGCGGGCTTTCAGAACCAGCAGATCTTTCAGGATCAGCTGCCGCAATGGGCCCGCACGCTCTTGAACAATGGCATGACGTCGGGGGGGCTGATTGCGGTGGCGCTGATGCTGTTGGTCGCGGCACGCGATCGCTCGAAGAACCGGCTGTCGGTGCCGCCCGAGGTCAGCTCGATCCGTCTCGCACACGACTTTATTCAACGCTTCGCCGTGCAGCTCGGATGGGATCGGGCGGCTGTGGGTCGCCTGGAATTAGTGACGGAAGAGGCCCTGCTCTATCTCATGTCCAAGGACACCGCCGCGACATCACAAAAGACGATCCATCTCTCAGTGCGCTATGAAGGCGAAGTGGTGGAGCTGGAGATCATCGCCGGCCCTCAAAAGACGAACATGGAGGATCTCGTTCGGTCCTTAAAAACCGGGGGCGAGCCGGTGGAGGATGATCTTTCACTTCACCTGCTGCGCGAGCTCGCCCTCGAGCTCAGGCACCAGCAGTTCCATGACATTGACTGTCTGCTCCTCAAGGTGGACAGCCGCCCCTTGCATCCGGCCGACGACGTGCCCGCGACGGTCCTCCCCTCAATGTGACGTGTAAACGATCGCTCAAACTCGCATACTTTCCTTTTACCATTGGAGGTTGATGGAGCTGGATAGCGCCCTTTTCCCCGGTGGCGATGGCGAGACGCACTGTCCGAAGATCCGTTCCAATAATCCTTTCAAGCTCGCTGTAGGTCCCTCCTCAGGGTGGGCTAGGTGGCTTCCAAGTGCGCGCCTCGACGAGCACCGCCTTTTAATGATCCCTCGAGACATCTGATCCTTTCTCCTGAAAGCCGGATGGTCGAATGCTGCGACTTGCGATGGGTGCAGGGTCCTGTCGCTGCGGTCGCCGCAGGCGATGGCGAGACGCAGTGTTCGACGTTCCGTTCGGACGAGGTCCAGGACGGAACAAGTTTGCGGAGCCAAGCAGCGACAGGACCATGCGGTTTCACCCATCGCTAAGCAGGAGGCGACCATCTGGCTTCGTTCTTTCTGGCGTGCGCGTTGGGCGAGCAAAGGAAGCTGCCTAGTCTACCCATTCACCATTTTGCGGAGCCAAGTCCGATAGCGCCCTGCACTTTCTCCATCGCTTGAGCAGATAGGCGGCCTCCACCTTAGCCCTTTCTTTACTTCCACGAGCCTCTCGGCTATCCTCCCTCCCTTCGCATCCCGTTGCCGCACACACATTCAGGAACGCTGTGGTCTACGTCGTCAAACGGCTTGCGCTCGGCGTGATTCTCATCACGCTCGCCATTGGCATTCTGCTGTTCTCGGATTGGAACCGCCGAAGCGACAGCCGCCAAGCGGTCCCCCGCATCGCGATTCTCCAACATGCGTCGCAGCCGGTCTTGGACGAAGGCGTGCATGGGATGCTCCTGGGCCTTGCAGAAGGAGGATTCAAAGAGGGCGAAACCGTCGCGATCCAGCGATTCAACGCGGAGAACGATACGCCGACCGAGAACGCCATCGCCAGAGAAGTCACGGACGGGCGATTCGATCTGATTCTGACGGCCAGCACGCTGTCGCTGCAAGCCGTGGCCGGTGCGAATCGGGCCGGCCAGACCAACCATGTCTTCGGGCTCGTCCTCGATCCGTTCAGCGCGGGGGTCGGCATCAGCCGTGAGGACCCGCTGCACCATCCAAAGCACCTTGTCGGATACGGAAGTATGCAGCCGGTGGCCGAAGCATTTCGACTGGCCAAGCAACTGCTGCCGTCACTCACCACTGTCGGGGTGGTCTGGAACCCGGCGGAATCCAACTCCCAAGCGTCCACGAGAAGAGCACGTGAAGCCGCCCCGCAGTTCGGCATCCGATTGCTCGAAGCGACGGTCGACAATTCCTCCGGCGTCGTGGAAGCGGCGGGGTCGCTGATCAGCCGGGGCGTTCAAGCGCTGTGGGTGGGCGGCGACGTGACGGTGCTGGTCGCCTTGGACGGCGTGATTTCCGCGGCAAAGAAAGGCGGGATCCCGGTCTTCACCAACATTCCGCCTAGCGCCCAGCGAGGCGCGTTGTTCGACTTTGGCGCGAACCATGAAGAGATCGGCCGGCTCACCGGGGAGCTGGCGGCGAACATCCTCCATGGCGCCGATCCGGCCGCCATTCCAGTCAAAAATGTCGTGCCGGAAATGTTCATCGTCAATCCAGGCGCGTTCGCCGGCCTCCGAGAGCCGTGGCGGCTTCCCGAGGACGTTCGGCGCCACGCCGATGCGGTCGTGGAGGGCACGGCGCTCAAGAAAACAACACGCGCAATCCGGACGCCTACGGCTGGCCGGATGTACAAGGTGGGTATTGCCTATTTTGGGCCTGATCCCGGCGTCGACTCCGGCCTGCAGGGCTTACTGGACGGGTTGAAAGAGCTCGGTTTCGTGGAGGGAAAGAATCTCCAGCTCAAGAAGGCGCATGCGCAGGGCGAGATGGGCAACATCCCGAGCATTCTCCAAAACTTTGCGAATCAGGATCTCGATCTCATCGTGCCGATGACGACGCCGTTGCTGACCGGCACCATCGGCCTGGTGAAAAAGACCCCGGTGGTGTTTACCGTCGTGTACGATCCACTCTCGGCCGGCGCCGGGCCGACGCGTGAGGACCACGTGCCCAACATCACGGGTGTCGGCTCGTTCCCGCCGATCCCGGATACCGTCCAGTTGATCCGCGACTTGGTGCCTGGCGTAAGAAGAGTCGGCACGGTCTACAACAACTCGGAAGCCAACTCTCGAAAAGTCATTGCGGTGGGGCGCGACGAGTTCCGCCGGCAGGGGATTGCGCTGGAGGAGGTCGCGATCACGAACACGAGCGAAGTGTTTCAGGCCGCTCAGGTCTTAACCGCACGCAACATTCAAGCCTTTTGGATTACCGGCGACAACACCGTCTTACAAGCCTTCGAAGGCGTCGTGAAGGTTGCCAATGACCACCGCCTGCCGCTCATCATCAACGATCCCGAGTTTACGGAGCGCGGAGCACTCGCGTGCGCCGGCCTCGGGTTTTATCAAAGCGGTCATGCAGCCGCCGCACTGGCGGCACGTGTGCTGCTGGGCGAGGACCCGCGTCACATTCCGATCGAGGAAGTAGCGGTCAAGAAGCTTGTGCTGAACGACAAGGTGGCCCGGAAGTTGGGCCTGACGTTTTCTCCCGTCCTGATGAAACAGGCGTCACGATGAGCCACCCATGCAGATAACGAAAATTCAACGCGGCGAGTCTGTCGAGGTGCGCATTGCCGGGCGACTGGACGGATATTGGGCGGAGCATCTGGGCACCGGGTTGGCTGAAGTGGTTCGCGAGGGCGGGCATCAAATTCGTGTGAATCTGTCTGAGGTGTCGTTTCTGAGTTCCGCCGGCATCCGCGTGCTCGTGCAGGTGTTCAAGCAACTGCGCGCCATTGATGGCTCCCTTGCCGTCTGCCATCCGTCACAGCATGTGAGCGAGGTGCTCAAGCTGGCGGGCTTGCACGGCCTGCTGGTGTCCGCCGATGACGCCACCCCGACGGTGGTCTCCGCCGCTCCCTCTGCGGTGCGACGCGTAGAGCGCGAGACCGTGGCCTTGGACGTGTTCCCGCTCGCAGGCGACGGGCAGATGACGTGCCGCGTGATTGGAGATCCGTCACGCCTCGACGGCTGCCGCTTTGCAGCGGATGATCTCCGCACGCAAGCTGCCGATTTTCCCCGTGCCTCGATGGCATTGGGATTGGGCGCGCTGGGAAAGGATTTCGACGACTGCCGACAGCGTTTTGGCGAGTTCCTGTGGATCGCCGGCGCCGCCGTCTATCTGCCTACGGACGGGACGAACGTACCAGATTATCTGATCTCCGGCGGAACCGGTCTACCCGATCTGAAAGTGCTCTATGGCCTGACCTGCGAGGGCCCCTGGCGCTACCTCGCCCGCTTTCAGGCTACACGGAAAGACACGCCCGTCACCCTCAGCGCGCTCGTCGACGGGTGCCTCGAGATCGCCGGGACGGACATGGCGGCGATTGCAATGGTGGCGGAATCTTCGGGGTTGGTCGGCGCGGCGCTCAAGCAATCACCGGTTGCCGCTGCGTCGGCCGCGGCGCCCTTCGGCTATCCGGAGGTGCAACAGTGGCTGTCGTTCACGCCGGAACGGGCGTATCCCAAGACAGTGGTGCTCGCCGCCGGTGTGAGCGCCAGGACGGAGACGGGCGCGGTCAGGCCGTTGCTCCGCCCGTTTGGGGCCACGGCATTTCCGATCGGACACATGCATGCCGCCGCCTTCTCCTATCGACCCATGCGAAAAGGTCACGTGGATCTCGCTGAAACGGTCCGCGGGCTCTTCGAGACCGAATCCCCGCAGACGCTGCTGCATCTGCTCCATGACGATCGTGAGCGCGTCGGCGCGGGACAAAGCGAATTTATCCAGGGCGCGTGCTGGATTGGCCCCATCGGCGCCGTTGACGGAGCGTTGCGGCCATGACGCTCGTGATTGGCGCGCTCACGATCGGCTTGATCTTGTCCGTCTTGGCCCTGGGCGTCTACATCAGCTTTCGCATCTTTGAGTTTCCGGACATTACGGCAGAAGGATCAATCACACTTGGTGCCGCGGTCGCCGCCATCTTCTTGGTCTCCGGCACGAATCCGTTTGCCGCCACGGCCGCTGCATTTTGTGCCGGCTTGGCGGCCGGCTCGCTCACGGGAGTGCTGCATACGAAGTTCAAGATCAACGGTCTGCTGTCCGGTATCCTCGTCATGACGGCGTTGTACTCGGTGAATCTCCATGTGATGGGCAAAAGCAATGTGCCCCTTCTCTCCGCGACCACGTTCGGAAATTATGCGGAGGACGCGGCGCGGGCGCTGGGCATGACCGCGGCGAACATGAGGATGTTCGGGTGGGAAGTCAGCGTCCGCGATGTCTCAATACTCGTTGCGGTCTGCGGTGCCATCGTGATCATGGGATTTTTACTCGACCGGTTTTTCCGCACCCATCTCGGTACCGCGATGCGGGCAACCGGCGACAATCCTCAAATGATCCGCGCGCTCGGCGTGGACGTCGGCGCCATGATGATTCTCGGGCTCGCTGTCTCGAACGGCCTGATTGCCGTGTCCGGCGCGCTGCTCGCTCAGTATCAAGGCTTTGCCGATGTGCAAATGGGCATCGGGATGCTGGTCTGGGGCCTGGCGAGCGTCATTATCGGAGAGGCTCTGGTCGGCGTGAGATCGCTGGGTCTTTCCATTGTCGGCACCATCATGGGCTCGGTGTTGTTTCGATTGCTCGTTGCCATGGCGCTGCGGTGGGGCCTCGATCCGAATGACTTGAAGCTGATCACGGCGGTCTTCGTGTTCGGAGCGCTTGTCTTGCCCTCCCTGCTCAGCAAGCTGCGGTCGCGGAAGCCGCAGGTGGCGCATGCTTGAACTACGCCAGATCTCGAAGACGTTCAATCCGGACACGATCAATGAGGTGCGTTCGCTGCGAGAGGTTTCGCTCTCCATCGAGGACGGCTCGTTCGTGACGGTGATTGGCACGAACGGATCCGGAAAAAGCACGCTGTTGAATGCCGTGGCCGGCACCTTCTTCGTGGATTCCGGATCGATCCATCTTGGCGGCCGCGAGGTCACGCGTTGGCCCGAACATCGCCGGGCGTCGTTGATCGGCCGTGTGTTTCAGAACCCCTTCAGCGGCACGGCGCCCACCATGTCGATCGCGGAGAATCTGGCGCTCGCGGCCCGTCGTGGACGAAGCCGTGGGTTTGGGCCGGCGCTCGGGCACGGCTGGATGCACGAATTGCATGACCGCGTGCGCGTGCTCCACATGGGGCTCGAAAGCCGATTGGCGAATGCGATCGGCACTCTCTCCGGAGGAGAGCGGCAGGCGTTGACGCTGTTGATGGCCACCTGGCTGAGGCCCGAGATTCTTCTCCTCGACGAACATACGGCGGCGCTGGATCCCAAAAGCGGAGACAAGGTGATCCGCGTGAGCGAGGAGATCATCGCGCGTGACAAGTTGACGGCGCTGATGGTCACGCACTCGATGTCGCAGGCCGCGACGCTCGGCGATCGGCTCATTATGATGCATCGCGGCCGCATCATTTATGATGCGCGCGGGGCCGAGAAGGTCCGGCTGCGGCCGGCGGACCTGCTTGCCCGATTTGAAGAGCTGCGCCGCGGCGAGCAATTGGATGAAACCGCGGCCGACATGCTCAAGCGGGCGTATGTCTAGAGCGATCTGAGCAGGGGCAGGAAGTTACCCCGAGCTTTGCTGCGCCGCCTGGTCGGCGGTGGCGTAGATCGGAAAGATGGACTTGAAGCCGGCGATCTCGAAGACCTCGAGGATATGCGGCTTGAGGGAGGAGAGGACAATCTTGCCCTCGACGGCTTTGAGCCGTTTGGCGGCGACGAGCAACACTCGAAGGCCCGTGCTGCTGATGTAGTCGAGTGTCCCTCCATCGATCACCAGGTGGCGTTCACCACCATCGATCAGTTGATGCAGCCGTTGCGCGAGGCTGTCAGAGGTGCCAGAGTCCAGCCTCCCGTTAAGTCCCACGACGCAGACCTTGCCCACTTTTCGCTCAGTGATCTCCATGGTTTCCCGCCTTTGTCTTTGGTTGCGCGACAGTGCTCAGTTGCTTCCTCATCATGAGATGATTCTTGCCAGATTCGCGACGATAGTCGACATGGTCCATCAGCGATCGCACTAGGTGTATGCCAAGTCCTCCCACCGGGCGGTCTTCGACGGCACTCGTGAGATCCGGCTGGGGGGCCGTGAGCGGATTGAACGGCCGGCCGTCGTCTTCGACTTCGGCGGACAACCGGCCGTTCGCCAGCGTCAGACGCACCCGGATCTCGTGCGGTCCCTGGTCGTCGTAGCCGTACGCGATGGTATTCGTCACGAGTTCGTCGAGGCTGAGTGAGAAGGCGTGTATGTCCGGCTCAGGAATCCGATGATTCTGCGCAAACCGCTCCAACTCAGACGCCAGCCGTTGCAGCTCGGAGGAGCGATTGACGAGCGTGAGTTCGATGAGCGCCGGCCGCCGATACTGAAGCGCCAGCAGGGTAATATCATCCGCCTGCACGGCCCCGCTCGCGAACGCGTGCACGTCCTCGACCAGCCTCGTGAGGAGGTCGAAGGGCCGCTGGTCGACGAGCCGTTGAAGGGTTTGTTCGAAGCGCGGCGTCGAGAAGAGAGAACCGTGTGTGTCCATGGCTTCCGTCACGCCGTCGGTATAGAGCACGAGCGTCTCGCCGGCATTGATCGACATCCGGTTGGTGTGATACCGGGCATCGTCGACGATCCCGAGTGCCGTGCCCGCCGGCTGTCCGACAGGGACGATGCGATCGTGGCCGATGATGTACGGGACGTTATGGCCGCCGTTGCTGAATTCCAATTCCCCAGACTCGGTATGCAGGATGCCGTAGAAGACGGTCACGAACATGGCGGAGTCATTGTCCGGACAGAGGAGCCGATTGACGTGCTCCAGGCATGCGCTGGGAGAGACGGACGCCAACGCCGTGGCTTTGAGCAGCGACCGGCTCACCGCCATGAAGATGGCCGCCGGCACGCCTTTGCCAGAGACATCGGCGATGACGACGCCGAGCCGTTTATCGTCGATCAAGAAAAAGTCGTAAAAATCTCCTCCCATTTCCAACGCCGGAATCGTCGTCGCATAAATCTCGAAGTCGGCACGATCGGGAAACGGTGGAAACGTGCGGGGCAGAATCGATTTCTGGATCTCGCTGGCGATGCGGAGTTCGCTGCCGATGCGTTCCTTTTCGGCGGTCGTGCGTCGCAGCTCGGCGGTTCGCTCCTGCACGCGTTGCTCCAACGAGACATTGGCCTCCTGTAAGGCCGTCTGCTGTGAGCGAATGACGCTGGCCATCTTGGAGAAGGACTGTGCCAGATAGGCCGCTTCATCCCCCCGTGGCAACGCCGGTGTCTGTGCGGACACTTGCTCGTCCGGCTGCTGGCGCATGAACTGCGCCATCCGCTCGGCGATGTGAGCCAATGGACGGGTGACGGTCCACTGCGTGCCGATGGAGACAATGCCCAACACCAAAAAGCAGAGGACCAATCCACCGCCGAGCGCCATCGCCATGTCTTGGCGGCTTTCCGCGAGATACTGGTCCATGGGGATGATGACTTCCAGGCCGCCCATCACATCGTAGAGGTGAAAATCACGTTTGGGACTCTGCGGATGGGCATTGTGACAGCTGACGCAGGAGGTCGACGAGGCCACATCCGCCATCAGCACCCGTATGACCGATCGTCCTTCGACCGTATCGGTCCTGACGAACGGGTCGCCGGGACTATGGGCCAGCGATGCGAACCCGTCAGTTTCGAATGCATCGTTTGGTCCCATCTCTTTGTTGATCGGCCAAGGGCTGATCAGCCGGGTGATGTACCCGTCTCCCGAACGGGCGATCTGTTCGGACACCTCGCGCACGAAGGTCGCGGGTAATGGAAAGCGTCCGTGGACGTCGCGATAGTCGGCTCCGAGCGAGCCTTGGAGCTCGCTCACGCGAGGCACGACCACAGCGCCGTAGTACTGCCGATCGGCCATGACCTGATTGGCAATGCTTTGGGCACGGCCCTTGAGTTTTTCCTGCAAACGCTCCGCATTCAGCCGGTGCAGCGTCCACGTGGCGAGCAACGTCGCCACGGCGATCAGCGGCACCGTGAGCACGAGCAGCTTGGTGCCAATCCGCCAATTGGCCATCACCGCGAGCGTCTCCCCCTCATAAACCTTTCACTCCTGACGCTTGCAACCAGGCGCTCGAACGAGCTGCCATCAAACCGTGCCGTTTCGCTTCCAGGACTGTCTATACGAACGCGAGGACCATGTCGAGTGGGTTAGGCGTCCACTTGGGTGTTCAATAGTACTCGGCAATCAAGGCGGAGTCACCTGGTCTTGTTGTGGCGATGAAGCAAAGGATGAGCGGACGGCTATACCTAGGGATTTTCTGGGTATCATTAGGTATCACGTGCCCGTACGATACCTCCGAGTGCGATCCCCCTAGAGCTAGCGAGAGGAGTGTTTATGGTCACCTGGACCACACCCGCCTATACCGAGATCAACATGAGCGCCGAAATTGGAGGCTATCAGGACGACTTCGAGGAGCGAGGTTCGAAGCCGGAAGAGGTCGTCCGGACAGACGATGATCTTCAATCCGTCCCGAATGTCGCGTGAACGATCGTGCAAATTCATGTCTTAGGGTCGGCGGCCGGCGGTGGATTCCCCCAATGGAACTGCGGCTGCCCGAATTGTGCCGGACTGCGGAAGGGCACCATTGCGGCCACCGCGCGGAAACACACCTCCCTCGCGTTGACCGATAGCGAAGGCACCTGTTTTCTCATTCATGCCACGCCGGAGATCGGCGCACAGTTGGCGGGGTTCCCTCCATTGCATCCACGAGCCGTCCGCGACTCTCCTCTCGCCGGCATCGTTTTGACCAATGGCGATTTGGATCAATGCCTCGGCCTGTTGTCGCTTCGGGAATCCCAGCCATTGCATGTCTATGCCACGGAATCCGTCCGCCACGCCGTCACAACAGAGAACCGCTTCTATCGCGCGCTGAACCGGATTCCGGGACAGGTGACGTGGCATGAGCTAAAACTGCATGCACGCCAGGCGCTGTTGAGGCCTGACGGCCGACCTTCCCAACTTGTCGTGACCGCGATTCCCGTTCCGGGGAAAGTGCCGCTCTACTTGGAAGAGCAGATGGCGCCTCAGCTCGATGACAACGTCGCGCTGCTGGTGCACGAGATGCCAGGCGGGGCATGCCTCGGATACGCTCCCTGCGTCGGCGCGGCAAATCCCGACGTCGAACGGATCGTCGCGACGGCCAATTGCCTGATGTTCGACGGCACGTTTTGGTCGGAAGACGAATTGGTGGCTCTCGGCATCGGAAGAAAGAGGGCGCAGGACATGGCCCATTGGCCATTAGCCGGTCCCAACGGCACCCTGTCAATGCTTGCAAAGTCCTGCTCACGCCGGATTCTGATCCACATCAACAATACGAACCCCATTTTGCGCGACGATTCCCCCGAGCGGCGCCAGCTAGAAGCAGCGGGTGTGGAAGTCGCGTATGACGGGATGGAGGTCGTCATATGACCGCATTTGAAGAACGCTTATGGCGCCTCGGATTGCAACGCTATCACCATGAGCATCCGTTCCATGTGCTCATGCATGATGGACAATTGACCCCCCATCAACTGCAGCAATGGGTCTTGAACCGCTACTACTATCAAACCCGCATCCCGATCAAGGATGCCCTGATCCTCTCGAAGTCGGAGGATCCCGAATTCCGTCGAATGTGGAGGCGAAGACTCTATGATCAGGATGGCAATGAACAGACCGCCGGCGGGTTGGCCCTCTGGCAGCGGCTCGCGGCCGCGGTCGGAATATCGGAGAGCAGTCTGCACGATTTGCCGTCTGTTGTATTGCCCGGCGTGCGATTTGCCTGCGATGCCTATGTCGCGCTGGTGAGAGAGGCCACCTTGGTCGAAGCGGTGGCCGCGTCGCTGACCGAACTGTTTGCGCCGGCGCTCTTGTCGGCGCGCATCACCGCATGGGAACGGCATTATCCCTGGATTGAGTCCGACGGTCTGGCCTATTTTCGGTCCCGTGTGTCGAAGGCGTCTCATGACAGCCAGGAAGCCCTGGCCTTCGTCATGACCCGTGCCGTCACCGCCGAAGCACAAGACCGCTGCGTCGCGGCGTTAGTGCGCAAGACGGAGATTCTCTGGCATATCCTGGACTGTCTCTATGCGGCCTATGTGTGCCCGCACTGCGGGAGCCAGATTCCCCATGAACGAGGCGAGCTGTCCCGCGTTGCTGCCTAAAACCCGTCTCCGTTACAACCGCCAGAGAGACGCGTGTGTTCTCCTTTGGCCGGAGCGGGGACTCGTGTTGAATCGCTCCGCGGGCGACATACTCAAACTTTGCGGCGGGCAGCACACGCTCTCGAGTATTGTGAACGCCCTTGCAGCGCAATACCCCCACACGAAGCGGGATCTGATCCGAGAAGACGTGCACCGCTTGATCCGCGACCTCCACAGCCGCGGCCTCCTGACCTTGGAATGACTTCACATGCTGGAACGGCCCTACACGCTGACTGCGGAGCTGACCTATCGCTGTCCGCTTCATTGCGTCTATTGCTCGAACCCCGTCTCGTATGACGACCGGCCGGCGTTAGACACAGAACAGTGGTGCCGCCTGTTCGCTGAAGCGGAGACGATCGGGGTCATGCAGGTCAATTTGACCGGCGGGGAGCCACTGCTACGATGCGATCTTGAACGACTTATCGGACACGCACACCGACTTGGCTTGTATACCAATCTCATCACCAGCGGCGTCCCGCTCAGCCGCCGGCGGCTCGCACGCCTTCGCGCGAGCGGCCTGGACGCCGTCCAATTATCGCTTCAGTCCACAGACCAGTTGCTCGCGGATCGCATCGCCGGTCTGGTAGTTCACAAAAAGAAGCTGGCCGTCGCTCGCTGGACGCATGCGCTTGGCATCCCCATGACGGTAAACATCGTCTTGCACCGCGACAATATCGAACAGATCCATGACCTTATTGCTTTGGCCGAAGCGCTGCACGCCGAGAGGCTTGAACTTGCGAATACCCAGTATCTGGGCTGGGCCTTCGTGAACCGGCACGCCCTGCTGCCGACCCAAGAACAGCTCGAACAGGCGAGGCGCACCACCCAGGCGGCCCGGGAACGGCTTCGAGGCCGCATGGAGATTCTCTTTGTGACGCCCGATTATTATGGAGGCGTGCCGCGCGCGTGTATGGATGGATGGGGCCGGCGTCATCTCGTCGTGAGTCCGGACGGATTGGTTCTTCCCTGCCATCTGGCCCACACGCTGCCGGGTCTCACGTTCGAGCGTGCCGGGACGAGACCGTTGCTCGACATCTGGGAGCAGTCGGAAGGCTTCAATCGTTTTCGAGGAGAGGCCTGGATGACCGACACGTGCCGGACATGTACTCACCGAACCGTCGATTTCGGAGGATGCCGCTGTCAGGCGTTCCATGTGACCGGTCATCTCGAGGCCGTGGATCCCGTCTGCCGCTGGTCCCCCGATCACCATCTGATTCAAACGGCACGCGATGCAGCGGAACAGAGAACCGAGGGGGCGCCGCTGTGGAGAAGAGACCTTCAGATGGTGCCATGAAGCCCATACTCATGACGCGAACACCATGAGGTGAATGATGGATCTTGCGCTGATTCTGCTCATCGTTGCCGTCATCGGGGTCGCAGGGGCGATTGCCATCAGGGATCCCGCACTGCTCTGGGTCGCACTCGGTCATTCCGGGAAACTCCTTGGGAACGTCTGGCTCGAGCTTCTGCTCGGCTTTGTTCTGGCTGGTCTCATTCAAGTGATGATCCCGGAGGCCGTTGTTCTGCGATGGTTGGGAAAACAACATCTCTGGTACGGCGTATTGGCTGGGTGGGGGCTCGGCCTGCTCATCCCAGGCGGTCCGTACGTCACCTTTCCGATTGCGGCCAACTTGTTAAGGCAGGGGGCTGCTCCTGGACCGTTGATCGCCCTGATCAGCGCCAAAATCCTCTTGAGTCCCATTCGTGTGCTGAGCTTCGAGGCGCCGCTCCTGGGATGGCCGATGACCGCCGCCCGCCTGCTGCCGAGCCTCTGTTTGCCGCCGCTCCTGGGCCTCATGGGCCAATGGTTGTTTCAGCTCTTCGATGAGAAGTAACCGCTTCGCCCGCCACGGAGGAATATCCATGACGAGTCGTCTCGCTGCCCTCATCGCCGCCACGTTCACGATAGTCGCCTCCGCGCAGTGTCTGCGTGCTGACTCGCCCGCGTTGGACCGCGTCAAGTTGCCGCCGGGGTTTTCGATCACGCTGTACGCGAGCGGTGTCACGAACGCGAGAGGGATGGTGCTCGGAGAGAAAGGCACGCTGTTTGTCGGCAGCAGGAAAGAAGGCCGCGTGTATGCCGTCGTGGACGAGAACGGCGATCATCGAGCGGAGCGGGTCTATACGGTGGCCAAAGGTTTGGATATGCCGGTCGGGGTGGCCTACCGGAACGGATCGTTGTACGTCTCAGCGGTGGATCGGATTCTGCGCTTTGACGAGATCGAACAACATTTGAGCGATCCGCCAGCGCCCGCCGTCATCACGGACCGACTGCCGAAAGACCACCACCACGGCTGGAAATATCTGGCGTTCGGTCCAGATGGCAAACTGTATGTCGCGGTAGGCGTGCCCTGCAATATTTGTGAAGTCGACTACGCGCGCCACGGCCATATTGCCCGGATGAATCCGGATGGATCGGGCTATGAAGTGGTCGCACGCGGCATTCGCAATTCCGTAGGCTTCGATTGGGATCCGTCAACGAAACAGCTCTGGTTTACGGACAATGGGCGGGATTGGCTGGGAGACGATCAACCGCCGGACGAGCTGAACCATGCGCCAAGCGACGGATTACATTTCGGCTACCCGTACTGCCACGGAAACGGGTTGACCGATCCGGAATTCGGGAAGCAACACCCCTGCAGCGAGTTTCGTGCCCCCGCCCTCGAATTAGGACCGCACGTCGCCTCGCTGGGTATGCGGTTTTACTCGGGCTCGATGTTTCCGCCCGACTATCGTGGACGCATTTTCATTGCCGAGCATGGCTCGTGGAACCGCAGCAAAAAGATCGGGTATCGTATTACGCTGGCCACGCCGGAGAAAGGTGGGCAGTGGCGGTACTCGACATTCGCAGAAGGGTGGCTGCAAGGCGAGCAACCATGGGGGCGGCCGGTGGACATTCTCCAGATGCCTGACGGTGCCCTGTTGATTTCGGATGATGAAGCGGGCGTGATTTATCGGATCGCGTATCAGAAGAAATAGGGAAGAGGCGGATGGTGGCTCTGCTCCCGCGAGCGAGCTTGTTACCAGAGGATGGGTTTGCGGTCGCGGATGAACAAGCCGGTCATGGACTGCGGCGCCTCGGTCGCGAGCCACACGATCGTGTCTGCGCCTTGTTCGACCGAAAGCGGCGCCTCACGGCCTCCCATGTCGGTCTTCACCCAGCCAGGGCAGACGGAGTTGACGGCAATCTTCGAGTCGGCCAGCGCGGCCGCGAATTGGGCGGTGACGCCGTTGAGTGCCGTCTTCGAAATACTATAGGCCGGCGCCCAGGTGCCCATGTCGGACAGTTGAGCGGCTCCGCTCGACACGTTGATGATCCGGCCGGACTCGCTCTGGCGGATCATTGGCAAGAACGTTTGGCTCACGAGGAGGGCGCCGATCGTATTCGTCTCGAACATTCGCCGGAGCCGCTGGGGGTGTAATTCAAAAATGGAACCTTCGTCGTGGTCCAGTATCCCGGCATTGTTGATCAGGACGTCTAGATGACTGACGGTCTGCGAGGCGACATGAAACGCGGCTTCGATGCTGATCTTGCTGGTGATGTCGAGGGGAACCGGGGTGACTGACGCGCCAAGCGGGGAGGCCGCTTTGCGCACCGAGGCCAACGAGCGACCGGTCAGAAACACGCGCCATCCGCGCGTCGCCAACTGTCGAACGACCTCCAGCCCGATGCCTTTATTGGCTCCCGTGACCAAGGCGATGCCCGGCATCGACAAGCCTCCGCTACTCGTACCTTCTCACCCACCCAACCCCGGCGCTATCATTTCCACCCGCCAACCCACCGATTGCTTGGCAATCGTTTACCCGGTCCACCCGCCAACCCACCGATTGCTTGGCAATCGTCTACCCGGGACGCTCTCTCTTCCCAATCATCGGTCATTATATTCTCTGCGGAGAAAATACCGGCTGGGCTTGTCCCCAGTAGAAGGAGGAGCGGTCCACATCTTCTGTGGATAAATCTGTGCACAGCAAACTTTTTAGATCTCGTTTGCGCAGGCCGGTGGCAACCGGGTACCAGATTGCCTATTTGTTGGGCATAGAAGCCGTGGACCTTCCCACTACCACATATGGTATGAAGGATTTTCCCGGCAGGCGAACACTACCATTAGTCAGCAGCGCGAAGGTGGCCATGGTTCTCCTTGAGGCAATCTACGTAGACTGTGACGGGCGGCGTCGAATGTAAGTGGTTATCCACATCGTGATCGGCGTCTGCCTCGTCAGCCTCGTTTCCTTTCCGCCTTTATTACCCTTCTACGGAAGCTGAATCGACGAAAGACCTATGATACAGATACGCCCCTGATGGGACGTACGAGCCGGCACCATACCGGGATGGCTGCCATCGCGGTGTTCAAGCTGTTCAAGGGAATACTGTTGCTGCTCGTCGGCTTCGGGTTGCTCGAATTGATGCACGCCGACCTTGTGACCCTGTTTTCACTGCTTCTTGAGTCTCTCCACCTCAATGCCGATACCCGCCTGATGCATGCGCTGATGCTTAAGGTCGAGGCGCTCCAGCCCCATAGTATCTTGATAGCGGGAGCGATCAGCCTGGGCTATGCAGCGCTGTTGCTGACGGAAGGAATCGGCTTGTGGCTGGAACTCTGGTGGGCCGCCTATGTGACGGTGGTCTCGACCAGCGCGCTCGTGCCGTTCGAAGTCTATGAGCTCATCGAGCGGGTGACGCTGACGAGGATCATTCTGCTCGTGGTCAACCTGGTCATCGTTCTTTACCTCGTGAAGCAGTTGAAGCAGCACACCTCAAAAAACCAATCCTTTCATGATTGAACGCTCTTGTTCGGTGATCCGTTGCTGGCCGAGATCTCCATTCGGAGCGAGCGGACAACCTTCAATCTGCTGGCGCGCCTCCTTCCGCTGGCGCGTTTCACTCTTGGCAAGCACAAGATGCGGCTGCCCCGTCTCGACGAGGTCGACGACGTGAGGCCCCGCGATGAGCTGGGCATTCAGAGTCCAACCAGAAACGAATGCGAACACTCCCACCGCAATCATCATGAAAAGAGTCGACGTCATGTGTCTCATCTTGTCTTCCTCCATTCTTCAACCGCACGACGGAGCTTCAGGATGCGAAGCCATTTGGAATCTCAAAAGAGAAGATGGGACCCATTCCCAACCAAGTTGAACACGGCGACGCCGATGATGACGTAAGCCAAAATGATCGTGATCCAAGACGACATGGTGTCAGTTCCCTTCTTCCGATCTTGAAGTACTCATCCCTTCTGCTTGCTCCGAATGTCTGTCCTGTACCGCAGAGATCGTGCCCAGTGAATGGGGCTGGTCAAAGGCTAGCTAACGTGATGAAAGCACACACATTGTTGATGAAAACCACCTGACGGTGATGCCGGGAGAACAGTTGGTGACGACGGGATGCTGTCGTCATGTCGGCAGGGTGCCGAAAGGTCGGCAGGGAGGGGATACCTTTGCGTTTCGCTCCTGGACCTCCCGGGGCGATCCGCGAACCTCAACGTAGCGGATCCTCGCCCCTCCGGTCATGGTCGCGGAACGCGAAGGCATCCCTTTTAGAAGAGAAACGATAGACTCAGAGGAGTCGATGTTGATCCCGAAACGAATTTACCTCACATTTATGGTCATGAAGTTGACGAACAGGAGGGTCTGGGCGGGTGAGCTTGGGCAAAGCACACGCATCAACGTGACCGGGTCAGGCGGTTTGCCCGCCTGACCCGGCACACTTCAGCGACTATCTAATCGCGTTTGTCCTTTTCGTGCTTGTAACCCGGTGAATCCTTTTCAGGCGGCAGAGCTCGTTCTCCGCTTAGTCCTCCGCCTCCGGCCTTTTCTTCACCCATGGGGCCTCCCAGCGCCGGCTCCTTCACGATGAGATCGCGGTCGCGGGACTGAGATTTGCGAGGTTCTCGCTCTCTCAACACCTCCATTTCCTTGACGATCTGCTTCATTGACGGACTCAGATCCTTGCTATCGTCCCTCATGAGACTTGGCATGATCTGATACTTTGATGTATCGATCATTGCCATGGGTGGGCCGCTGCCATTGCGCTTGACCAGGATGGCAGACCAGGGGACCGGGTGCAGGTGCGTGCCGCCCTCGATCGCCAGAATGGCATACTCAATTCGGTTGCTGTGCGTATCCACGATCAGCTTCTCAAGTGTCCCGATGTTGTGGCCCTGCAGATCCTTCACGGGTCTGCTGAGCAGCTCGTTCTTATCGGTGGTCGTCAGTTCGCCCACCGGGACCGGGATCACGGTGTATTCTTTTGGCATCGTACCACCGGCTCCCGTCATATCCAGCTGACCCGGTTTCTCCTGTTGTCCGGGCATGGCCAACAGGCCTGTTCCCGCGGTTTCACCGATTTCATGCGGGGAAGTCGCTGGCATGCTGGCGAGGTATTTGAGTGTGGTCACACGGCCCATATCGTCGACCTCGGCTTTCACATGATCGCCAGCATGAAAATCGCACTGGCCGATACGAAAGCCGGCCCCTCGAGCCGTTTCGTTGTGGCGTTGTCCTTGTTCACGTTGCCGTTCGCTGGCTGCAGGGGCCTGTTCCTGGGCGGGAATCCGTTCGCTCGTGAGTGTCTCCGCCCGTTTCTCGTTTGACGCGGATGGCGCCGCCGAGCAATCCAGATTGCTGTCCTGATTGACGACTAATTGGACACGCTCGCCTCCATCAGTTTTCTTGATATCGAATTGCTGCCCATCGGTCTTGACGATCTCTCCCTCCACAAAATACTGAGCTCCCCCGAGCATCACTTGCCGGTTCGACTCGGGAGAATGCATTTGAGCGGGATCCGGCTGCTTGCGAGTGTCTTCGAAATCCTGAGTGGTGCCCGGCAAGGGTTTACCGAGTTCGCTCATCGCTTGCTGGGACGAGACACTCGCGGGATTCCCCATTCCGGCGACCGCCAGCAAGCCGGTCGCCGCGATGGCTTGCAATGACAGGCGAAGTGTTTTCATGGCAGACCTCCTTATGTCGGGGATGCGTGAATGCGGTAGGCCATGAACAAATGGCACACACGTAAAAGAAGCAAGACAAATACCGTTGGATATTAGATTAATGAGACGGCAACTGACTGAATGTTGGGCGATTGTGCAAAGACAAATTAGTGAAGCCTACGCAATATTAAAGACATTCTGTCTTGGCATGACGGCCTGTCTTTGCCTGTCTTTGGTGGGGTGTTAGAGGGAAATCCCTTGTCGGCTATCCGCATGTGGAAAACAAGAGGTGGCCGAGTGCTGCTCAGGCGAGGATCGCTCGTAAGGCCGGCTCGAGCGACGGATACTGAAAGACGTATCCATGCTCCAACGCCTTCTGCGGACTCACGCGTTGACCGGTCGTCATGACCGTGCCCAACTCGCCGAGTGCGAGGGATAACACGGTTTCGGGAACGGGAAGCCAGCAGGGACGACGAAGCACTCGCCCGAGTGTCTCGCAAAACGCCTGCATCCTTTCGGGCTCTGGCGCGACCACATTGATGGGGCCCGAAACAGTTGTCGTCGTCAAGGCCCATTCCATCAGACCAACGTGATCGTTCCTATGGATCCACGACACCCACTGAGTCCCTGGCATGATCGGGCCGCCCAGATACAGACGGAAGGGGAGAAGCATCTTCGGCAACGCCCCGCCGTCTCGTTCGAGGACCATTCCGGTACGCAAGAGGACCACGCGAGTGCCGAATTCCTCGGCCCGTCGCGCTTCCCCTTCCCATGCGACACAGAGGTCGGCAAGAAAGCGCTCGCCCTGTGGGGCCGCTTCGCTGAGCACACGATCATCGCTTGGGCCGTAGTATCCGATGCCGGAGGCGCTGATGAGCACGCGCGGTTTCGCCGATCGACGCGAGATGGCTTCGACGAGACGTCGCGTGAGCTGCACTCGGCTGTCGGTCAGGAGCCGTTTCCGCGCACGGGTCCACCGTGCGTCAGCCAACGGTGCTCCCGCCAGGTTGATGACGGCGTCAGCACCTTCGAGACGCTCCTCCCAGGCACCTGAGTCACGGCCATTCCACTCAACGGTCGTGACGGAGGGTCCAACCAGTCGTGACGCCGCTTGCCCCTTTCTCGTCAGGAGCGTCACCCGATGGCCCTCGCGAGACAAGGACATGCATAAGGCTCGTCCAATGAACCCTGTCCCGCCGGTCATGACAACATGCATACGGGCATTCTACTCTGAAACTACGTATTGATGGAGGTCCTCCTTTTATCTCTAAGGGAGAGTAATTACACCATTTTCTGTCACGCCAGCGGTGAAGGGCCAACTCCAAAGGCCTCCATCTTGCGCCTTCTCAGTGTTCTTCCTTACAATGGGCACGCGCGCGAGGTGACCATGCGCCGCCTTTCTCGCCTCTACACCATCGCTCTCCTGTTCGGACTGACATTCTCGACTGCGTGTAATCATCTCGTGCTCAATCCGGCGGACAGCACCGCGACGACGACGGGAAAGGTCATTGCGAGAGGAATTCTCCTGATCCCGACCTTCGGAGCCAGTGAACGCCGGATCAATCGTTATCGAAATGGCGTCCCCCTCACAGATGGATTCCACTCGCGCGTCTCGGATGGAAACGAGACGGTCGTGATTGTCGGGAACAACAATACCGCCAACAGTGCGGCCACCACGTGGTTACAGAAGCGGGGGTTGTCGGTCCTCGAACGGAGCCAGCTGGACCAGATCCTCGCGGAACAACAACTCCGCCTGGTGCGCTCCTCGGATGATGAAGCCATGCTGCTTCACGTCGGGCGTCTCGCAGGAGCGTCCCAAATCGTGTTTATCGATACGACCTCGTCGGCGGTGTCCATTCGAGCCGTGGATCTGGAAAGTGGAAAGATCCGATGGACAGGAAGCGCGCATTACCGGGATATGCGAATCAAAGAACCCGGAGATTCCAGCATGACATTGACGTGCCAGGCGCTCGCCACGGCATGGGGATTCCGCGAGCCTGGCGATATCTACATTCCCTCGCAACAGATGTGTACCCTACGCGACACCCGACCAATCGCTGATTGAACCTCACCTTCCCAATCGAGACAAGGACAGATATCGACCTCGCCAATGAACCCTGTCCTCCGGTCGCGACGACATTCATACTGCCATTCTCCTCAGGATCAGGTATATCTTCTCGCTGAAACGTCGCAGTATCTCACTTGCTGGGAGAATCCATGCGAAAACTCAGGACGTCATTCTGGCCACTCTGTGGTGGGTATCTCATTATAGTGATAGTGGGGCTCCTCAGCGGCGGCTGTGCCCTCAGGCCGAGCCCGGTACAGATGTACGAAGGCCCGTCGCTCCCCAAGGAACAAGTCGGCATCGTGCGCGGCGCGTGTCAGACGGGGGCTGGGCTGACGATCATGATCGTGCGGATCGACGGCAAAGACATTCCGAACGGCTGCGGAGATTTCGCCTTGCTGCCGGGTGACCACCAGCTTGAGCTCAGTGCCAAGCGACTGGCGCCGAGAATGGATACGCCCATGATCAGGTCTGGATCGATGACGGGCGCGCCGCCGACTCCAGCCGGTGCAACCCAGGACGAAGAGTTGCCGGTCATCTGGGCCTCCTCATCGCCGCTGCGAGTGACGTGTCACCTTCAGGCTGGGCAGGAAGTCACCATCGTCGGACAAGTTGGCACAGGGCC
>Ga0207648_10001443_pt1 | contig 26174 bp, 20 predicted proteins | sample KBSMisM32_FD_184310 | JGI IMG/M metagenome (GOLD analysis project Ga0207648, IMG submission 184310) | Miscanthus rhizosphere microbial communities from Kellogg Biological Station, Michigan, USA - KBS Miscanthus M3-2 (SPAdes) (version 2) | ecosystem: Host-associated > Plants > Roots >... | reverse complement strand
AGCGGATCGCTACTCCGGTCGACGGGACGATGATGATGACGTTCTCCTCGCGCGTCCAGGAGTCGTCCGTCCAGTTCGTCGAGCCTGCCCACACCGCATCTCGATCGCGGACGACGTACTTGTGGTGCATCAGATCCGGCCAGCCTGGAACCGGCGCGGTGTCAAACGGCAGCGACTCGATCAGCGACGGTTCGGTCTTCGGCGGGGGAGGAACCGGCGGGCGCTCGTCGACCTCGTCGACGTTGTACACGAGCCGAACGTTGACGCCGCGCTCATGCGCACCGACAAGCGCACCCCGCACGATGTCTGCCGTCTCGTCGTGCAGGCGAATGTCGTAGAGCGCGAGCTCGAGCGTCTCCTTCGCCCCGCCGACGAATGCGGCGATAGTGCGCGCGATGTCGACGGCGGTTTGGCCACCGTCGGTGAGTGTGTGAACCTCGATCACAGGGAGGTGCAGGATACGGGTCACGAACAGCCGCTCGCAGGTTTTGGTTGACAAGACCAAAACTTCGGCGTAAGGTAAGAGTCGTGGCGACCAAAACCACTGACGCGAAGGCTCCGCTCGGGTACGACCCCTCGCAGTTTCCGGCGTTTGCAGTAACCGTGGACGTGGTCGTGCTGACGATGTCCGAGGGTTTGCTGCACGTCCTCCTGGTCTGCCGCGGCGAGGAGCCGTACGAAGGAATGTGGGCGATCCCGGGCGGCTTCAAGCGCCCGACCGAGACGCTGGACGAGGCCGCGAGGCGGGAGCTCGTCGAGGAGACCGGGGTCGATCCCGCGAGCCTCTTGAGCCAATTCGGCGCCTACGGCGATCCCGGGCGCGACCCGCGCATGAACGTGGTGACGATCGGCTACCTCGCAGTGCTGCGCGACGTCGGCGCCGTCGCAGGCGGCTCGGACGCAGCAGCTGCCGCACTGATTCCCGTTTCCGACATCTTGAAAGGAAAGGTCGACCTGGCTTTCGACCACCTGCAAATCGTGCGTGACGCGATCGACCGGGTTCGCAAGGAGCTCGAGCTCACCGGCATCGCGGCGGCGTTCGTCGGGCCGACCTTCACTCTGGCCGAGCTACGCGCGGTCTACGAGGCCGTGTGGGGCGTGGAGCTCGACGCGGCGAACTTCCGGCGCAGAGTCGTGAGCGAAGAGGGCTGGGTCATCCCGACGGGCCGCCGCGCCCGGCCGGGTCGGGCGGGTGGGAGGCCGGCCGAGCTCTACCGCGCGGGGCGGGCCTGGAATCACGGCGGACCGATCCACCGGTAGCCCCGCAATGCGAGCGATCATCTGCGACAGATACGGGCCGCCGGACATCCTGCGGATTGAGGACGTCGAGCGCCCGGTCCCCGCCGACGACGAAGTGCTCGTCAGGATCCAGGCGAGCACCGTCAACCGTTCCGACACGCACACTCGTGCCGGCACGCCGTTCATCTCCCGCTTCTTCCACGGCCTGCGCCGCCCCAACCGCAGGATCCCTGGTAGCGAGTTCGCCGGCGAGATCGACACAGTCGGCGCTGCAGTCACCGACTTCGAGGTCGGCGACCGCGTCTTCGGCGTCTATCCATTCTGGAGTGTGCGCGCCGGGGCTCACGCGGAGTTCATGTGCATTCCTGAGCGTGCGCCACTCGTGCAGATGCCGGTCGGCACGAGCTTCGAGGAGGCCGCGGCCGTTCCCGACGGGGCGATCCTCGCTCTCGGGTGTCTCCGACGCGCCGGGCTGGAGAAGGGCCAGCGGATCCTCATCTACGGCGCGTCCGGTTCGATCGGAACCGCTGCCGTGCAGTGGGCGAGGCATTTCGACGCGCACGTCACCGCCGTCTGCAATACGAAGAACCTCGAGCTCGTGCGCTCGCTCGGCGCCGACGAAGTCATCGACTATCTGAAGGAAGACTTCACGAGGAGCGGCGAGACCTACGACGTCGTCTTCGACGCCGTCGGCAAACACTCGTTCAGGCGGTCCCGCCGCTCGCTGAAGCCGGGCGGGAAGTACGTCCCCACCGACGGCTTCACGAACCTGTTCTGGACCGCGTGGACGCGGCGGATCGGCGATCGGCGTGTGGTGATCGACATCCCGCCGCACTATCGGAAGCAGGACCTGCTGCTGCTCAAGGACCTGATCGAAGCCGGGAAATACCGCGCGGTCGTCGATCGCCGATACCCGCTCGAGCAAGTAATCGAGGCGAGCAGATACGTCGAGACGGAGCAGAAGACGGGCAACGTCGTCCTGACGGTCACTTGAGAGCGGTCGTCCACGACAGCTACGGCCCGCCGGACGTGCTCCGGCTTGCGGACGTCGAGCAACCGGTGCCGGCGAACGACGAGGTGCTGGTCAAAGTTCATGCGACAACGGTCAACCGGACAGATTGCGGAGTCCGCGCCGGCCATCCGTTCTTCGCCCGGGCCTTCACCGGTCTCGCGCGGCCGAAGCGGAGGATTGCAGGCATGGAGCTGGCCGGGGAGGTCACGGCGGTTGGCCCGGCCGTCACCGAGTTCGAGGTCGGCGACCGCATCTTCGGCATCAAAGGTGCCGCGAACGCCGAGTACGTCTGTGCACCTCAGACCGTCCCGATCGCGTCGATGCCCACCGGGATGACCTTCGAGGATGCCGCCGCGGTCTGCGACGGAGCCTGCACCGCGCTGTCGTGTCTCCGGGGGGCGGGCACGCTGACGGGAAAGAGCATTGTCGTCTACGGCGCGTCCGGTTCGATCGGAACGGCTGCCGTGCAATGGGGCAGGTACTTCGGCGCCCATGTGACGGCCGTGTGCGCCACGAAAAACCTCGACCTCGTGCGCTCGCTCGGAGCCGATGAAGTCGTCGACTACACGCGGGAAGACTTCACGAAGAACGGCCGGACCTACGACGTCATCTTCGACGCCGTTGGCAAGCACTCGTTCAGACGCTGCCGCCGCTCCCTGAAACCGGGCGGGACGTTCATCGAGACGGATCTCGGCTTCATGTGGCACGCCCCGGTGGTCGCTCTCCTGACGAAGTGGGTCGGAGACAAACGCGCGAAGATCGGAATAGCTCGCTACCGGAAGGAGGACGTCCTGCTGCTGAAGGAGCTGATCGAGGCGGGGAAGTATCGCGCCGTCATCGATCGCCGCTATCCGTTGGAGGACGTGATCGAGGCCACGAGATATGTCGAGACGGAGCAGAAGACAGGCAACGTCGTCCTCACGGTCACGGCTACGACAGATGTCTCAGTGTCGCCTGTTGTCTAGGCCCGACAGGCAGGAGTAGTGTCGGTCCTAAGGTGGGCCTCTTCAGCAAGCGACACACCGACGAAGCCGGTGAGCTGCCTTTCGAGGGGCGGCTAGCAGAGTTCGACGGCGCAACAGGTTGGCTCAACTCATCGCCCCTGAGCCCCGCGGACCTGCGGGGGCAGGTCGTTCTCGTCGACTTCTGGACCTACACCTGCATCAACTGGCTGCGCACGCTCGGCTACGTCCGCGCGTGGGCCGAGAAGTACGAGGATCAAGGGTTGGTTGTGGTCGGCGTCCATACCCCCGAGTTTCCGTTCGAGCGCGACGTCGACAACGTCCGCGAGGCCGCGAAAGAGATGAGGGTCGAGTATCCGATCGCACTCGACAGCGGGTATGCGGTTTGGGAGGCCTTCGGTAACCACTACTGGCCGGCTGTGTACATCGCCGATGCAGAAGGACGAATTCGGCACCACCAGTTCGGGGAAGGTGGATACGAAGAGTGCGAACGGATCGTCCAGCAGTTGCTGCGGGAGGCCGGAGGCGATGGGATCAGCGATGACCTCGTGCCGACCCCCACGGAGGGGTTCGAGCTTCAGGCGGATTGGGCGAACCTCGAGACTCCCGAGTCCTATCTCGGGTACGAGCAGGCGCAGAATTTCGCCTCGCCGGGTGGTGCTAGACGTAACGAGCTTCGCGCCTACGAGCCGCCGGAGCAGTTGCGCGAGAACCAGTGGGCTCTCGCCGGGAACTGGACGGTCGGGAACAAGGCGTGCGTGCTAGACGAAGCAGGTGGACGGATCGTGTTTCGCTTTCACGCGCGCGACGTCCACCTTGTGATGTCACCCGGAGGGCGAGGCCGATCTGTCCCGTTCCGCGTCCTTGTCGGCGGAGAACCTCCCGGTGACGCGCACGGGTTTGACGTTGACGAACAGGGTCGCGGCACGCTGTCCGAGGAGCGGCTCCATCAGTTGATTCGCGAGCGCGGGCCGATCACCGATCGCACGTTCGAGATCAGCTTCGATGCTCCCGGGGCCGAGGCCTACTGCTTCACCTTCGGCTAGCGCTTCTGCGATGGCCGCGAGGCCTACTAAGCATGGAATGTTGAGGTCCTGTTAAGCCGCCGGGACCCGCTGAGAGCTCGTCCTATGATCGCACTGTGCCGTGTCAATGAAAGATGCGCTGTACGTCGTCATCGCTCTCGGCGTAGTCGCGTTCTTGATCGTGCGCCAGCGCCGGAGCGACCGCTTTCGGGAGCGTTCGCTGCTCTTTCCTCTGGCCCTCGGCGTCTACGGCGCCGTCCTGTTGACGCAGACGTCTGAGCACGACTCGCTCACGACCGCATCCGCCGTGCTGCTGCTCTCGAGCGCGGTCGCTTCAGTCTTCTTCGGCGTGATTCGAGGCCTGACGATCGAGCTCTTCATCCGAGGCGAGGAACTATGGGAACGCGCCTCGTGGACGACGATCGGAGTTGGCTGGGGAGGGCTTGTGGTAACACGAGTTGCACTGATCGCGGTCGCTGCAGCGGTCGGCGCCAAGGTTGCGTCGTCGGCCACCTCCATCCCACTGATGCTCGCAATCACGCTTGCGACCCAGATGCTCGTGGTGAGGGCGCGCGCGAGGGAGCTGGGAGTTGTCGCGGGGCCGTCCTCGCGTCGGCCCCGCAGAAGCGCTCGCCGGAGCTGATTTCGACTCGCGTTGAGGGTCGGGCCGGCGTAGGGCGTTAGGCGCCCGAGGCATGGCGACGTACGCTTCGCCGGTGGTCACCTGCTCAGCTTGCGGCTCGAAGAATGCGGCAGAGGCGAAGTTCTGCTCCGAGTGCGGAGCGCGCCTCGCCTCGGCTTCCCGACCGATTGAGGAACGCAAGGTCGTCACCGTCGTGTTCTGCGACCTTGTTGGGTCGACGGCACGCGCTGAGCAGCTGGATCCCGAGGACGTGCGGGCCGAGCTGTCGTCGTATCACGCCCGGGTCCGGTCGGAGCTCGAGCGTCATGGAGGCACCGTTGAAAAGTTCATCGGCGATGCGGTCGTCGCCGTCTTCGGAGCGCCTCTCGTGCACGAAGACGACGCCGAGCGCGCGGTGCGCTCGGCATTGGCGATTCGCGACTGGGCGCTGGAGGAGGACGCCGTCGACGTTCGGCTCGCAGTGAACACGGGGGAGGCCCTCGTCAGCGTCGACGCGCGGGCAGTCGCCGGCGAGGGACTGGTCGCGGGGGACGTGATCAATACGGCGGCTCGCCTGCAGACGGCGGCGCCGGTCAACGGGATCCTTGTCGGCGAGAAGACGTACCGGGCTACCGAAGGGCCCATCGAGTACCGCGAGCGCGAATCCGTGGCGGCGAAGGGAAAGCAGGAGCCTGTAGGCGTCTGGGAGGCGGTCTCAGCGCGTTCGTTGTTCGGCGTCGACGTCGATCTGAAGCCGTCGACTCGGCTCGTCGGCCGGCGGCGCGAGCTGGATCTGCTTGTCGATGCGCTGGGACGCGCGCGCGCAGAACGCGAACCTCAGCTCGTCACGATTGTCGGTGTTCCCGGGATGGGGAAGAGCCGGCTCGTGCAGGAGTTGTCGGCACGGATCGAAGCTGAACCGGAGTTGACCCGCTGGCGCCAGGGCCGCTCCCTTCCGTACGGCGAAGGGGTGAGCTACTGGGCGCTAGGTGAAATGGTCAAGGCCGAGGCCGGGATTCTCGAAAGCGACGCGGCTCGGGTCGCCGAGTCGAAGCTCCGAGACACGGTAGTGCGCGTGTGCGGCGAGCAAGAGGTCGAGTGGTTGCGAGGGATGTTGCAGCCACTCGTCGGCATAGCCGACGACGCCTCCAGCGGGGACCGGCGCGGCGAGGCGTTCGCAGCCTGGCGCCGCTTCTTGGAGGGCCTTGCCGCAGAGCGCGCGACCGTGCTCGTCTTCGAGGATCTCCACTGGGCCGACGACGGCTTGCTCGACTTCGTCGACTCGCTGGTCGACTGGGCGACGGACGTGCCGCTCCTTGTCGTCGCCACGGCGCGCCCCGAGCTCCTCGCGCGCCGTCCGCACTGGGGCGGCGGCAAGACGAATGCCGCGACACTGTCGCTGGCGCCGCTGTCCGAATTGGAGACGACTGAGCTTGTCCACGCCATTCTGGAGCGATCGGTTCTGCCGGCGGACGTACAGTCGGCCGTTTTGGCCCGTGCAGGCGGAAACCCTTTGTACGCCGAGGAGTTCGCGCGGATGGTCGCGGAACGCGGTGAGGTCCACGACGCCGGAGAGGTCGTCTTGCCGGACTCGGTTCAAGGTCTCATCTCCGCACGGCTCGACCTGCTGACGCGCGCAGAGAAGGAGCTGTTGCAGGACGCCGCGGTCGTCGGGAAAGTGTTTTGGCCGGGTGCGCTGACCGCTAACCGGGATGCATCGGACCTTGACGATGCCATCCGAGGGCTCGAGCGCAAGGAGTTTGTGCGACGTGAGCGCCGGTCATCGGTGGAGGGAGAGCTTCAATACGCGTTCCGGCACGTTCTGGTGCGGGACGTCGCATACGGCCAGATCCCCCGTGTGACGCGCGCCGAGAGGCACGAGCAAGTGGCAGAGTGGATCGAGCGGCGTGTACGCAGTGAAGACGCGGCGGAACTCCTTGCACACCACTACTCGAACGCTTTGGAGTACGGACGCGCCGCCGGCCGCGATGTGAGCAAAGTGATTGGCCGCGCGCGTGTTGCACTCCGCGACGCGGGCCGGCGTGCGGTCGCCTTGAACTCATTCGTGAACGCGGCGCGGTTCTTCGAAGCCGCGGTCGAGCTGACACCGGAGGACGATCCGGATTGGCCGCGGCTCGTGCTCGAGCAGGCAGAGGCGTCCGTGTATGTCGACATCTCCAGCGACCAGCGGCTACGTAGCGCTCGCGAGGTGCTGCTCGCAGGCGACGTGCACGATGCTGCCAGAGCGGAGGTCGTGCTGGGCGAATACCGCTGGCTGCGGGGCGATCAGGCGGGCTCGAGCGAACACTTCATCGTGGCCGAGAGGTTGGCCGACCGCATGACCGACGAGAACGCCAAGCTGCGCGTGCTCGCGAACCTCGGTCGCTTTGCGATGCTCAACGACGAGAACGAGCGTGCCGTGGTCCTTGGTCGGCCGGCGCTGGCGCTGGCGGTAAAGCTGGGTCGCGACGAGATGCGTGCGCACGTCTTGAACAACATTGGCGTCGCACGCGTCGCGCTCGGCGAACCGGAGGGTCTAGACGACCTCGAAGCCAGCCTCGAGATCGCGCGCCATGCGGGCGGTCCCGAGCATGTGCGTGCTTGTGGGAATCTGGCCTCGGTCCTCGCCTGCGAGGGACAGCTGCAACGTGCAGGCGAGCTGCATCGGGAGGGGTTGCGGGTGTCGCAGGAGATCGGCTACGAGGAGCCGACGCGGTGGCTCTGGACGGAAGTCGCAAACGATCACATGCTCGCCGGCGACTGGGAAGAGGCCCGGCGAATCGTCGACGAGCTCATTCCCGGCTACGAAGAATCCCCGTTCTGGATGGAACCGCAAACGCGGGTCTGCCGCGCCCGCATGCTGATTGCAGAGGGTGCGGTCGAAGTCGCCGTCGCCGACTCCGACCGGGCGGTCGCGGTTGTAGAGGGCAAATCGACGTTCCAGGGTCTCTGCGGCCCGCTCGCCCTTCGCGCACGACTCCATGCCGAGCTCGGGGAGATGAAAGAGGCAGCGCGAGTCACGGCCGAGCTGATGGACATCTGGAAGGAGACGGGGTCAGCGTATGTCGAACTTTGGGTGCTCGACCTCTGGTTCGCAGCCTGGTCGTGCGGTCAGGAGTTGCGCTTGAAGACGGCCGTCGGGGAGTCTCCGGTTGCCGTCCCGTGGCTCGACGTCGTCAGCGCGTTCGTCGAGCGGGACTTCGACAAGGCCGCGGCCCAGCTGGAGTCGATGGCTGCCATCTCGGCCGCCGCCACGGCCAGGCTGTGGGCGGGCGAGTGGCTGGTCGAAGAAGGGCGTCACGCGGAAGCCGCCGTGCAGCTCGAGCTCGCGCTTCCTTTCTGGCGGTCGGTTGGCGCGTGGCGGTATCTGCGCAGGTGCGAGTCGTTGCTCGCTGCCGCCTCGTAGACCGCGACACCGCTTTCACGACTGCTGCTTCGCGTGCATCTCACCTTTGTGCGTTCGCGACTCGTTGTTCAGACGCAGGAGTTCGGAGTAGTGTCGAACGGCTCAAGGGGCGAAGGAAAACGAGAGGAGACCACGATGGCTAGTGAACCCAGCCGCCCTGGTGTCGGCGGAGGCGCAGCGAAACCCAAGCAGCGGACGATGGATGGCAACTTCACGATCGGCCGCTTCGGCGGCGTCGAGGTTCGGCTCAACTGGAGCTTGATTGCCGTCTTCGCGCTAATCGTGTGGTCGCTGGCGGAAGGCGTCTTCCCGTCGCAGAACCCGGGGCTCTCCCACGGCACCTACATCGCGATGGGAATCGTCGCGGCCCTGCTGTTCTTGGCGTCGATCCTTCTCCATGAGCTCGGGCATTCATGGGTCGCCCGACGCGAGGGGATCGAGGTCGACTCGATCACCCTGTGGCTGTTCGGCGGCGTGTCGCGGTTCAAGGGTCGGTTCCCGAGCGCCGGCGCCGAGTTCCGAGTTGCCATCTCCGGTCCCCTCGTCTCGATCCTCCTCGGCGTGCTGTTCGTTCTGATCGCGGTGGCTCATCCGCCGAGCTCCGTCGACGGGGTCGCCGCCTGGCTCGGCTATATCAACCTGATCCTTGCCGTCTTCAATCTCCTTCCCGCGTCGCCGCTTGATGGGGGCCGTGTGTTGCACGCCGCGCTCTGGCGAGCCAAGGGAGACTTCGCCTGGGCGACCCGCGTCTCGTCGGAGATCGGACAGGGCTTTGGCTACCTGTTCATCGCGCTCGGGCTCGCGATGTTCATCTTCCAGGGGTCGTTCAGCGGCGCCTGGCTCGCTTTCATCGGCTGGTACCTCCTTCAGGGCGCCAGGGCAGAGGCTCGCTACGCCGCGACGGAGCAGGCGCTCGACGGACTGCGCGTGCGCGACCTGATGGTTCGCGATCCTGTAAGCGTCGACGCCGACGCGACGATTGGGCGCATCATGGACGACGTCGCCTGGTCGCACCGGTTCACCACGTACCCCGTTCTCGACGGAGGGAGGCCTATCGGCCTGCTCACCTTTGCCTCGGTCGCCGCGGTTCCCCGCTCCGAGTGGGATACACGACGCGTGCGCGAGACGATGATCCCGCTTGATCAGGTCCCACTGCTCACCGAGGACGAGAAGGCCGTCGACGCCCTGGCGGAGCTTGCCACCCCGAGCACGAATCGTGGGCTTGTGGTCGACAATGGACACCTGGCCGGGCTGCTGTCGATCACCGACCTTGCCCGAGCGCTCGAAGTGGGCCGACGGCCGGCGCAGGTACAGGGCGATCGGGACTGATCAGGGGATGTGTGGCTCAGTCTTGCCGCTTCGCGCGCATCTCAGCTTTATGCGGCCGCTCCGCGACTACCGCATCGCCCGTCGTTCGTCGTATTAGAACTCCGGTGGGACACGTGCCGCCGAGAGGTCCACGCGATCGTTCCGCATCGGCACGCCTTCGCGCGCGAGGAGCTCGCGTTGCTTCGCGCCCTTGGGGATGCTGCCGTCCGCCCGGACGACCCGATGCCACGGAAGCCCATGCGTGGTCGAGAGGACGCGTCCCACGAGGCGCGGCGCGCCCGGATCGATATCGCCGTATGTGCGAACGAATCCTTCCGGAATTGAGCGAATGCGCTCGACAATCCGTTCCGTGCGCCGACTTTGCTGCTGCGAGGCCATAGAATCGATCGTGAGGAAGTGATCCAGCTCGATTCTACGATCGCGCGCTTCATCGAGGCAAGCAACGCGAGAGACCTCGACCGCGCCGTCGGGTGCTTTGCGTCGGATGCCATGGTCGAGGACGAAGGTCGGACTCACCGCGGAGTCGAAGAAGTCCGTGCGTGGAAGCGCGAGACCGAAGAGCGCTTCGTCTACACGTTCGAGCCGAATGCGGTCGAATCGCGAGACGGCCACACCGTCGTGACTGGAACTCTCGCGGGAAACTTTCCGGGAAGTCCCGTCGAGCTCAAATATGACTTTACGCTCGCAGGCGACGCGATCACGTCGCTTCGAATCTCGACGTAGGAAGTCTCTTCCGCCCGCGGGAAGGGGTCGGGGGAGCCGCGTCGCGACTCCCCCGAGGTAGTTCAGGCGGCCAACTCGAGCGCCGCGTCTTCCGGGTTTTCCTTCACGACCGTGGTCTCGTGGGTGTTGGGCGTCAAGAGGGCGACAACACTCGCCGCGAGCACGATGCATGCGCCGACGAGTAGTGCGCGCTGGTATCCGTGGGTTGCGGCCTGGGCGAGGCTGTCGCCGCCGTGCAGCAGCGAGGTGGTGCGAGCAGTGGCGAGTGCGGATAGCACTGCGAGCCCGAGCGCAGTCCCGAGCTGTTGGCCGGTGTTCAAGAGTCCGGCGGCGAGACCGGCCTTGTCTTGGTCGACACCGGCATTGGCTGCCGTGGTCAGGCCGGTGAAGACCCCGCCCATGCCGATTGACACGGTCAGGAGGCCGGGCAGGATGTCTGGGACAAAGCTGCCGTCAACCGGAATCCGGGAAAGCCAATAGAGCCCGGCAGCGGCGATGACGGTGCCCAGAACGACGACCGGCTTCGTGCCCACGCGGGCGAACAGCTGCGACGAGATGCCGGCTGCGATGATGAATCCGCCTGTCAGCGGCAGGTAGGCGACGCCCGTCTGGATCGGCGAATAGCCGAGCACGGTCTGCATGTAGAGCGTAAGAAAGAAGAACATCGGGAGGAAGCCGGCCAGGGCGACCATCTGGGTGGCGTCGGCGGCGGCCACTCCCTTGACACGAAGGATGGAGAGCGGGACGAGCGGGTTCGCGACGCGCAGTTCATTCGCGACGAATGCCCCCAACAGCAACGCGGAGCCTGCAAGCTCGGCGATCGTGCGCGCCGTGCCCCAGCCGACGTCCGGTGCCCTGACGAGCGCGTAGACCAGGAGCAGCATGCCTCCGGTTACGAGCGCGGCGCCGAGGGCGTCGAAGTTCGCCAGTCGCACTTTCTGAATCCGATCGCGTTTGAGCAGCATGAACGCGCCGACGAAGACGATGGCGCTGAACGGAACATTGATGAACAGGACCCAGCGCCAGCCGGGTCCCTCTGTGAGCAGACCGCCGAAGAGAACGCCCACGGCGCCGCCGATTCCGGAGACCGCCGCCCAGACGCCGAGGGCGGTGTTGCGGTCACGGGTGGAGCGGAAGGTGCTGGTCAGGCTGGAAAGCGCGGCGGGCGAGAGCATCGCCGCGCCCAATCCCTGGGCGAAGCGGGCGCCGACGAGCAGCGAACCGCTTTGGGCGAGGCCGCCGAGCAGCGACGAACTGGCGAAGACAACTAGCCCGGTGACGAGCATGAAGCGGCGGCCGAGCAGGTCGGCCATCCGGCCGCCCAGGAGCAGGAAGCCACCGTAGGCGAGGATGTAGCCGTTGATCACCCACTGCAGGCTTTGCTGGCTGAAGCCGAGATCGTTCTTGATCGACGGCAGGGCGATATTCAGGATCGAGGCGTCGAGCACGTCCATGAACTGGACGACGCTGAGCAGGATCAGGATCGCGACCCCCCGCCGGGAGGCTAGGGATGACGCTTCACCTTCCTGCTCGGGCGAGAAAGCTGATGAGTAGGTCTCTGCGCTCATGAGAGGCTCCTTCCGTACTGCGAGCTATGATTATCGGGATGTCATACAATACGAAACTCATACCGTCTGTATTCCCGATCATCTGGGTAGGAGAGTAGATTGGCTGAGCGCCCGAAGAACAAGGCCGGAGACGAGGTGGCGGCCGCGCGCGAGCGGCGACGGTTTGCAAGTGCGATCGGGCAGTCACTGCGCCAACTGGCCATTCAACTCTCGCTGCTCAACCATCAGATCGGCGCGAACCTCGATCTCAGAGATGTCGACATCGATTGCCTCGATCTCATCGACCGCGAGGGGCCGCTGAGCCCGAGCAAGCTCGCTCTACTGGCCGGCTTACACCCTGCCACGATCACCGGAATCCTCGACAGACTCGAACGCGGAGGGTGGATCGCCCGCGAGCGCGATCCGGCGGATCGCCGAGCAGTCCTCGTCCGCACTCGACGAGAGCGCTTACCGGACCTTCTCCGCCTCTACGCGGGAATGAACCGCTCGATGAACCAGATCTACGCCGGCTACAACGAGAGCGAGCTCAAAGCGATCGCGGATTTTCTTCAGCGCACGGTTAAGGCCGGAAGAAGCGCAACAGAGCAGCTATCCGAGGTTGGTGAAAAGAGCAACCGCTAGGCCAGCGCCCGGCGCTGACCGGGAATCGCATCCAGACCGTCACAGCGGCGTGTCGGCCGGGCCGGTTAGACGCCGCGGCCAGCTGGTCGACGGCGGCGGCCGCGTACGGCAGTGGAAAGGTCAGGCTTTGGCGCTTGCCGATGCCATGAGCGTCTCGAGGCGCTCGAGGCTGGCGGCGGGCCACAGCTTCTTCGTGTCGTAGTAGACCTTGAACGCGGGCACAGAGTCGGGAAGCGTGACCCAGGGCAGCTTCGACCGCGTGAAGATATGAACGTCAGGCGCGACTGCTGTCGGATCGTCGAACGTGCCGGCGCGGACGAAGCGGATCTGGCGGAGCGAGTACTGGCTGAAGACCGCTACCTGGCAGGTCGGGCAACGCCAGATCTTCTGCTTCTTGCCGCCGGCCCGAGGTACGGCTACCGGCTGCGGATCGCCCGCGAGAATCTCCAGTCGGTCGGTCTCGATCAACACGTTCACGACGAACGCGCTCCCGGTCTGCCGTTGACAGTTCAAGCAATGACAGCAGTGAACGAAGAGCGGGTCGGACATCAGGCGGTAGCGGACCGCGCCGCAGGCGCACCCGCCCTCGAGTGGGGCCTTGGTCATCGGTCAGGCCTGTTTTTTCGCCCGCATCTCAGCCTTGTGCGCGCGCTTCTTCGCCTGATACTCCTCTAGGGCCTCGGGTGAGTCGACGTCGCCGAGCGTCGGATGGTTCGGTGCGATCTCCTGGGCGGCTTCGACCCCGAACCGCTTTGCCAATACCGCGGTCAAGGACTTGAGCTTCATGTCGCCGAAACCGGGGAGCGAGGAGATGCGCTTGCGCAGATCGTTGCCGTCCGCCGCGTCCGTCCAGATGCGTTCGGCCTGCCCGCCGTACTCGTCGACCACCACCGCGGCGAGCTCCTGAACCCGCTTGGCCATCGAGCCGGGGAAACGGTGAATCGCCGGCTTCTCGCGAAACAGCCGCTCGAGCTCACCGGGATCGGCGGCCGCGATCTTGCGCGCGTCGAGCGACCCGAAGCGCTGCTTGAGCTTGAACGGCCCGAGGAACGCCGTCGGAACAGTCACCTGCTGGTCGAGCGCGAAGCCGATTAGCAGGGCGAGCGGCTCCTCGGCGAGCAACGCGTCTGCCTCGTCGTTGCCCGTGAAATAGAGGGCGCTAGGTCTGGTCGTCGCAGCCACCCCTTGATCCTAGATGGCAGGCGTAGACTTTCGGGAGATATGGCCGACTCGGTCGACAAGGCGAAGCACGTCCTGCACGACGTGGAGCATCCGATTGACACAGCGAAGGCTCTCGAGCACGAGGCTGCCGAGGGCGAGAGTGCACGTACGCCGCTGATCGTGATCTCCGGCATCACGCTCTTCCTCATCGTGATTTTCGTGATCCTTTTGGCGATTGCGCTGACGCTGTACTTCGAGTACGGAGGCAAGTAGCCGGGCTACTCGGACGCGTAGGCGAAGCGGCTCGCGAACGCGCAGTTGTCCCTGAGCTCCCACGCGAAAGGATCGTCGTCGACCGTCAACTCGTCTGCTATCAACTCACGTCCGGGTTGGTCGTAGCCGGGTATGACGCACCGGACTGTCGCGTCCGAGGACACCGGTCGCGTCGCGCTCGCTCGTACCGCCTCACCGATCCGGAGCTCGTAGCCCTCGCCCTGCGCGACGAGCTCGATCCGGTCCGGGCGCACGTCGACGAGGTTGCTCATCTTTCGCACCCACGGCAGCACGCCGACCTGAGGTCCGCCATGTCGGCCGAGGAACACGTCGGCAAGGGCGTTCCGCTGAGACTCGTCCCCGGTCGCGTCGACGTGCAGCACGATCGTCCACGGTGACCCGGGCTCGTCGTCGTCGTAACGAACGATCAGCGCCGTAGCGAGGCCGCTCACGTCGACGTCACCGATGCGCCCGGCCTCGACGAGCCAGGCGAGCGCGCCGTAGCAAATCCCGTAGGTCGACCTGCCTCCGCGCACGCCGTCCACCATTCGGCAGGGGCAGATGGGGTCGCAGTTGCACGATTCGAAGTACGAGCCGCTGACCGAGTAGGCGACGCTCTCCACGGGACGATCTTGGTTCTTGGAAGGCCCCTGCGCAAGTACCCTGACGGGGTGGATCCGCTCACCTTTTTCAGCCCCAAAACGCGCGGCTGGTTCGAGCAGGCGTTCGCCGGGCCGACCCCTGCACAGGTGCACGGCTGGCCCGCGATCGCCAGCGGCAAGCACACGCTGATCCAGGCGCCGACCGGCTCGGGAAAGACGCTCGCAGCCTTCCTCTACGGGATCGACAAGCTCAACTCGGAGCCCGGCCAGGGCCTGCGCCTGATCTACGTCTCCCCGCTGAAGGCCCTGAACTACGACATCGAGCGCAACCTGCGCGGGCCGCTCGCGGGGCTGCAGTCGGAGCTCCGGATTGGCGTCCGAACCGGGGACACGCCCCAGAAGGAACGCGCCGAGATGCTCCGGAACCCGCCGGACATCCTGATCACGACTCCAGAATCTCTCTATCTGTTGCTCACTTCTCGCGCGCGCGAGAACCTGAGGGGCGTTCAGACGCTGATCCTCGACGAGGTTCACGCCGTCGCCGGCACGAAGCGCGGCGCACACCTCGCGCTTTCCGTCGAACGGCTCGAGCGGCTTGTCGACCAGCCGTTCCAGCGCATCGGCCTGTCGGCGACGCAACGTCCGATGGAGGAGATCGGCCGCTTCGTCTCGGGTGCACGAGACATCCAGCTCGTCGATGCCGGGGTCTCGAAAGAGCTCGACCTCGAGATCGTCGTGCCGGTGGAGGACATGCGCGAGCCGGGTGCGGCACCGGAGGGCGGGGCGGAAGGCTCCTCGAGCTCGATCTGGCCGTCGATCTACCCGAAGATCCTCGAGCTCGTGGAAGCACACCGCTCGACGATCGTCTTCGTCAACAACCGCCGCCTTGCCGAGCGGCTCGCGCTGCGTCTCAACGAGCTAGCGGAGAAAGAAGTCGCGCGCGCGCACCACGGGTCGCTCGCGCGCGAGCAGCGAGTGGAGATCGAGGAGCTTCTGAAGGCGGGAGAGATTCCATGTCTCGTCGCAACCTCGTCGCTCGAGCTCGGCATCGACATGGGCGCGGTCGACCTCGTCATCCAGGTGGAGTCACCGAAGTCGGTCGCGCGCGGCCTGCAGCGTGTCGGGCGCGCCGGCCACGACCTCGGGGCGGTCTCCAAGGGCCGCATCTTCCCGAAGTTTCGCGCCGACCTGCTCGAGTCGGCCGTCGTCGTCAAGCGCATGCTCGAAGGCGGCATCGAGGAGACCGTCATCCCGCGCAATCCGCTCGACGTTCTCGCGCAGCAGGTCGTCGCGATCACCGCCGACGAGGAGATTTCCGTCGACGATCTGCACGAGCTCGTGCGGCGCGCGTATCCGTTCGCCGAGCTCTCGCGCGCGCAACTCGAAAACGTGCTCGACATGCTCGCCGGCCGGTATCCGTCCGACGAGTTCGCCGAGCTGCGGCCGCGCATCATCTGGGATCGCACCGCCGGCGTGATTCGCGGGCGGAGCGGTGTGCGCCGTCTCGCGGTCACAAACGCCGGGACGATCCCGGACCGCGGCCTCTTCGGCGTGCACTTGATCGACGGCGGCGGTCGCGTCGGCGAGCTCGACGAGGAGATGGTCTACGAAGCGCGCGCCGGGCAGACGTTCCTGCTCGGTGCCTCGACCTGGCGGATCGAGGAGATCACTCGCGACCGTGTGCTCGTCTCGCCGGCGCCGGGTGTGCCCGGGGCGGTTCCGTTCTGGAAAGGCGAAGGCGTCGGCAGGCCGTACGAGCTCGGCGAGGCGATCGGAAAGACTTCGCGCGAGCTGGTGGCCTTGAGCCACGACGTGGCGCAGGCCCGGCTCGTGAACGAGCACCGGCTCGACGAGCGCGCGGCGAACAACCTGCTGACGTTCCTGAACGAGCAGGCCGCGGCCACCGGCGCCGTCCCGTCAGACCGGACCGTCGTCGTCGAACGCTTCCGCGACGAGATCGGTGATTGGCGCCTCTGCATCCTGACCCCCTTCGGCGCGCGCATCCACGCACCGTGGGCGCTTGCACTCGCAGCGCGTCTGCGTGAGTCGCGCGGACTCGAGGTGCAGTCGATCTGGTCAGACGACGGGATCGCATTGCACCTGCCAGACGCCGACGCGCCGCCTCCCATCGAAGACATCATGATCTCGCCCGAAGACATCGAGGAGCTCGTCGTGCAGGAAGTCGGGCAGAGCGCACTGTTCGGTGCACGCTTCCGCGAGAACGCCGCCCGCGCGCTGCTGATCCCGCGCCGTCGCCCGGACCAGCGCACGCCACTCTGGCAGCAGCGCCTCAAGGCGCAGGGACTCCTGCAAGTGGCGCGTCGCTACGGCTCGTTCCCCATCATCCTCGAGACCTACCGCGAATGTCTGCAGGACGTCTTCGACCTGCCGGCATTGAAACGCCTCTTGCACGGACTGCGGACGCGCGAGCTCGATCTCGTCGACGTCGAGACGGCTTCCGCATCCCCGTATTCCGCTTCGCTCCTTTTCGACTACATCGCGACGTACATGTACGAGGACGACACGCCTCCTGCCGAACGGCGAGCCCAGGCGCTGTCGCTTGACCGTGATCTCCTGCGCGAGCTGCTCGGGCAGGAGGAGCTGCGCGACCTACTGGACGCAGGAGCTGTCGAGGATGTCGAGGCGCAGTTGCGCGGCAATCCACGCAACGCGGATCAGCTGCACGATCAGCTGCGCCTGCGCGGTGACCTACGTGAGGGAGAGTACGACGAAGGCTTTGCGCAGACGTTGCTCCGCGAGCGGCGCGCTCTCCTCGTGCGCTTCGCGGACGAGCAACGGCTGATCGCCGCCGAAGACGCCGGCCGCTACCGCGATGCGCTCGGCGTCATGCCTCCCGGCGGCCTACCGGAGGTCTTCCTCGAGGGAGCCCCCGACGCGCTCGACCAGCTGGTGGCGCGCTACGCGCGCGGGCGCGGGCCGTTCACGACTGCGCAGGCGAATGAGCGCTTCGGTCGTGACGTGGAACCTTTGCTGCAGCAGCTCGAGCGTCAGGAGAAGCTCGTTCGCGGCGAGCTGCGGCCGGGCGGGAGCGAACGAGAATGGTGCGACCCCGACGTTCTGCGTCGACTGCGGCGCGCGTCGCTCGCCGCGCTCCGCAAGGAAGTCGAACCAGCAGAGCAGGCCGCATTCGGCCGCTTCCTGCCGCACTGGCACGGCATCGATCGCCGCGCCACGCTGCGCGAGGCGCTCGTACCTCTCCAAGGACTGTCGCTGCCGGTCGCGCTCTGGGAGTCGGACGTCTTGCCACGGCGGGTTCGCGGATTCAACCCGGGGCAGCTCGACCAGCTCTGCGCGTCGGGTGAAGTCGTTTGGGTCGGCGCGGGGCTCGACCGGGTCGCCGTCTTCTTCCGCGAAGACGCACCCGCGCTCGGTCGTCCAGCCGCCGCTGCTCGACCCGAGGGTGAGGCGCACGACAAGATCAGGGAGGCGCTCGGACGCAGTGCGGAGTTCTGGTACGACCTGGTCACGTCGACCGGGCTCGAGGCCGAGGTTGTCCTCCCTGCGCTGTGGGACCTGGTTTGGGCCGGTGAGGTCACGAACGACGCCTGGACGCCGCTTCGAGCCGGACGCCGCTACCAGTCACCGAGGGCAACTCAGCGTGGTCGGCCGCGACGCTTCTCGCGCCAGCGTTCAGCCGGGATCACCGCGACGCAGGGGCGGTGGTCGCTCACCGACAAGCTCTTCCTCGGCAGGCCCGACGCGCGCGCTCTCGCCGAGCTGTTGCTCGAGCGTCAGGGGATCGTCACGCGCGACGGCGTGCGCGGCGAAGGGATTCCCGGTGGGTACGGCGCGGTCTACGGCGAGCTGCGTGCACTCGAGACGCTCGGCGTCTGCCGGCGTGGCTACTTCGTCGAAGGCCTCGGTGGCGCCCAGTTCGCCGTCCTGGGCGCGGTGGAACGACTTCGGGAGTTGCGCCCGCGCGAGGACGAGGAGCCGGAACCGCTCGTCCTTCCCGCCGCGGACCCGGCACAGCCTTACGGTGCAGGCTTGCCCTGGCCGAAGCGAGCGGGAGCGCGCGCGGCGCGTGTCGCCGGTGCGCAGGTCGTCCTGCTCGGCGGTCAGCCGGCGCTCTTCGTCGAGCGCGGCGGCAAGTCACTCGTCCCGTTGCGTGATCCGGAAGACGATTGGCTCCGCGTCGCGCTGAAGGCGCTCGTCGAACACGTCAAGAAGGGCGGATCGAAGAAACGCCTGGCGGTGGAGCGCTTCGACGGCGAGCCCGTCGGCGAGACCGAGATCATGCCTTTGCTGCTCGAAGCCGGCTTTCTCGCCGGCCCCCGGCGTGCCGTGCTCCGTCCCTAGCTGACCGTCACCCAGATGCGGTTTGCGCCAAAGGCGACGCCGAACGGATGGTGGCCGAGGTGGATCGTCGCCTTCACAACTCCGCGTCTAGGGTCGACGCGGACCAGAGTGCCTGCATCGAAGCTCGTAACCCAGATGTCCCCGGCGCCTGATGTCAGCTCCATCCCCGGTGGATATCCCAACGAGGGTCCGATCGGCGTCGAGTCGAGCACCTGCACGGTCTCTCGATCGAGTTGAGCGAGGGTGATCCGCTGTCCGAAGGCGGCAGGGAGCGCGAGCCAAGGCGAGCCAAAGGCGAACGTCACGGCGCCGGGAATCACGCCGAGATCGACATGTCCGGTCTGCTGCAAGTCGGCTTGGGAGGCGCGAAAGACCACTTCACCCACGTCTGCGATCCACACCGACCCGCCTCCCACCGCGACGTCGTTTACGCCCCCCAAAAAACCGTGCTCCCGGGCGATGACGGAGCCGGTATTCGGGTCGATCTTCAGCAGCTCCCCTCCGGATGTGACCCAGATCGCCCCGGCACCGGCGGTGACCGCGTGAGCGCTCGCCGTTTGGTCCGTCGACGAGAGGTGCAGCCTCTCGTGAATCCCGCCAGAGTGAGCGTCCAACTGCACCAGCGTGTCGTCGATTCCCGTGGCGACCCAGACGCTCCCGGCGCTTTCGACGATGTCGGTGGCCTGCTCGCCGAGCCCGATCGTCTGGACGGTGCGCAGACTCTTTTTCTCGATCTGCGAAATCGTTCCGTCTGCCGAGTTCGCGACCCAGACGTAATCGCGTCCGACGGCGACTCCGCGCGGTGTGTGCCCGACCGGAACCACGTCGACGATGCGGTTCCGGCTCGGATCGACGACGACCAGTGAGTTCTGCTGCACCACGGGCGTGGTGCTGCCACTGAATGCTCGCGAAAGTCCGAACGCGGCGGCCGCAACGAGCAGGGCTGCAACGACGCCGAAGAGAAGGAACTTCCGCGGCGCTCGGCGTTGGGGCGCCGAGCTGCGCGGACGCGACGGCGGACCGGCGAGCTCGGGGTCGTGCGTGAGGATTCGACGTTCGATTTCCTGCAACTGCGGTCCCGGCTCGAGCCCGAGCTCCTCCGAGAGCCGGCGCCGGGCTCGTTGATAGGTCTCGAGTGCGTCGCTCTGGCGTCCGGCGCGGTACAGGGCCAACATGAGCTGAGCGACCGGGCGCTCACGCAGCGGGTTCGCAGAGACCAGCGCCTCGAGCTCGGGGATGAGGTCTGCGTGCCGGCCTGCAGCAAGGTCCGCGTCGACGCGATCCTCGATCACGGCGAGCCTCTGCTCGTCGAGGCGGCGGCGGGCTTCGTCTGCGAAACGCTCGTCGCGCAGGTCGAGAAGGGGCGTGCCTCGCCAGAGCGCGAGCGCCTCGGTCTCGCGGCCCTCGCGGGCCAGGCGCTCGAATCGCTCGAGGTCGAGCTCATCCTTTTCGACGCGCAGCAGGTACCCCGGATCCCTCGTCTCGAGCCGGCTGTTCCCAAGCTGCTTGCGCAGGTGGGAGACACCGTTCTGGAGGATCTTGGACGCCGTCGGCGGCGGCCTCTCGTCCCAGAGGACGTCGATCAGCGTTCCGCTCGGCACCACCTCATTCGCGTGGAGCAGGAGGTAGGCGAGGAGTGCCTGCTCCTTCCCGCGCCGGATCGAGATCGGCCGTCCGTCCTCGACGACCTCCAGGGGACCCAGGATGAGGAATTCCACGCCAGTACCTCGAATCGACCGTAGCACCGCTTGTCCCGGGCGCCTAGCGCGCCGAATTACCGGCGAATTACCGCTCGAATGGCCGAATCGTGGGCGGGAAATGCTCCTGGGATGACCGCCGTGGCGTCTTCTTGGCGAAACCGGGGCGGCGCTGGGCCGCTCGAGAAACCAGGAGGGCAAGATGATTTCCAAGACCACAGCCAGCCGGTTCGTCGGCCTCGTCTTCCTCGTTGCGGCTCTGTCGAGCGGCACGGCGAACGCGGCAGGCACCACCGCCCAGGGCCTGAAGGCAGACGGGCTCCGTCTGACCGGGCTGGCGGAGCGCTATCAGGCGATGAAGGGCTACACGCAGCAAGGCCTGAAGGCCGACGGCCTGCGTTGGCAGGGAATGGCTCAGGCGTACGCGAACCGCGCGGACCGGCCGGCGGCCAGCTTCTACACGCCGCAGGCGCTGAAGGCGGAGGGGCTGCGCTGGCAGGCGCTGGCACGTTCCTACGCGAAGCCGCAGCCGCAGGTCGTCCACGGGAACAGCTTCGACTGGGGCGCTGCCGGCATCGGTGCGATCGGCGTCTTCGGCCTGTTGCTTTGTGCAGCCGTGCTGATCGGCGGCATTCGTCGCATCAGGCAGGAGAAGCTCGCCGTTTAGAGCTTGCGGGGACCCACCGCAGGGACGTGTGCCAGGGACAGTCCCTGGCACACGTCGTTTCAGGCGAGGCGTCCGAGGATGACGCCGAAGAGTGCATGGCGGTACGTCGCCTGCGCGAAGGCGTTCGGGCTCGTGACCAGCCTGCGGTCGACGAGGCCGATGAACGGCCAGAGCACCATGTGCTCTGTGAGCGCGAGTGTCACCGCAAGCCGCCGCTCGTCGAGGTCGACGCGTTGCCGCGCTGCATCGAACCCGAGGCCGAACAGCGCGCCGTTCAGCGCGTGCACGACGAAGCCCACCGACCGTCGCCCACGGCCGAGAAACAGCACGTCGGAATAGTCACAACCGAAGACCCGCCGGTCGAGCGGTTCCTGCAGTCCCCAGATCACCGCTGCGATGGCGCCGGCAGCTGCCGCACGAAGACGAGGCGACATACCCTTGGAGCATGCCCGAAGGGGACGCCCTTCATCGCGCCGCTCGTCGCCTGCAGGTGCTTGTCGGACAGCACGTCGAGGTCGAGACGCCTCATCCACGCGCGGCCGTGAAGCAGCTCGCGCCGCGCCTGGACGGACTAAGGCTCGAGCACGTCGAGGCAATCGGCAAGAACCTTCTTCTCCGTTTCGAGGGCGGCCTGGTCCTGCGCAGCCACCTGCGCATGAAGGGACGTTGGCTCGTGTTGCGCCGCGACGCGCCGATTTTCGGCCGGCCGTGGCTCGTCCTGCGCGGCGACGAGTACGTGGGTGCGATGTTCAACGGCGCCGTCCTCGAGCTCGACAAAGGAATCGCGCGTCGGCTCGGCCCCGACATCCTCGCCGAGCCGCCGGACTACGACACGATGCGGGAGCGTCTCCGTGGCGCCAGTCCGCAGCGACAGGTGGGAGACGCGCTGCTCGACCAGCGCCTCGTTGCCGGCATCGGCAACCTCTGGAAAGCGGAATCCCTCTGGCACGCGCGCGTTTCCCCGTGGCGCCGCCTCGCCGACGTCACCGACGCCGAGCTCGGCGCGACACTCGAAGCGGCGCACCGCCTGATGCGCGCCCGCCTCGACGGAGCGCCTGGCAGCGCGCAGGTCTATCGCCGCATAGGCCGGCCGTGCCCTCGCTGCGGCATGGCGATCAAGTCGTGGCCGCAGGGCGACGACGCACGCATGGCCTACTGGTGTCCGGGGTGCCAGAGAGGAGAGGAACCGAAGACGGCGTAAGTCAACTCGTGATCGTGCGCGCTCCACAGCTTCACGAGTGCCTGAGGGCCTTTGCGCTCGGCTCGTTTCGTGCGCTTCTGCAAGAGCTGGAACGCGGCGCCGACCTCCCGTTCGCCTTCGAGGAGCACAGCTCCTACGACCGGCCGGCGCTCTACGAGTACCGACCGCTCGTCAAGCCGTTCATCGAGGCGCGCGCGCACACGCTGCGCGGACGTCCGGATGCGGAGCTCGCCGTCGACGAGCTCCGGCGCGAGCCCGCCGCGGCGATCTTCGCGCGCGCACATGCGGGACCACGCGCCGACGACCACGAAGCCCTCTTCGGCAGCGTGCTGCTGCCTCTCCTGATGAGCACGGCCGAGTCGTGCGGCGGCTTCGACTGGGACGATGCAGCGTTCGACCGCGCGTACGTCGAGCTCGAGGGCGCGCTCTTCGGCGAGGGCCACCAGTACGGAGCCATCGCGCCGGTGATCGGGATCACCACCGGCGGTGCGACGATCGAGCTCGGCAACGGCATCCGCATTCGCGCCGCCGGAACAGGCGAGCTCGCGAAGCTGTGGCCAGAGGCGAACGGGCTTCTGCCGGCGGACTTCGGGCGTGAGCCCGACCGCCTCAACGTGCTCGAGCTCGAACGCGCGCTCGAGTCTGGGGCCACCGAGCCACCCGACGCTCCGGGCGAGTTTGCCGACGCCGTGACGGCGATCCGTCTTGCGACCGCCGCGCCGATTGCGGCGGGACCCGTCCTCTTCGAACGGCTCGACTGGCGTCCGTACGGCATCCGGCCGGTCCTTCCGATCGCCGCGACACAACCGAGGGGCGAGCCCACTCGGCTCGACTCGTTCCGTGCCGGCCTTGCGACGAATCTGCTCGCGCGACTCGGGCTGGTGGACGACGATGCGGAGCTCGGAGAGGCGCTCGACCGCTGGGAACTGTCGCTCTTCCAGGACGGCCCGTTCCAAGCGGAGCAGCTGAGAGAGTCGCTCGCCGCTCTGCTGGGCGGGAACGACGGTCTATGGGCGGCAGCAGTTCGCGGGGCGATTCTTCTCGGCGATACACCGCGGGCACGCTCCGAATTGCAGGATCGACTGACGGGAGACCCGGACCAGGACGTGGTCCGGCGTGCGCTCGTCGAGGTCCTCCTCCACCGAGATCGTGCGGAGCTTCTTGCCTCACTCGACGAGTCGATCCTCGGACTGCGGCCGCGTCCTGTGACGACAGCCGAGATTCCCGCAGCGGAATTCGGCTAGGCGCTGACGCTCGTCGCGCGCGCGAGCGCGTCGTCTACCCGGGCAACGGCCGGCGCAGCGCCGAGGCCGGCGAAGATCTCGCGCGCTTCGCGCAGCCGCGCTGAGGCCTCGCTCTCGCGTCCGAGCGAAAGCAGGCAGCGCCCGCCGCCGAAGAGCGATTCAGCGCGACCTAACGCGAAGCCGTGGTCGGCCCACCGTGCAGCTGAATCCTCGTACAGCGCCAGCGCTTCGGCCGCCTCCCCGCTCGCCTCGGCTCTGACTGCGCGTGCGGCGACGACCGCGTGACCGATGCGTCCGGTGTCCTTGTACTCGGTCGCCAGGAGAGCCTCTGCGACATCCGCAGCGTCGGACGCGAGCGCAATCGCTACGAGCTCAGGTAGATAGCGGGCGCGGTATGGCGCGGCTCCGATCTGGGTCACCGATTCGACCTCGCGGACAAGCGTGGCCGCGTCGCGGTGGTTCCCGGTCGCGGCGGTCACCATCGCAGCGAGGACGAGAGCAGGGACCAGAACCTGCAGATCGCCTGCGCCCCGCGCCGCCGGCAGAGCCTGATCCATGATGGTTGTGGCCCCCTCGACATCACCTCGTTGCAGGAGCACCAGGGCTTTCTGGGGAAGCGCCGCGATCATCGTGTACCCGCCCCCGGACACCTCGGCAAACGCAGCAACCTCGTCGGCTCGCTCGAGAACCTCGTCCCATCGTCCGAGGTCGTAGAGCGCCCACGTTGATTCGGCGGTCAGCCAGATTCTGTTTCCACCCATTCCTCTTCGCCCGGTGAACTCTCGGCCCTCGTCGAGGGCGTCGAGGGCAACCTGTGGAGACAACACCAGGAGGTTGCTTCCGAGGTTGCTGTAGCCGATTCCCACGGTTCCGAGGTCCCCGATCTCGCGCGCGAGCTCCATGCCAGCTCTGATGTCGGCGGCGCTCTCGGAGTCGCCGAGGTCGAATCGTGCAATGCCTCGGTACTGGAGGAGACGTGCCTCCAGCGACTTGAGATCGAACTCCTGCACGATGGGGAGGGCGAGGTCGATGGCTGTGAGTGCGTCGTGTGGGCGCGTTGCCACCGCGTGTGTCCCCGCACGACGTGTGTACGCCTCAGCAAGCTCCTGGCTCGGCGGGTGTTGCTCGAGCAGCTCGATGGCCTCGTTCAGCACTCCCACGCTTTGGGCGTTGTCTCCGCTGAGGTACGCAGAGTGGCTGAGCCGAACGAGAGCTTCGCCCTCCCGCAATTCCGAGCCGTGCAGACGAAAGAGCTCGAGGGCCTCCGTGAGCTCTGCTTTGGCCTCCGCAAACGAATCCGTCAGCGCGAACGCGGATTTCAGGAGCGTCTCCGCGCGATCGAGCGGATCGGCTGCGGGTAACGCGAGCGCTTTGCGGTAGTACAGCTTTGCCTGCTTGACGTTGAGGGACATCGCGCGGTCGCCGGCGAGCACGAGGAATCGGCGCGCCGACTCGACGAGGTCGCTCGGCTCCGTTCCGGCAACCCGGGCCAGCTCGAGCGCCTGCTCGTAGTGGTGCGCCAGCAACTCCGCCTGATCCGTGACACGCTCACCTGCCATTCGTTCGATCCATTCGGCTGCGGCAACGTGCTTGCGCGCGCGCTCGGCGCGCGGAATCTGGGAGTAGGCGACGTCGCGGACGAGTGCATGCCAGAACGAGTACTCGGTCTGGTCCTTGACCGACGACATGCGGGCCGCTCGCACCAGTTCCTTGCGCGACAGCTCGTGTAAGCCCGACCGCACGACGGCGTCGTCGCGATCGTCCATCGCCACGACCGCACCGGTCCAGAAGACTTTGCCGACCACGGACGCGTCGTGAAGCAACGCCTTGCGCTCCGGGGTCAGCGTGTCGAGACGAGCGGCGATCAACGCCTGAACTGTGTCTGGAACGCGAACGTCGTCTGCGACCAGTTCGCCTCCCTCGGTAATCAGGCCCTGGTCCGTCAGCATCCGGACGAACTCCTCCGCGTACAGTGGGTTGCCGCCGGCCTGCTCGAGGAGCAACGCTTGCGTTTTCGCAGGCAGGACCGCCTTGCGGAGGAGTGCGGCGAGCAGTCGTGCTGTCTCGTCGGCTCCGAGCGGTGACAGTGAGATCGTGTTCGAGTTGCGCTTGCCGCCGCCCCAGCCGGGATGGTTCTCGAAGAGCTCCGGCCGCGCGGTGCAGAGAACCAGCAGCGGTACCCCGGCGGTCCAGTCCACGAGATGCTCGACGAAGGCGAGCAGTGCATCGTCGGCCCAGTGCAGGTCCTCGAAGACGAGGATCAACGGCCGCTGCGCGGCGACACCCTCGATGAAGCGGCGCCATGCCGTGAATGTCTCGTCTCGCTCCGACGAGGCGACCATGTCGCTCGCGCCGACCAGCGGCGCGAGACTCGAGCGGAGCCAATCGCGCTCGTCGTCGTCAGCGGCGACCTCGTCGACTGCGACGTCGAGCTTCGCGGCAGCCTGGTCCCGCCCGTCCGATTCGAGGATGCCGGCCTGCGCCTTGAACATCTCGCCGAGC
>Ga0207648_10001442_pt1 | contig 26183 bp, 27 predicted proteins | sample KBSMisM32_FD_184310 | JGI IMG/M metagenome (GOLD analysis project Ga0207648, IMG submission 184310) | Miscanthus rhizosphere microbial communities from Kellogg Biological Station, Michigan, USA - KBS Miscanthus M3-2 (SPAdes) (version 2) | ecosystem: Host-associated > Plants > Roots >... | reverse complement strand
CTGCGATAGATCCCGTCGCCCTCCTTCGCGAGGCCCGCCACGTCGAGTTCGGCAAGAGCCGCGGTCACCTCGCCGGCGCTCAGCCCGGTCTTCCGGACGAGCTCGTCGGCCGTCGCCGGCAGGAGGTCGAGCAACGGCCCGCCTTCCTGCTCGACAGGCGGCGGCGGCTCGAGCCCCAGCGACTCGAGAACGTCGCCCGCCGCAGTCAGCGGCGTGGCCCCGAGCCGGAGCAACGCATTTGCTCCCGCAGACAGTGCCGACGTGACCTCGCCCGGCACCGCGAACACCTCTCTCCCCTCCTCGAGCGCGAAGTCCGCAGTGATCAGCGCACCGCTTCGCTCACGCGCCTCGACGACGACCGTCGCGGCACAGAGACCCGCGATGATGCGATTGCGAGCAGGGAAACGCCACGGCGCGGGCTCGACGCCGGGCTCGTACTCCGACACGATCAGCGACCGCTCAGCGATCGAGCGGGCCAGCGACATGTGCGCCGCCGGATAGTCACGGTCGATGCCGCAGCCGAGAACCGCAACCGTGTGACCCCGCGCCTCGAGCGCACCACGATGCGCTTCGCCGTCGATCCCGCGCGCGAGACCACTGACGACCACTACCCCCGCCGCGGCGAGGTCGCGCCCGAGCATGCGCGCCACCTGGGCGCCGTACGGCGAGCATGCGCGCGCGCCGACGATCGCGACCGCCGGGCGCGTCAGCAGCTCCTCGTCACCCTCACCTCGCAGATAGAGCCGAGCCGGCGGATCGTGAATCGCACGAAGCAGAGGCGGCAGGTCACGCTTGCGTAGGAACATCACGGCGTCGAGAGCTCGCTCGGAGCGCGATACGCAAGCGCCTCCGCAACGTGCTCCGGGAGCACTTCGTCCGCGGCGGCGAGCGCGGCGATCGTCCTCGCGACCCCCGCGACCTTCGCCCGACCACGTCCGGAGAGCGGTAGCCGCTCGACCGCACGGGTCAGAAGCTCGTCGGCAGCGGCGGTTCGCTTCGGACAAGCGGCCGCAAGACGCATGCGCGCGCCGACAACGCGCGCGCGAACTCCCTCGGAGGCCTCCCCCGGTCCGCCCTGGAGCTCGAGCGCCCGAGCCCGAGGAATGGTGACGACGAGATCGAACCGGTCGAGGAGCGCCCTGGAGAGCTTGTCGCGATAGTGAGACAACCTCTGTGCGGAGCAGGAGCAGTGCGCCCCCGGATCGCCGCGCGCACCGCACGGACAGAGATTCATCGTCCCGATGAGCTGGAACCGCGCGGGAAAGCGCACGCTCCCGACCGCGCGCGCGACGACGAGCTCACCGTCCTCGAGCGGCTGGCGCAACGCCTCCAATGCAGGACGCTGGAACTCGGCGAGCTCGTCCAACAGCAGGACACCGAGATGCGCGAGGCTCGCCTCACCCGGGCGCAGCCGCGGCCCGCCGCCGACGATCGCCGCCGTCGAGGCGCTGTGGTGCGGCGCGCGAAACGGCGCGTACCCGATCAGCGGATGATCGGGATCGACCAACCCCGCCACCGAATGGATGCGCGTCACCTCGAGCGCCTGTTCCTCCTCGAGCGGAGGCAAGATCCCCGGCAGCCTGCGCGCGAGCATCGTCTTTCCGGTTCCCGGCGGGCCGCCGAGCAGGAGGTTGTGCCGTCCAGCCGCCGCGAGCTCGAGCGCACGGCGGCCACGCTCCTGCCCGCGCACATCCGCGAGATCGAGCGGCCGGCGCCGAGGCTTTCCGTTCCCGATGAGGAATTCGGGCGGTTCGAGCTCGCCCCTCAAATACGCAACCGCTTCGGAGAGATGGCGCACCCCGACGGGCTCGACTCCGGCCAGCGCCGCCTCGGCGCACGCGTCGTACGGACAGATGATCCGCTCGAGCTCCGCACGCCGCGCTCCCTCTGCCACCGCAAGAACGCCGCCCACCCTGCGCAGACGGCCGTCAAGCGCGAGCTCCCCGCACGACGCGTGCTCGGCCAGCCGGTTACGCGGAATCTGGTGCGACGCGGCGAGCAGCGCGAGCGCGATCGTCAGGTCGTAGCCGGAGCCCTCCTTCTTCAGCTCGGCCGGAGCGAGGTTGACGGTGACGCGACTTCCGGGGAACTCGAGCTCGGCCGACAGGATGCCGCTCCGCACGCGCTGCTTCGCTTCTTGGCAGGCACGGTCGGCGAGACCGACGATCGTCAGCGAAGGCGCACCGCCCTGGATGTGCGCCTCCACCTCGACCCGCCGCGGCTCAAGTCCGACGAGGGCAAAGGTGACCGCGCGCGCGAGCACTTCGAGAAGCTACGCGGGAAGCTGAGACGTCTCTGTGTCGATTCAGCGCGCGATCAGCACGTCTTCGAAGAACTCCCCCGCCCGTCGCCCGGTTCGGCGATTGACATGACGGCGCAGGCGTTCTTCCAACTGGAGCCCCGCGCGGTCGAGAATCTCCGGATACAGGTCACGCCGGTCGTTGACGACGATCAACACCGGCGCCCCATCGCGCAGGCTCGCCTTGGCGTTCAGCAGCACCTGCACCATCCCGTCCACGTACGCCGTCAGCGCCGCACGCGAAGACCCGGCAGCCGCGGCGCCCACCTCGAGCTCGCGACGATCGTCGAGCCCGAGCAGCTCGTACGCATACCGATGCTGCTCGTGATAGTCGATCAGTCCCGGATACGGGGGCGACGTGAGGATTCCGTCGAACCGCCCCGGGAGCGGTTCCTCACGCACGTCCGCGTGAATCACCGTCGCCTCGCGGCCGCGACTTCGCACACGAGCGAACTCCTTCAGCCGCGCCAGCGTGTCGAGCGTGTAACGACGAAGGAACTGCGCGGCAGTTCCGACGGGACGGCACTCGCGCCTGTGCTTGTAACACCAGTAGGGCTCGAGCTGCGGCTCCTGCGGAAACTCCAGGTCGAAGTGCGTCGTGCGACGGGCAGACCGCGCCGCACGGGTGAGCACAACGCGCAGAACGTCGGCGTGTTCGTAATCGTCGACGATTGCGCGGAACCCCAAGAGCTCCCGCGCCGCCTGAGGTGCGTACCATCGCCGGAGATACGCAGACGGCCGGCCGCTTGTGGTCTCGCCGATCCGCGCATGCGCTGCCCGCAGCTCTTGCTCCAACACAAACGGGTTGTACGACCGCGTCTTGACCTCCATGAGTAGGCAGTTGAACGCAGCCACGTCGACGCCCGTCGCATCGAGCCCGCTTTCGAGTGCCTGCACGAGCGTCGTACCGGAGCCGGCGAACGGATCGAGCACGTGCTGGCCCGGGCGGAAGTAGCGGGAGAGCAGGATCTCGACGAGCTGCGGGATGAACTTGCCGAGATAGGGATGAAGCCGGTGCACGTGCTTCGTCCGCTCGCGCTCGGGCAGGTCCCGCTCGGACCACGAGAGGGCAAGATCGATGTCGGCGTAGAGAGCGTCCTGAGTCGGGGCCACCCGCGCCAGTTCGACGCCGAGGTCAGAAAGCCTGGGCCAGACGCTCCAGCCTGCCGCTTCGGACGGAGATCACGTCGAAAGAGACGTCGAGGCGGGCCGTCTCCGGATGCCGGACGAGCCAGGCCTCCGCGGCCCACCGGATCCGGCGCTGCTTCTCGTCGTCCACCATCTCGATCGGGTCACCGAAGCGGGGACCGAGCTTCTCTTTGACCTCGCAGAAGATCAGGCTGCGGCCGCGCCGCACGATGATGTCAAGCTCGTAACCGGCCACCCACGCGTTCTGCGCCAAGATGCGATAGCCGCGCAGGCGATACCACCAGACCGCGCGTCGCTCGGCACGCTTGCCTCGACGTCTGTCCATGAGGTGACGGTATGCGCACTGACCGCACGTAGCCGTAACGAATCAGGGACGAAACTCAGGGCGACTAGGCGGACAGCGCCGCCAGCTCCTCCTCGCTCCGGTAACAGAGAGCCTGGAAGGAACGGCGGTGGATGCGCGACGGGCCGCGCTCGCGCACGATTTTCGAGTGACCGGGCGTGATGTAGCCGACGTGTGACGAGAAGCCGTAGTGCGGGAAGAGCGCGTCCATCCGCCGCATGACCCGGTCACGCGTCACTTTGGCGATGATCGAGGCCGCCGCGATCGCGGCGCTCTTCTCGTCCCCGTCGACGATTGCCGTATGCGCAGGCGCCGTCGGGCCGAGCCGGAAGCCGTCGACGAGACAGGCCTCGGCCGGCGGCGAGAGAGCGTGCAGGATCTCGCGCATCGCGGCCAGATTCGACTTGTGCAGGCCGTTGCGGTCGATCGCGCCGTGCGGAATCACACGTACCACCACCTGTTCGGCGCAGCCGAGCACGGCGTGGAAGAGCTCCTCGCGCCGCTCCGCCGAGCACTGCTTCGAGTCGTTCAGAAAGCCGAGCGGTCGCACCTTGTGGTCCCGCAGACAGCCATAGTCGAGGAGGACGCCCGCGACCACGAGCGGGCCTGCGAGACTCCCCCGTCCGGCCTCATCCGTGCCTGCGACGAGTCGTGCCCCGAGCTTCCGGTCGAACTTCAGGAGCTTCTGGCCGGTGCGGGACGCCACGGCCGCGAGGATACCGAGCTACTCGGCGGGCTCTTCGGACGTCTCGGCGGAAACGTCGCTCGCAGCGGGTTCCTCGGCCTGAGCGCCTTTCGGCTTGCGCACGACGTCCTGGCGGAGCTCCCGGACCCGGGCCTTCTTGCCGACCTTGCCGCGGAGGTAGTAGAGCTTGGCCCGGTTCACGTCACCGACGGCTGCGACCTCGATCTTCTCGATCTTGGGCGTGTGGAGCGGGAACGTCCGCTCGACGCCCACGCCGAACGACTGCTTGCGGACGGTGAACGTCTCGCGGGCTCCAGAGCCCTGGCGCTTGATCACGATGCCCTCGAAGACCTGGATCCGCTGGCGCTGGCCCTCGATCACCTTGAAATGGACGCGAACCGTGTCCCCTGCCTTGAACCGGGGCACCTCCCGCAACTGGGCATGCTCGAGTGTCTCGATCACTTTGCTCATAGGAAAAGCCGCCCCCAAGGCAGCCGCGGAATGCTAGCGAACCCTGATCCGCTTAGTGGAAGGAGATCCGGCTCGGAGGCCAGTAGGTCGCGAAGACCGGGCCGATCAGGTTCTTCCGGGGGACGAGGCCCCAGCGGCGGGAGTCGCAGGAGGAGCTCCGGTTGTCGCCCATCATCAGGTAGTAGTTCTTCGGGATCCGGGTGTAGGTGTGCCGGGGCGGGATGTCCATCAGCCCATAGCTGTCGTGATCGCGCCGGTCAGCCTTGACGTACGGCTCGTTCAGCTTCTTGCCGTTGATGTAGACGAACCCGCTCCGCTCTTCCCACACCTCGCCGGGAAGGCCGATCAGCCGCTTGACGAACGTCCCCTGGGAACCGCAGGCCTCGAGTGCGAGCTTGGGTGTCTTGAACACGACGATCTCGCCACGACTCGGCGAGCGGAAGTGATAGATGAACCGGTTGGCGAGGACGCGGTCAGACGTGCTCGCCTCGCACCCCGGTGCGGGCCGCGCGCAATGCAGCGTTGGCTCCATCGACGACGACGGAATCCGGTACGGGTTGACGACCCAGGCCTTGATCGCGAGAACGATCGCGATCGCGCCCGCGATCGTCACGACCCAGTCGAGCGCGACGCGCCAGCCGTGCGGCAGATTCGGGAACAAGCGGTCGATCGGGTTGTGCGACTTTTTTCCCTGGGTCGCCTGCTGCGCGAAGCCGTCGCGCTCCGCGTCGTAGCGGGCCCGTTGTTCCGGGTCGCGCAGTGTGTCGTACGCGTCACGCAAACGGCGCCACCCGTCGTCCTGGTAACCGGCCTCGAGCGCAGTGCGCCGGTACGCGGACTCGATCTCCTGCGGCGACGCGTCGGAGCGGACTCCGAGCGTCGCGTAGTGATCGGTCACAGGACCGTTCGTCGGCGGCTCTGTTCGCGTCGCCATTCCTCGATCTTTCCGTGGTCGCCTGACAGGAGAACGTCCGGCACGTGCCACCCGCGAAACTCGGCGGGGCGTGTGTAGTGCGGATACTCGAGCCCGCCCTCGAGCTCGGCCGAGAAGCTTTCGAATGCACCTGACTCTTCGTTGATCGCGCCCGGAAGACGACGCGCAATCGCGTCGATCAGAACCATCGCGGGCAGGTCGCCGTTCGAGAGAACGTACGGCCCGATCGAAATCGCATCCGAGGCGAGATGCTGGACTACGCGCTCGTCGAAGCCCTCGAAGCGGGCCGAGAGCAGCGTGAGCTTCTCCTCTTCGGCCAGTTCCTCGACGACGTCCTGGGTCAGCTGGCGACCCTGCGGCGTGAGCGCGACGACACGATGCTCAGGCACGCCGCCATAGATCGCGTCCAGCGCACCCGCGACGACGTCGACTCGCAGGACCATCCCGGCCCCGCCGCCGTACGGCTCGTCGTCGACCTGCGCGCCACGGAGCGGCGTGCTGTCGCGGTACGAGAACAAGCGCAGATCGAGCTCGCCCCCGAGCACGGTTGCAACCGGCTTTTGCTCCGTCAGCCAGGCGAAAGCATGCGGAACGAGCGTGAAGACGTCGAGTTGCAAGGGCGAGCGATCCAGGTTAGCTAGGCATCACGAAGCCTGGCGCGATGAGGATGCGCCCTTCGGCCAGGTCGACGGCCCGTATGCAGTCCTTCACCATGGGCAACGAAAGACCGGAGTCGAGCTGGAGCACATCGTTCGCAACACCCGGCAGCACGTCGGTCACAGTGCCGAGCTCGGCGCCTCCCTCTTCCTCCACCTTCAGCCCGATCAGCTCGAAGACGTAGTACTCGTCGTCACCCGTCGGCTCGAGCTCAGAGCGGGGAACTTCGAGCACCGCACCGCGGGGAACGCGGCGATCGAGCCGAATAACCGGGCGTCCTCGGGCCTGCCTGCGCGACACGATCTTCGCCGGCTCGCCCTCGACGATCAGCTCGGCGCCGATCTCGAAGCGCGCCGGCGACTCACTGGCGTCCTCGACGACGAACGAGCCGTCGAGCCCGTGCGACTTGCCGACCCGGCCGACCGCGACCGTGTCAGGCACCTCTAGTCGACGATCTCGAGCTGCACGCGACGCTGTTCGCGCGCGCTTCCGGCACGGACAATCGTGCGCAACGCGCGTGCGATGCGTCCTTGCCGGCCGATCACCTTGCCGAGGTCCTCCTCCGCCACGTGCAGGCGAAGGACGACCGTGTCGTCCTCGTCGACGCGCTCTACCCGCACAGCGTCGGGCTCGTCGACGAGCTGCCGCGCCAGATACTCGAGCAGCTCCGCCATTCCCTACTTGCTCAGGTTTCTGATCTTCAGCAGCCTGTTGACCGCCTCGGAGGGTTGCGCACCCTTGCCGAGCCAGTCCTTCACCTTGTCCTCGTCGAACTCGATCAACGACGGATCGTGCTGCGGGTTGTAGCGCCCCACGATCTCGATGAACTTGCCGTCGCGCGGCGAGCGCGAGTCGGCGACCACGACGCGGTACACCGGGTTCTTCTTCGACCCGACACGCGTCAACCTCATGCGAACTGCCAAACCACTACCTCCTGGATTTCTGTCGCTTCTTGCGTTTGTTGGATTTTGTCGCTTTTCGCTGTCCCGGCTGCGGAGTGGCCGCGGGCGCGCTGTCGGCAAGGGCTCCGAGGTCCGGCATCTTGCCCTTGCCCATGCCCTTCATCAGCTTCTCCATTTGCTTGCGCGCCTCGATCAGCCGGTTGACATCCTCGACCGTCGTGCCGGATCCGCCCGCGATCCGCTTGCGCCTCGAGCCGTCGATCACTCTCGGCGCGCCACGTTCCTGCGGTGTCATCGAGAGGATGATCGCCTCGACCTTGCCGAGCTGCTTCTCGTCGACGTCGTCCATCCCCTCGAGCTGCTTGCCGAGCCCGGGGATCATCTTGAGGACGCCCTGGATCGGCCCCATGCGGCGCAGCATCTTGTAGCTCTTCAGGAAATCGTCGAAGGTGAACTGGCCCTTGAGCATGCGGGCCTCGAGCTCCTTCTGCTCGCCCTCCTCGACCGCTGCCTCGGCGCGCTCGATCAGCGTCAGCACGTCGCCCATGCCGAGGATCCGCGACGCCATCCGGTCGGGGTGGAAGTACTCGAGCTGGTCGACCTTCTCGCCGACCGAGATCAGTTTGATCGGCCTGCCGGTGACGGCCTTGACGGAAAGCGCGGCACCCCCGCGCGCGTCGCCGTCGAGCTTCGTCATCACGACGCCGTCGAAGGCGATGCGCTCCTGGAAAGCCAGCGCGACGTTGACCGCTTCCTGTCCGGTCATCGCGTCGAGGACGAGCAGCACGTTCGCCGGCTTCGCCTGGTCGCGCACGTTCTCGAGCTCCTGCATCAGCTCCTCGTCGACGTGCAGCCGACCGGCGGTGTCGAGGATGATCGTGTCGACGCCTCCGTCGGCAAGCTTCTTCAGCCCGTCTCGCACGACCTCGACGGGATCCGAGCTGTCTCCCCGATAGACCGGAACCTGGATCTGTCGCCCGAGCTGCTCGAGCTGGTCGATCGCTGCGGGACGCTGGAGGTCGGCGGCGACGAGCCCCGGCTTCCGGCCTTCCTTCCGCAGAAGCAGGGCGAGCTTCGCCGCGGTCGTCGTCTTGCCGGATCCCTGCAGGCCGGCGAGCAGGATCACCGTCGGCGGCCGGCCCGTAAACGCGAGCATCGAGCTGCCGGAGCCCATCAGCGCGGTCAGCTCCTCGTGCACCACCTTCACGACCTGCTGTCCCGGCGTAAGGCTCTTCAGGACCTCCTGGCCGAGGGCGCGCTCGCGCACCTGAGCCACGAAGCTCTTGACCACCTCGAAGTTGACGTCGGCCTCGAGCAGCGCAAGCCGGATCTCGCGCATCGCGCGCGAGATCGCTTCCTCATCGAGCTTTCCCCGCCCGCGGAGGTCGCCGAGGGCGTTCTGGAGACGGTCTGACAGGGTGTCGAACACGGCCGGGAAGTGTACTTACGTCCCTTTCTGGGCCAGACCTCCTCGCCGGCGATTCGGCGGCGCTCGGCTAGGCCCCTTGAAGGCCGAGTCCTAGACTCAGGACATGGCCGTCAGCCGCCGTACCGTTACCGTCCTCTTCGCCGACATCGCCGACTGGACGGCTCTCGGCGAACGACTCGATCCCGAGTCGCTCCGACAGGTCATGACGCGGTACTTCGATGCGATGGGAGCGGTCCTCGAGAGCCACGGCGGCACCCTCGAGAAGTTCATCGGTGATGCGGTGATGGCTGTCTTCGGGATCCCGGAGCTGCACGAAGACGACGCGTTGCGCGCCGTTCGTGCCGCGACCGATCTTCGCCTTGCCCTGGCCGGGTTGAACGAAGAGTTCGAGCAGCAGCTCGGAGTCCGGATCGGGATCCGCGTCGGCGTGAATACCGGCGAGGTCGTGGCCGGGGACGGCACCGGTGGGCAACGGCTCGTAACCGGAGATCCCGTCACGACCGCGAAGCGGCTCGAAGAATCTGCGCGAACCGGAGAGATCCTCGTCGGTGAGAGCACGCGGCGCCTCGTCGAGAACGCCGTCGTGCTAGAGCCGCGCGATCCGCTCACCCTGAAGGGAAAGGCGGATCCGGTCGTTGCGTGGAACGCACTCGCGATCGTCGAGGGCGCGTCCGCCTATGCGCGGCGACTCGACGCCCCATTGGTCGGTCGCGAGCGCGAGCTCCGGATGCTCCGGGAGACGTTCGACGCTGCGATGTCCGATCGAGCCTGTCGGCTTGTCACGGTCGTGGGCCCGGCAGGCATCGGGAAATCGAGGCTAACCGCAGAGCTCTGCCGCGCGGTGGAAGACGTCGCGCGTGTGCTCGTCGGTCCCTGCCTTCCCTACGGAGACGGGATCACGTTCTGGCCGCTCGTTCGGATCGTGGGCGCCCTCGGCGGCGACGACGGAGTTCGCGAGGTGCTCGCGGGTGCCGAGGACGCGGACCTCATCGCCGATCGTGTGCTGGGCGCCGTCGGCCCGACTCCGACCGTCGCGCCGGGCGGCGAGATGTTTTGGGCAGTGCGCCGTCTGTTTGAAGAGCTCGCTCGCAAGCAGCCGCTCCTCATTGTGATCGAGGACATCCACTGGGCCGAGCCGAAGCTGCTCGATCTGCTCGAGTACCTCGCCGGGTGGACCGATGACGCGCCGATTCTCCTTCTCTGCCTCGCGCGTCCCGAGTTGCTCGACGAGCGACCAGGGTGGTTGGGCTCACAGGACGCGACGAGCCTGTTGCTCGGTCCGCTGACGGACGCCGAGTCGGAAGCGCTGCTCGAAGAGATCGGCCGGGAGTGGCCGCTCGACGCGACCGCGCGGGCTCGGATCACCGAGGCCGCCGAGGGGAACCCTCTCTACGTCGAGCAGATGGCGGCGATGCTCGCCGAAGGCAGGACGCTCGACGCGATCCCGCCCACGATCCACGCATTGCTGGCGGCACGGCTCGACCGCCTCCCGCCGGAAGAGCGCAGCGTGCTCGAGCGCGCCTCGGTCGCAGGGAAGGACTTCACGCGGAACGCCGTCCTCCGCCTCTCGGACGAACATGAGCACCCAGACGTCGACGCGCGCCTCCTCAGCCTCGTGCGCCGTGACTTCCTGGCCCCTCGTCCGGGTCGCGAGGACGCGTATCGCTTCCGTCACGTGCTGATCCGGGATGCGGCCTACGCCGGCATCCCGAAAGAGCAGCGTTCCCAGCTGCACGAGCGGTTCGCGAACCTCGCCGCACGCACGAACGCCGGTCGCGCCGGCGAGCTCGACGAGATCATCGCGTACCACCTTGAGCAGGCGTTCCGTTATCGCGCCGAGCTCGGACCACTGAGTGAGGACGCACGCGCGCTCGGGCGGCGCGCCTGCGACATCCTCACCACGGCGGGACGGCGCGCGACGGGACGCGGAGACTCGCCGGCCGCTGCGAACCTGCTCGAGCGCGCTCTGCGACTCGAGCCCGGTGTCGACGGTGTGCGGCTCGAGATCATGATCGAGCTCAGCGAAGCGTTGCAGGGCACCGGTGCCCTTGGGGAAGCGCAGCGTGTCCTCGACGAGGCCGCCGCTGAGGCAGAGGCCGCAGGGGACAATCGTGTCCGCGCCAGAGCAAATGTCGAAGCCGCCTTCACCCAGCTTCACACCTGGGAGGGGCCGCTCGACCTGTTCGTACCGCTGAGCGAGGAAGCGGCTGCGGTCTTCGAGGCAACCGGTGACGACGTGGGCCTGAGCCGGGCCTTGATGCTTCACGCCTACATCACCTTCATCCGCTGCCGCCTCGCGGAGACGGAGGAGATTCTCGATCGAGCAATCGAGCACGCACAGCGCGCCGACAGTCGCCGCCTCGTGGCCGACCTGCTCCATGTCCGCGCACGCGCCGCGCTTCGCGGCCCGACGACGGTAACGGCTGCGATGGAGTGGTGCGAGGCCGCCAGAGAGCTGAATGCCGGCGACCTCGGCCTCGACGCGTTTGTTCGCGGCGAGCTCGCAGTTCTCGAAGCCATGCGTGGACGATTCGACGAGGCGCGCACACTCTCAGCGGAGGCCGAGCGCATCCTGCTCGATCTCGGCCGTACGCTCGCGCTGGCCTTCGTTCGTGCAGACGCCGGTGCGGTCGAGTTGCTGGCGGGAAACGCCGGCACCGCGTCGGCGATCCTCCGCTCGGCCTGCGACACACTCGTCGAGATCGGGGAGCGCGGGAATCTCTCGACCTACGCAGCATTGCTTGCGGAAGCGCTTGCGGATCAGGGTGACGACGACGGGGCAGACAAATACGCGCTGCTGAGTGAAGACACCGCCCTGCGTGAAGACATCCAGTCGCAAGTGCTCTGGCGCAATGCGCGCGCACGAATCCTGTGCCGCGCCGGCGACCTCGTCGACGCACGGGTGCTTGCAGATGAGAGCGTGGCTCTCGCGGAGCAGACCGACGACCTCAACCTCACGGGCGATGCGCTCGTCGCGCTCGGAGGCGTGCTCGCGGCCGAGGAGGATCCCGCACAGGCGAGCAAGGCGTATCACCGCGCGGTCGAGCTCTACGAGCGCAAGGGCAACGTCACCTCGGCCGCGCGGGCCCGCGAGCTCGCTCAAGATCCGGCTGTTCGAACCTAGCTGTTAGGCACGCCGAGCAGTGCCGCCACTTCGGCGTCTTCCTGCCGATCGTCCACCGGGGGTACGTAGAGCGTCGCGAGCGGCGCAGGCTCGAAGTGAGGAAGGCGTTCGAGCGTGAGGGTTTGGATCGACGCCGCGGCGATCGGATACGGCGATGCCTCGTACAACGTCACGACATGTTCGGGGTCGTACCACTGCAGGAGGTAGTCGACGAGCACCGAGAGCCGCCGCGGCGGCGTCTCTCTCGAGTACAGCCGCTCGCCGATCACGCTCACCTGCCAGAGGATCAACATCGCCGTCGGGTCGACCTGTCTCCGCCTCAGCAGAAAGTCCGTCGCTTCGTAGCTCTGACAACCCGTCGCGCCCGGATCGACGCCGAGGTCAGCGAAGAGACAGTCTTCCGCCGAAACCGCGGGCAGCATGCGTGCAGGGAAGCCTTCCGCACGCGCGCGGCGGATCGCTTCGTGTGACGGCGAGACAAAGATCCCTGGATGGCCATAGAACGCCGCGCACACAGAAAGGCCTTGTCGGACTTCGGCGAGGATCGTCTCGGCCATACGGTCGTAGATGACCTGGCGGTGGACCCCGGGCTCGTAGTGGTCGTTGAGCGACCGAACCTGCGGATTGATCTCTGCCAGCAAGCCGGCCCCGATCTGGTCCGCGACGAGCGAGAATGCGGCATCGGCATGCTCGAAGGCAGTCCGTGCCTCCGGCGTGAGTTGCGATCCGACGCGAATTCCCGTTCCGACGACGGTGAGCGAGCCGCGGTCGGCGATCGTTACGACCGCCGGCTAGATCCTGACAAGCGCCCAGCAGGTGGTGAACGTCTGCGACGCCTCCACCTCTCCTTCACGGACGAGCGCATCCTGGATCTCTTGCAGAGTCGGCGGGCGGTCCATCGAGAAGAGCTCCTGACTCTCCCGGTTGAGGCTCCTCACGCCCTTTGCACGTAGGAGCCCCTGGATTCCCTTGTCGGTCCAGACCTCCGACAGATCGGTGTCGAACAGCCTCCTCTGCAAGTCGTGGTCCCGCCCAACGTCCCGCAGGAACTCGGCGAGAGACTTGGTTGGTTCTGACGCCACAGCAAGGGGACCGTACTAGGGCGGCCTTACCCGGTCAAGATGTGTGACCCTAGATGCGGACGAGCGCCCAGTTCTTCCCTTGGGCCGAGATGTCTTCGTAGGATTCGCCTGAGGTCCGAGCTTCCTTGTCTAGCTCCGCCTTGATCAACCCGAGGTCGCCGTCGCGGAGCGCAGCTAGCTGATCATCCGTCAGGGGTTCGACTTCATCCGCGACTCTTGGGTCGCTCAGAACGGCGTCTGCGCCGCCCGTCCACCAGAGGTCCACGAGTGCGTGGTCGTGCCCGACCTTCTTCAGGAACTTGCGAAGAGGCTTCTCGGCCTCGGTGCTCATCGTGCGACCGTACTCCGCGTCCACTTAGAGTTCAAGGTGTCGATCCTCCCGCAGCCGGTACGTGGGCAAGACTCCACGAGAAAGGAAGTCATGGCGAATATCGCAAAGGTGATCACGATCATCGGCTCGTCGCCCGAGAGCTTTGCGAAGGCGGCCGACGCCGCAGTTCAGGAGGCGGCCAAGACCGTGCGTGACATCAGCGGCGCGCAGGTCATGTCCATGAGCGCCGAAGTCGAAGGCGACCACATCAGCGTGTACCGCACCACGGTGAACATCGCTTTCGGGGTGGAGCGCAGCTAGAGGCACTAGCCGGAGACGAGGGCCCGGGCGAAATCGTCCGCATCGAACGGCCGGAGGTCTTCGAGCCGTTCGCCGACACCGATCAGCTTGACCGGCAGTCCGAGCTCGTGCGCGATCGCGACTGCAATGCCGCCTTTCGCGCTGCCGTCGAGCTTCGTCAGCACGACGCCGGTCACGCCGACCGCTTCGCCGAACAGTCGCGCCTGCTGCAAACCGTTCTGTCCGGTCGTCGCGTCGACAACCAGCAGCGTCTCGTGCGGTGCGCCTTCGAGCCTCCCTTGAATCACACGCCGCACCTTGGAGAGCTCTTCCATGAGGTTCGCCTGCGTGTGCAGCCGGCCGGCGGTGTCGACGATCACGACGTCACGGCCGTCGCGGGTTGCGGCCTCGATCGCGTCGTAGGCGACTGACGCGGGGTCCGCCCCGCGCTCGGCGCCGACGAACTCCGCCTCCGCACGATCGGCCCAGATCTCCAGTTGCTCCTCGGCGGCGGCGCGAAAGGTGTCCGCAGCGCCGAGCACGACGGAATGACCGTGTTGCCGCAAGCGCTCGGCGAGCTTGCCGATCGTGGTCGTCTTGCCCGTGCCGTTCACGCCGACGATGAGCAACACGCTCGGGTCCGCACGCACGTCGAGTGTCGCAGGCTCACCGAGCAACGTCGCGATCTCGGCAGCGAGCGCCGCGTTGAGATCGGTCAGGTCCGGACGCGCCTCGAGGCGCTGCACGAGCTCGGCCGTTGCGGGAACGCCGACGTCTGCGCGGATGAGCGCCTCCTCGAGCCGCTCCCACGCCTCTGCGTCGCCGGGATCGAACGCGGCGGACGCCAACTCGGCCGTGAGTGCCTGCCGACTCTTCGAGAGCGAGTCGCGCAGTCGCGAGAAGAGGCCCGCGCGCTCGGCCGCCGTGTCCGGCTCCGCGCCCTCCTCGCCAAGCAATTGCCCCCAGCTACGAGGCAATCGCGGCGGCCTGCTCGCGTGGCAGGCGCCGGGAAACGATCTGCGAGACCCCGTCGGCGCCCATCGTCACGCCGTAGAGGATATCCGCGGCCTCCATCGTCCTCTTCTGGTGGGTGATGACGATGAACTGCGCGCGATCGGAATAGCGCCGCAGCAGCTCGACGAAGCGTCCGATGTTCGTGTCGTCGAGCGCGGCCTCGACCTCGTCGAGGAGATAGAACGGACACGGCCGCGCGAGGAAGAGCGCGAAGAGGAACGAGATCGCACCGAGCGCCTTCTCACCGCCGGAGAGCAGCGACAGTCGCGTCACCTTCTTGCCCGCCGGCCGGAGCTCGACTTCGATGCCTGGTTGCTCCTCGTCGTCTTCCGGTTCCGTGAGGCGCAGTCTTCCCTCGCCGCCGGGGAACAACGTCGCAGCGACTTCGGTGAAGTTCGTCTGGACTGCGGCGAACGTTTCCGCGAAGCGCTCCTCGACGGTGCGTGCAAGATCGTCGCGCAGCGTCTCGAGCTCCTTCAGGCTCGCCTCGAGGTCCGCCCTCTGCGTCGAGAGCTCGACCAGGCGCTCCTTCTCTTGGTCGTACTCCTCCTTCGCGAGCGGATTGACCTGACCAAGAGATTCGCGCCTACGCTCGTGGCGTTCGATCTTGTCCGCGAGCTCGTCTCGGTCGTCGCCCTCCGCCGGCTCGGCCTCGGCCGCCTCGAGACGGCGCCGCGCCTCGTCTGCCTCCGCTTCGATGCGCGCGCGCTCGACGTCGACTGCGCTAAGCCGCTCGCCTGCCTCCGAGGCCAGACGACGGACCTCGACCTCGTCGGCCCCGAGACGGCGGAGCTCGTCGGCGAGTGCGCCCGTTCTCGACGCGCCTGCGTCAGCTCGTGCGCGCAACGGCGCTTCGAAGCGGTCATCACCGATTTCCTCGAGTGCCTGTACGAGCCGCTCGGCGAGCTGTGCGAGCGTGACGGTCATGGGATCGTGGGCCGCAGAGTACGCCGCATCGGGGATCGGAGCCTCGGCTCTCGCCTCGAGCCCTCCGACCTCCGCGGCGAGCGCGCGCCGCCGGGCCTCGAGCTCGAGCCAGACGGCTTCCGCGGTCTCGCCGGCGAACCAGATCTCGCCCTTTTCGGGATCGAAGCCGAAGCCCTCCGGCGTGACGGCCGGGACGCGGGAGTGCAGCAGCTGCTCCTTCGGCACGACCGGCAGTTCGCGGACGAGCTCCTTCGGGTCGCTCGTGAGGACGACGACGCTCCCAAGCCCTGCCGCATGGGCACGCTCCGCGAGCGCGAGAGCTGCACGCGCGTCGGCAGCGACGAGCGCGGAGGCGCGATGTCCCAGCGCGGCTGCGACCGCTCGCTCGTGGCCCGGTTCGACGTCGAGCAGGGACAGTGCGAGCCGCTCTCCTTCTTCGGCAAGCGCGCGCGCCGCGGGCGGCAATCCTTCGCGTTCGGCGAGCGCTCGCTCGAGTGTCTGCAACCGCTCGCGCGCGACGCGGGCTTGTTCCCGCGCGGCCTCGCGCTCCGCGCGCACACGTGCATCGAGCACGCGCCGCGGACGCGCAAGCTCTGCGCGGAGCCGTTCGACCAATGCTGCCGCGCTTTCCTTCCGCAGCTCCAGTCGTTCGCGCGCACTGCGCAGGCGATAGAGAGTGGCGGTCGCCTCCTCCCTGCGGCCGGCGGCGTCGGCGAGCTCCTCCTCTGCCCGGCGGCGCTCCTCGAGCAGGGCGTTCAGCTTCTCGTCGGCGTGCTTGCGCGCGAGCACTGCTGCCGTGCGCCGGCTCTCTCCGTCTTCGAGCCGCTCGCGGAAGCCGGCGAGATCGAGCTCGGCCACGCGGGCACGGAGCGACGCGATCTCTCCGCGGAGCTTCTCAGCGCGTTCGGCCGCGGTGGCCTGCAGCGCGAGCGGCCGGAGCCGCTTCTTCACCTCGGCCTCGACGTCGCAGGCCCGCTCGACCTGGATCGCAACGCGCGCGAGCTTGAGCTCGGCGCGGTGCTTGCGGCGCTTGAAGCGCCCGAGCCCGGCGGCTTCCTCGAGCAACGTGCGGCGTTCCTCGGGCTTCGAGCCGAGAATCTCTTCGACGCGGCCCTGCCCGATGATCGAGTGCATCCCTCCGCCGAGGCCGAGATCGGCGAGGAGCTCGACGAGGTCGATGCGACGCACGGCCGTGCGGTTCAGGAGGTACTGACCTTCGCCGCCGCGGTGCAGGCGCCGCGCGACCGAGAGCTCGGAGTACGGCAGAGGCCCTTCGCCTTCAGGGTTGTCGAAGAGCAGCTCGACCTCGCAGAAGTCTTCGGCCGCACGGCCGCTCCCTCCTGCGAAGAGGACGTCGTCCGGCTTCTCCGCGCGGAGCTCGGTTGGGGCTAGCGAGCCGGCCGCCCAGACGATCGCATCGGACACGTTCGACTTGCCGGAGCCGTTCGGCCCGACGACGACGGCGACGCCCGGCTCGAGACGAATCTCGACCGGTTCAGGGAACGACTTGAAGCCGCGCAGCTTGATGGCGCGTAGGTTCACGCACCGGGAAACCTATCGGGGAGAACGGATGGTGGGTCCTCCCCCGCCGAACCCGGCAGCAACACGAAAGCCGGAGGCTAAGACCAGGCGAAGCCGGGCTTAGCCGTAGGCGAACCGATGCGGAAGGGAACAACCGGCAACCACCACCAAAAAAGAGTGCGCGGGCTTGGCCCGCGCACGTTTCCCCACGAAGTGGGCGTATCCAAACCCCGAGCGAAAGCGCAGCTTTCGCTCGGCGACTAGGCGGCCGAGACCTCTACCCCGAGCTTCTCGAGGGTTTGCTTAGCAGCCTCCTGTTCGGCCGCCTTCTTCGACTCGCCCGTGCCGACGCCAAGCTGCTCGCCGTCGATCATCGCCGCGCACGTGAACCGGCGATCGTGCGGAGGGCCTTCCACCTCGAGCACCGCGTAGTTCACGGCCTGACCCCTGCGAGCCAGGGCCTCCTGCAGCTCTGTCTTGTAGTCAACGTGCGAGGTCAAGGCGTAGTCGATGCGGCTTGTGAATGCCTCGACGATCGGCTGTTCGATCCTTTCGAAGCCGTGCTCGAGGAACAACGCGGCCAGCGCGGCTTCGAGCAGTGCGGCCAGGACGTTGCGATTGCGGGAAAGGCGCTCGAGCTCGTCCGGGGGAATGTCGACGCCACGCCTCGCGAGCTCGCTTCCGAGCTCGAGCTGGCGAGCAACGACGGCACAGCTCTGACGCGAAACGACGTGCGAGCGGACCTTCGCGAGGCGCCCCTCGGTGAAGTCGGGGTAGCGCTCGTAGAGCTCGCGCGCCATCGCGAGCTCGAGAACGCTGTCACCGAGGAACTCCAGCCGCTCGTAGGAGGCGGACCGGTCGACGGCCCAGGACGCGTGCGTATAGACCTGCTCCGCCCGCGCGTCGGGCAGATCTTCGATCAGCTTCCGAAGCGGGGCGACGTCCCCCGCGGGCGCGCTACTGGTGCGAGGAGACGTAGTCGACGGCCTGGCCGACGGTCTGGATCTTCTGGGCGTCCTCGTCGGAGATCTTGATTCCGAACTGATCTTCGAGCTCCATGATCAGTTCGACGAGATCGAGCGAGTCCGCGTCGAGGTCCTCCTGAAACGAAGCCTCTTCTGTGATCGCACTTTCTTCCACGCCGAGCTGTTCGGTCAGAACTTCCTTGACCCGCTCGTACACTTCCTCGCGCGACGCTGCCATGTCACCTCACGTTGGGGTCGGGGTTGCAGAGGGGCCGGATGCTAACACGCTCCCGCCCAGATTCTCAGTGAGTCTGCCGACGACGTCGTTCTCGACGCCGCGGGCCGCGAGCCGGATCGCGTTGGTGATCGCGCGCTGGGAGGAGTTTCCGTGGGCGATCACGGCGAGGCCTCGCAGGCCGAGCAGGTAGGCGCCCCCGTACGCGTCCGGGTCGAGGCGCTCGCGGAGCTTCCTGCCCCCCGGCCTGATGAGCAGTCCGCCGAGCTTTCCCAGCGCAGTCGCGGTGATCTCCTCGCGCAGGGCTCCCAGCAGGCTCGTGATCGTTCCCTCGAGGAGCTTGAGGGCGACGTTGCCAGTGAAGCCGTCGGTCACGACCACGTCCCCGCCTGCCGTCAGGAGGTCCCGGCCTTCGGTGTTGCCTGCGAACGGGAGGTCGCTCGCGGAAAGGAGCGCATGCGCCTCCAGCGTCAGGTGATTCCCCTTCTCCGGCTCCTCGCCGATCGAGAGCAGCCGGACTCGCGGCCTCGCGACGGCGAGGATCTGCTCGGCGAAGACGACTCCCATGTGCGCGAACTGGACGAGGTCCTCGGGTCGCGCGTCGGCGTTCGCTCCCGCGTCGAGCAGCACCGATGGGCCCTGCCTGGCGGGGATCGTCACGGCGATCGCGGGCCGCCGGACTCCCTGAATGCGGCGAAGCTCGAGCAGGGAGGCCGCGAGCATCGCGCCGGTGTTTCCCGCCGACACGACGGCGTCGGCCCTTCCTTCCGCCACCGCGCGGCACGCAGTCACGAGCGAGCTATTGGGCTTCGACCGCACGGCCTCGGTCGGCTTCTCCTCCATCGCGATCACGTCGGGTGCCTCGATCAGCTCGAGGCCCTGGGTGTCGAGGTCTTTGGGCCCGAGGACGATGGGCTTGACGGTGTCCGTGGCCGCGGCGAGTGCGCCGGCGACGATCTCCTCCGGCCCGCGGTCGCCGCCCATGGCGTCCACGGCAACGCGGATCATTGGGCTACGGGACGCGCGTGCGGAGCGGCTCGATCTCGCGGCCGCGGTAGGTCTCGCACGTCGGGCAGACTCGATGGGGCCGCTTGGGCTGGCCGCACTGCGGGCAGAGGTTCAGCCGCGGCGACTCGATCTTGTGCTGCGCGCGGCGCTTGTCTCTCCGTGCCTTCGAGGTTTTTTTCTTGGGGACGGCCATGGGAACGGCGGAGTGTAGCTAGAGCTGCTCGCGCAAGCTCTCCAGGGCCGACCAGCGGGTGTCGCCGGTCTCCTCCGGGTGCTCGTGCGGCTCGTCGTTCAGGTTCTTGCCACAGACCGGGCAGAGCCCGGCACACTCGGGGCGGCAAAGGATCTTGTCGGGGAGCTCGAGGGCGATTGCATCGCGCGCCCACGTCCCGAGATCGAGGTTGTCGTCGTCCAGGTAGGCCATGCGCAGCTCCTCGACACCCTCGGGATTCGACGCCGCCTGATATTCGCGGGCGTCGACCGGAACCTCGAGGACGGCGTCCCCGAGACAGCGATAACAGGGCCCGTGGAGCCGGGTCGTGAAACGCAGGTCGAAGACCAGGCCGCTCGTCGCCTTGGTGATCGCGAGCAACGCCGGCAGCGTGCCGGGCACGGGGAGATAGCGCTCGCCGCCGAGTTCGAACGGCTCGAGCTCCAGCTCGATCTCCTCGCGATGCTCCTCCCCGGGGCGGAGCTTGACCTGTCGTAGATTGAAGCTCCTCATGGAGCCCAGGGTACCGAGGGTCAGGCAGCTGCTTTGAACGGCTCAGGGACCTCGCCGACCGCGGGCTTCTGCCTCGGCACACGTGCCGTGACGATCGAGACGACAGCGACGATGATCGCAGCGCCCGCGATCACTGTCGTCCAGCCGATGGTCTCGTTGAGGAAGACCGTGCCGAGCGCGACGGCGACGACCGGGTTGACGAACGCGTAGGTCGAGACGATCGAGATCCGGACGTTCTTCAGTAGCCAGGCGTACGCGGAGAAGGCGATCAGCGAACCGACGACCACCAGGTAGACGAACGCGATCAGCGGCTTCGTCGAGAAGGTGTCGGCATGGACTCCGCTCGCCTCGCCGGACGCGAGACCGGCTACGCCGAGGAAGACGGCGGCGGCGAGCATCTGCATCGAGGCAGAAAGCAACGGGCTCTCGGGTGAGGCTGCCCCGCGGGCGTAGAGGGATCCGGCCGCCCACGCCGCCGTCGTCCCGACGAGGGCAAGCATGGCCACGACGTCACCACCGCCGCCGGGCCTGACGAGCAGAGCCACACCGGCGAAGCCGACGACGAGGCCCGCGATTGCGACCGGCGAGAGCCGCCGGCCGAAGAAGACACGATCCATGAGCGCCACCCAGAGGGGGATGATCGCCACCATCAGCGCTGCGAGGCCCGATTCGAGGCGCGTCTCGGCCCAGGCGACCCCGCCGTTGCCGACCAGAAGGAGAGCTGCCCCGACGATCGCCGCCGAGCCCCATTGCCGGAGCGTGGGCCGGGCCTGCCCCCGTGAAGCGAATGCATACAGCGCCGCTCCGGCGATCAGGAACCGCACGGACGACATCAGGAGCGGCGGCATCGTCCGGTCGGTGACCCGGATCGCGAGGTAGGTCGAGCCCCAAACGAGATAGATCGTCGCCAAGGCGACGACAACCGCTGCCGGGGAGCGGCGGGCGAATGCGGCGGTCACGACGAACTAGAGCGAGCGCCGGTCGTCAGGAAGACGCGAGTCGGCGGCGAAGAACACAGCCAACAGCCCGATTGCCAAAATGAAGACGGTTACAACGATCCCTGTCATAGACTCATGATCGGCATTCGCGCACCATCAGCGCAAATCGAGTTATAAAGGACATCGATTATGGAACCTGATAGCTGGCTCGGTGTCGAATTGCGACATTTTCTGGCGCTGGAAGCCGTCGCCAAGGAAGGCTCCTTCGGCAAGGCAGCGGCCTCCCTCGGCTACACCCAGTCGGCAGTCAGCCAGCAGATCGCGACCCTCGAGCGCATCGTCGGCTATCGGCTGGTCGAGCGGCCGGGTGGCCCAAAGCGGGTCTCGCTCACCGAGGCCGGGCGGCTCCTCCTCATCCATGCCGACGCGATCGCCGCGCGTGTGGCCGCGGCCCAGGCCGACCTCGCCTCCCTCGCGGAGGGTCAGGCCGGGACGCTCCGCGTCGGCGTCTACCAGAGCGTCGGCCAGCGCATCCTGCCCGAGGTGATGCGCCGCTTCCTCGGGGCCTGGCCGCAGGTCAACGCTACGCTCACCGAGTCGGGCGACGACGAGGAGCTCCTCAGGCTCGTCGAACGGGGCCAGCTCGACGTCACGTTTGCGGACCTCCCGCTCTGCGAGGGACCGTTCGAGTCGGTCGAGCTGATGCGCGACCCGTACGTGCTCGTCGTCGCGGCAGGGTCTCCACTCGCCGATCGCGCGACGGCGCCGACCTGGGAGGAGATGGCGGAGCTCGAGCTGATCGGCCACAAGCATTGCCGGTTGCTGGAGCGGATCGAGAGCGACGCCCGCCGCCCGTTGAACTTCGTCTTCCGCTCGGACCACAACCAAACGGTGCAGGCGCTCGTCGCTGCCGGAGTCGGCAGCGCCGTCGTCCCCCGGCTGACGATGGACGATGAGGACGAGACGACCGTGCTGATCGAGGTCTCGAAGATCCAGCCACGGGTCATCTCGTTGGCGTGGCACCGCGACCGCTACCGCACCCCCGCGGCACGGGCGTTCGCCGAGACGGCGCAGACCGTCTGCGCCGAGCTGGAGCACGAGCCGCTCTTCGCTACCGGCTAGAGGGTTGATGCGAAATTGGGCCGACGTCGGGGGCGCTCCAGACCAAGCCGGGCAGTGCGGTCGTTCGCGGTGCGTAGCGGCGCTACGTGCCGCGGGCGGGCGTGCTGATCCGGCGCCGTGTCTGGTGCGTCATCCGGCCCGGCCGAATTTCACATCAGGCCTCTAGTCCGCGGCCAGCTCTCTCGCGAACGAGCCGCCGCCGATGATGCGTTCCGCGTGATCGTGCACGCGTTCGCGGAGCCCGCGGTCAGAAGTTACGACCCAGACGGGCGGGTCGAGCTCGCGAACGAGACGTGCGATCTGATCGTCTCCGGACTCGCTGCCTTCCCAGATGACCCGCACCTCATGACCCTCCTGCTCGCCCCAGGCCTTACTTCGCTCGACGAGCTCGTCACCGGGCATGTTGGGCCAGAGCGACCGGCGCACGTTCTCTGCGTCGACGAGGACTGTCGCCATGCCGGAGTTGTATCCCGACTCTTAGATGCTGTAGCTCTTCACCCGCCAATAGGCGATTGCGATCGACACGACTCCGACGAGCACGATCGTCACCACGCCAAGCAGGCCAGGACGACCATAGGCGGCATGGCCCCGCCCGAAGCGCGTGAAGCCTAGAGCGCACACGATTCCTCCGATCAGACCGCCGATGTGTCCACCTTTGGAGATCCCGCTAATCGAGAATGTGAACACGAAATTGATGAGGATCACGCCGAGCGCGCTCCCCCCGAAAACGTAGTCGCGCTGGCGTTCCAGAACGAGCCCCGCTCCAAGGATCCCGAATATCGCGCCGGAGGCGCCCACGGTCGGGGCGCTGAAACCATTCGGCCACAACAGGGCGCCGGCAGAGCCGGCGAGCCCGGAGACGAGATAGACCAAGAGGAAGCGACCCGAGCCGATCCGTTCTTCCAGAAGAGACCCGAACCAGTAGAGAGCGACCATGTTCAGGATCAGGTGGAGTGGCCCGTAGTGCAGAAACGCCGCCGTCATCAATCTCCACCACTCACCCTGCTCGAGGAAAGGACCGAACAGCACACCCTTCACGTAGATGGTGCTACCGGTGCCGTTCACTCCCCCGCCGGTCAGGAGCTCCGCGAGGTAGACCGCCACGTTGATTGCGATCAGCGCCTTCGTCGCCTTTGCGCCCGTGCCCTCGAAGCTCGCGCGCTGGATTCCGCGCGTCATCCGCTGGACGCCCTGTGGCTTGCCGGAGTGGTCGGGACAGCGAATCCCGACGGGCGCCATCGTCATGCACTCCGTGCAAATGGGGCGTCCGCACTCGGAGCAGGAGAGCCCCGTGGCCCGGTCAGGGTGGCGGTAGCAGGTCCGCTCGACGGGTTCAGCCATGGCAGAAGTAGCGTAGTTGGATGCACATCGACGTCGCCTTCACTCCGGTCGAGACGGCTCCTGCCCCACTGGGGATCGTGGTGGATGTGATCCGCGCCACCTCGACGATTGCGCAGGCGCTTGCTGCGGGGTACGAGCGCGTCCTCTGCTGCGCCGAGATCGAGGAGGCGCGGGCGCTCAGGGCGGAGCTCCCGAGCTCGCTCGTGGGCGGCGAGCGCAAGGCGGTCCGGATCGAAGGCTTCGACGTCGGCGCGTCACCCCGCGAGTTCCTGGAGGCACGCGCCGAGACGCTGATCTTGACGACGACGAACGGGACGCGCGCGATCCTCGAGACGGCGAAGCACTGCGACGACGTCGTGCTCGGCAGCCTGCTCAACCTCGACGCAGTTGCTGCGGCGGTGGGCAGGCGCGACACGGTGATCGCCTGCGCGGGATTTCAGGGCGCGTTCGCGCTCGACGACGTGTATTGCGCCGGGCGTATCGTCCAGCTCGTGAGGGGCTCCCGAACCGACGCCGCGATCGGGTCTGAGCTCATCGCACGCGCGTTTCCGACAGCGCTCGAGGCGTTCAACGCTCGCACCTATGGACCGCCCGGTCTCGAGGAGGACATTGCCTTCTGCGCGCGCGAGAACGTCCTTGACGTCGTCCCCCGGCTCGTCGGGATGGTCGGACCCGCCGCGGAGATCCGCGACTCGTGAAACTCGCACTCGTCATGGCCGGCCTCGTAGCCCTCCTGATCGTGCCAGGGAGAGCGGGCAGCACGGCCGGCAAGCCCTGGCTCTGGCAGTGCACGCAGATCCACAACGTCGAGGCGCAGTACAACTGCTACGTCAGGCTTCTTCGCAACGACATCGAAGCGTCGGGCAATGCTGCGCGCGAGGTGCCGCGCATCGACCGTCGCGTCGCCGCCATCGGGGGGCCAGCCGAAGCAGGCTGTCACGTGCTCATGCACCAGGTGGGGAGGGAGTTTGCGCGTGACCATCACGTCACGCTCGGCGACCTGCAGCGCTACGTGCCTCGTTCGAACAATCCCAACTGCTCGGCCGGCTTCGGCATGGGGCTCGTGATGTACCTCGGGCCGCAGATCATCCGCTCGGGCGGCGCTTCCGCGGTACGCACGTGCGCCGGGCTGCCGACGAGGTACCGGCAGTACACGTGCGTGCACGGTCTCGGTCATGCGTTGCTGCGGGCGTATCACGGCGATCTCAGCCAGGCGGTTCGCGCTTGCCGGGCGTTGCAACGCAATTACGCACCTGATTGTGCGCAGGGCGTCTTCCACGACTACTGGATCTCGCTTCGGGGCGCCGACGGCACGACCGCGCCGAAGCAGATGATCTCGCCGCGGAAGCTCTGCGATGGTCGCCTCACGTACATCAGGCCCTGCTGGTACCGGTACTTCCTGGAGCAGCCGCTCGCGCTGCCGGTGCGCGACGCCGCGGACCTCCGGCGTGATTGCCGCGGGTTGCACACGCTCGAGCGCTTCGGCTGCATCAGCGCCGCGGCTCTGACGATCTCGTCGAATCCCTTCGACCAGATGCATGTCTGCGAACGACTCGGCGCTGCCGACGCGTCAGCGTGTCTTCGGGGCGTTCCCGACCAGGCACTGGCGGGTCGCGCGTCGGCGCAGCTGCGGCTGATCCGGGCGTGCGCACGAATAACGGTAGACGCGCGGGCGGGATGTTACGAGTGGCTTGGACGAACGCTGTCAGTCGTCACGAACGGCGCGTTCCGCGAGCGAGGGTGCACGAAGCTGAGCCCGGAGCCGGCGCGGCGGGCATGCACGGCAGGGGCAGCGCGGATGCGCGCGGCTCTAGTGACCTTCTCCTAGAGGGAGCGCGCGCAACGGATCGACCGAGGCGCCGCGGATGCGGACTTCGAAATGCAGGTGCGGCCCGGTCGCGTCACCCGTCGCGCCGATGAGGCCGACGCGGACTCCCTGGCTGATCCACACACCGAGCCGGACGTCGATGCGGGAGAGGTGCGCGTACATCGACCGCTCACCGTGTCCGTGGGCGACGATCACGAGGAAGCCCCAGCCGCCGCCCCGCCAGCCGGCCCACACGACCTGACCCGACCGGGCCGCGTAGACAGGCGTACCGAGTGGGGCGGGCAGGTCGATGCCGGAATGCCATCGATCGCCCCGCGGGCCGAAGCGATCTCCTAGCACCGGCGCCGCCAGCGGCCAGGCGAGCGGCAGCGGGATCGTGGGTGGCGGAGCGGTGAGCGCGCCGAGCGTCGCTGAGCCGGCGACGCCGTCCGTGTTCAGTCCGGCCCAGTCCTGGAAGCGCCGCAACGCTGTGTCGATGTGCGGACCGAAGATCCCGTCGAAGGAACCCGAGGGAAAGCCGTGCTCTGCGAGTTGGAACTGGAGCGACGCCACGTCCCAACCTCTGTTCCCGATCAGAAGCTTGCGGCTGCCGAGCCGATGCTTGGCGAAGCGGCCGAGGGCTCGTCTCGTCTTCGGCCCGACGACGCCGTCGACGGTGAGATGCGCGCGCTTCTGCAGGAGCCGGATCGCCTTGGCCGTCCCCGGGCCGGTGATGCCGTCGATCGGACCCTTGTAGAGCCCATGCGAGTGCAGGCCGACCTGAAGGGCGGCAACGCCCGCATCGGCCGCCGTCGCGCTGGGGGTGATGGCCGCGGCGGCAAGGATCAGGGGCAGAGCAAGGAGCGCTCTGGCACGCATGGGGTGATCGTCTTCGA
>Ga0207648_10001438_pt1 | contig 26210 bp, 19 predicted proteins | sample KBSMisM32_FD_184310 | JGI IMG/M metagenome (GOLD analysis project Ga0207648, IMG submission 184310) | Miscanthus rhizosphere microbial communities from Kellogg Biological Station, Michigan, USA - KBS Miscanthus M3-2 (SPAdes) (version 2) | ecosystem: Host-associated > Plants > Roots >... | reverse complement strand
CCGACCGTCGCGGCGAGCGACCGAGTCCATTGCCCGGCGCAACACACCACCACGCTGCACTCGATCCGCCCTTGCGACGTGACGACCCCGCGGATCACGCCGTCGTCGACATCGATCGACAGCACCTCGGTGTCCTCGCAGATGGTCGCCCCGGCCTGCCGCGCCCCGCGGGCGAGCGCCATCGTGATGTCGGTCGGATTGGCCTGACCATCGGTCGGAAGGAACGCCGCGCCGATCACATCGTCGACGGTCATCAACGGCCACAGGTCCTGTGCTTCCTTCGGCGACAGGAGGTGCATCTCCAGTCCGAACGACTTGGCAGTGGTCGCCTGCCGCTTGACCTCGTTCCAACGTTCCTCGTTGCACGCCAGGCGAAGTCCGCCGTTCATCTTCCAGCCCGTCGCCTGGCCGGTTTCGGCCTCCAACCGCTTGTACAGGTCGACCGAATGACCCAGCAATTGGGTGATGTTGGCGCTGCTGCGCAGCTGTCCGACGAGGCCCGCGGCGTGGAATGTGGAGCCCGACGTCAGCTTGTGACGCTCGATCAACACGGTGTCGGTCCAACCGAGTTTTGCCAGGTGATACGCCGTCGAACAGCCGACGATGCCGCCTCCGATGATCACCGCTCGTGCCGATGTTGGTTGGTCCGTCACGTGGCCGAGGCCCCTTCAGCTCACCGCTCCCATCGCGGCAGGGTATGACTAGCATCACCGCCGTGGGGGAAACCAACTCGTCGATCTCCGTACGAGGGTTGTGGAAGGTCTACGGCCCGAAACCGGAACGAGTTGTCGGCTCCGAACTCGCCGATCTACCTCGCAAACAGCTCGAAGCGCAGACCGGAAACGTGGTCGCGATGCGCGACATCGACATGGACATCGTTCCGGGCGAGGTGTTCGTCGTGATGGGGTTGTCGGGCAGCGGCAAGTCGACGTTGATCCGTTGCCTGACCCGGCTGATCGAACCCACTGTCGGGACCGTGCGCATCGGCGAGATCGACGTCACCAAGGCCGACAAGGACACGCTGCTCGACGTGCGTCGCAACAAGGTGTCGATGGTCTTCCAGCACTTCGGTCTGCTGCCGCACCGCACCGTCACCGACAACGTCGCATTCGGGCTCGAAGTGCGCGGAGTGGACAAGGTTGCCCGGCGACGCAAGGCCAATGAGACGCTCGAGCTCGTCGGTCTGTCCGAGATGGGCACGTACCGTCCGCATCAGTTGAGCGGCGGTCAACAGCAGCGCGTCGGCCTTGCCCGCGCGTTGGCGACGGATCCCGACATCCTGCTGTTCGACGAGCCGTTCTCCGCGCTCGATCCGTTGATCCGTCGCGACATGCAAGACGAGATCGTGCGCCTGCGTCGCGAGGTCAACAAGACGATGGTGTTCATCACTCACGACCTGTCCGAGGCGTTGCGGCTCGGTGACCGCATCGCGATCATGCGCGACGGTCGCTTCGTGCAGGTCGGCACGCCTGAATCCGTGGTGGTCGAACCGGCCGACGACTACGTCGAGAACTTCGTGCGCGACGTGCCCCGTTCGTTCGTCGTACCCGTGGAGCACGTCATGCGCGATGTCGACGGATCGACCGAGTTCTCCGGATCGGTCACGGTCGGCACCAAGGTACGCGACGTCATCAGGTTGGTCGCCCACTCGGATCACCCGGTACAGATCGTCGACCATGACGGCCGGCAGGTCGGCTGCGTCGATCGCGTTCACGTCCTGTCGTTGATCGCCGGTGAGGCGGAATGACACAGGCGACGGTGCCGGCGGTGGCCGCAGCGCCGCCGACCACCGTGTCGCGGCGCACGATGACGATCGCCGTCACGGCCGTCGGCTTCGTCGTCGGGATCGTCGTCTACAAGGCCACCCGTGGACAAGAGGTCCCCTCGTGGCTCAACCTCCACGTGCAGCAGCACGCTCAGGACGCCTACCACTGGATCACCCAGAACACCGGTCGTAACTGGCTGCTCGATGCCATCAAGTCGATCGGTACGGGCATCGACTGGCTGGAGAAGCGGGCGCTGTCGCTACTCCGCGTGCTGCACTGGACCGGCGTCATCGCGCTGGTGTTCGTGATCGGCTACATGCGTGCCGGCCTGCGCACCGCGATCCTCGCCTCGCTGACCATGCTCGGCGTCGGCCTCTGCGGTTTCTGGGACCTGACGATGATCACCTTGGCGATCATGTTGGTGGCGGTGATCCTGGCGATGCTGATCGGTGTGCCGCTGGGCGTGTGGGCCGGTCTGTCCGATCGGGCCGAGCGTCGCATCCGACCGGTGCTCGACACGGCGCAGGTCATGCCGGCGTACGTGTACCTCATCCCGTGCGTCGCCTTCTTCGGGATCGGCGTGCCGGCCGCGATCATCGCCACGTTGATCTTCGCGGTCGCTCCGGCCGTGCGACTCACCAGCCTCGGGTTGCGTCAGGTACCGGTGGTGTCGACCGAGGTGGGCCGCTCGTTCGGCTCGACCGGTCGCCAGCTGCTCGGCAAGGTGCAGCTTCCGCTGGCCCGCAAGCCGGTGTTGCTCGGCCTCAACCAGGTGATCATGATGGCGTTCGGCATCGTCGTCATCGCCTCGCAGATCGGCACCGGCGACGTGGGAAACCAGGTGTTGGGCGGGCTGCAGCACCTCGACGCCAAGCTCGCGTTCTCCGCGGGGTTCTGCATCGTCTTCGCGGCGATCGCCCTCGATCGCATCACGACCGGCGAACGACGCACCAAGCACGGCGCGCCCACCACCGTGTGGATCGTCGATCGTCGCAGGATGTGGATCGCCTGCCTCGTGATCGTGATCGTCGCTGCCGTGGCCGCAGTGGTGTTCGGTGTCGAGGACTTTCCGTCGTGGCGAATCGGGATCGGATCCGGCGCGAAGTCGGCCATCGACTGGCTCAACGAGAACGTGCGCAACGGCGTGCCGATCATCGGTGGCACCGGTTCGATCAACGACGTCCTCACCCGCGACGTGCTCGATCCGATCCGGGGTGTGTTGTTGTCGGCAGCGTGGTGGTTCGTCGTCCTGTTCTTCGGCGTGCTCGGCTACGTCAGCGGCGGCTGGAGGCTGGCGTTGCTGTGCAGTGGGGCGCTCGTTGGGATCGCAGCGATGAACAACTGGGACCTGGCCATGGACACGCTCAGCCAGGTGCTCGTGGCCGTCACCATCAGCGTCGCTCTGGCGATACCGATCGGCATCTGGAGCGGCCGGTCACGCTGGCTCGAGAGCGCGTTGCGGCCGTTCCTCGATACCGCGCAGGTGCTGCCGCAGTTCGTGTACCTCGTTCCTGTCGTGTTCCTCTTCCGGGTGGGCCGCATTCCAGGCATCATCGCCGCAGTGATCTACGCGCTGCCGCCGGGCATCCGGCTGGTCAGTCTCGGCCTCAAGGAAGTCTCGTTCGCACCTCGCGAAGCGGCGATCTCGTTCGGTGCCACACCGCGCCAGGAGCTGTTCAAGGTGCAACTGCCGTTGGCCTTCAAATCGATCATGCTCGGCATCAACCAAGTGATCCTGATGGTGCTGGCGACGGTCATCATCGCCGGCCTGATCGGAGGAGGTGCGCTGGGCCTCGAGGCGCTCGGCGGCTTCACCAAACCGAACCTGAAGATGGGTGACGGCGTCGCCGCGGGGGTGAGTATTGTGCTGTTGGCGATGATCCTCGACCGGCTCACCCAGGCATGGGGCAACCGATCGGCACCCGAGAATCGCACATCATGAGGAGCGCTCCGCATCGTCGGGGCCAAAGGGGAGAACATGAGAACAAGAATTCACAGAGGGACCCGCTTCGCGGCTGCCGCAGTCGCGCTCGCGCTCGTCGCGGTGGCGTGCGGCAGCGACAACAAGGACTCGTCGAGCAGCGCGACCCAACCGGCAAGTGGGGGAACTGCCGCCGCCGGAGGTGCGGCAACCGGAGCCGCCATCAAGCTGGCGGTCAACCCGTGGGATGGCTCGGCCGTCAACGCCAACGTCGCCAAGATCGTGCTGGAGTCCAAGCTCGGCACGCCCACCACACTGGTCGCGCTCGACGAGAACGCCTCTTGGGTCGGCCTCGATGCAGGCGACCTCGATGCCAACCTGGAGATCTGGCCGTCCGGACACGCAGCTGACCGGACGACCTACATCGACCAGAAGAAGACCGTCGTCGACATCGGCACGCTCGGCCCGAAGGCCAAGATCGGGTGGTACGTCCCGTCGTTCGTCACCGACGCCCATCCCGAACTGAAGACGTGGGAGGGTTTCAAGAACCCCGACCTCGCCAAGCTGTTCTCGACCGCAGAGACCGGTGACCAGGGTCAGTTCCTGATGGGTGACCCGAGCTACGTCACCTACGACGAGCAGATCATCAAGAACCTCAACCTGCCGCTGAAGTTCGTTGTCGCCGGTTCCGAGGCTGCATTGATGACAGCGATCCAGCAGGCCGAGACCGACAAGAAGCCGTTGTTGCTGCAGTTCTGGCAGCCGCACTGGATGCCGCCGAACACCAAGCTCACCGAGGTCAAGCTGCCCGACATCACTCCGGCATGCGATGCCTCGCGAGTGGCCGGCGACGGCGGTTACGCCTGCGACTACCCGGTCGACATCCTCTACAAGGCGGCCAACGCCAAGCTCGAGACCAAGAACAAGGCGGCGTTCGACTTCCTCAAGAAGTTCACGCTGACCACCGATCAGCAGAACGAGATCGCCCAGAAGATCGAGAGCAACGGCGAGACGCCCGAAGCCGCCGCCAAGGAATGGGTCGACGCCAACCCCGACGTCGTCGCCGGTTGGCTCGGCTGAGGTCACTTGGCGCGATAGAACTCCACCGGTTCGGGTGGTAGGGGAGCGTTGCCGAGGATCAGATCGGCGGCCTTCTCGGCCATCATCATCACCGGCGCATAGATGTTGCCGTTCGTGACGTAACGCATCGCCGACGCGTCGACGACACGAAGGCCATCGACGCCGTGCACACGCATGGTCAACGGGTCGACGACGCTGTCGTCGTCGGCCCGACCCATGCGGCACGTGCACGACGGGTGCAACGCGGTCTCTCCGTCGGTGCGCACCCAGTCGAGGATCTGCTCGTCGGTGTCGACCGACGGCCCCGGTGACACCTCACCACCGTTGAACGGCTCCATCGCCGGCTGGTTCAAGATGCGGCGGGCGATGCGGATCGCCTCGACCCACTCGCGTCGATCTTCGGGTGTCGAGATGTAGTTGAACCGCAACGCAGGCTTGGCCCGCGGATCGGTCGAGGTGATCTTCACCGACCCGCGCGAGTTCGAGTACATCGGCCCGATGTGGACCTGATAGCCGTGACCGCCTGCGGGTGACGAGCCGTCGTAGCGCACGGCGATCGGCAGGAAGTGGAACATCAGGTTCGGATACGTGACGTCGTCGTTGCTGCGGGCGAACCCGCCGCCTTCGAAATGGTTCGACGCGCCAGGCCCCTTGCGCAGGAACAACCACTCGGCGCCGATGAACGGTCGCCGCCACAGCTTCAGCTGTGGCTGCAACGACACCGGTTGCTTGCACGAGTACTGCACGTACACCTCGAGGTGATCCTGCATGTGCTCGCCGACAGCGGGAAGTTCGTGCACGATCGGAATGCCGAGCGAGCCGAGCAGCGCCGGGTCGCCGACACCGCTGAGCTGCAGCAGTTGTGGCGAGTTGAACGCACCACCACACAGGATGACCTCGCCGGCCGTGACCCGCTGGTTGCCACCGCGGCGAGTCGAATACTCGACGCCCGTGGCCCGTGTGCCGTCGAACAGCACGCGATGGACGAGGGCCCGTGTGGTGACGGTGAGGTTCTCGCGGTGCATCACCGGATGGAGATAGGCGCGCGCCGCACTGAGCCTGCGCCCGCGTCGCACGTTGCGATCGAACTTGGCGAAGCCCTCCTGCTGGAACCCGTTGACGTCATCGGTGATCGGGAACCCGGCCTGTTGCACCGCCTCGAAGAATGCGCCGAACAACGGATTCGTCGCCGGACCGCGCTCGAGCTCCAACGGACCGCTGTGGCCGCGGTAGCGGTCGTTGTCGTCCGCCGCCAGGCAGTTCTCCATCCTCTTGAAGTACGGCAGGCAGTGCGCGTAGTCCCACGACTCCATGCCCGGATCGGCCGCCCAACGCTCGTAGTCGAGCGGGTTGCCGCGCTGGAAGATCATCCCGTTGATGCTGCTCGACCCGCCCAGCACCTTGCCGCGGGCGTGGTAGACGCGGCGGCCGTTCATGAACGGCTCGGGTTCGCTCTCGTACTTCCAGTCGTAGAACTTGCTGCCGATCGGAAACGTCAACGCCGCGGGCATGTGGATGAAGACGTCCCACTTGTAGTCGGGTCGTCCGGCTTCCAGCACGAGGACCGTGGTCGACGGATCGGCGCTCAGACGGTTGGCGAGCGCGGACCCGGCCGAGCCGCCGCCGACGATCACGTAGTCGTACGAGTTCACAGCCGGATTCGGTCGGCTGTCTGCACGACCAACTGGCCGACTGCCTCGGCGTCGACGGTTCCGGGAAAGCGGTACGCCGGGCCGTGGGCGTGGATGGCGCCGACGACTTGGCCGTGCTGGTCACGAATCGGTGCGGCGACCGAGTTGAGACCGTCGAGGAACTCCTCGAAGGCCCACGCATAGCCCTTCGCGGCGATCTCGGCGAAGCGGGCGCGCATCGCTGCGGCATCGGTCAACGTGCCGCTGGCGGTTCGCTCCAGCGGTTGGGACAGGTACTCGTCAGCGTCGATCGCTCCGAATGCCAGCAGCACCTGTCCCGACGAGACGGTGTGGGCCCGTACGCGCTCTCCGGTCCAGTCGCGAACCTGCACCTGGTTGTCGGCGTCGACCTGGTCGAGGTACAGCACGTCGAACCCGTCGGCGATCGACAGTCCCGCAGCCTCGCCCGTGGCCTTCACGAGCACGTGCAGATGCGGTCGCACCGCGGCGATCATCGAACGACCCGGCAGCACGGCGGCAGCGATCTCGATCATGCCCGTGCCGACGCGATAGCTGCCGCCAGGCTCGGCCTGTTCGACCATGCCGAGCTCTTCGAGCGTCGACAGCATCCGCGAGACCGTGCTCTTCGGAAGGCTGACGCGATCCGCGACATCCGTGACGCCGGCGGGCCCGCCGGAGAGGCAGCGCAACACCGCGAAGGCGCGCTCGACCGACTGGACGCCCGACATTCAGCCTCGCTCCATCAACCCGGGAACGCGCCCTGCATGCGGGCCGCCTCGAGCGTGTTCTGCAGCAGGCAGGCGATCGTCATCGGACCGGTGCCGCCGGGCATCGGCGTGATGGCGCCGGCGATCTGCGACACCGGTTCATAGTCGACGTCGCCGACGATGCCCGACTCGGTGCGCGATACGCCGACGTCGATCACCGTTGCGCCCGGCTTCACATGAGCGGCCGTGATCATCCGGGCCTGGCCCGCGGCGGCCACGATGATGTCGGCCTCGCGGCAGACCTCGACCAAATCCTTCGTGCGCGAGTGAGCCAAGGTGACCGTCGCGTCGACACCCTTGCGGCCGAGCAACAGGACCATCGGCAATCCGACCAGGGTCGAGCGGCCGACCACCACGGCGCGTTGGCCCGCCGTCGGGATCTCATAACGCTCGAGCAAGCGCATGACCCCCAACGGCGTGCAACCGACGTGGCCGCGTTGACCGCGCACGAGCCGGCCGAGCGATGCTTCGGTCAGGCCGTCGACGTCCTTCTCCGCTGGGATCATCTGCAGCAGCGGCTCGGGATTCAGGTCACCCGGCAGTGGGAGCTGGCAGAGGATTCCGTGGACGCCGGGATCGGCGACCAACGCGCCAACGGTGTCTTCGAGCTCGGCCTGGCTGACGTTGCCGTCGACCGCGACGTGCCGCGACTGCATGCCCGCCTCGCCGGCCTTCTTCTGCTTGCTGCGGACGTAGATCTGGCTCGGTTTGTCGTCGCCGACCAACACGGTCGCCAGGCACACGGGTGGGTTGCCGGCCGCTTCGATCTCGGCGCGGAGCGCGGCGACGATGTCGTCGCGCAACTTGGCGCCATCCATGACGACGGCGCTCACGACAGCCCGACGATCTCGCCGTTTTCGTCGAAGTCGATGATCGACGCAGCTGGTGCGGAACCGAGACCTGGCATCGTCGTCATGTCGCCGCAGATCGGGTAGATGAACCCGGCGCCGACCGATGCCCGTACCTCACGGACGTTCAACGTGTGCCCGGTCGGTGCGCCCTTCAACGAGGCGTCGCCGCTGATCGACAGGTGCGTCTTGGCGATGCACACCGGAAGTCCACCGAAGCCGTTCTTCTCGTAGCGGGCCAACTGCGTGTTGGCGGCCGGTGTGTAGGTGACGTTGCCGGCCCCGTAGATCTTCGTGGCGACCGCTTCGATCTTCTCCTTCAACGTCGCGTCGAGCGGGTAGCAGAACTCGAAGGTGCTCGGCTCGTCGCACGCCTCGACGACGGCCTGCGCCAGGTCGGTGGCACCCTTGCCGCCGTTGGCGAAGTGGGTGCAGACAGCCACCCTCGCGCCGACGGACTCGGCGATCTCGCGGATCGCCTGGTGCTCGCTGTCGTAGTCGCCGGGGAAGGCGTTGATGGCGACGACCGGCGAGACGCCGTGGACCTTGACGTTCTCGATCTGCTTGATGAGGTTGGCGGCGCCGGCCCGCACGTCGTCGGGGTTCTCGGCGAGCAACTCGGGCGGCAGCGGCTTGCCGGCGACGATCTTGAACTTGCCGCTGTGGGCCTTCAGCGCACGAACGGTCGCGACGAGCACCGCGGCGTCGGGAACCATCCCGGAGTTGCGGCACTTGATGTTGAAGAACCGCTCTGCGCCCATGTCGGCGCCGAAGCCCGCCTCGGTGATGAGGTAGTCACCGGTGTGGATGCCGATGAGGTCGCCGATGATCGACGAGTTGCCGTGGGCGATGTTGCCGAACGGCCCGGCGTGGACGATGACCGGTGTGTTCTCCAGTGTCTGGAGGAGGTTCGGCTTCAACGCCTCGCGCATGATCACCGCCATTGCGCCTGCGCCCTTCAGTTGCTCGGCGGTGACCGACTCGCCGGCACCGTTGTAGCCAACGACGATCCGACCGAGGCGGGCGCGCAGGTCGGCCATCGATGTGGACAGCGCCAGGATGGCCATCACCTCGCTGGCCGCGGTGATGTCGAAACCCGTCTGGCGGGGAATTCCGTCGGCCTTCGCGCCGAGGCCGACGATGATGTTGCGCAGGGCCCGGTCGTTGACATCGAGCACGCGACGCCACGTGATGTTGTGGATGTCGAGGCCGAGCTCGTTGCCCTGGTGGAGATGGTTGTCGACCATCGCCGACAGCAGGTTGTGTGCCGCCGTCACCGCGTGGAAATCGCCGGTCAGGTGCAGGTTCAGCAGCTCCATCGGGATCACCTGGCTGTAGCCGCCTCCGGCCGCACCGCCTTTGATCCCGAACGTCGGGCCCATCGACGGCTGCCGCAGGCTGATCGTGGCCTGCTTGCCGATGTGCTTCATCGCCATGCCGAGGCCGACGGTGGTGGTGGTCTTGCCCTCGCCGAGCGGCGTCGGCGTGATGGCGGTCACCACCACGTACTTGGCCTTCGGGCGGTCGGCCAGTTCGTCGATGGCCTCCAGACGGATCTTGGCCAGCTCGTCGCCGTGCGCTTCGAGCAGATGGGGGGCAATGCCCATCTGAGCGGCAATTTCGGTCAGCGGTACCAGGTGGCCGGCGCGAGCGATGTCGAGGTCGGACGGAAATCCCACGTGTTGACTCCTTTGTCAATCCACAGGGGCCGATTCCACATCACGGAACTAGCCCACGATGTGGAATGCTACTCGATTTCCGCCACGGCGCTGCCACCGAAGACCTGCAGCGTCGGCACCACCTCGATCCGGGTCACATCGACGTGTGCCGGCATGGTCAGGGCCATGCCGACGACAGCCGCGACGTCGGCCGGTTGCAGGGCCGTCGTGCGCGAGTACAGACGGGCGGCGGCCTCGTCGTGGCCACCCATCGCCGTGTCGTAGAGGTTCGTCTCGACACGGCCGGGTGCCAGGACGGTGATCCGCACCGCCGAGCCGTGCAGGTCCATCCGCAGTCCGTCGGCGAACGCCTGGAGTGCGGCCTTCGTGGCGGAGTAGACAGCAGTGTTGGCGGTCGGGCGCGAGCCGGCGATCGATCCGGTGAACACCACGTGTCCGCGATTGCGGCTGACCATTCCGGGCAGGACGCGCATCGTCGTGTGGACGGCGGAGCGCAGGTTGATGTCGATCAGCGCGTCGGCCGTGGCCGCGGTCGATTCGTGTGCGGCGCGGAGGTCGCCGATGATGCCGGCGTTGTTCACCAACACGTCGACCTCCAGTGGATCGAGGATCGCGGCAACCGCGTCCGCATCTCGCACGTCGACGCCGTAGGCCGTGACGTTGTCCAGGCCGCGCAGTTGGTCGAGGAGGTCGTCGGGCAATGCGAGCGCGTGCACGACCGCGCCGAGCCGAACCAGTTCACCGACGATCGCTCGACCGATGCCGCCTGAGGCGCCGGTGACGACCGCCGTGCCGCCGGCTGTCACAGCGCGCTCACAGGTCTTTGCACAAACGAAGGGCGTCGTAGATGGCGGCGTGGATGTTGCGCCCGGCCACGGCATCGCCGATCCGGAACAACTGGTAGCCGTCGCCGAGGATCGGTTGCGGCCGGCCGTCACGCAGTGCCTGATGGTCGACCTCGCCGCCGTTGCTCGAACCCTTCTGCAATGCGAAGTACAGCTCATCGTTGGCGAGCACGCCGTGGTCGACAACGACGGCGTCGACGATGCGTGTGTGACGCACGGGGGAGTGGTCGCTGCCGATCTCGACGGCGAGGCGGCCATCCTGACGGCGCACCGTCCGGACGCGTTGGTTGAGCGTGATCCGGGTGTCGGTCTCGTTGAACGCACGGGCGTAGGGCACCATGTTCAGTCCGCCGACATCGACGCCGACGGTGCGCTCCGGCGTGACGATCTCGAGGTTGACCCCCGCACGCGCCAGCATCTCCGCGGTGGTCATCGCCGAGTGCGTGCCGTCGTCGTCGTACAGCACGACATCGCCGGTGAGCCGGGCGTCGCCCCCGACGACATCCCACGCGGACACGACCAGGTTGTCGCCCTCCTCGAGGAACGGGTTCTGCGGCAGACCACCCGTCGCCACGATGACGACGTCGGGCTGCAGATCGCCGACGAAGTGTTCGTCGGCATATGTGTCGACGTGGACCGTGACACCCAACCGGGCCAGTTCGCTGTCGCGCCACTCGATGATCCCCAGCAGGTCCTTGCGCCGCGGGTTGCGTGCGGCGAGACGGATCTGGCCACCTGTCCACGGCATCGCCTCGAGCAGCACGACCTCGTGACCGCGCTCTCCGCAGACCCTGGCGGCTTCCATCCCACCCGGGCCACCACCGACGATCACCACCTTCCGGCGCTCGCCGGCATGCGGGATGATGTGCGGCATCGTCATCTCACGACCGGTCGCGGCGTTGTGGATGCACAACGCCTCGCCCGATTGGTAGATGCGGTCGAGGCAGTAGGTCGCGCCGACGCACGGACGGATGGTCGGTTCGACACCGAGTTCGATCTTGCGGACGAGATGGGGCTCGGCCATCTGGGCACGGGTCATCCCGACCATGTCGACCAATCCCTCGCGGATCGCGTGCCGCGCCGTGGCCACGTCGTCGACCTTCGAAGCGTGCAGGACTGCGATGCCGGTCTCGGCCCGCACCATGCCGGCGAAATCGAGATGCGGAGCCGAAGGCATTCCGTGGATCGGGATGACCTCCGACAACACGGCGTCGTTGACGATGTTGCCGCGGATGACGTTGACGAAATCGATCAACGACTCGTCACCCGGCCGGGCGCCGCTGACGCGCCGGAGGATCTCCAGACCGACGGGGGTGTCGATGCCGAGCTCGAGGCGCTCGTCGATGGCCATCCGGAGGCCGACGATGTAGTCGGGACCGACACGCTCGCGAATGGCTCGTAGCACGCGCAACGGAAATCGCAGTCGGTTGTCCAGCGAACCGCCGTACTCGTCGGTGCGCTGGTTCGTGGCCGGTGACCAGAACTGGTCGAACAGATGGCCGTAGGCCTCGATCTCGATGCCGTCCATGCCGCCGACCTTCATGCGCTCCGCGGCATCGGCGTACTCGCCGACGATGCGGTCGATGTCCCAGTGCTCGGCGACCTTCGGGTGACTGCGGTGGGCGGGTTCGCGAAGCGGTGATGGGGCGACCACGGGCAGCCAGTCGTCATGGTCCCAACCGGTGCGTCGACCGAGGTGGCTGATCTGGATCATCGCCGCCGCGCCGTGCTCGTGGATGTCGTCGGTCATCGCCCGGATCCATGGCACGATCGCGTCGTCGTAGGCATGCAGGTTGCCGAACGCCGGGGGGCTGTCGGGCGACACGATCGCCGTGCCGGCGGTCATCGTCAGCGCGACTCCACCTTTGGCCTTCTCGACGTGGTACAGCCGATACCGCGCCTTGGGCATTCCTTCTTCGCTGTAGGCCGGCTCGTGCGACGACGAAAAGACGCGGTTCCGCAGCTCCAGCCCCTTCAGGGTGAATGGCTGGAGCAGCGGATCCGCGTTCACTCCCACCGTTTTACATGGTCTGTGCTCTTGCCAGTGCCTCGGCTCGGCTGATGATGCTGTTGCACTCGGACAGGTCGTCGCGACGCTCGTGCGACACGCTGTCGTGCGGCTCGTGGTCGTCGTGCTCACCCCGCGCCAGATCCTGCTTGATCTTGGTCGCCAGGGCATCGCGTTGCGCACCGAGTGTCGAGAGTTGGGTGAGGAACGTTTCGTACTGGGCGTCCGATCCCGTGCTGCCCGAGTTCAGGGCTGCGGTGTCGGCGACCAGCACCGCGGTGCCGAACCGACCGACGCTCGAGTTCAGTTGCTTGTAGCACTGGGCCAACTGCTGGGAGTCGCCGTCGTCGTGGCCTGAACCCTTCTTGAGGATCTCGGTCAGCACCCGGCCGTCGCCGACGTACTGATCTTGCAGGCCAAGCAGAGCGAACATCGTCGGCCGGATGTCGGTGTGATCGGCCCACGTGCCGACGGTCGAGTTCGCCGGAACGGTCTGCGTCGGATCGGGCCGGAACGTTGCCGGCGGACCGTCGAGCCCCCTGGTGGCGATGCCCGGCCCGACCATGCCGAGCCAGGTGATGTCGATCTCCGGCGCGTAGTAGCCGTGGTTGTAGGCGAAACCGGTGTTGATCGACGAGCACGCCGTGTTGGCGTTGGTCGGTGTCACTCCGGCGCAACTGTCGGCGAGTCCGCCGCTGAAGAAGTATTCGCCCTTCGGGAACACGGTGAACGTCGGCGTGCGGTTCGGGTCGGCGTTGGTGAAGTGCAGCAACTGTTCGGTCAATGGGTCGGCCATGTATCGGACGACATGGTCGTTGGCGTCTGCGACATACGGGTTGTTGGCCGTGACCGATCCGAAATCGCGTTCCAGCTGCCGGATCGCGTCAGGGCTCTGCCCGCCCGTGGCGTAGATGGCCGCGCCCTGGGGCTCGCTGTAGAACGGCGTGGTGTTGCCCTTCTCGTTGGCCAGCAAGGTGTGAACGTTGAGCTGAACTTCGCCGACGGGGCTCGGGCCGGTGGCCGTGGTGTAGGTGCAGGTGTAGTCGGTGGTCCCAGGTGTTCCGGTACACGACGGCTGCAGCGCCAGACCGACGTTGGAGCCGGCGTAGTGGTCGTTCTCCTCCGACGAGAAGACGAACAGGGTGTTCTTCTTGGTGATCCCATCGGCTGCGAGCCGATCGAAGAACTTCTTGAACGACGCGTCGTAGGCGGCGAGGTTCTCCTTGAAGCAGGAAGCCGCCGGTCCCAGGGCGTTGCCCGGGTTGCCTGGGCAATCCTGCCGCGTGGTCGTGCCGTTCGGCGTCTTCTTGTCGTGGGCGTCGGAGATGTAGGCGTACGTGACGGGGATTCCGGCTTCCTGCATGTCGGCGACGTACGCCAGGCTCTGCGAGGCAGTGGGACTGAACCCGGGGAAGCCGGGGTTGAACGTCGCGACCGGAGCGGTGAACGGCGGCCGCTTGTCCTTGAACGCCCCGACGATCGTGTGGCCGTCGAGATCGACCAGGTTGCCGTCGGCGTCGGTGACCTGGCTGCCGTTGTGCACGACGTTGGGGCCGCCACCGATCACGGGTGTGATGTACCGGCTGCCGTGCACGGCGACGAAGTTGTCGTAGCCGCCGGGCTCGTCGGGCAGTGTCTCGGGGACCGCCGTCGGGGTTGCCGTGGTCTGGTTGAACTTGACCGCCGACGCCGAGGTGCACAGCGGGTCGTTGACGCCGTTCTTCTGTCCGCAGTGGATCGACATGCCGATGTAGTCGTCGATCTCAGCGTCCTTGAACGGGTCTGCCGTGTCGGCTGCCAGCTGCTGGGCTTCCGGCGAGTCGGCGCCGAACACGGTCGGGATGTCGGCGAACTTCTCCAGCACCATGTTGGCGGTCGAGAAGTCGCCGACCGTGCAGCCGGCCTTGGTGTAGGTCGCCCACGGGGCAGGTGCCATCGCGTCGTGGCCCGTCGGGCTGGGGACCGGTGCCGGGGGCACGTCGGCGCTGTACACCATCGACGGATTGAGATCCGTGGTGCTGGGCGTCTGGGTGGCGTGGTCGATGATCGGGCTGGTCCAGTACACGAACGAATCGGCGGACTTCACGTTCGTCCCGTCGTAGTACTCGTAGCTGTTCGACACGCCCATACCGTGACGATCGCCGTACAGCCCGCTGAACTGGGTGAGCAGATCGTCCGCGGTGTGGGCGATCAGTGGAGTGTGGTTGTTCGACAGGAACGAGCCGTTGTCCTCCAAGAAGTTGAGCAGCGTCGGCATCTGCTCGACGTCGGACGGCACGTTGGGGTTGTCACGGAAGAAGTGCACGTTGTCGAAGGTGATGTGGATGACGTGCTTGATCCCGTGATCGAGGTGGCACGTGGAGTCGTTCTCGGCCGCGGCAGCCGGGCTCACGGAGCTCGCTGCGACCGTGACGAGCGAAGCTGCGACCAGCGTCATCGTCGCCAAGGCGCGGATGGAGCGGACGGGTGATGGAGTCATCGGTGTGTCCTTTCGATGCCCGCCCGGCGAGTGATGTCAGCTCTTTATCTACCCATGGGAGCGTTGCCGCGAAACAGACGGTCGATGACGAATAGGTGAACAGTCAGGCGCGGCGGTTTCAGGCGCGGAGCGTGTCGATCATCGGGTCGTGCGACATCGGCACCGCTCCGGTCGACGTGATCAGCACCTGCTGTTCGAGCTTGACGCCCTCCTGGCCGCCGACCGCACCGATGTAGCTCTCGACGCACACGACCATGTTCTCCTGGAAGTAGCCGTCGTAACCCCAGTCGGCATAGTCCGCGGCGTAGGCGACCGTCGGGAACTCGTCGACGAGGCCGGCGCCATGGATCATCATCATGTAGCGGTTCGGCACGTACTCGTCGGGTACCGGCCAGCACTTCTCGCCGAACTCCTTGAACGACAGGCCCGGCCTGATCAACTCGATGTTGGTGAGGATCTGCTCCTGGGCGATGTCGTACAGCTTGCGTTGTTCGGCCGTCGGCGCCTTGCCCGGACAGATCAGCGTGCGGGAGATGTCGGCCAGGTAGCCGAGCGGCCCGACCATGTCGCTGTCGAAGGCCACCAGTTCCCCGGCCTGCACTTTGCGGTTCCCGGCTTCCTGGAACCACGGGTTGGTGCGCGGGCCCGACACCAGCAGGCGGCACTCGATCCACTCGCCGTCGTGGGCGATGTTGGCCTCGTGGAGCATCGCCCACAACTCGTTCTCGGTGAGTCCGGGCTGCAACGCCTGGCGGATGCGGTCGACGCCAACGTCGCAGACATCCATCGACAGCTGCATCGCCTGGATCTCTTCGGGCGTCTTGATCATGCGGGCGTTCTCCAACGGCTCCTGGGCGTCGAAGAGTTGGATCCCGGCGTCGGTGAGATGGCGAGCACCCCACGGCTCGCAGCGATCGACCGCCAGCCGTTGGTCGGCACCGCCGTGCTTGCGCATCAGGTCGATGATGTCGCGCGACCACAGCTCGGCCTTCTCCATCGTGCGCGGACCGGCCAGGAAGTAGAACCACGGCACCGACTTGCGGACCTCGTCGACACTGTCGAGATCGGTGGCCAGGTACAGGCAGGTGCCGTATTCGAACAGCACGACCGGACCGTCGACCGGCACGAAGACGTAGCGACCCGGCGCATGCAGCGTCCACACGTTGAAGGTGTGTGTGTCGGTCGCGTAGCGGATGTTCATCGGGTCGCTGAGCAACGCCGCGCCGTAGTCGAGCGCCACCAACTCGGCGCGGATCTTGGCGAGACGATCGAGGCGCAGCTTGCGCCGATCGATCTCGGCGAGGCGGGCTGGGATGTCGATTGCCAAGCTCATTGAAGTGTCCCGTCTGTAGGTCGTCTCAGTACCACTGGTCCGGCATCGAAGCTTTGCGCTGCTCGACGAACTCGATCAACGCGGAATCGATCGCGTCGTCGATCGGCGGTGCTTCGTAGTGCTCCAGGACCTCGCCCACGAGTTGCGCAGCTCGATCGTCGCTGGTGCGCTCGCCGGCGTCGCGCCACTGCTCGAACGACGACGAGTCGCTGAGCGCCGGTTCGTAGAACGCGGTCTCGTAGTGACGCAGCGTGTGCTGGGCGGAGAAGAAGTGCTTGCCCGGGCCGATCTCGGCGAAGCCGTCCTGCGCGAACTGATCCTCGGAGAGGTCGAAGCCCTTGAGGTACGTGTGCGCCGCGCCGCACAGGTCGAGATCCATCATGAACTTCTCGTACCCCATGGTGAGACCACCTTCCAACCAACCGGCGGCGTGCAGGATGAAGTTGGCGCCGCACAACAGGGCGGACAGCATCGACACCGCAGACTCCGTCATCGCCTGTCCATCGGGCACCTTCGACGACGTGAACGCCCCCGAGCATCGCAGTGGCAGACCAGCCCGGCGGGCGAGTTGACCGACGACGAGCGAACCGAGCGCCGGCTCGGGAGTGCCGAATGTCGGACTGCCGCTGCGCAACGCCATCGACGACAAGAAGTTGCCGTAGATCGCGGGCGATCCTGGACGAACCAGTTGGCCGAGGGCGATGCCGACGAGTGTCTCCGCGTGCGCTTGGGCGACCGCGCCAGCGGTGGTGACCGGCCCCATCGCCCCGCCGAGGATGAAGGGCACGACGACCGGCGCCTGGTTGGCGGCGGCGTACGTCTTCAGTGCGCCCGTCATCGTCGCGTCCCACACGAGCGGCGAGTTGACGTTGACGTTCCCCATGATCACGCAGTTGTCGTCGACGACATCGGCGCCGAAGACGAGGCGCGCCATCTCGATCGAATCGGCAGCGCGCGACGGGTGGGTGACCGAACCCATGAACGCCTTGTCGCTGTAGCGCAGATGTGAGTACACCATGTCGAGGTGCCGCTTGTTGACGGGCACGTCGACCGGTTCGCACACTGTGCCACCACTGTGATGGAGCCACGGGGTTGCGTACGTGAGCTTGACGAAGTTCTGGAAATCGAGCAGCGACGCGTACCGTCGGCCGCCGGCGATGTCGCGAACGAACGGCGATCCGTAGGTCGGGGCGAACACCACGTTGTTGCCGCCGATCTCGACCGAACGCGCCGGGTTGCGGGCCAACTGGGTGAACTGTCGCGGCGCGGTCGAACACAACGCGGCGACGTGCCCGCGATCGAAGCGGACGGTGACACCGTCGACCGTCGCGCCGGCCGCCTCGAACAGCTTCAGCGCTTCGGGATCGTCGCGGATCTCCATCCCGACGTCGGCGAGTATTCGATCGGCGTTGGCCTCGACGAGCGCCAGGCCTTCTTCGCTCAACAGTTCGTACGGCGGAATCTCGCGTCGGATGAACGCCGGCGCGTGCGGCCTGGCGCCGTCACCCGTTCGTGCGGCAACACGAGCCGATCTTCCTCCGCCGCTGCGATGCCGGGAGTCGTTCATCGGGACCCCTTTCCCGGCACGAATGTACCAGTAATTCCCACCAGCGAGATCCTTTGCTAAGGTCGCCGCAGGGGCCATGCAGGTGGCTCATGAGGAGGGGAGCCTTCATGGATTACCGACTGTTCGACCGTGTTCGCCGCAACGTCACACCCATCGAGCTCGACACCATCGAGTCCTACGCACAGGGGCGTATCGCCCGGCGCGAGTTTCTCCGACGCGGCTCGATGATCGGCCTCAGCCTGCCGGTGATGGCAGCCGTCATCGCGGCGTGCGGCAGCGACAGCAACGGTTCGTCGGGCACCGCGGCCCCGGGTGGCACTGCTGCCCCCGGTGGCACGACGGCCTCGGGTGGCACGACAGCACCAGGCGGCACCGCAGCGGCCGGCAACATCAAGCAGGGCGGCACGCTGCGCATCGTCGCTCAGAAGCCGGCCGGTCCGCTCGACCCGGTGGCGATGGCCGACCTGGGCACCTACATGCCGGTCACCACGTGCTTCGACTACCTCGTCGACGCCCTCGGCGGCGACGTTCGCCCGATGCTCGCCGAGAAGTGGGCTCCCAACGCCGACGGCAGCGTCTGGACGTTCAACCTGCGCCAGGGCGTGAAGTGGCACGACGGCACACCGTTCACATCGGCCGACGTGGTCGCCACGATGGATCGCCTGGCGGGCAGCAACCTGAAGGCATCCATCGCTGCCGGCGCAACGAAGGCGCTCGACGACTTCACCGTCGAGATCACGCTCCTTCACCCCGACGGTCAGTTCCCGCAGCAGGTCGGCGCGTACAACCCGCAGTCGGTCATCACACCGAAGGACTTCGCGCTCGGCACGACGCTCGACCAGCGCAAGACCGGCACCGGTGCCTTCAAGCTCACCAAGTACGACGCGGCCACCGGCGCCACGTTCGAGGCCAATCCGGATTGGTGGGGCGGCAAGCCGTTCCTCGACAAGCTCGAGTACACCTTCAGCGACGACCTGGCGACGATGGTGTCCGGCCTCCAGGGCGGCGCCGCGGATGCGATCACGCAGTATTCCGTCGTCGGTGGCGACGCGATCCTCAACGATCCCAACCTCGTCACGGAGATCATCCGCGGTGCAGCGCATCGTCAGATCTGGATGAACTGCCGCGAGGGTGACTTCACCGACAAGCGCGTGCGTCAGGCGGTGGCGTACGGCCTCGACCGGCAAGCGCTGCTCGACACGATCCTGAAGGGCAAGGGCGACATCGCCAACGACCACCCGATCGCGCCGATCTTTCCGTTCTTCGACGCCTCGCAACCACAACGCAAGCGCGACGTCGACAAGGCCAAGCAACTGCTCAGTGATGCCGGCAAGGCCGGTCTCGCGGCGACGATGTACTTCCCGAAGCTGCAGGAGATCCCGCAACTCGCCCAGATCGTCCAGAGCCAGCTCAAAGACATCGGCATGAACGTCACGATCCAGCAAGAGGCAGTGGTCGACGGCGAGGAGTGGTGCAAGGTGTACGACTCCACGAAGGAGCCGGCCGGCTGCGACGGCGGCAAGGACTTCGGCATCGTCGACTACGGCCTCCGCGGCGTGCCCGATGTGTATCTGGTCAAGGCGTATGCCACGGGCGAATGGAACTCGGCGCACTACATCTCCGAGCCGTTCCGGGCCGCGGTCAAGGCTTACCAGTCGTCGCTCGATCTCGACGGCCAGAAGGCGGCGATCAAGACCATCCAGCAGATCGCCAACGAGGATGTCCCCTACGCGATCCCGTACTTCTACAACATCCTCTTCGCCCACACGAAGAAGGTGACGGGAATCGTGGCGACCGGCCTCGGTCATTTCTACTGCGGCAAGGCCGGCTTCACGGAGTAGTCCGATGGGCCGATACGTACTGCGGCGCGTGGCGTCGGCCGTCGTCACGCTGTGGGTTCTGGCGACAATCGTTTTCGTCATGGTCAACGTGTTGCCGGGCAACGTCGGCCGCAGGGTGCTCGGGCCGTTCGCGTTGGAAGACGACGTCGTCCGGTTCAACCACCAGATCGGCACCGACCGAGCGTTGATCAGCCAGTACCTCACGTCGATCAAGCGGGTCTTCACGCTCGACTTCGGCAACTCGTACCAGAGCGGTGAGCCGGTGAAGGACATCATCGTCCCGGCTCTGTTCCGTTCCGCGAAGCTGGCCGTGCTCGCGTTCGTCATCACGATCCCCATCTCGATCGCGGCAGGGATATTCGCAGCCCGCCGTCAGGACAAAGTGGCCGACCGCGCCGTGGTCAACACCGGCCTGGCGACGTCGTCGATCCCCGACTTCGTCACGGCGGCGGTTCTCATGTCGGTCTTCTGCGTGCACTGGAAGCTCGGCCACGTGTTCGCCGACCCGCCACCTGGAACGTCGGTCATCGGTCAGTTGCCCTACCTCCTCACACCGGCGATGGCACTGGTCATCGCCTACTTCGGCTACATCGCCCGCATGTCGAGAGCGGGGGTGATCGACGGCCTGCAATCCGACTACGCCCGCACGGCGACGATGAAGGGACTGTCGAAGGGTCAGGTGATGCGCAAGCACATCCTGCGCAACTCGCTGGCTCCCACGATCACGGTCATCAGCGTCCAGGTCGGCTACCTGTTCGGCGGCATCATCGGCGTCGAGAAGGTCTTCAACTACCACGGTCTCGGCTCGACCATTTTCAACGCTGTCACCAGCCACGACATCCCTGTGCTGCAGGGTGCCGTGCTGCTGGTCGGAATCGTCTACATGCTCTCGACGCTCGTCGCCGACATCATCATCGCGTTCCTCAACCCACGTGTTCGACTGGAGGCATCACGATGAGCGACTCCGAAGAATTCGTGCCGCGCCACGCCGAGATCGTTTCGTCGCCGGGTGCCGACGTGTACATGCCGAACACCGACGTCCCACGTACGGTCAGCCCTCCCACTACACCAGCGGAGATCGATCTCAGCGGGGCAGTGCAGGTCAGCGAACGGCAACAGGCACGTCGCGAGAACTGGCGGCTCATCCGCCGCCGGCCGGGTTTCATCATCGGCGTCCTGATCGTGCTCGTCTGGACGATCTGCGCCCTCCTCGGCGACCGCATCACACCGCACAGCCCCCTCGACTTCCGCACCACGCCGCACCTGTCGCCGCGCTCCGGTTTCCCGTTCGGCACCGACGAGCAAGGCCGCGACGTGTTGTCCCGCGTCATGGCCGGTTCCCGCGATGTCATGAAGGTCGCGCCGATCGCCGCACTGCTCGGTGTGTTCTTCGGCGTCATCGTCGGCATGTTGATGGGCTTCTTCGGCGGCTGGCTCGACAACGTCGTCGGTCGCATCGTCGAGGCCTTCCTGGCGCTTCCGGTGGTGCTCCTCGGTCTGCTGGCGGTCACCACGCTGGGAACGTCGTCGGCGGTCGTGATCGGTGTCGTCGCGGTGTTGTTCACCCCCGTGGTTGCCCGAACCGTGAGATCGGCCGTACTGGCCGAGCGTGACCTCGACTACGTCACGTCGTCGAAACTACGCGGTGAATCGTCGCCGTTCGTGATGTTCAGGGAGATCCTTCCGAACACGAGCGGACCGATCATCGTCGAGCTCACTGTCCGCGTCGGCTATGCCGTGTTCACCGTCGCCACGCTGTCGTTCCTCGGCGCCGGTCCACAGCCTCCGTCGCCCGATTGGGGTACCCAGGTCAGCGAAGCCTTCCGGTCGATCAGCGCCGGCATCTGGTGGACCACCGTGTTCCCGGCCGCGGCAATCGCCAGCCTCGTGATCGCGGCGAACCTCATCGCCGACTCCGTGCAATCCGTGTTGGAGGCCTCATGACCACCGCACCGGCCCCCGCCACGACAGCGGCACTGGCGATCGAAGACCTCGAGGTCGTCTACACGGTCCGCGGCGTCGATCGTGCGGTGCTCCGCGGAGTGTCCTTCAGCATCGCCCCGGGCGAGGCCTATGGGCTCGTCGGAGAAAGCGGATGCGGCAAGTCGACCACCGCGTACGCGGCCTTGCGCTACCTGCCGGCGAACGGAAAGATCGTCGGCGGACACGTGCTGGTGGCGGGTGACGACGTCACGGCCATGACCAACGCCGAGCTGCAGCGCTACCGGGCAACCGAGGCGTCGATGGTGTACCAGGATCCGGCGCAGGCGATGAACCCGTCGCTGAAGATCGGCCGCCAGCTCATCGAGAGCTTCACGTTGCTCGGCCAGTCGAAGGACGAAGCCGAGAAGTCGGCAGTAGCGGCGTTGCGGCGAGTGCGAATCGCCGATCCCGAGCGGGTGATGGACCGCTACCCGTTCCAGCTGTCCGGTGGGATGCAGCAGCGCGTCGTGATCGCAATGGCGTTGGCATGCGATCCCAAGCTGCTCGTGCTCGACGAACCGACGACCGGCCTCGATGCCACCGTGGAGGCGGAGGTGCTCGACCTCGTCCGCACGCTTCGCCACCAGAGCAACGCTGCGGTACTGCTGATCGCCCACAACTTGGGCATCATCCGCTCGCTGTGCGACCGCGTCGGTGTGATGTACGCGGGCCGCATCGTCGAAGAGGGCCCGAGCCACGAGGTGTTCGACAATCCGCAGCATCCCTACACGGTGGGACTGCTGCGCTCGCTGCCTCGTCATGGCGTGCGCAAGACCGAACGCGCACTGACGACCATCCCGGGGATCCTGCCGCTGATCGGCAGTGACCTGCCGACGTGCGTCTTCGTCGACCGCTGCCCGCTCGCCGACGACACCTGCCGTCAAGTCGTACCTCCGGTCGTCAACGTCGGTTCCGGCGATCGGTGGACCCGTTGTCACCACCCGGATCGCATCCCGGAGCTCGTCGAGGCACTGCCCGACGCGCCGATCGCCATCCTCGCACCGTCGGAGCGCAACCCCGAGGTGCTCGAGCTGACGAACCTGTCGAAGACCTTCAGACAGCGCAGCACCGACGTGCCGGCACTGGTCGATGTCGACCTTCAACTTGCCGAGGGTGAGACGCTCGGCATCGTCGGCGAGTCCGGTTCTGGCAAGTCGACGCTCGCCAAGACGATCCTCGGCATCGAGAGCGCCGACAGCGGGGGCTCGGTCGCCCTCGACGGCAACACCGTCGCGCCCAACACCTCAGGTCGCAGCACCGACGACAAACGCGCCATGCAGATGGTGTTCCAGAACCCCGACTCTGCCCTCAACCGCAGTTGGTCGGTACGGCGCATCCTGCTGCGCAGCGTCGAGAAGCTGACCGGCATCAAGGGCGACGCGGCCAACAAGCGGGTCGAGGCCCTCGCTGCCCACTTGCGGTTGACGCCGCGGCACCTCGACCTCAAGCCGCGGCAGCTGTCCGGAGGTCTGAAGCAGCGCGTCGCCATCGCTCGCGCCTTCGCCGGCGACCCGCGCATCGTCGTGTGCGACGAGCCGACCAGCGCGCTCGACGTCTCGGTGCAGGCCGCCATCCTCAACCTGTTGGCCGATCTGCAGAGCGAGGAGAAGACCAGCTACGTCTTCATCACCCACGACATGGGCGTCGTGCGCTATCTCGCCGACCGGATCGCGGTGATGTACCTCGGGCGCATTCAGGAGGTCGGTCCCACCGACGAGGTGTTCAACGGGCCCAACCATCCCTACACCGAAGCGCTGCTGTCGGCCATACCGAGTGTCGACGGCGAGCCGAGCACGCGCATCCGCCTCGAAGGTGAGATCCCCTCGCCGGCCAATCCGCCGTCGGGTTGCGTGTTCCACCCGCGCTGCCCACGGGTCATCCACGGCACGTGCGAGATGATCGAGCCACCGTTGCTCGAGGTCTCGCCCGGTCACTCGATGCGCTGCCACATCCCCATCGACGAGCTGCGCCGGTTGCAGAGCAAGAACTGATCAGTCGACGAAGCGGTCGAGGCTGGTATCGCGGCGCGCTGTGTGCCAGCGATGGCAGCCGGCCTCGTGGAACCAGCGCTCGACCTGCACGCCGTCGACGTTGGTGAACATCCACACCCGGTCGAGGTCGCGCTCGAACTCGCCGGTGATGTTCGCCGGAGGCTGTGGCAACTCGCCACCGAAGCGGAACTCTTCGACCGGTCGCGGGCCGCAGTTGGGGCAGGTGATCGTCAACATCAGCGCGTTCCCGTCGAGCCCTGGTCGGCCATTGCGTGATCGGCGGCGAAGCGCGACAACGCGAAGGGTGCGATGAGGTCGGGTGTGCGGTTGGTGGCGATCAGTTCGGCCATCTGCTCGCCACCCGCCGGGGTCCCCTTGAAGCCCCACGTGCCCCAGCCGGTCGTGATCACCAGACCGTCGACGCCGGTGAATCCCATGATCGGCGAGAAGTCGGCGGAGATGTCGCATCGCCCGGTCCACTGCCGCAGGATCTTCAGGTTGCGGACGAACGGCAGCAGCAACGCCATCTTCAGCGAGCACGACTGCAGGAACTGGAACGACGACTGGCGCGAGTAGCTCGACTCTCGCTCGAACTCGTGCCCGATCAGCATCTGTCCTCGGGCGGTCTGGGAGACGTAGCAGAGCAGGTCGGTGGACGACACGATCGGGCCGAGGCCTTGCGCGTAGCCGTTGGTGACGAACGCCTGCAATGGATGTGTTCTCACGGGCAGCCGCAGGCCGGCGTGCGCGGCGATCGTGGACACGTCGCCGCCGACCGCGCTCATCACGACACCGGCCGAGATGTCGCCACGATCCGTTCGTACACCGACGACGCGATCACCGTCGCGCAGCAATCCCGTCACCCTCGTTCCTTGCAGCACGTGCACGCCGCGCTGCATCGCGCCCTGCGCATACGCCCACACCACCCTGTCGTGCCGAGCCGTCGAGCCGGGCACGTGATACGACGCGCCGAGCACCGGATAGCGACCGCCGCCGCTGAGGTCGATCTGCGGGCACAGCCGCTTGATCTCCATCGGATCGACGAGCAGCGTCTCGACACCGCAAGCGTTGTTGAGCTGCACACGTGATCTCTCGGCGCGCATCCCGGTCTCGGTGTGGGCCATCCAGATGAGGCCCTTGTTGGCGTGCATGATCCAACACCCGGTCTCGTCCTCGAGCGTGCGATACAGCTCGACGCTGTGGTTGTAGAACCGGATCGATTCGGGGATGCCGTAGTTGGCGCGGATGATGGTGGTGTTGCGACCGGAGTTGCCGGAGCCGATGTAGTCGGCCTCGATCACGGCGACGTTGGTGATGCCGTGGCGAGTCGCCAGGTAGTACGCGGTCGCCAGACCGTGACCGCCGCCGCCGATGATGACGACGTCGTACGACGACTTCGGTTCGTGCCACGTCAGTTCGAGCAGGGTCTCGACGAACTCGTTCACCACAGCCTCGCCATCAGCTCGTGGACCAGGCCGGCCGAGACGATCAGCTGCACGTGATCCTCGGTGATCACGATCTTGGCCGGCACCCCGGCGATCAGTCCCTGACCGAGCGCGCCCGGTTCGGGGAGTGGCCACTCGATGTGATGGACGATGCCGGCGAACTCGTCGGCGGTCAGCTGCCACTGCACGAACGTGAACTCGGGCTCGACGATCGCGAACGTGTCGTCGAGGGTCACGTCGGACACCCTGGTGACGATCGCGTCGTCGGGGGCGATGCGCAGCAAGGTCGCGCCCACCGGCAACGAGATCGCGTCGATCGCCGCCGGTGTGGCGACGACCCGCAGTCCGGTGAGCGGCTCAGGCTCGCGCACGGGCGCCCTGCGGATCGTAGAACGGTGTCTCGGTGACCTGTGCCGGGCGGCCGTCGATCGTGACGACATCGGCGACCGGCGTGCGCTTCTGCCAACCCAGCATCACGGTGTGGCCGAGGCCCGGCGAGTGGAAGCTCGATGTGACATGCCCGACGATGTCGTCGCCGACGAAGATCGGCGCACCTTCGATCGGCGCCGGCCCCGGCATCGTGAACCCCAACAGCCGGCGACGGTCGGCGAGATCGGCAGTGCGCAACAGCGCGGTGCGGCCGATGAAGTCGGCCTTGTCGAGCTTCACGGCCCAGTCCATGTTGATGCGACGCGGCGTGGTGTCCATCTCGGTGTCCATGCCGACGATGACGTGGCCCTTCTCCAACCGCAGGGCGAACAGCGCTTGCAGCCCGTGCGGTCGCACGCCCATGTCGTGTCCGGCGTCCATCAGCGTTCGCCACAGCTCGACCGAGTGCGTTCGCGGGTGGTGCAGCTCGAAGCTGGCCTCACCGGTGAACGACAGCCGCATGACGTGGCACGGGATGCCGGCGATGTCGATGCGCACGTGTTGCAAAAACCGCGGCGGATCGTCGACGCCGACGCGTTGCAGCAATTCCGCGGCGAGCGGCCCGGTGACGTTGAT
>Ga0207648_10001437_pt1 | contig 26214 bp, 19 predicted proteins | sample KBSMisM32_FD_184310 | JGI IMG/M metagenome (GOLD analysis project Ga0207648, IMG submission 184310) | Miscanthus rhizosphere microbial communities from Kellogg Biological Station, Michigan, USA - KBS Miscanthus M3-2 (SPAdes) (version 2) | ecosystem: Host-associated > Plants > Roots >... | reverse complement strand
TCGACGAGAGCGGCCGGCCGCGCCAGCCCAGATGCAGGAGCTGCCCGCGAACGGGGCGGAGCGGCGGCGTACGGATGCCGGCGATCGCATTGGTCCACGCGCCGGCGGCCAGCACGACACGCGACGCGCGCAGCGTGCCGCCTGACGTCTCGAGGTCGAACCCGTGTGCGGTTCGCGCGATGCGCCGCACGTGCGCGCGCACCACGGTGACGCCGCGGCGTTCGGCGCTCAGCGCCAGGGCTCCCGCCAGCTGCGGCGCCGACACGTAGCCGTGTACGGGTGTGTAGAGCGCGCCGGCCACGGCGCCGAGCGCGGGATGGGCGCGGTGCGCCTCGTCAGGACCGAGCCACGTCGAGCCGGCGCTCGCGTGCGACGCGGCCGCCCGTTGCAAACCGGCCGCGGCATCCGCGTCGAGCGCGACTTCGAGCGTGCCAATGCGCCGGTACTCGACGTTGACGCCCGACTCGCGGCGCACGGCGTCGATCCACGGGTCGTAGAGCTCGAGGCTGCGGATGGCGAGGTCGAGGAGCGGCCCGCGCTCGTGCGCCTCGACGTACGGCGCCAGCATCCCCGCCGACGCCCGCGTCGCGCCGCCGCCGACCGGCCGATCGTCGACCACGGTGCACGCCACGCCCCGCACCGCCAGCTCGCGCGCGATCGCGGTGCCGATGATCCCGGCGCCGACGATCACCACGCTGTCGACATCATCCACGCGAATGAGGATATCGCGGCCCACCAAGCGGGGCTACAGATGAAGGCCACAGATAAACACAGAAGAACACGGATGGAAGGCTACAGATGGTCAACAACCCATCTGTAATCTGTGTTGATCCCTGTTTATCTGTGGCTGTCCAGGCTGTCGGTGGCGCTACTCGAAGCGCGTAATTATGGCCTCGACGGTGCGGACGCGCTTGTCGGCGCGGTTCCACTGCACGAGGATCGGGCTCTGGTAGCGGCCGTCGGCGATGACGCCGTGGCCGTCGCTTTCGCGGACGCGGAGGTTGACCGCGCGCTTCATGCGCAGGAAGCGGCCCGCGGGCACCGCGATGGCGCGGGCGAACAGCCGTTCGAGCAGCGAGGCGCGGAGGCCGGTGAGATCGAGCGCCTGATTGAGCGCGCGCACCATGTCGTACTTCGCGTAGTCGAGCGCCTTGGCCGGGATCGAGCGCGGGTGCGCCAGCATGTGGCGCCCCTTCTCGGCGGCGAAGCGGAACGGGTTGCGCAGCACGTCCACGAGATCGTGCCGCATCAGCAGCGTCTCGTACTCGTTGACCGTCAGCCCGGCCTGCCGCTCCGCCCCGCCAAGCTCGAGCCGCACGCGGCCGCTGGTGACGCCGTTCTGCTTCACCGTCTGGACGATCTGCTCGTAGATCCCGAGCTTCGGATCCTTCAGGTTGATCGAGTCGATCGGATGATCCGACATCGGCACGCCGATCTTCAGCCGCGCGATCTCACGCTCGCGCGTGAAGCCGACGATGCTGGTGAGGCGGCGGCGCGGACGGCCGTCGGTGACGCCGTCGAGATCCACGAAGCACACCGGCTCCTGCGGCCGGTTCACGTAACTGACGCAGGTGCTGAGGCCGGCGGCCATGAAGGCCAGGTGCGAATCGGCGTTGCGCGGCTCCACGGCGCGCTCGGCGGACGTCAGGTCCTGCCGGCGGTCGAGCTGATCGTGCTCGTACCCCGCCCCTTCCGGGAACATCGTCCTGAACACTTCCACGTACGGCGCAACGGTGGCGCGCTGGCGCGTGAGGCGCGCGGCGAGACTCTGTTCCAGGTAGCCGGCCGTGGTGTGGAAAGAGTGATACAGGTGGCGCGGGTAGGCGTCGAGGAGATCGCCGTGCGCCGACCGAAGCCGCTCTCGGACGTCGATGATGTCGAATCGGGCCCGCGGCGTCAGCTCGAGGGTCACCTCGACTGGAGTAGCTGCCATCCTTACGAAAGAATAGTTTAACGCAATTCAACTTTGCAAGGCAAAGTTTGAGGGACCCGTAAGCTGTTGAGCCTGTTCGGCTGGCCGGCGGTTTGCTATACCCCCGGCATGCTGGCCTACCTGCGAGTGCCACTGAGTTGGACCGACCTGCTGAAGCGAGCCGCCAGGGGGGCGTGGGATGACAACATCCTCGACCTGGCCGCGCAGCAGGCCTATTACTTCTTCTTCGCCCTGTTCCCGGCGATTCTCTTTGCCTTCGCCGTCGCGAGCTTCTTCCCGCTCGAATCGCTGATCAACGACACGATCGCGATGATGAGCCGGTTCGCGCCGCAGGCCGTCATCCAGATCATCACCGAGCAGATGAAGGAGATGTCGAACCAGAACAGCGGCGGCATTCTCACCTTCGCCTTCCTGGTGACCATCTGGTCGAGCTCGGGCGCGATGGTCTCGATCATCACGACCCTCAACGCCGCCTACGACGTGACCGAGTCGCGCCCGTGGTGGAAGACGCGGTTCATCGCGATCGCGCTGACGATGGGCATCGGGTTCTTCATCCTGGCGTCGATGTTCCTGGTCATCGCCGGACCGACCGTCGCCGAGACGATGGCGGTGCGCATGCACCTCGGCCCGGTCTTCAAGTGGACGTGGATGGTGCTGCAGTGGCCGCTCGTGCTCGCGCTGGTCGCGTCGGGGGTAGGACTCATTTACTACTTCGCGCCCGACGTGGAGCAGGACTGGGTGTGGATCACGCCCGGCTCGGTGCTGGCCACGGTGCTCTGGATCATCATCTCGCTCGGGCTGAAGTTCTATTACCAGCTGGTGCCGAGCGCGAGCGCGTCGTACGGCGCCATCGGGGGCATCATGGTGCTGATGCTCTGGTTCTACTGCTCGGGCATCGCGCTGCTGCTCGGCGCGGAGATGAACGCGGAGATCGAGCACGCGTCGCCGTACGGCAAGGATCCGGGGGAGCGCGTGGCGGGCGAGAAGAAAATCGTGGGGGCGCGCGCGCAGCGGATCTACGAGGAGAAGCGCGCGAGCGGTGAGATCCCGATCAAGCCGATGCCCGAGGGCGTCAACTGCGACATCGATCGGAAGCCCGCCGTCGAGCCCGCGCCGGCGAAAACGAGCGATCTGATCATCGGCGCGATCGTGCTCGCGCCGGCCGCGTTCGTCGCGGCAAAGAAAGTCCGCGACGAGGTGAAGGACGATCTGAAGAAGAACGGCGCGAAGAAGACCGCGGCCTAGCGGCAGAGCACCGTCGGCGGCGGCTGCCACGACCCGGGGCGCAGCTTGCCGCCGAAGCCCCAGAACACCGGCTGCGCCGCCACGCAGTTCGCCGGCACCGGCACCCTCGCCTTCACCAGGCCCTGATCCGTCGGCACGACCGCCGTCACGCTCTGGTCGTGGCGCCGCGGCGTGGCCACGATCACGTTGTTGCCCATGCCGTTGAACCCGATGTTGCTGCCGTTGCCGTTGAAGCCTGAGCTCACCGCGGGATTGTTGAAGCCGCTGTTGCCGAACCCGGTGATCCCGGCGCCGCTGCTGGTGCCGATGAAGCCGGGGCGCGCATAACCGGGATAGAGACCCGGGACCACGTAGCCGACCGGGTACATCACCTGCGGCGCGGCGGGCTGCTGATCGTGATGGTCGATGACGATCACCTGCGGTTCGCGTTCGCGCGAGGTCTCCTCGGCCGGCGCGGGATCGGCGTTCTGCACCGGCGCCGGTTGAACGGCGGGCGCCGGCATGCGGCCGCTGCGGATCATGGCGACGATCACCGGATCGCTCACTCCCTCGTTCTTGAGTTTCTTGAGCGTGTCGGTGTCGACGCTGAACACGCCGCGATCGACCTCGATCAACGCGATCAGCACCTGGTCGCTGAGCCCCGCCTTCGACAGCTCGATGATGTCGCGAATGTTGAGGGCTTCGGCGCGGCCGGCCCCACCAAGAACGAGGCCCAGCACGGCGAGCAGGGTGAGCAGTCTGCGGCGGAACGGCACGTGGACCTCCCGGTCTTCCCCTTTAGTGCAACGACAGTGCCGCGCGGTTGGGCCCGTCGTTGCGGATGATACTCTCAATCGCCTCCGCGAAGCCCGCCGACGGGTCCTGTCAGGAGGACACGACTGTCCCCCGGACGTGGCGCGGCGGGGCCAAAAACCCTTAGAATTACCGCGCTTTCGAGGGTACGCCCCTTGCTCGACCACGGGGCACAGGGAGTTTTTCCAATGTTCTCCAGACCGCTGGCGTTCCTTCTGCTGGGGCTCGGATGCGTGACGGCCGCCGCCGGGGGCGCGTACGTGGCCGCCCGTCATAACGCGGCCGAGACGGCGCCGATCGCGGCCACGGCCCCGCAGGCCACAGAGCCCGCCGCGGCCGCGAGCAACCCGACCGCGCCGCAACCGGTGGCCGAAACCGAATCCGCGGTGACCAGCGCGTCCGCCGCGCCTGCCGCATCACCCGCCGCGGCGCCCGCCGTCCCAACGTCCGCGGAACGGCCGGATCCATCCGCGGGCAAGCCGGCGGCGACCTCATCCGCCCGGCGGCCGGAGCGCACGCCTTCGCACCCCGCGACCGCCGCAACGACGACCGCGCGCAATACGCACGCGGAACCGGCGGCACCCGCCAGGACGGCGTCGGCGAAGAGCGCGCCGGTCTCGCAGCCCGATCCGCAACCGGCGCCCGTCGCCGCGCCGCCGCCCGCGCCCGCGCCGGAGCCGGCAAAGCCGTTCGAGGTACAGCCCGAGCCGCCGAAGGCGCCGCAGTTCGAGGACGTGATCCTGCCGGCCGCCTCGGTCATCGGCCTGCAGATGGAGTCGTCGCTGTCGTCGGAGCGCGCGCGCATCGAAGATCGGGTCGAGGCGCGCGTCACGCGTGATGTGCTGTCGGCCGGGCGCGTGGCGATTCCGGCCGGCTCGCGCGTGATTGGTTCGGTCACGCTCGTGGACCGCGGCGGCAAGGTGAAGGAACAGGCGCGCCTCGGCGTGCGCTTCCATACGCTGATCCTCGCCGACGGCAGCGAAGTGGCGCTCAACACCGATCAGATCACGCGCAACGGCGAGTCCCCCGCGGGCAGCAGCGCGAAGAAGATCGGCGGCGCGGCGGTCGGCGGCGCGATCCTCGGCGCGATTCTCGGCGGCGGCAAGGGTGCGGCGATCGGCGCCGGCGCCGGCGCGGCCGGCGGCTCGGCCGCGGTGATGGCTGGCGATCGCAATGCGGCCACGCTTCGCCAGGGGGAGATCATCAACGCGCGGCTCACCTCGCCGGCGACCATCACGGTGGAGCGGCGGGAACAGTAGAATCGGCTGGTTGGACGACTTCCGCCAGCAAGCGCACAGACTCGCGGACTGGATAGCGGATTACCTCGAGGATCCGTCCCGCTATCCAGTCCTTTCTCGTGTACGGCCCGGCGCCATCCGCGACGCGCTCCCCTCGCACGCGCCGGAGCGCGGCGAAGACTTCGACACGATCTTCGCCGACTTCGAGCGCGTCATCCTTCCCGGCGTCACGCACTGGAACCATCCCGGCTTCTTCGCCTACTTCGCCATCACCAGCAGCGCCCCCGGCATCCTCGGCGAGTTTCTCTCGGCGGCGCTCAACCAGCAGGCGATGCTGTGGCGCACGTCGCCGGCGGCAACCGAGCTCGAGGAGGTCGCGCTGCGCTGGCTGCAGCGGTTGATCGGCCTGCCCGACGCCTTCGACGGCGTCATCTACGACACCGCGTCGGTCTCCACACTGCACGCCCTCGCCGCCGCGCGAGAAGCGGCGGTGCCGGACGTCCGCCGCGCCGGGCTTGCCGCACGCGATGACATCCGCGGCGTCCGCGTCTACTGCAGCGAGCACGCGCACTCGTCGGTGGACAAGGCCGTGATCCTCCTCGGCCTGGGCCACGACGCGCTGGTGCGCATTCCCGCGGACGCGGAGTACCGCATGCGTCCGGATGTGCTCGCGCAGCGGATGCGCACCGACCGCGACGCCGGCGTCATTCCGGTCGCCGTCGTCGCCACGGTCGGCAGCACGTCGAGCACCAGCGTCGATCCCGTCGCGGAGATCGCCGACGTGTGCGCGCGCGAGCAGGCCTGGCTGCACGTCGATGCCGCCTACGCGGGCGTCGCCGCGATGGTGCCCGGCTACGAATGGATCCTGCGCGGCGCCGAGCGCGCCGACTCGCTCGTCGTCAATCCTCACAAGTGGCTGTTCACGCCGTTCGATCTCAGCGTGCTCTACTGCCGCCGGATGGACCTGCTGCGCCAGGCGTTCTCGCTCGTGCCGGAGTACTTGCGAACGTCGGAAGGCGAAGCGGGCGTGCGCAACCTGATGGACACGGGCATCCAGCTCGGACGCCGGTTCCGCGCGCTGAAGCTGTGGATGATCCTCCGCCACTTCGGCGCGGAAGGCCTGCGCGCGCATCTCGCCGAACACATGCGGCTCGCGAAACAGTTCGCCGCATGGGTCGACGCCAGCGATCGCTTCGAGCGCGTCGCGCCGGTCCCCTTCAGCGTCGTCTGCTTCCGCCTGCGCAACGGCTCGGATGACGAGCACGCGCGCCTGCTCGACGCGGTCAACGCGTCGGGTGAGGTGTTCCTCTCGCACACCAAGCTCGACGGCCGCTTCGTGCTGCGCCTCGCCATCGGCAACCTCCTCACGACCGAGCGGCACGTCGGGCGCGCCTGGGAACTGCTGAACTCGAGCTAAAGCATTCCCATCACAGTGCCTTAGGGCACATCGCTTGCACCCACTGCGCACGGACGAAATTTAGAGGAGTGTTGAGGAATGTCTGTGCGCAAGTGGCTTGTTACTGCAACGATCTTCACCGCCGCGCTGGCCGCGGCCCCACGAACGGCATCCGCCGACTGGACGATTACGCCCTTTGTCGGCTGGAACTTCAGCGGCTCTGCCGACGTCAGCGGAACCGGCGGGTCGAGCCTGGAAAACCAGTTCGAGAAGAAGATTGACTACGGCGTGTCCCTGACCGGCATGGGCGCCGGCGTCGTCGGGTTCGAGCTGGACTTCGGCTATTCGCCGAATTTCTTCGAGACCGGCACCGCGTCCAACAATAACTTCGCGTTCACGAACGACAGCAACGTCGTCACGCTCACGGGCAATGCGATCGTCGGCATTCCGGTGGGCGGACACGGGCCGTCGATTCGTCCCTACGTGGTCGGCGGCGTCGGCCTCATCCGCAGCAACGTGCAGGACTTCGGTCAGACGTTCGACGTGACGACGAAGAACGACTTCGGCTTCGACGTCGGCGGCGGCGTGATGGGCTTCTTCACGCAGAACGTCGGACTGCGCGGAGACTTCCGGTACTTCCGCAGCTTCCGCGGATCGGAATCCGACAGCGTCACCGGGCTCGCGCTGTCGAACTTCCACTACTGGAGAGGATCGGTCGGGCTCGCGTTCAAGTTCTAGCGAGGCTCCGCCGATGACGTCGAAGGCTTCGCCTCGCTAGGGGCATCGTTTGATGTTTCACCGCTGCCGCGGCGGGCGCGCAGCCATTCGCGGATTTCGGCAAGCGCCGCGGCGACCGCCTTCGGGCCGGTCGACTGCGGCGTTTGTTTTTTCAGCACCGAGGCCAGCGGCGTGACCGCGCTCTTCACGTCCTCGTCGAAGAGCGGCGAATGCTGGCGCCACTCGGCGATGCCGAGGTCTTCGAAGGAGCGACTCTCGGCGACCAGCCGCCGGACGAGCGCGCCGACGACCTCGTGCGCGTCACGGAACGGCAACCCCTTCGCGACGAGGTAGTCCGCGACATCGGTCGCAAGCAGCAGCCCGGCCGCGGCGCGCGTCGAGACCGCGGCGTTCGGCGTGAGCCCGCCGACGACGCTCTCCACGGCGCGAAGGCAGCCCGTCCAGGTGTCTTCGGCGTCGAAGAGCGCTTCCTTGTCTTCCTGCAGATCCTTGTTGTATCCGGCGGCCAGCCCCTTCATCGTCGCCAGCCAGCCCGTCAGGTGGCCGATGACCCGGCCGCTCTTGCCGCGCACGAGCTCGAGCGGGTCGGGGTTCTTCTTCTGCGGCATCAGGCTGCTGCCGGTGGCCGTGCGATCGGCGAGATCGAAGAAGCGGAATTCCTCTGATGTGAAGAGGATGAAATCTTCCGAGATGCGGCTGAGGTGGACCATGCCGAGCGCGGCTGCGTGGAGAAAGGACGCGACGAAATCGCGATCGCCGCTGACGTCGATGCTGTTGCGCGCGATGCGCGTAAAGCCGAGGTCCCGGGCGAGCGCCTCGACGTCGATCGCATACGCCGTCCCGGCGATCGCACCCGAGCCGAGCGGGAGCTCGTCCACTTCCTGCAGCACGCCGTCGAGCCGCGCCACGTCGCGCCGCAACGCCGCGCAGTGCGACAGCAGGAAGTGCGCGACGAGCACCGGCTGCGCGCGCCGCAGGTGCGTGTAGGACGGCATCAACGCGTCGCCGGCGCGATCCGCCAGATCCACGAACTGCTGGATCGTGGCGGCAATCGCCCGCTGGACGTCCGGGATGCGCCGCTTCAGGTACAGGCGCAGATCGACGGCGACCTGCTCGTTGCGCGATCGTCCGGTGTGCAGCCGGCGGCCCGCGTCGCCGATCCGCGCGACCAGCTCGCGCTCGACGAACGCGTGCACGTCCTCGTCGCCGTGCACGTCGGTGACGAACGACGGATCGGCGGTGCCCTTGTCCAGGATGTCGCGCAGCCCGCGCTCGATCGCGCCGGCATCGGCCGGCGTCAGCACGCCGGCGCGCGCCAGGCCGGCGGCCCACGCACGGCTCCCCGTCACGTCGTCTTCGAACAGGCGCCGATCGAAGCGAAAGGACGATCCCCACGCGAACAGCTCCGCGTCGGGATCTCCCGCGAACCGCCCGGACCACAGGTGCGCCATCAGCGGACCGCCCCCGCCTTCGCCGGCGGCAGATCGATGGCCGGCTTCGGCGAGGCGTCGCCGCTGCGCGGCGACGGCTGATCCAGAGCCGCCGGGGAGCGGCGGCCGACGATGCGGCAGTCCCCCTTGAACAGCTTGAGGCGGACCGCGCCCGTGATCCGGGGCTGGATCGTCCGCATGAACGCGTCGATCGCCTCGCGCGTCGGGGAGAACCAGCGGCCGTTATAGGCGATGTCGGCGTAGGCGCGGCCGAGATGATGCGCGAGCCGCTCGAGATCGCGCGGCACGACCAGCTTCATCATCTCTCCCTGCGCGGCATACAAGAGGACCGCGGCAGGAGCTTCGTAGATCTCGCGCGACTTGTCGCCGTCGCCGGTGGCGGCGTTCTCGACCATGTCGATGCGGCCGACGCCGTGCGCGCCGGCAATCGTCTCCAGCGACTCGATCATCTCGATCAGCGACATCTCGATGCCGTTGGCGCGCACCGGCACGCCGGCCTCGAACTCGACCTCCACGTAAGCGGGTTCGTCGGGGCAGTCGCGCGGCGATCGCGTGAGCGTGTAGATCTCCTCGGGCGACTCCTGCCACGGATCCTCGAGGCCGCCGCGCTCGATCGAGCGTCCCCAGAGATTGGTGTCGACCGTATACGGGCTGTCCACCGTCGAGGGAATCGGAATCCGCCGCGCCTTGGCGTACTCGATCTGCTCGTGGCGGTTCATGCCCCACATGCGCGCCGGCGCGAGCACCGTCATCGACGGATCGAGCGCGCGGACGGCCTGCTCGAGGCGCAGCTCGTCGTTCGCCTTGCCGTTGCAGCCGTGCGCGATGATCGTCGCCCCCTCCATCTGCGCGACCTCGACGAGCTTCTTCGCGATCAGCGGACGCCCGAGCGCGGTGGAGAGCGGATAGCGGTCCTCGTAGAGCGCGCCGGCCTGCAGCGCCGGCAGCACGTAGTCGCGCGCGAACTCCTCCCGGACGTCGAGCACGTGCGCGCGGACGGCGCCGAGCGCGAGCGCGCGCTCGCGCACGTCGGAGAGCTCGCGCCCCTGCCCGAGATCCAGCGTGACGGCGATGACCTCGGAGTCGTAGCGCTCCGCGAGCCAGCGGATCGCCACCGACGTATCGAGGCCGCCCGAGTATGCGAGAACGACGCGCTGCATGTGGTCCCTACCCTTTCACCCATTCTTCGAGCTGCCGCGTGAAGGCCTGCGCCTCGCGGTCGCCACGGCAGATCACCAGGATCGTGTTCTCACCGCCGATCGTCCCCACCACTTCCGGCAGCCGGGCGCGATCGATCGCCTCGGACAGTGGATGCGCCTGCGCCGACTCGGTCCGCAGCACGACGAACTGCTGGACGACGTCGTACTTCTTCAGCGAGCCTTCGACGGTGCGCCTCAGGACGGCGGCGGCGTCGACCGCCGAGGGGGCGGCGTTGTCTCCCACCAGGGGGCGCCGGTAGGCGCCGTCAGCGGCGGCCTTGACCAGGCCGAGGTCGCGGATGTCGCGCGAGAGCGTCGCCTGCGTCACGTCGATGCCGCGCTGCCTCAGCCGTTCCCGCAGCTGCTCCTGGCTATAAATCGATTCCTGGTCAACCAGTTCGAGGACCTGCCCCTGTCGGAACGATTTCATGATGTCCTGCCGCCAGTCATTATACACACTATGCATAACGCGATACGATCTAAATCGTTGATCTGACAGGGGCGATGTTGTATAACTTTTCAAGTCGATGAATAGTTATGCCTCAGCCGTTCGGGTCGGGATCGCCGGAGCGACCGGGTATACCGGGGTGGAGCTCCTCCGCCTGCTCTCGCGCCACCCCAGCGTGCACGTTACCGCCGCGATGGGGGCGCCGGGCGCGGCGCCGCGGCACGTGCCCGCGCTCAAGCGGCTGTGGGACGAGCCCGTGAACGGCCTCGATCTCGACGCGCTCGCCGACGCGACCGACGCCGTCTTTCTCGCGCTGCCGGAGCATGCGGCGGCCGAGATCGCGCCGTCGCTGGTCGAGCGCGGCAAGCGCGTCTTCGATCTGTCCGGCGCGTTCCGGCTGCGCGACGCGTCGCTGCGCCGGCGCTGGTACCCGAAGACGCCGGACGCGCCGCAGTCGGTCGTCTACGGCCTGACCGAGCGCAACCGCGATCTGCTGCGCGACTCCACGCTGGTGGCGTGCGCCGGCTGTTATCCGACGGCGGCGATTCTCGCGCTGCAGCCGCTGCTGCACGCCGGGCTCCTCGACCTGTCGGGCTCGCCGATCATCATCGACGCGAAGTCGGGCGTCTCGGGCGCCGGCAAGACGCCGACCGAGCGCACCCACTTCAGCGAGTGCCACGGCAGCCTCTCGGCCTACGGCGTGTTCGATCACCGCCACGCCGCCGAGATCGAGCAGGAGCTCCGCACCACCGTCACGTTCGTGCCGCACCTGCTGCCGATCGACCGGGGAATTCTCGAGACGATTTACGCGATGCTGAAGCCGGGCGTCGACGAGCCGGCGGTCGCCGCGGCGCTGCAGGCGGCCTACGCCGACTCGCCGTTCGTGCGGCTCACCGGCAGCGATCTCCCGGAGATCAAGCACGTCGCGCACACGAACTTCTGCGACATCGGGTGGAGGGTGAATCCGGCCACCCGGCAGCTCGTGCTGATCTCGTGCATCGACAACCTGGTCAAGGGAGCCGCCGGCCAGGCGGTGCAGAACTTCAACGTCGCCTTCGGGTTCGACGAGAGGCTGGGCCTGAATTGATCACCGTGCTGAAGCTGGGCGGAGAACTGCTCGAAGACGCGGCCGCGATGCGCCTCGCCGCGGAGGCGATCGCCGCGCTGCGCGAGACCGGCCCCGTTGCCGTCGTCCACGGCGGCGGCCGCGCGATTGACGCCGACCTGAAGGCGCGCGGCAAGGCGCCGCGGTTCGTGGACGGGCTCCGCGTGACCGATGAAGACACGCTGTCGACCGTCGTCGCGGTGCTCGCCGGGCGGATCAACACGGCGTTTGTCGGCGCGCTCGCGGCGGCCGGCGTGAAGGCGGTCGGCCTGACCGGCGCCGACGCGTCGCTCGGGCTCTCGACGCTGGCGCCGCCGCTGCAGACGACCAGCGGCGACACGGCCGATCTCGGGTTCGTCGGCGTTCCGGCGTCCGCCGCCCCGGCGGTCCTGCTCACCGATCTGCTCGCGCTCGGCTACGTGCCGGTGATCGCGAGCATCGGCGTCACCGCCGCCGGCGAACTGCTGAACGTCAACGCTGACACGCTTGCCGCGCACCTGGCGAAGGCGGTCGGCGCGGCGCGGCTGGTCATCGCCGGCAAGACCGCCGGCGTGTTCGACGAGACGGGCCGGACCTGCGAGACGCTCGACGCGGCGCAGGCGCGCGCGATGGTAGCCGCGGGCACCGCGCGCGACGGCATGGTGGCGAAGCTCGCCGCCTGCCTCGGCGCCATCGACAGCGGCGTCGCCGAAGTGCGGATCGTGGACGGCCGCGCCGGACGCTACGACGCGGCGCCGGGCACGACCATCGCTCACTCGTTCACCAGTGCCGAGGTTCACCAGATCGCGTGATGCTGACGACTTTCGACCCCATCGCTCTCGACGCGCAGCACGTGCTGCAGGTGTACAAGCGCGCCCCGGTCGTCTTCGAGTCCGGCAAGGGCTGCGCGCTCTTCACCCGCGACGGCGAACGCTACCTCGACCTGATCTCGGGGGTCGGCGTCGCCGCGCTCGGGCACGCGCATCCCGCGCTCGCGCGCGCGATTGGCGAGCAGGCGGCCACGCTGCTGCACACGTCGAACCTGTTCCACCACCCGCTGCAGGCGGAGCTCGCCTCGCGGCTCGCCGAGCTGTCGGGCCTGCCGCGCGCCTTCTTCTGCAACAGCGGCGCGGAAGCGGTCGAGGCCTGCCTCAAGTTCGCGCGCCGGTTCTGGCACGCGCAGGGCACCCCGCGCGCGACGTTCGTCGCCTTCGAGCACTCGTTCCACGGGCGGACGATGGGCGCGGTGTCGGTGACGTGGGACCACCACTATCGCGACCAGTTCGCCCCGCTCGTGCCGGGCGTCACCTTCGTCAACCCCGAGGATGCCGCGGCGATTGCCGCGGCGGTCACGCCTGACACCGCCGCCGTGATCGTCGAGCCGCTCCAGGGAGAGGGTGGCGTCCGGCCGATCTCCCGACGAGCGGCCGATGCCATCGCGGCGGCGTGTCGGCGGACCGGCGCGCTGCTCATCGCCGACGAAGTGCAGTGCGGTTTGGGGCGCACCGGGCGGCCGTTCTACTCGGGCGCGCTCGGCCTCACGCCGGACCTGATGGCGATCGGCAAGGCGCTCGGCGCCGGCGTCCCGATCGGCGCGGCGCTCTTCTCGGAGAAGGTCGCCGCGGCCGCGAAGCCGGGCGATCACGGCAGCACCTACGGCGGCAACCTGCTCGCGTGCCGCGCCGCGCTGGTCTTCCTCGACCAGCTGACCTCAGGCGGCCTGATGGATCACGTCGTGAAGGTGGGCGCGCACATCGAGCGGGGCCTTCGCGACATCGCGTCCCGCCAGCCCGCCATCGTCGCCGTGCGCGGCGCCGGCGTGATGTGGGGGATCGAGCTCGATCGCCCGGCCGCGGCGGTCGTCGACGCCGCGCGCGAGCGCAAGCTGCTCGTCAATCGCACGGCCGAGACGGTGATCCGGCTGCTCCCGCCCTACGTCGTCACGGAGCAGGAGATCGACGAAGCCCTGCCGCTGCTGGAAGCGGCGATTCGAACCGCGGTGGAGGCGCCCCGAAGTTGACCACGATCACCAACCCGACCACGCCCGTGCAGCTGCGGACCGGCGTCGCCGCCGACGCGGCGTCGATCCACGCGTTGATCACCGCCAACCTCAGCGCCGGCCACCTGCTGCCGCGCACGTTCGAGGACGTCGAAGAGCACGCGCACCGCTTCGTCGTCGCCGTCAGCGGCGACACGGTGATCGGCTGCGGCGAGCTGGCGCCGTTGAGCGGCGAAGTCGCCGAGGTGCGATCGCTCGTCGTCGACGAGGCCTGCCGCGGCCAGCGCACCGGCGTCGCGCTGGTCACCGCGCTCGCCGATCGCGCGCGCGAGCTCGGCTACGTCACGCTGTGTGCCTTCACGCACCAGCCGTCGCACTTCGTGCGGCTCGGCTTCTCGATCGTGCCGCACCAGTGGGTGCCCGAGAAGATCGCGCACGACTGCGTCGGCTGCAGCCAGTTCCGCCACTGCGGCCAGTACGCGGTGTCGCTGCCGCTGCGCGCCGGCGCCGGGCTGCGCCTCGAGCAGACCGCGTCTCCCGTGCGTTCCGTGGCGCCGCCGCGCGCGAGCGTCGAACGGCTCCGCCTCGTCCCGATTCCGGCATGACCGTCGCCGACATCCGGTTCGCCGCCATCGAGGGCAGCGTGTCGGCGCCGGCCGGCTTCCGCGCCGCCGGCGTCGCCTGCGGCATCAAGAAGTCGAACGGCCTCGACCTCGCGCTGATCGTCAGCGATCGCCTGGCGTCCGCCGCGGCGGTGTTCACGACCAACAAGGCGCAGGCGGCGCCCGTGCTCGTCTCGAAGGCGTGCCTGCAGGTGTCGGGCGGCCGCGCCCGCGCGATCGTCATCAACAGCGGCTGCGCCAACGCGTGTACCGGGCCCGAGGGGATGCAGACGGCCGAAGTCATGGCCGACACCGCCGGACGCGTGGCCGGCGCCGCGGCCTCGGAAGCCCTGGTCGCCTCGACCGGCGTCATCGGTGTGGCCCTCGATCGCGAAGCGATCACGCGCGGCATCGAGGCTGCCTTCGAGGAACTGTCGTCCGAGGGCGGGCCCGCTGCGGCGCGCGCGATCATGACGACCGATCCCTTTCCGAAGGAAGCGGCCGTGGAAGTGACGACGCCGGCGGGCACCTTCCGCGTCGGCGGCATCGCCAAGGGCTCCGGGATGATCGAGCCGCTGATGGCGACGATGCTCGGCGTGGTGACGACCGACGCGCAGGTGGCGCCGGCGCTGCTGCAGCGCGCGCTGAGCGTGGTGACCGACGTCACCTTCAACGCGATCAGCGTGGACGGCGAATGCTCGACCAACGACTGCGTGTTCGCGCTGGCCAACGGCGCGAGCGGCGTCGTCCTCGGCGATCGCGACCTGCCGCTGCTGGTCGAGGCGCTGACCCGCGTCTGCGAGCCGCTGGCGATCGGCATCGTCCGCGGCGGCGAGGGGGCAACGAAACTGGTGACCATCGAGGTCCGCGGCGGGCGCACCGACGCCGAGGCGAAGCAGGCGGCGCGGGCTGTCGCCAACTCGCCGCTGGTGAAGACCGCGATCCACGGCGCCGATCCGAACTGGGGACGTCTCGTGGCGGTGATGGGGCGCGCCGGGGTGGACTTCGAGCTCCAGCGCGCGCGCGTCCGCATCGGCGACGTCGAGCTGTTCGCCAACGGCCGTCCGTTCGACGAGCGTGCGCCACAGGCGTCCAAGCACTTGATGGGCACGGACGTGTTCGTGCGGCTCGACCTGGGCACCGGCGGCGACGGCAGCGCACGCATGTGGACGTGCGATCTCAGCGCCGATTACGTGAAGATCAACGCGGAGTATCGAACATGAGCAGGCAGGCAACCGCCGTCAAGCAGGCAACCGCCGTGTGGCAGACCACCCAGTTTCTCTCCGTGCTCGATCTCTCGCCCGCGGAACTCGAGGCCTGCCTGCAGCTGGCGGCGTCGATGAAGGCGGCACGCCGCGCCGGGCGCGCGCACGAGACTCCCCTGGCCGGCCGCCACATCGCGCTCCTCTTCGACAAGCCGTCGCTGCGCACGCGTTCGACCTTCATGATCGCCGTCCGCGAGCTCGGCGGCGACGTGATCGAGCCGCCGGCCGACGTCGCGCTCGGCGGCCGCGAGACGATCGAGGACGTGGCGCGGAATCTGGAGCGCTGGGTGTTCGGCGCGGTCGTCCGCACCTTCGCGCAGCAGCGCCTCGAGCGCTTCGCCGGCGCCGCCCCCGACCTGCGCGTCGTCAACGCGCTGACCGACGAGGAGCATCCCTGCCAGGCGCTCGCCGACTGCCTGACGCTGGTGGAGCGCTGGGGCTCGCTGGCGGGGCGCCGGATCGCGTTCGTCGGCGACGGCAACAACGTCGCGGCGTCGCTGGCGCAGGCGGTGGCGATGCTCGGCGGCACGGTGACCGTCGCTTCCCCCCACGGCTACGAGCTGCCGCAGGCCGTGTGCGAGGGGATCGCCGCGGCGGCGCGCTTCGGCGGCGGGGTCAGCGTGACCAACGATCCGCTCGAGGCGGTGTCGGACGCCGACGCGATCTACACCGACGTCTGGGCGTCGATGGGCCAGGAAGAAGAAGCGGCGGAGCGGCGGACGATCTTCCAGCCTTACCAGGTCAACGCCGCGCTGATGGCGCAGGCGCCGGAGACCGCGCTCTTCATGCACTGCCTGCCCGCGCACCGCGGCGACGAAGTGACCGACGAGGTGATGGACTCGCCGGCGTCGATCGTCTTCGATCAGTCGGAGAACCGCCTGCACACTCAGAAGGCCCTGCTCGCGCTGCTCGCCGGTTGCCAGTAGCCAGTAGCCAGTAGCCAACCGTTAACCGTTAACCGTCAACCGTTAACCGCAGACGTGCTACGCTCCGCGCGATGCGGCAGGCCGTTATCCCGCGGTACGGCGCGGCTGACGTGTTCGAGATGCGCGAAGGGCCCGATCCCACGCCGCGCGAGGGAGAGGTCCGCATCCGCGTGCGCGCCGCGGGGATCAACTTCGCCGACATCCTCGCCCGCATCGGCCTCTATCCCGACGCGCCGAAGCCTCCTGTCGTCGTCGGCTACGAAGTGGCGGGCGTCGTCGACGCCACCGGCCCCGGCGTTTCGCATCCGCTCGAAGGCGATCGCGTCGTCGCGCTGACGCGCTTCGGCGGCTACTCCGACGTCGTCGTCGTGCCGGCCACGCAGGCCTTCCGCTTTCCCGATCGCCTGAGCGACGCCGAGGCCGCGGCGGTGCCCGTGACCTACCTCACCGCGGCGATTGCGCTCTACAAGATGGCGGCGGTGACCGCGGGCGAGATCGTGCTCGTGCACAACGCGGGCGGCGGCGTCGGCATTGCCGCGACGCAACTGGCGCGGCTGCGCCGCGCGACGGTCATCGGGACGGCGTCGGCGGCCAAGCACCATGCGCTGCGCAGCTTCGGCGTCGAGCACGCGATCGACTACCGCACCGCCAGCGTCGAGGAAGAAGTGAAGCGGTTCACGCGGGGGCGCGGCGTGGACGTGATCCTCGATCCGATCGGCGGCGCCAGCTTCGGCGCCAGTTACCGCATGCTGGCGCCGCTCGGCCGCCTGGTGATGCTCGGCATTTCCTCCATGTCGGGCGAGAAGCGCAACGCGTGGCGCGTGCTGCGTTCGTGGTGGGCGATGAAGGCGTTCGATCCGCTGTCGCTCATCAACCGCAACCGCGGCGTCTTCGGCCTGAACGTGGGACACTTGTGGGACGAGCGGCGGCAGCTGCAGCCGCTGATGGACTACCTGATGACCGAACTGAGCGCCGGCCGGCTCGAGCCGATCGTCGCGCGCACGTTTCCGCTCGAGCGCGCCGGCGACGCGCACCGCTTCATCCAGAGCCGCGCCAACATCGGCAAGGTGGTCCTGACCACGTGAACGTGCGCTCGCTCCGGACCTGGTTCCTCCTTTATTGCGGTCTCTCACTCGTCCTCTTCCGGGCATTGCTGCCGCACCTCGCGAGCGGATTCCCGCACGACCCCGGTGACCCGGTTCTGAGCGCGTGGGCGCTGTGGTGGAACGCGCATCACATCCCGTTCGTGGGCAGGTGGTGGGACGGCCTGGCGTTCTACCCGGAGCACGGCAGCCTGGCGTTCTCGGATCATCGGGTCGGGCTGGGGCTGATCGCGTCGCCCATTCTCTGGCTCGGCGGAAATCCGATCCTGGCGCACAACGTGGTGTTCCTGCTGTCGTTCCCGCTCTGCGCGATCGGGGCGCATGGCCTGGCGCGCGAGATCACCGGCAGCGATCTCGCCGGGGTGATCGCCGGATTGACGTTCGGGTTCAACCCGTATCGGATGGATCATCTGCCGCACCTCGAGTTGCTCGCCGCGTGGTGGCTGCCCGTGGTGCTGCTGGCGCTGCACCGCTACCAGCGCGACGGCAGCGTCCGCTGGCTGGTGCTGTTTTCGGCGGCACTGGCGCTGCAGGGGCTTTCGTGCGGCTATTACTTCTTCTTCGGCGTGCCGCTGCTCGCCGCGTGGATCCTGTGGTTCGTCCGGCCCGTGCGACGGATGATCCCGATCGGCCTCGCCTGGGCGGCAGCCGTGGTCCCGCTGCTGCCGGCGCTCGTCGGCTACCGGCATTTTCTCGGTCGGCTGGGGCTTCACCGCGAGTATCCGGAAGTCAGGCTCTTCAGCGCGGACATGACGGGCCTGCTCAGCCCCTCGCCGCTGATTGCGCTCTGGCATTCCTCGCCCCTCGTGCAGAAGCAGGAGGGGGACATCTTCACGGGCGTGTTCGCGATCGCCCTTGTCGCCGGCGCCGTTCTCCTGTCGATTTCACGTGCCTCGACGCACGCCTCGCGGCTTCGTCGCGTCCACGTCGGCTGTCTCGTGCTGGCAGTGATTTTCGAAGCGGCTGCGCTCAGCGGACTCGCGGGCGGGTGGAGCCTGCGGATCGCGGGGGCGAGCATTGCGGTGCATGAGACGTCGCGCCCGGCAACTGTCGCGCTGGTCCTGCTGGTGGCTGCCGCACTGACGAGCGCCGCCGGAATCGATGCGTGGCGCAGGCGCTCGCCGCTGGCGTTCTACACGGGCGCCGCGGTCTTGATGTGGCTGTTCGCGCTCGGTCCCGTGCCGCTGTTCCTCGGCGAGCGGGCGTTGTACCGCGGCCCCTATTCCTACCTGATGTCTCTGCCCGGCTTCGCCACCGCGTTCCGCGTTCCCGGTCGATTCGCCATGCTGATGGCGTTCGCGCTCTCGATCGCGGCGGCGTTCGCGTTCGTGCGCGTGACCGCGAGCTCGCGCGCTGCCGTTCGCCGTGCGTTCGGCGCGTGCATGGCCGCAGGGATTCTGCTGGATAGCTGGATCGCCCCGCTTCCAATCGCCCCGGAACCGGACAAGTGGCAATGGCCCGCCGAGATTACACGTGCGGCCGGCATCCTCGAGCTGCCGCTGGGCGGCGATGCCGACGAGATCGCGGCGGTCTGGCGCTCGATCGATCACGGAAAGCGGGTCGTCAACGGCTATAGCGGCTACGATCCGCCGCACCATCGGCTCCTCCGCCTGGCGCTCGAGCGACACGACACGTCCGTGCTCGCCGGCCTGGCCGAGTACGGGCCGATCCTGATCGCCATCGACACGGAAAGCGCGGAGTCCGGCTTCTGGCGCAACGCGCTCGCCGGCATCGGCGCCACCGCGGCGGCGGTCACCGACAGGCGGCGCACGTTCCTGATGCTTCCGCCGCGAGAAGGAGTCGCCGCACCGCCGGGCGCGCCGCTGAGGCTGATCGCCGGATCGGCGAGCACGGGACGGTTCGTGCTTCAGGACCTCACCGACGGCAATCCGTCGACGCACTGGCGAAGCACCGAGTTGCAGCGTGGCGACGAGCGGATCGACGTGCAGCTCGATGGAGTGCACCGCGTGACCGGCGTCATCCTCTCGATGGGGCCGCATGGCGAAGGGTATCCGCGACGGCTGCGGATAGAGACCTCGCAGGACGGCGCGACATGGAACGCGGCTTCGGAGGAAACGCCCGCCGGCATGGCGTTCGGCGCCATCATCAGGAACTTCGCGCGAGCCCAGTTGTCGTTCCGCCTTCCCGACGTAGAGAGCCGGTTCGTGCGCCTCAACCAGCTTGGCCGTGATCAGCACGCGTTCTGGTTCATCACCGACATCACCGTTCTCGGCCAATAGAAACTCGCGCCGTACGGCTTCGATAGACTACACGGGTGATTTTTGCCCGCAGGCCGCACTCCGTCGTGTTCGCCGCGCTGGGCTACATCGCACTCACGCTGGCCTACGCCTGGCCGCTGCCGCGGCATCTGTTCGACGGCGTGGCGCACGATCTCGGCGATCCGATCCTCAACGCCTGGATTCTGTGGTGGTCGACCAGGGCCGTGCCGCTGACGACGGCGTGGTGGAATGCGCCGATGTTCTACCCGGCTCAGGGAACGCTGGCCTTTTCGGAGCACCTGCTCGGGCAGGCCCCGCTCGCGGCGCCGATCATCGCGTTGACCGGCAGCGCGCTGGCCGGCTACAACGCGATGCTGCTGGCGTCGTACGTGTGCAGCGGTCTCGGCGCCTACTTTCTCGGCTTCACGCTGACGCGGCGCCACGACGCGGCATTCGTCGCCGGCCTCGCGTATGCCTTCGCGCCGTACCGCCTGGCGCAGGTGCCGCACATCCAGGTGCTGTGCGGCTACTGGGCGCCGGTGTGCGTGGCGGCGCTGCATCGCTACGATCGCGATCCGCGCTGGCCGTGGGCGGCGCTCGCCGCCGGCGCCTGGCTGATGCAGGCGCTGTCGAACGGCTACTACCTGTTCTTCCTTTCGGTCGTGCTCGCGTTCTGGTTCTGCTGGTTCGCCCTCGGACGGTGGCCGCTGAAACAGTGGGCACGCGTGGCGGGATGCTTTCTCGCCGCCGCGTTGCTGCTGGCGCCCGTGCTGATCGGCTACAAGCGGATCCTCGTGGACACTTACGGCTTCACGCGCAGCGTGTCCGCCATTCAGACGTTCGGCGCGGATGTCGCGGGGCTGCTCGACGCGAGCGGTGATCTGCTGGTCTGGGGATGGCTGCACGTTGTGCGCAAGCCTGAAAGCGAGCTGTTCCCCGGAATCACGCTGGCGATCCTTGCGCTCTTCGCCGTGTTCTCGGCGCGGCCTCTCCAGGCGGAGGCGCCGCTCACGCGGGCGCGGCGCCGGATTCGATGGACGTGTGCGGCGCTGTTCGTGGTGCTGACACTTGCGGCGCTCGTGCCGATCGTCTACGGACCCTGGAGGCTGACGATTGGCGGCGCGCGGATCCTGTCGATCGCGCGTCCCGACCAGCCGTTCGCGCTCGCCGTCGTGGCGCTTGCCGGCTGGATGAGCACGATGCCGGCGATCGTCGCGGCGGTCCGGCGCCGCTCGGCGCTCGCGTTCTATGTGCTGGCGGCGTGTGCGACGTGGCTGTTCGCGCTGGGGCCGGAGGCGGAGCTATTCGGCCATCGAGCGCTGGAGCGGGCGCCCTACGACTGGTTGATGGCTCTGCCGGGATTCGATGGCCTTCGGGTGCCGGCCCGCTTCTGGATGATGACGCTGCTCTGCCTGAGCGCGCTCGCCGCGTTCGCGGTGGCCCGTCTGCAGGGACCGTCGCGGCGGATCATGGTCGCCGTCATTGCGGCCGGCCTGCTGCTCGACGGCTGGCCGAAGCAGTTCGCCGTCCTGGCGGCGCCGGATCGCCGCCCCACCGCGCCGGGGGTCGCGGCCCGCCTCGACCTGCCGATGACGGATGACCGCGATGCGCTCGCGCTCTATCAGCAGACGTTCGAGGGCACCCCGCTCTACAACGGCTTCAGCGGCTACGCCGCGCCTCACCAGTACGCGCTGCGGGAGCTGCTCACCGCGAAAGATCCGCGCATCCTGCGCGCGCTGACATCGCGCGGCTCGCTGGAAATCGTCATCGATCACGAGTCCGATGCGGATGGAGCCTATCGGAAATTCGTGATGGCGTACCCGGGCGCCATGCATCACGCCATGGAACCGTCATGGAGCAGCTACGTACTGATCGGCAACGACGGCGGCGACCTGCTGCCGGACGAATCGGGCGCCCCGCTGCGGATCAAATCGCTCGACGCCTTCCCCAGTCCGCCGCACACGCCGCGCGCCGTCGACGGCAACTTGAGGACGCGTTGGAGCGGTGGCCTGCAGCGCGCCGCCGCCGATTTCACCATCGAGCTCGAAAAACCGGAACACGTCGGGCAGCTGGTGATCTCGCTCGGCGAGTTCGCGACCGACTTCGCGATCCGCCTTCGCCTCGAGGTCTCGCCCGACGGGTCGCAGTGGGAAACCGTCTATCTCGGCGACAGCGCGCTGCACGCCTACTACGCTGCGATCCGCCACCCGAAAGAGATTCCGCTCGTCTATCCGATCGGCCGGGACAACGTGCGGTTCATTCGCATGAGGCAACTGGGATGGGGCACGCACGACTGGTCGATCGCGGAAGTGAAAGTGCTGAACTGACGCTCACCGACGATAGAGCGGACGCATCGCGCTGCACCAGTGCGCGGTGCCAGGCTCGAGCGCGATCGGGCTGACACGCTCCGGGTTGGTCGCGAGGTCGAACACGGTGACCCCGCCAAGCTCACGCATGCGCGCGCGCACGGGCCACGGCAGCGGCCGATCCTCGGGCAGCCCCCACTCCTTCCGCACGTCGCTCGCCTCCAGGTCGTCGATGACGAGGAACGGATGATAGCCGGCGCGCTCGACTGCCGCCGGCACGTCCCGCGCCGACTCCTTCTGTACCCAGTCGTAGCGGAGCGTCAGGCGCCCGCTATAGAAGCGCAGGCTCCCGCTGTGCTGCATGGAGAAGAGCGCAGCGTTTTCCGGAAGATACTGCTCGACGAATTCGCCGATGGCGACGCAGCGCCGCTCCCCTCCGCCGGTGCTGCCGAACAACCCCTTGTCTGCGGCGAAGGAAACGCGGGCGGCGAGGACCAGCGCCAGCGCCGCGGTGGCGGCGACCAGGCCGTACGGGCGCGGAAAGGCGCGCGCCAGGCCGGTGAATCCGGCCGCGAGCAACACGGCAAAGGCGCCGCCGGCCGGCAGCAGGAATCGCAGGTACCACCAGACGTCGAACTGCGAGTAGCTCACGTAGCACGCGAACGTCACCGCGCACATCAGCACGCAGATCCGGATGACGGCGCGATCCACGGATCGCATGAACGGCGGCAGCAGCGGCAGCAGTGCGATCAGGACGCCTGGCGATTCCGACGCCCAGAGCCACGATCCGTACAGCTTCACGTTGGGCCAGACGTTCGACCAGTTGTACAGCTCGGAGGCGGCGCCGTATCCGGAGTTCGACGGCGCGCCGAAATAGTAGGTGTTCAGGGCGGCGATACCGAGCGCAACCGGCGCCAGCGGAATGCAGAACGCCGCGGCACGCAGCCCCCATCTCCCGTCGCGATTCGTCAGCACGACCTGCAGCAGCGGCACGGCGCAGAGCACCAGCAGGTTCGGGCGAATCAGCAGTCCGACGGCCGTGCAGAGCGCGGCGGCCGCCGTGTCGCGCCACCGCGTGCCGAGCGCGAACCACAAGCCCGCCGTCCAGAAGGCCCCGGCGGGGACATCGCTCATCGGGAACAGGCTCTGGTAGAGCACGACGGGACTTGTCGCCACGATTGAGGCCGCCAGCACCCCGTTGATGCGTCCGGCGGCACGCTCGCCGAGCCGCCACGTGAACCAGACGAACATCGCGCCGCAGAGCGGCACCACGAAGAACGGGCCGCATGGGCCGGCGGCGAGCGCGGCCGCCATCAGCAGCGGCAGCCCGGGCGAGTACGTCGGCACCATCGTATGCGCTGCCTGGCCGACGCGGTAGCCGAGCGGCGCCTGCATCTGATCCGAGTAGGGAAACGGCAGATCGATCGTCATCGGCATCGCGCGCGGCAGCGTGCCGCGCGCCCACAGGTAGGCTTCGCTGACGTAGCCGTACGCGTCGCTGCCGCTGGCGGTGAAGGTTCCCAGCGCAATCCCGTAGGCGGCGAGCGCGACCGCGAGGAGCGTGACGATGCGCCGCTGGTGCGCGCGAACGAAGCGGCCGACACGCTCGAAGTCCCGCTGCGATTGCTCGCGGTAGATGAGCGCCTGCAACAAGAGGATGACCAGGCCTACGACGAGCGGGCGGAAGGGGTCGCGCGACCGCAGCGCGACGCCGAACACGCGAGTGTCGAGTCCCCCGGTCAGTGCGACGACAGCGCCCCAGACGAAGAGCAGGCCCGCTGCGATGAGGACGAGTTTTCGCAGAACGGGATCATGCTACAGTTTCACGCCCCGTGTGGCTACTCTCTGGAGGTTTACGGTGAATCGCCGCTCCATCGCTCCGTGGACGCTCTTTCTCGGCATCGCTTTCACTCTTCTGCCGCTGGCGGCGGCTCGCCTCGGCGGACAGGCGCAGCCCAGGTCCGGTGTCGTCGCCCTGCGCGGCGGGACGATTCTCACCGTGACCCGCGGCACGATCGCCAACGGGACGATCGTGCTGCGCGACGGCAAGATCGCCGCCGTCGGACCGAACGTGACCATCCCGGCCGGCGCCGAGGTGATCGACGTCACCGGCAAGTTCATCTCGCCGGGCATCATCGACTGCCACTCGCACATCGCCAACGACGACATCAACGAGGGCGGGACCACGGTCAGCTCGATGACCGGGATGCGCGACGTGCTCGATCCCACCGACATCAACATCTACCGCGACCTGGCCGGCGGCCTGACCACCGCCAACGTGCTGCACGGCAGCGCCAACCCGATCGGCGGCAAGAACCAGGTGATCAAGCTGCGCTGGGGCAAGACGCGCGCGGAAGACCTCGTGTTCGAAGGCGCCATGCCGGGGATCAAGTTCGCGCTCGGCGAAAACCCCAAGGACCTGCGGCAGGGACAGATCACCGGCCCGCGCCGCTACCCGGTCACGCGCATGGGCGTCGAGTTCGTCATCCGCGACGCGTTCACGCGGGCGAAGGCGTACCAGAAGGCGTGGCAGGACTACGAGAAGAAGAAGGGATCGAGTGCTGACGCACTGCCGCCGAAGCGCGACCTGCAGCTCGAGCCGCTGGTCGAGATCCTCGAGGGCAAGCGGCTCGTGCACGCGCACAGCTACCGCGCCGACGAGATCCTGATGCTGATCCGCCTCGCCGACGAGATGGGGTTCAAGATCGCGACCTTCCAGCACGTGCTCGAGGGCTACAAGGTGGCGAAGGAGATCGCCGCGCACGGCGCCGGCGCCTCGACCTTCTCCGACTGGTGGGCCTACAAGATCGAAGCGGCCGACGCGATTCCCTACAACGCCGCGATCATGGTGCGCAAGGGCGTCCTCACCTCCGTCAACTCCGACAGCGCCGAACTGGCGCGCCGCCTCAACACCGAAGCGGCGAAGTCGATGCGCTGGGGCGGGCTGTCCGAGGACGAGGCGCTCGCGCTCGTTACGATCAATCCCGCGAAGCAGCTGCGCATCGACGCCCGCGTCGGCTCGCTCGAGGTCGGCAAGGACGCCGACGTCGTGGTCTGGAACCACCACCCGCTGAGCACTTACGCGATCGCCGACCGCGTCTACATCGACGGCACCGTCTACTACGACCGCCTCGCGGAAGATGCCCGGCTGACCGCGCTGAAGAAGGAGAAGTCGGATCTCGCGGCGGCCGAGGCGGGACGCGGGCGTGCCGTGACGGGCACCGGCGAGCGCGATGAGAGTCTTCCGCCTGAAGGCGGAAGCCACGAGACATTTTCAGGCGGAAGCACCCCCTCAGGCGGAAGACAAGCCGTCGGCACCAGCGGTCAGGCTCCCGCCTCCGGTCCTGTCTGGGCGATCGTCAACGCCACGATCCATCCGATCACGAAGCCGACCATCGAGCGCGGCACGATCGTGATCCGCGGCAGCAAGATCGACGCGATCGGCGCTGGGATCACGGTCCCGTCCGGTGCGAAGACGGTCGATGCCGCCGGAGCCGACGTCTATCCCGGCTTCATCAACGCGCGCACGGTGATGGGCCTCAACGAGCCGGGGCCGCGCGGCTTCGAAGACGTCAACGAGATGCTCGACTACAACCCGCAGCTGCGCACGCGGGTCGCGTACCACACCGAGAGCGACACCATCCCGGTGACGCGCGCCAACGGCATCACCACCGTCGCGGTGGTCCCCGGCGGCGGCATCTTCGGCGGCGAGGTCGCGATCATGAACCTCGACGGCTGGACGTGGGAGGAAGCGACGCTCAAGCCGAACGCGGGGATCGAGTTCAACTTCCCGTCGATCGGCGGCGGCGGACGCGGCGGCGGTGGTGGACGCGGCGGCGGCGGCGCCGCGACCTACGAGCAGGCGAAGAAGCAGCGCGACGATCGGCTCGCCGAGATCTCTCGGATGTTCGCCGCGGCGCGCGCCTACGGAAAAGGGGGCGCCGACCGGCCGAAGGACCTGGTGCTCGAGGCGCTGGTGCCGGTCGTCGAGGGGCGGCTGCCGCTGTTCACCAACGTCTCGGGTGACGCCAACATCCGCGAGGCCGTGGCCTTCGCCGAGCGAGAGAAGGTGAAGATGATCGTGGCCGGCGCCACCGACGCACAGCTCGTCGCGCCGCTGCTCAAAGAGAAGAACATCCCGGTCGTCATCGGCACCGTGCTGACCACGCCGCAGCGGGAGGATGCGTTCCACGCCGCGCCGTACCAGACCGCGGGCGAACTGGCCAAGGCCGGCGTGAAGATCGCGTTCGCGACGAGCGACGCCGCCTAC